>Ga0318535_10000027_pt1 | contig 20163 bp, 19 predicted proteins | sample GRESIP117b4f27_FD_203658 | JGI IMG/M metagenome (GOLD analysis project Ga0318535, IMG submission 203658) | Tropical soil microbial communities from Luquillo Experimental Forest, Puerto Rico - GRE.SIPMG.117b4f27 | ecosystem: Environmental > Terrestrial > Soil > Tropical forest > Bulk soil...
GAGGTGGCCACCATGGTGCTGGTCCCCGAAGTAGTAGATGCCGTGTCGCCGATGCCCGTTCTCGCCGCCGGTGGGATCGCCCGCGGTCGCCAGGTCGCGGCGGCCTTGGCCCTTGGGGCGGAGGGCGTGTGGTGCGGGTCGGTGTGGCTGACCACCGAAGAGGCCGAGACGGGCCCCATAGTTAAGGAAAAGTTCTTGGCCGCCAGTTCCTCGGACACGGTGCGGTCGCGGTCGATGACCGGCAAGCCGGCGCGGATGCTGCATACGGCCTGGACCGACGAGTGGGAGCGGCCGGACAGCCCCGGTCCGCTGGGTATGCCGCTGCAGACCGCGCTGGTCGCCGAAGCGCAGATGCGCATCAACCAGGCTGCGGCTCACCCGGGCGCCAAGGCTCGCGAGCTGGCGACCTATTTTGTCGGTCAGGTGGTCGGCTCGCTCGATCGGGTCAGGCCGGCGCGCTCGGTGGTGCTTGACATGGTCGAGGAGTTCATCGACACCGTCGAACAGCTCGAGAGCCTGGTCGACAAGTGACCACCTCGACCCGCCGGCGCCGCGCGGTCAGTGACGAGGACAAGTCGCAGCGGCGCGACGAAATCATGGCCGCTGCCAAAGAAGTGTTCGCGCGCAAGGGTTTTCATGAGACGACGATCGCCGACATCGCCAAGGAGGCCGGCCTGGCGTACGGCTCGGTCTATTGGTACTTCGACTCGAAGGACGAGCTGTTCCACGCGTTGATGGCCGTCGAGGAGAGCGCGCTGCGAAATCATGTCGCGGCGGCGCTGGCCGCGCTCGGCGTGCCGGCGGAAAACGTCGGGCAAGAGGCCCCGCTTCGCGCCGCCGTGGAGGCGACACTGGAGTACTTCGAATCCGACAAGGCCACCGTCAAGCTGCTGCTCGGCGACCGGTACGCGCTTGGGGAGCGGTTCGAAAAGCACCTGGGCGGGATCTACGAGCGGTTCATCGACGACATCGAATCCTTCATCGTCGCCGCCCAGGAGCGCGGCGAGGTGGTGGCCGCGCCGCCCCGAATGGTGGCGTACACGCTGGCGGCGCTGGTCGGGCAGCTGGCGCACCGGCGGCTGAGCACAGACGACGACGTTACCGCGGCTCAGGTCGCCGACTTCGTCGTCGCGCTGGTGCTTGACGGCCTGCGTCCGCGGGCGACCGAAGCCGGTTAATAGCTGTGCGCACACGTAGTGATTGCTGACCGCCTCCCAACCGGTCATGCACCATCGGTCGCGTATGCACCTCGTTAGGTGAGGCGTCTACACGAATACAGGCCACTGACCCCGAACGTCCAAAGACGCCCCGGGTCAGGACAGCTCCTCCCGGCTTAAGGGTTGAGCCCAGGTGGCTTCCGGGATACCGGACACGTCGTGTAGCGCCAAAGCTCTGACGAGAGGGGTGCGGATTTCCGACGGTCGTCGGTTCCTGTACTCCTCCTGGTGCGCACGGACCGTGCGGGCAACCGCATGCGTCGTGACCGTTGAGGAGGTGAGGGATGTATGAGTTCCAGCGATAGTCCGGACCGAAGTCCGAACTATGTCTCGTCCCGATCCGGTCTCCGGCACGACGTCCGCGGCTAAGTCGGCGTAACGCCAATTTGCTTAGCGGCCAAGCGTTCTGGGATCGGAACCAGCACGGGACGGGACACGTCAGTCCATTCAGTGCTCGTTTGGGATTCCGTCCAGGAGGCGATCATGACCGCAATTCTGTACGACGAAGTGGTGACCCAGCGCCCGCCCGCAAGCTGACGGTGGTGCGTGACTTGGAGACTGCTCGGGCCACGACCCGGGCCCCCGCGAAGAAGGTGACCCGCCAGGTTGACGCCCACGCCTTATGCGCCGGCGGCGACCCGCTGGTTGACGGCGCTGCGCGTTTGTTGACCGTCAGCGTGCGTCACGTGTACGCGGCGCTATGGCGGGTTGGTGTGCTCGACATCCAGGCTTAGTTCGATGGACGGCGAGCAATCATTGGTCCTTGGAGCCCGCGGCGTTGCGAGCCCGCCGGAGTCGTTGCGACAGGTGCCGCCTGACGCAGTAGCTTTGACATACGACTACTGCCCGATCCCGTGCGGCATAACGCCTTCGCCCAGCAGTGGCCCGGATGGTCGAATGCCGGGATTGGGGCGCGAGTGGCCCGAAGGGACGGTGTCATGGCAACTGATCTGACGCTCTATCTCGACGACGAGCCCGGCGCGCTGGCACATGTCGGCGATGTGCTCGGCAGGGCGGGCGTCAACATCGCCGGCCTGTGCACGCTTACCACCGGTGGAGGGCAGGCGGAGCTGCACATACTGGTGCAGGACCCCACCCCGGCGTTCGAAGCCCTCGAGGGGGCTGGAATCAAGGTCGCGGAAGAGCAGGAGGTAATCGTTCTCGACATGGAGGACCGACCGGGCGCGCTCGCCGAGGTCGTCCACAAGCTGGGCCGCGCCAAGGTCAACCTGGCCACTGTGTACCTTGCCACCAACACCCGGCTCGTTCTGGGGGCAGACAACCTGGCTGATGCCAAGGCCGCGCTGGTTGATTTGCCCGCGTCCGTAGAATCGACGTAATGGCATCGATCCGGCGATCACCGGGGAGCCTTCGGAAGAACGGCCATCCTGGCCCAGTAGAACCGAACGGGTAGGCCCGTCACAGCCTTCAATGAGCGGCCGCGCGTCAGCGCGGCAAGCGGGGTGGTACCGCGGCGCTCGCGCAGGCAGCGCGTCGTCGTCCCCACAGGCGCGTAGTGCCGAACGGCACTAAGGCACAGGAGACGACGCACATCGTGACCGATAACGCTGACGTCAAGGCTTATCCGAAGCTGGCCGGCGGGGCGCCCGACTTCCCGGCGCTCGAGATCGAGGTTCTCGACTACTGGGCCCGCGACGACACCTTCCGGGCCAGCATCGCCCGCCGCGACGGCGCCCCGGAGTACGTGTTCTACGACGGGCCGCCGTTCGCCAACGGGCTGCCACATTATGGGCACCTGCTCACCGGCTACGTGAAGGACATCGTCCCGCGGTACCGCACCATGCGCGGCTACAAGGTGGAGCGCCGTTTCGGTTGGGACACCCACGGGCTGCCCGCCGAACTGGAAGTCGAGCGTCAGCTCGGCATCACCGACAAATCCCAGATCGACGCCATGGGGATCGCCGCATTCAACGAAGCCTGCCGCGAATCGGTGTTGCGCTACACCGACGAATGGCAGGCGTACGTGACCCGCCAGGCGCGCTGGGTCGACTTCGACAACGACTACAAGACGCTCGATCCCAGCTACATGGAGTCGGTGATCTGGGCATTCAAGCAGTTGTGGGACAAGGGCCTGGCGTACGAGGGCTACCGGGTGCTGCCTTACTGCTGGCGTGACGAAACCCCGCTTTCCAATCACGAACTGCGGATGGACGACGACATCTACCAAAGCCGCCAGGACCCGGCTATCACCGTGGGCTTCAAGGTGGTGGGCGGCGAGCTGGATGGCGCGTATCTGTTGGTGTGGACGACGACACCCTGGACCCTGCCGTCGAACCTCGCGGTTGCCGTGAACCCAGAGGTGACCTACGTGGTGGTGCGCGCCGGTGATCATCGTTTCGTGCTGGCGCAGCCGCGGCTGGCCGCCTACGCCCGCGAGCTGGGTGAAGAGCCCGAGGTACTCGGCACCTATCGCGGCGCCGACCTGCTGGGCACGCATTACCTGCCGCCGTTCCCGTATTTCATGGACTCGCCCACGGCTTTTCGGGTGCTTCCGGGCGACTTCGTGACCACCGAGGACGGCACCGGGATCGTGCACATGGCGCCGGCCTACGGCGAGGACGACATGGCGGTCTCCGAGGCGGCCGGCATCGCGCCGGTCACCCCCGTCGATTCCAAGGGCCGCTTCGACGCCACGGTTCCGGATTACCGGGGGCAGCGCGTATTTGACGCCAACGCGCAGATCATCCGCGACCTGAAGAACGGCAGCGGTCCGGCGGCGGCCAACGGCGCGGTGTTGGTGCGCCACGAAACCTACGAGCACCCCTACCCGCACTGCTGGCGGTGCCGCAATCCACTGATCTATCGGGCGGTGTCGTCGTGGTTCGTCGCGGTCACCGAATTCCGCGATCGCATGGTGGAACTCAACCAGCAGATCACGTGGTATCCCGAACACGTCAAGGACGGCCAGTTCGGTAAGTGGCTGCAGGGCGCCCGCGACTGGTCGATCTCGCGAAACCGCTACTGGGGCACGCCTATTCCGGTCTGGAAGTCCGACGATCCGGCCTACCCGCGCATCGACGTGTACGGCAGCCTCGACGAGCTGGAGCGCGACTTCGAGGTGCGGCCAACCAATTTGCACCGGCCCTACATCGACGAGCTCACCCGGCCCAACCCCGACGACCCGACCGGTCGCAGCACGATGCGGCGCATCCCCGACGTGCTCGACGTCTGGTTCGACTCGGGCTCGATGCCGTACGCGCAGGTGCACTATCCGTTCGAGAACGGGGAATGGTTCGACGGCCATTACCCGGGCGACTTCATCGTCGAATACATCGGGCAGACCCGCGGCTGGTTCTACACCCTGCACGTGTTGGCCACCGCGCTGTTTGATCGTCCGGCGTTCAAAACGTGTGTGGCGCACGGGATTGTGCTGGGCTCCGACGGTCAGAAGATGAGCAAGTCGCTGCGCAACTACCCGGACGTTTCCGAGGTGTTCGACCGCGACGGCTCCGATGCCATGCGCTGGTTCCTGATGGCCTCGCCGATCCTGCGCGGCGGCAATCTGATCGTCACCGAGCCGGGCATCCGCGAAGGCGTGCGCCAGGTACAGCTGCCCTTGTGGAACGCCTACAGCTTCTTGGCCCTCTATGCGCCGAAAGTCGGTACCTGGCGAACCGATTCGGCGCACGTGCTGGACCGCTACATCCTGGCCAAGCTGGCGACGCTACGCGACGACCTCACCGGATCGATGGAGATCTGCGATATCTCCGGGGCCTGCGAGCAGCTTCGCCAGTTCACCGAGGCGTTGACGAACTGGTATGTGCGACGGTCGCGTTCGCGATTCTGGCAGGAAGACGTCGATGCCATCGACACCCTGCACACCGTGCTGGAGGTGACCGCGAGGCTGGCCGCTCCACTGCTGCCGTCGGTCACCGAGATCATCTGGCGGGGTCTGACCGGCGAGCGGTCGGTGCACCTGACCGACTGGCCTGACACGGAAGCGCTGCCGGCGGACCCCGACCTGGTCGCCGCGATGGACCAGGTCCGCGAAGTGTGCTCGGCGGCGTCATCGCTGCGCAAGGCCAAGAAACTGCGGGTTCGCCTGCCGCTACCGAAACTGACTGTGGCAGTGGAAAATCCAGAGCGACTGGAGCCATTCACCGAATTGATCGCCGACGAGCTCAACGTCAAGCGCATCGAACTGACCGACGCGATTGACACCTACGGCCGGTTCGAGCTCACCGTCGACGCGCGAGTGGCCGGGCCGCGGCTGGGCAAGGACGTGCAGGCCGCCATCAAGGCGGTCAAGGCCGGCGAAGGCGTCGTCAACCCGGATGGCACCCTGACCGCGGGCTCCGCGGTGCTGCAACCCGATGAGTACAGCTCGCGATTGGTGGCCGCCGACCCGGATTACACCGCGGCGCTGCCCGATGGGACCGGGCTGGTCGTCTTGGACGGCACGGTGACCCCGGAGCTGGAGGCCGAGGGTTGGGCCAAGGACCGGATCCGCGAGCTGCAGGAATTGCGCAAGTCGACCGGGCTGGACGTCTCCGATCGCATCAGCGTGGTGATGGCGGTGCCCGCCGAGCGGGCCGACTGGGCGCAGACGCACCGCGATCTCATCGCCGGGGAAATCCTCGCCACCAGCTTCGAGTTCGGCGAGCCCGCCGACGCGGCGGAGATCGGCGACGGCGTCCGGGTGAGTATCGCGAAGGCCTGACTCCGCGATGGGCGATATGCAGCTCGGAAAAATTCTCCAAAAAAGTGTCCGAGCCGGAGCAGTTGGCTGCTCCTACCTGTGACGGCGGCTCAACAGGGGTCGCGACCACAGTAAAAGGAACAACCAATGAGCACGATCGAACGCTTCCAGTCGGCTACATTCGCTGCCATCCCGCACGAGGACCTGACGGTCGCCGAGGCCTGGGCGTCGAGCCCGCTGGGCGACCCGGCGATCGAAGACGGATTCCTGTCCAAGCCCGCGAAGTCTAAGGACAACGGGCCCGCCGAGGGCCCCGCGCGGCCGCGATCGAGGGGAACGAATGCCCTGCTGGTCGCTGGTGTGGTCGCTGGGATCGGGGTGGTCGCCGGGCTCGGTCTGATGCTCGTCTCCGGCACCGGGTCGGATCAGCAGAAGTCGGCCGTCGTGGTGCCAAACTCCAACGTCGGTTCCGTGACACCCCAGGCGCCCAGCGCGGTTCCGCAGCCACCCGTGGTTCCGCAGCCGCCCGTGGCGCCAGCGCCGGTGGTCGCTCCTCCCGGCGCCGGGCAGAGCTTGCCGGTTGTGACCGGACCCGGAGGCGGTGGGAACGTGCCGGTGTGGAGCGTTCCCGCGCCGGCGCTTCCACCGGCCCCCGTGGCGCCCCCAGCCGATCCCGGTCCGCCGGCCGATCCGGGCACGCCACCGTCGGGGCCTTCCGTGACCATCAACGTCCCGCCGGTCGTGGTGCCGGTACCCGTGCCGATACCCGTTCCGGTGGAGCCGGGCAGTGGCAACCCGGGCAGTGGGAACCCCGGCAGCGGCAACCCGGGCAGTGGCAACCCCGGTGGTGGCAACCCCGGTGGTGGCAACCCCAGTGGTGGCAACCCCAGTGGTGGCAACCCCAGTGGTGGCAACCCCGGCAGTGGCAAGCCCGGTGGCGGCAACCCCAGTGGTGGCAACCCCGGCAGCGGCAACCCCGTTGGTGGCAACCCTGGCAAGCCCGGTGGTGGCAAGCCCGGTGGTGGCAACCCCGGCAGCGGCAACCCCGTTAACGGCAACCCCGCTGGTGGCAAGAAGTGAGCCAGCCGGTTTAGGACACGGGTGAGGGCGGACACGGAGTCCGGTCCAACCCGTCGTTCAACTCCCGGAGCGCAGCGCGCTGGGCATGCGGCCAGAACGGCATGCCGGCCACGACGGTTGCGCCGACGGCGATGAGGCCGACCGCGACGTCGACGCTCTCGCGGCCTTCCTTTGCCCAGTAGACGTCCTTGAGATCCAGCAGCAGAGCCAGCTCGTCGACGATCATTGCGTTCGCCGCACCGAAAGCGACAGCCGCCGCGGGGTGTCGCCGTTGCTTTTCCGTCCCGCGCAGACCCACACCAGCCACCGTCGCGAGCATCCCGATACCGATGTTGTAGTGGTGAAAGTGCTTGCCGCTCAGCTTGATACCGCCGCCGGAGGGCCCGTGGCCGGTGCGGATCCAGTGAGTGAGTCCGCGCAGACCGAGGAACGTGAGGGTGAATGACGCCCAGGCCAGAACGGTTGCCTGTTCACCGGGTTCCAGCCGCTCGCCCCATTGATGGCGCAGCCGGGCCAATCGTGATTCGGGCGCCTCACCCATCAAGCTGCCTTGACCGCGCGCCAGCGCTGCCTGCCCGCGCCGACCTTGACCTCCACGTCGTGAAACCCCGCCGCGCGCAGGCGGTCCGGCAGCGTCTCCGGCGGAACCGGATTGCAGGTATCGCGGAAATGCAGGATCCGGAACATCAGGGACGGCACCCCGTCGCTGCCGGCGAAGACGCCGCCGGGCCGAAGCACCCGGAAGGCCTCGGCGAACAGCCGGTCTTGCAGTTCGGCGGTCGGGACATGGTGCAGCATCGTGAAGGACACCACCGAGCTGAACTCGTCGTCCGGCAAGCCGGTATCGGTGCCGTCGCCGTTGATGATGCGGGCCCGCTCGCCGTACAACTGTTGCAGCCGCTGCGCCATCGGGGCGTCAATCTCCACCGCGGTGAGCCTGGGCGTCTTGTCGACCAGCACTCGCAAAAATGCGCCATAGCCAGGTCCGATCTCAAGGGTGTTGTCGCCCAGCTCCACGTCGGCGAGGACCGTCGGCAACACGTGGGTTTCCACTTCCTTCGCCCAGTGGTTCGAGTTGCAGCACAGCCGGTGGCAGAGGTTCATCGCCATACTCAACGACGTTAGACCAATAGCATTTGCACTTGTGGAGTCCCGCTGGGTGCTGCACCTGGACATGGACGCGTTCTTCGCCTCCGTCGAACAACTCACCCGACCGACGTTGCGGGGCCGGCCGGTGCTGGTCGGCGGCCTGGGCGGTCGGGGTGTCGTCGCCGGCGCCAGCTATGAAGCGCGCGTGTTCGGCGCCCGGTCCGCCATGCCGATGCATCAGGCCCGCCGGCTGATCGGTGTGACCGCGGTGGTGTTGCCGCCGCGCGGCGTGGTGTACGGGGTGGCCAGCCGCCGGGTCTTCGACGCGGTGCGCAGTTTGGTGCCGGTGGTCGAGCAACTTTCCTTCGACGAAGCCTTTGGCGAACCGCCCCAACTCGCCGGGGCGTCGACCAAGGACGTCGAGGCGTTCTGTGAGGGCCTGCGGCGACGGGTTCGCGACGAGACCGGCCTGGTCGCGTCCGTCGGCGCGGGCTCGGGCAAGCAGATCGCCAAGATCGCGTCCGGCCTGGCCAAACCCGATGGCGTTCGGGTGGTTGCGCGCGCCGAGGAGCGATCGCTGCTCGGCGGACTGCCGGTGCGCCGGCTTTGGGGCATTGGGCCGGTCGCCGAGGAGAGGCTCAATCGACTCGGCATCGAGACGATCGGGCAGCTGGCCGCGCTGACCGACGCCGAGGTGGCCAACATCCTGGGCGCGACGGTTGGGTTGGCGCTGCATCGGCTGGCCCGCGGGATCGACGACCGCCCCGTCGCCGAGCGCGCCGAAGCCAAGCAGATCAGCTCCGAATCGACCTTCGCCGTCGACCTGACCAGCCTGGAGCAGCTGCGCGAAGCGATCGACCCGATCGCCGAGCATGCGCATCAACGCCTGCTGCGCGACGGGCGGGGCGCCCGCACCGTCACGGTGAAGCTGAAGAAGGCCGACATGAGCACGCTGACCCGTTCAGCGACGCTGCCCTACGCGACGACCGAGTCCGGCGCGCTGATCGCGCTGGCCCGGCGGCTGCTGCTCGACCCACGCGAGATCGGGCCGATTCGCCTGCTAGGCGTTGGCTTTTCGGGATTGAGCGACGTGCGACAGGGATCGTTGTTTCCGGATTTGGAGTTCTCGGAAGCCGAACCGGATACCCAGCAGTCCTTCGAAACCGCGACCGAGGCCATGTTTGCGGCGGGTCATGAGGCCTCGCCGTGGCGGGTGGGCGATGACGTGGCGCACCGCGATTTCGGGCACGGCTGGGTGCAGGGCGCCGGTCATGGGGTGGTCACGGTGCGGTTCGAGACGCGCGGTTCGGGCCCGGGCCAGGCGCGGACGTTTCCCGCCGATACGGGCGACCTGAGCAGCGCCAACCCGATCGACTCCCTGGACTGGCCCGACTATGTCGGTGCGCTGCAGGCTAACGCCCCGTCACCCCCAGCGGTCGATGACGTCGGCGATGGGTAGCTCGGCGGCCAGCGCGGCCATCAGCAGCACCCGAGCCTGCGACGGCCGCAACCTCGGCACCATCACCGCGCCGGCGGCCGCCATATCGTGGCCCGGACCGTAGCCCGCGCTGACCCGCCCGCCGCAGACACGGGTGGACACCGCGACAGCCACCCCGTTGCGGCAATGGCGTCGCACTCCGTCGACCACGGCGTTTCCGGCATTTCCCGAGCCCAACGCTTCCAGCACCACCGCTCGTGCGCCGGCGGCCACACAGGCATCAAGGGCCACGGCGTCACTCCCCAGGTATGCGGCGACGATGTCGACGCGCGGCGCTTCGGCTGCGCTGAGATCGCCGACGTACGGCCGCGTTTTGGAGCCCGTCAACGACACGCCGCCGCCCACCGTGCCGAGCGGCTCGCCCGCGAAGCCGCTGAGGTCCTCGGTGGCTACCTTGCGTAGGCCCAAGGGCTGCAGCACACGGCCGGCGATGCAGACAAGTACACCCAGGTCACGGGCGGCCGGGCTGCCCGCCACCGCCAGGGCGTCGCGCAGATTGGCCGGACCGTCGGCGTCGGGGGCATCGGCGCTGCGCATGGCGGCGGTCAACACGATCGGGGCGGCACCGTCATAGGTCAGGTCCAACCAGAGCGACGTCTCTTCCAAGGTGTCGGTGCCGTGGGTGATGACCACACCGTCGGCGCCGTCATCGATCGAGGCCTGCACGGCAGTCCGCATCCGATCCCAATCGGCCGGTGTCAGCTGCGAGCTGTCCAGCGCCAGCAGGTCAACCACATCGACGTCGAGGCCTGCCGTTAGATCCGCCCCGCTATGGGTCGGTCGGCGCACGCCGTCGGCACCCTTGCTGGTCGAAATCGTCCCTCCGGTGGCGATAACGGTGAGGCGGGGCATAGACGCATCATTGCGCACCCCGCTCGCGGGCTCCGGCGAGGCGGCCTCCGCATTAAGGGATGATGGGACCGTGTCTGAGGAACCAACAGGACGCGCGGACGAAATCGCGGAACCCGCGGCTGCCGCGCCGCCACGGCGGCTGCGGCTGCTGCTGTCGGTCGCGGCGGTAGTGCTGACCCTGGACATCGTGACCAAGGTGCTTGCCGTCAAACTGCTGCCCCCGGGCCAGCCGGTATCGATCATCGGCGACACGGTGACCTGGACTTTGGTGCGCAATTCCGGCGCGGCGTTCTCCATGGCCACGGGATACACCTGGGTGCTGACGCTGATCGCGACGATCGTGGTGGGCGGCATCTTCTGGATGGGGCGGCGGCTGGTGTCGCCCTGGTGGGCGGTGGGGCTCGGGATGATCCTTGGCGGTGCCATGGGCAACCTGGTCGATCGCTTCTTCCGGGCGCCCGGGCCGCTGCGCGGCCATGTCGTGGACTTTTTGTCGGTCGGCTGGTGGCCGGTGTTCAACGTGGCCGACCCCTCGGTGGTTGGCGGGGCCATCCTCTTGGTGGTGCTGTCGATCTTCGGCTATGACTTCGACACCGTGGGTCGACGCAAAGCCGGCCAGCGCCGATGACAGACCGCTCGATGGCCGTCCCCGAGGGACTGGCGGGCATGCGTGTCGACGCCGGGCTGGCGCGCCTGCTGGGGCTGTCGCGCAGCGCCGCGGCGGCACTGGCCGAAGACGGCGGCGTCGAACTGGATGGTGTCCAGGCGGGCAAGTCCGACCGCCTGACAGGCGGTGCCTGGCTGCAGGTGCGCTTGCCCGACGCGCCGGCGCCCCTGGAGAACACGCCGGTCGACATCGAAGGCATGACGATCCTGTATTCCGACGACGACTTCGTCGCGGTCGACAAGCCGGCGGCGGTGGCCGCGCACGCGTCGCTGGGCTGGACCGGGCCGACGGTGCTTGGCGGCTTGGCCGCTGCCGGTTACCGGATCACCACGTCCGGCGTGCCGGAGCGGCAGGGCATCGTGCATCGCCTCGACGTCGGCACCTCGGGGGTGATGGTGGTGGCGCTGTCCGAGCGCGCCTACACCGTGCTCAAGCGGGCGTTCAAACAGCGCACAGTCGACAAGCGCTATCACGCTCTGGTGCAGGGACATCCGGATCCGTCCAGCGGGACGATCGACGCGCCGATCGGGCGGCACCGCGGCGGCGAGTGGAAGTTCGCGGTCACGAAGAACGGCCGACACAGCCTCACGCACTACGACACCCTGGAAGCGTTCGTCGCCGCCAGCCTGCTCGACGTGCACCTGGAAACCGGCCGCACCCACCAGATCCGGGTGCATTTCTCCGCCCTGCACCACCCGTGCTGCGGCGACCTCGTCTACGGGGCCGACCCGAAACTGGCGAAAAGACTTGGGCTGGAACGGCAATGGTTGCACGCGCGGTCGCTGTCATTCGCCCACCCCGCCGACGGCAGGCGCATCGAGATCGTCAGCCCGTACCCGCCCGATCTGCAGCACGCGCTGGACGTGCTGCGCGACGAGGGCTGATCACTCAGGCTTGCGGACCTCGACGAGCACCCGCGTCGCGTGCGCGACGAACGGCCCGTCGGCCTCGATCTGCTCATTAAGTTCCCGCAGCCGGTCCCAATAGCGCTCCACGGTGAAGTCGGGCACCGTCCAAACCACCTTGCGCAGGAAGTAGACGACGGCGCCGATGTCAAAGAACTCGGCCCGGAGCCGCTCCATGCGCAAATCCAGGATCTGGAAGCCTGCGGCCTGCGCCTGCGCGCTCACGGTGTCGGGCCGGAACTCGGCCCATTTCTCCGGCTGTGGCCCGATGAAGTACTCGACCAGCTCGCCCACCGTGGCGGGCCCGATGTGCTGCGCAAAGTATGTGCCGCCAGGACGGAGCACCCGACGGATCTCGGCCCACCACACGGAGATCGGATGACGCGAAGTCACCAGATCGAACGCTTCATCGGCGAAGGGCAACGGCGGCTCGTCACGCATCGCCACGAGCACCACGCCGAGCGGATGCAAGCGTTGGGTTGCCAGGGCCGCGTTCGGAGGCCAGGTCTCGATGGCCGCCATGGTGGGCGGGAACGGTCCCGCGCCCGCCAGCACCTCCCCGCCTCCGGTGTGAATGTCCAGCGCGGCCGAGACTGTCGCCAAACGGCGGCTCAACATCCGTTGGTAGCCCCAGGACGGTCTTTCCTCGGTCGCCCGGCCGTCGAGCCAGGAGAAGTCCCAGCCGTCAACGCATACCGAATCGGCTTCGGTCACCAGATCTTCGAATGTGCGAGACATGCATTGCATTCTCACCAAAGTGTCGATCGAACGTCGCCTCAATCGTCATAGCGGTGCAACCATCGGGAAAGGAAAGGGGCACGATGATGCAGTACTGCCTGCTCATGCACTATCAGGAGGGTGGCGAACTCGGACTGACCGAGGAAGACATGGCGTCCGCGCGGGCGGCGTTCGCCAAGTACGCCGACGATCTCGACGCGGCCGGTGTGTTGATCGGCACCCAGGTGTTGCAATCCGCCGTCGCGTCGACCACCTTCACCGCCCGCGACGGCACGCCAAGGATCCAGGACGGACCCTTCGCCGACACCAAGGAACGCCTCGGCGGGGTGTTCGTCATCGACGTGCCGGACCTGGATGCCGCGCTGTCCTGGGCGAGGCGATGCCCGGCCGCCGATTGGGGTTCGATCGAAATCCGGCCCGTTGCAGTCACTTACGCGACCGGGAAGGGTTGGTATAGCCCTGAGTGAGGTGCGGGCCCGGGTGGCCGAACTGGTTCGCGGGTCCTACGGCCGGCTGTTGGCGGTGCTCGCGGCGCCGAATGCTGACATCCCCGCGGCCGAGGACGCCATCGGCGACGCGTTGGAGCGCGCGCTCACCCGTTGGCCGGTCGAGGGGATACCCGCCAACCCGGAAGGCTGGGTGCTTACCGTGGCCCGCAACCGCCTGCGCGACCGGTGGAAGTCGCATGCCTACCGGATGACCGGCCCGCTGCCTGAAACAGACAATTGGGCAACGGATTTCGGCGACGATACAGCGGACGCGCGGTCGATTCCCGATCGCCGCCTGGAGCTGATGCTGGTCTGTGCGCATCCCGCGATCGCGGCCAGTTGCCGCACCGCGCTGATGCTGCAGACGGTGCTCGGCATCGATTCGGCGGCGATCGCGCGGGCGTTCTCGGTGCCACCCGCGACGCTGGCGCAGCGCCTGGTCCGCGCGAAACGCCGGATTCGCGACGCGCGCATCCCGTTCGCGGTTCCACCCCGTGCGGACCTCGATGAGCGACTGCCGGCCGTGCTGGAGGCCGTATACGGTGCGTGGGCGATCGATTGGCAGCTGGAGCCGGCAGGTGCCCCGATCGAATCGTTGTCCGCCGAGGCGCTGCATCTGGCGCTGGTATTAGCGGAACTGCTGCCCGACGAGCCAGAGGCGCTCGGCCTGGCGGCGCTGATCTGCCTGTCCGAGTCGCGCCGGCCGGCGCGACGCACCGGCGACGGTGAGTTCGTGCCACTGGACGAACAAGACACCCGGCTGTGGGATCGGGCGATGATCGCGCGCGGAGAGGCGCTGCTGCGCCGCGCTCACGGCTTCGGCCGTCCCGGCCGCTATCAATACGAGGCGGCGATCCAGTCGACGCACTGCGCCCGCGCGCAGGGCGGACACGTCGACTGGTTGGCGTTGCGCAAACTGCATCGTGCGCTGCTGCGACGTGCCCCATCTTTGGGAGCGGCGGTCGCTTTGGCGGTGGTTGACGGCCAGCTCGACGGGCCCGACGCCGGGCTGCGTGCGCTCGACGCGATCACCGACCCAATGATCGGGCGCTTCCAGCCGGCTTGGACCGCGCGCGCACATTTGCTCACGCAAGCGAACCGGCCCGCGGCCGCGGCCTACCGCAAGGCCATCGATCTCACCACCGATGCCAGCGTGAAGGAATATCTGCGCCGACGGCTGGCCACGGTCATGAAGGAACAGCGATGACCGCTGTCCGCGCCACGCGTTAGGGCCGGGGCTGGCCGGGCTTGGCCGGTGCGGGCAGTCCCGGCACCGATACGGCCAGACCCTCGCGGATTCCCCGACTTATCTCTTGCCTCGACTGCGGGCTGTCGGCCGGTGCCGTCTGCCGGCAGTTGCAGCCGAGGCCGCCGAACGGGTTCGGGCTGGTGTCGATCGAATGCGGGTCGGCGCCGGCCGGTGCCGCTGCCGTGAGCCCAGCGTCGACAGCGATAGCGACGCTGACCAGTATTTTCGTGATCACTCGGCGGCGGGGGTGGTTGGACATTGTGGACTCTCCTTTTGGGGACTTATTTCGTGTCTCTTGTTAGTTAGACGGTGGTGCATGCTTTGATGGTTCGCCGCCCCACCGACATTGGAGTAGCGGGCTTGGTGGTGTGAGGCCACCAAGCTGCTTTGTGCCCGGTCCTACCTGCAGTGGTCCGCAATTGGGTGACCCTGACAGAAGCTGGCTTGTGGTTACATCAATCATGTTGCTCAGCTCGCACATGCCCGATCTCGCCTCGTTCGAAGTCTTGCTGGCGATCGCCAAGACGGGCAGCCTCGGCGCCGCCGCCCGCGAAGTCGGGCTGACCCAACAGGCGGTGTCGGCGCGGCTGGCATCGATGGAGGCGCAAACCGGGGTGCAGCTGGCGGTGCGCACGGCCCGCGGGTCACAACTCACGCCCGGCGGCCTCGTGGTTGCCGAGTGGGCAGCCCGCCTGCTCGATGTCGCCCACCACGTCGATACCGGCCTGGCTTCGCTGCGAACGCAAAGGCGCCAGCAAACCAAGGTGGCGGCGAGCCAGACGATCGCCGAACAGCTCATGCCCCGCTGGCTGGTATCCCTACAGGCCGCCGCTACCCGGCTCGGCGTCACCGCCCCCAACGTGATTCTGACCGCCACCAACAGCGAGCACGCGATCGCTGCGGTTCGCGACGGTTCCGTCGAACTGGGATTCATCGAAAGCCCGGGTGTGCCCCGGGGATTGCGCAGCCGTGTCGTGGGACACGATGAGCTGGTGGTCATCGTGCCGCCCGATCACAAGTGGGCTCGAATGTCACGCGCCCTGGGCGCCGCCGAGCTCGCCCAAACATCCCTGGTAACACGCGAACACGGCTCGGGAACACGCGACTCACTCACCGCGGCCTTGTGTCAGGCCGTGGGCGAGGAGGTGCAGCAACCATCCCCGGCGCTCGAGCTGTCATCCTCGGCGGCGGTGCGCGCCGCGGTTCTCGCCGGGGCGGGGCCGGCGGTGATCAGCCGGCTGGCGGTCGCCGACGATCTGGCGGTCGGTCGGCTGCGCGCGATCACGGTCCCCGAATTGGATCTGCACCGCCAGCTTCAAGCCATCTGGGTGGGCGGGCGTACCCCACCAGCGGGCGCGGTGCGGGACCTGCTCAGCCACATCGTCAGCGCGCAGCCAACGATGAATCGATAGGTCTTATCGGGCGCGGCGTTTGCCCCGCGCGCTCAGATCTTCGCGTTGGTGGCCCCGGCCGATGCGATGTCGGGAGCCAGCGGCGCGATGGCACTGAGTATTGCGGTCACCGTCCCGGACGGCACCCCGGCGTCAGCGAGCGCGTCGGCCAAATGTCCGGCCACCCGGCTGAAGTGGTGCATGGTGATGCCACGCCCCTGATGAACCTCCTTCATCGGCGCGCCGGTATAGGGCTCGGGCCCGCCGAGTGCGGCCGCGAAGAACTCGACCTGTTTGCCTTTGAGGCGGTTCATATTGGTTCCGGTGAAGAAGCCGCAGACCTGGTCATCGGTGAGCACCCGAACGTAGAAGTCGTCGACCACGGCTTCGATGGCCTCGTGCCCGCCGATCCGGTCGTAGATCGTGGCGGGTCCGGGTTCGCGGAAGCGCGCCAGAATTTTCATAACGACGATTGGAACATTTCGGCGTTGCCCGTCAGTTAGTGTGCGATCACGCGCGGATTACCCTGTGTAACAAGAGGATTGCGCTCATGTGGCCGCAACCTCGATCCCCGTGTGAGAAGGGTGAGCCGTTCACATGACGGCAATCTGCATCCGGTGGGCGACCGATGCCCTAGGTTGGTTGCTATGACCCACGTCACACCACTCACACCGGGCGCCCGCGGCCGGGGACGAACGTCATCAGGAGCGAAAATCGATGAACCTTGGTGACTTAACGAACTTGGTGGAAAAGCCGTTCGCGGCGGTCTCCAACATCATCAACACCCCCAACTCGGCTGGGCGATATCGACCCTTCTATCTGAGGAATCTGATCGACGCGGTGCAGGGCCGCACGCTCAGCGAGGCCGTGGAGGGCAAGACCGTACTCATCACCGGAGCGTCGTCGGGCATCGGCGAGGCCGCCGCCAAGAAGATCGCAGACGCGGGCGGCGATGTGGTGCTGGTTGCTCGCACCCGGGAAAACCTCGAGAAGGTCGCCGCTGAAATCCGGGAAATCGGCGGCGGAGCCGCCCACGTATACCCGTGCGACCTGTCCGACATGGACGCCATCGCCGCGATGGCCGACCAGGTGCTTGACAATCTCGGCGGGGTCGACATCCTGATCAACAATGCGGGGCGGTCGATTCGACGTTCGTTGAAGCTGTCCTACGACCGGATTCACGACTATCAGCGGACCATGCAGCTGAACTACCTCGGCGCGGTCCAGCTCATCCTCAAGTTCATCCCCGGGATGCGGGAACGCGGCTTCGGGCAGATCATCAATGTCTCCTCGGTCGGCGTGCAGACCCGCGCGCCGCGCTTCGGCGCCTACATCGCCAGCAAGGCCGCACTGGACAGCCTTTGCGACGCGCTGCAGGCCGAAGTCGTGAATGACGACGTCAAATTCACCACCGTGCATATGGCGCTGGTACGCACGCCGATGATCAGCCCGACCACGATGTATGACAGGTTCCCAGCGCTGACGCCGGATCAGGCGGCCGGCGTGATCACGGACGCGATCGTGCACCGGCCCCGCCGCGCCAGCTCGCCATTGGGGCAGTTCGCCGCTGTCGCCGACGCGGTCAACCCGGCGGTCATGGACCGCGTGCGCAACCGCGCGTTCACCATGTTCGCCGACTCCGATGCGGCCAAGGGCCGCGAATCCGCCAGCGACGCAACGTCCCTCGACAAACGAAGCGAGACGTTCGTGCGCGCGACCCGAGGGATCCATTGGTGACATCATGAGCCTCCCGAAACCCGACACCGACACAACCGTCGTCATCACCGGCGCCTCATCCGGCATCGGTGCCGAACTGACCCGCGGCCTCGCCCGCCGCGGCTTCCCGCTGCTGCTGGTCGCGCGGCGACGCGAGCGCCTCGACGACCTCGCCAACGAGGTGGGCAAGGAATATTCGGTCGCGATTGAGGTCATGCCACTGGACCTCGGCGACGGCAAGGCCCGCACGAAATTGGCGGACCGGCTCCGCAGCGAGCCGATCGCCGGCCTGTGCAACAGCGCCGGTTTCGGCACCAGCGGGGTTTTCCACACGTTGCCGCTTGAGCGCGAGAGCGAAGAAGTCACCCTCAACGTCCTGGCGCTGACCGAGCTCACCCACGCGGCGCTGCCCGGCATGGTCGAGCGCGGCGCCGGCGCGGTGATGAACATCGCCTCGATCGCCGGATTTCAGCCGATTCCTTTCATGGCGGTGTATTCGGCCACCAAGGCCTATGTGCAGACGTTCTCCGAAGCGGTGCACGAGGAGTTGCACGGAACGGGCGTGTCGGTCACGGTCCTGTGTCCGGGTCCGGTGCCGACCGAGTGGGCCGAGATCGCCAACGCCGAGCGCTTCAGCATTCCGCTAGCGCAGGTCTCGCCGCGCGACGTCGCCGAAGCGGCCATCGGCGGGATGCTGGCCGGCAGGCGCAGCGTGGTGCCCGGCATCGTGCCCAAGGTGGTCAGCACCGGCGGCAGGTTCGTGCCGCGCACCCTGCTGCTGCCGGGGATCCGGATTGGCAACCGGTTCCGCGGCGGACCCAGCCGCTAGTCTCTGTGCCCGGCAGGCGACGATCTGAGTTGTCGCTGTGAGGCGGGCACAAAGCGCATCCTTCCGCGCGGAGGCCAATGTGACGGGTGGGACAACGCCTCGCGGTTAGGCTCGGGCAATGGCCGCCGTTGAGATGACCGCCGACATGCCGATGAGCCCGCAGGAGATGTGGGATCACGTTTCGGATCTGTCGGAGTTGGGCGACTGGCTCGTGATGCACGAGGCATGGCGCAGCGAGCTACCCGACGAGATCACCGAGGGCACCCAAATCGTGGGCGTGGCGCGTTCCAAGGGGCTCCGCAACCGGGTGACGTGGACGGTGACGACGTGGGACCCGCCGCACGAGGTCGCGATGACGGGAGCCGGTAAGGGCGGAGCAAAATACGGCGTCACGCTCACCGTGCGGCGCACGAAAGGTGGTTCCACCCTCGGCCTGCGCCTCGAGCTGGGCGGACGTGCGTTGTTCGGTCCGGTCGGTTCGGCGGCGGCCCGCGCCGTCAAGGGAGACGTGGAGAAGTCGCTGAAACAGTTCGTGGAGCTGTACGTCTAGACATCACCGCTGTGTCGCCGTCTTCCCAGAGGAGCAATTGCCGGACCGCCGGGCGCGGCCCGTAGGGCCGGAGCATCGTGCTGGCCGGGCGCGGGCGCACGCGTTGGGGCCACCAGAACCAGCGCCCGAGAAGCGTTGCGACGGACGGCGTCATGAACGAACGCACGATCAGCGTGTCGAACAACAACCCGAGGCCGATGGTGGTCCCAATCTGACCGAGCACCTGAAAACCGCTGAACACGAACGCGCACATCGTGACCGCGAAAACGAGGCCGGCGGACGTGACCACCGACCCGGAGCCGGCCATCGCGCGAATGACGCCGGTCTTGATTCCGGCATGGATCTCTTCCTTAAACCGGGAGATCAACAGCAGGTTGTAATCGGATCCGACGGCCAAGAGCAGGATCACGGCCAGCGCGAGCACAACCCAGTACAGCTGAATGCCGAAGAGGTATTGCCAGACCAGCACCGACAGCCCGAACGAGGCGCCCAGCGAGAGAGCTACCGTGCCCACGATGACCAGCGCGGCGATAAGACTCCTCGTGATGATCATCATGATCAGCAAAATCAGGCTCAGCGCGGCGAACGCCACGATCATCAGGTCGTATTTGGCACCCTCTTGGATGTCCTTGTAGGTCGCCGCGGTGCCGCCGATATAGATCCGGGCGTCGGCCATCGGCGTGCCCTTCAAGGCCTCGTGCGCGGCCCTGGTGATCGGGTCGATGTGTGAGATGCCTTGGGGGGTAGCGGGATCGCCTTCATGGGTGACGATCATGCGGGCGGCCTTGCCGTCCGGCGAGAGGAACAGTTTCAGCCCGCGCTTGAAATCGGGGTTGTTGAAAACCTCGGGGGGCAGGTAGAAGCTGTCGTCGTTTTTTGCGGCGTCGAAGGCACGCCCCAGCGCCGTCGCGTTATCGATCGCGGCCTGCGTCTGGGCGTAGATACCGGACTGGGTGGCGTGGCTCGCCAACGTCAATTCGCGGTTGGTCTCCTGGCTTTCGATCTGGGGCGGTATCAGGGCTACCAGCTTCGGCTGCAGCGCGTCGAGCTTGTCCAGGGTGGCCGTGAGGTCCTCAAATTTTTCGGTGAGCAGGTCGATGCCGTCAAGCGCGTCCAGCACCGAGCGGATCGCCCAGCACACGGGGATGTCGAAGCAATGCTTCTCCCAATAGAAATAGCTACGAATCGGCCGGAAGAAGTCGTCGAAATTCGCGATCTTGTCGCGCAGGTCCTG
>Ga0318535_10000030_pt1 | contig 19670 bp, 22 predicted proteins | sample GRESIP117b4f27_FD_203658 | JGI IMG/M metagenome (GOLD analysis project Ga0318535, IMG submission 203658) | Tropical soil microbial communities from Luquillo Experimental Forest, Puerto Rico - GRE.SIPMG.117b4f27 | ecosystem: Environmental > Terrestrial > Soil > Tropical forest > Bulk soil...
GCCGCGCACGTGTGGACTCGTACCTCGTTGCGGCCCAACGACGTTGACGTCGCCGAACTGTACGACGGGTTCACCATGAACTGCCTGTCCTGGATCGAGGCGCTGGGCTTCTGCGGGATCGGCGAAGCCAAGGAGTTTCTCGACGGCGGCAAGAACATCGCCCGCGACGGGCAGCTGCCGCTCAACACGCACGGCGGCCAGCTCTCGCACGGCCGCACCCACGGCATGGGTCTGCTGCACGAAGCGGTCAGCCAACTGCGCGGCGAGGCCGGCGACCGCCAGGTCGCCGGCGCCCGCGTCGGCGTGGTCAGCAGCGGCGGCCTCACCCCGAGCGGCGTCCTATTACTGCGGGCCGACGGATGAGCGCGCCCGCTCCCCGCCCCAGGCTAGTGATCGTCGACGGCGTGCCGATGTCGGCGCTGGTCGCCGAGGCCCCCGAGCCCAAGGCCGTGATCGTGGCCATCCACGGCGGAGGCACCACCGCGATCTATTTCGACTGCCCGGGCCACCCGTCCTTCTCCTTGCTCCGGACGGGTGCGGCAGCCGGATTCACCGTCGTGGCGCTGGATCGGCCCGGCTATGGCAGCTCGGCCCCCTACCCGGAGGCGATGGCCCGGCCCGAGCAGCGGGTCAACCTCGCATACGGGGCGGTGGATCGCATCCTCGGGCAGGGGCGACGCGGCGCCGGCCTGTTCGTGCTGGGCCATTCGGGCGGATGCGAACTGGCGATGCGGATGGGCGCCGACGCACGCGGCGCCGATCTGGTGGGCGTCGAACTGGCGGGCACCGGCCGGCACTATCACCCGGCGGCCCGAGAAATCCTGAAAACCGCGACCCGAGAACGCCGGCCGGCGGGCCTGCGCGAGCTGTTGTGGCACCCGGAGCGGCTGTATCCACACGAGGTCCTCAACGGCGCCACCGTTCATCCGGGGGCTCCAGCCTACGAGGACCAGATGGTGTCGGACTGGGCCCGCCAAGACTTTCCTTCGCTCGCCCCCGCCATTCGCGTCCCGGTGCAATTCAGCATCGCCGAATACGAAAGGGTTTGGCAGACCGACACTTCGGCGTTGACCGAGATCACGGCCCTGTTCTCCGGCTCGCCGCGGTTCACCGTCAATAGACAACCCGAGGCGGGACACAACATCAGCCTCGGCCACACCGCCGCGGACTACCACTCGAAGGTCTTTGCGTTCGCGGACGAATGTGTGACCGCGGCGGCCTCCTCGAGCGTGAAGCTGGCTTCACATTCGGCGGATGCGGACACCGAAGAGGCCGGCTAATGAAAGTCGGATTCATCGGGCTGGGCAGCCAGGGCGGACCCATGGCACGGCGGATCGTCGAGGCCGGCTACGAGACCGCACTGTGGGCGCGCCGATCCGCGTCGCTCGAACCGTTCGCCGACACTCCGGCCAAGGTCGCCGGGTCACCGGCCGAACTCGCCGCGGCCAGCGATCTGGTCTGCCTGTGCGTCGTCGGCGACGCCGACGTCGCGGAAATCACCGGCGGCGAGCACGGGCTGCTGGCGGCGATGAAACCGGGCGGTGTCATCGCGGTGCACAGCACGGTGCACCCCAATACCTGCCGGGAGCTGGCGAAAAGAGCTGGCAGCAAAGGCGTTTCGGTTATCGACGCGCCCGTGAGCGGCGGCGGTGTCGCGGCGTCGGAGGGGCGTCTGCTGGTGATGGTCGGTGGCGACGCCGACGTCGTCGAGCGCTGCCGTCCGGTCTTTGAGACCTACGCCGATCCCGTCGTTCACCTCGGCGACCTGGGTTCCGGGCAAACCACCAAGCTCCTCAACAACTTGCTGTTCACCGCCAACCTGGGCACCGCCGCCGCCGCCCTGTCGTTGGCCAGCCACCTTGGCGTCTCCCCGGATCGGCTCACCGAGGTCGTCTCCCGCAGCAGCGGAAACAGCTTCGCGCTCAACGCCCTTGGCGGAGTCGGCGGCCTGGAACGGCTGGCCGGATTGGCGGGAACACTGCTGCAGAAGGATGTCCGGCTGGTCGTCGACCTCGCCGACCGGGCCGCAGCAGCCGGTGGCGCCGTGCTCGACGCGGCCGACGCCACGCTGGCTTTGATGGGTCACCCGCGGTGAAGGTCGGGTTTATCGGCGCGGGCCGGATGGGGCGCCCGATGGTGGCGCGTCTCGTCGAAGCCGGCCATGACGTCACCGCTGTGGGCCGGACCGCCGACAAGCGGCGCGACCTCGAGCGGCTGGGCGCCCACCCAATTGACGACGTGGCAGAGGCCGGCTCGCAGGCCGACATCGTGGTGCTGTGCGTGTTCACCGACGAACAGGTACGGCAGGTCTGCCTGGGCAGCGCCCTGCTGCCCGCGATGCCGTCCGGCTCGACGTTGGTGGTGCACACCACCACAAGCCCGAAAACGATCGAGGCGATCGCGGCCCGCGCCAACGAAGTCGACGTGGTAGACGCACCGGTCAGCGGCGGCCCGCACGACATCTCCGCCGGCAAACTGACGCTGTTCGTGGGCGGCGCCGATGACGCCGTGGCACGGGTGCGACCGGTGCTGGGCTGCTACGGCGACCCGGTTCTGCACGTCGGACCGCGCGGCGCCGGCCAGACGGTGAAGCTGGTCAACAACGCACTGTTCGCGGGGCACATCGGGCTGCTCGCGGAGTCCATCCGGCTGGGCGAGCGGCTCGGCGTGCCGGAGTCGACCCTGCTGGACGCACTGCCTCACGGCAGCGCAACCAGCCGGGTGCTGAACATCGTCGCGGCAAGGGGTTCGGTCGCGTCGTTCCTCGAGGTGGCCGGTGAATTCGTGGGCAAAGACGTGGCCGTAGTTCGCGGCATCGCCGAGGAGCTCGACGACGACCTGGGTGCGCTGGACCGCGTCATCAAGGTCATCGACCCCGTTGCCACTAAAGCCGGGAAGGTTTGAGATGGCGGCGTTTTGGTCTTTCCGGTTCGCTGTGGAACCGCTACCGTTAGCGTTACAGTTAGGCAGTCTGCTGTAACGGTGCCAGCCCGCAACCCGCCAGCCAGGAGCATCACATGACCAAATCGAAGCTGGTCTTCGATCCGTTTTCCGAGCAATTCTTCAACGGCGCCTGGGAGACGTACCGGCGAATGCAGGAAGAAGCGCCCGTCTACTACAGCGAGGAGTACGACTTCTACGCGTTGACTCGTCATGAGGACGTGGCCGCGGGCCTGAAGGATTTCGAAACGTATTCCTCGGCCTACGGCATCGACCTGTCGATGGTGAGATCCGGGGAGCGACCGCCGCCGTCGATCATCTTCATGGACCCCCCCGACCATCGGCACATGCGCAGCCTGCTGAACAAGGTCTTCACGCCGCGCGCCATCCAGTCCCAGAAACAGATGGTCACCGACAAGATCGACAAGTACCTCGGGGCAGCCGATCCCGATCGGTTCGATGTGGTGCAGGACCTTTCCGGTCCGTTCCCGGTCGAAGTGATCACGACGATGCTGGGGGTGCCGGAGGAGCAGGCGCAACAGGTGCGCCACTGGATTGACGAATCGCTGACTCGCGAACCCGGGCAGGTCGAAGTCGGCGAGTCGGGTATGCAAGCCAACATCAACACCGCGATGCTCTACTACGACCTCGTGAAGCAACGCCGCGACGCGCCGCGTGACGACCTGTTCACCAAGCTCGTCGACGCCGAGCTGGAATGCGAGAACGGGGACAAAAGGAGGCTCGACGACCTCGAGATAGCCGGGTTCGCAACGCTGTTGGGCGGCGCCGGCGCCGAGACCGTCACCAAGCTGATCGGCAATGCGCCGGTGGTGTTCGGCCGCTTTCCCGAGCAGTGGCAGAAGCTGCTCGACGATCGCAGCAAGATCCCCGCCGCGGTCGAGGAACTGCTCCGCTACGAGGCACCGTCCCAATATCAGGTCCGTCGCTCCATGAAAGACGTTCAGCTGCACGGCGTCACGATTCCGGCGGGGAAGCCGATATTCCTCATCAACGGCGCGGCCAATCGTGACCCCGAGGCCTGGACCGACCCCGACAAATTCGACGTCGATCGGGACCGAACCGAAGCGCAGAACATGGGATTCGGTTACGGGATTCACAGCTGCCTCGGCGCGGCGCTGGCCCGCATGGAGAGCGCGCTCGCGCTGGAGAAGCTGCTGGACTACATGCCCCGCTATGAGGTGGACTGGGATGGCTGCCAAAGAGTTCACATGCAAAATGTGATGGGCTGGAAGCACGTACCGGTGAAGGTAGTTCGGTGAGGAAACCGAAATGAGAATAGAAGTCGATTGGGGTCTTTGCGAAAGCAACGGCGTCTGCATGGGCATCAATCCGGAGATATTTCACCTCGGCGAGGACGACATGCTGACCGTCTTGCAGCCGGAAGTCACCCCGGAGAACGAGTCAGACGTGCGCGAGGCTGTCCGCCAATGCCCCCGGCAGGCGATCTCGATCAAGGAGTAGCGGCCGAAGGTATTTCAAAACCCGGCGACGATGACCACGTTGCAGTCGGCCGCCGCTTGGCGCAGTTTCGCCGCCGTTTGGTAACCCTCGGACTCGTACCACGCGCGGGCCGCATCCACCGATTCGAACTCCAGCACGACGGTCTGATCGCCGTGCCAGGTGCCCTCGACGACTTTGGGGGCGGCGTCCACCGCAAGGACATTGGCGCCACCCATCGTCGGCCCCGCCGCTTGGGCATAGGCCTTCATGCCCTCCCGATCCTTGATGGCCTCGGTAAGGATGACGTACCCCTTAGCCATTGAATCTCCTTACCTGCGTTCGCGTCTGATTAAATCTTGCTGATCGCCTGCTCGGGGCAGCATTCGATCGCCTCCTGGGTGGCCGCCTCGAACTCCGTTGGCACATCCGAAGTTATCGCCACCGAGTAGCCGTCCTCGGTCAGGCTGAAGACTTCCGGGCAGAGCGTTACGCACACGCCATGACCGCGGCAGCATTGGTCGTCGACTTTGACTTTCATGCCGGCGTGAACTCCAGGTGCAGCTCCGTCAGGCCGCGCAGGATATAGGTCGGAACGTAGTGGTAGCGGCGGTCATTCGCGGGGCCATGAATGCGCTCGTTGATCCTGATGTCCGATGTCCGGTCGAGCAGCCGTTCGATCGCAACCCGGGTTTCGGCACGTGCCAGCGGAGCACCGGGGCAGCTGTGGATGCCCCGCCCGAACGAGATGTGCTGGCGGGCGTTCTTGCGGCCCGGATCGAATGTGGTGGGGTCGTCGAACCGGCGCGGATCCCGGTTTGCGGCCGCCTGCACAACCATCACGGTGGTGCCCGCGGGCAGGTCGACCCCGCCGACGTTGATGGGCACCCGGTTCATCCGGAAGTCGCCCTTGACCGGGCTCTCGATGCGCAGCGCCTCTTCGATGAAGTTGGGGATCAGGCTGCGGTCCTTGCGCAACTGCGCCTGGATGTCGGGGCGCTCGCCGATGGTCTGCAACGCGGCACCGAGCAGCCGCACGGTCGTCTCCTGGCCCGCCGAGAAGACGTTGCTGGCAACGCGGGCCACGTCTTCGACCTCGGGTACCGAGCCGTCGGGGTAGGTGGCGGTCGCGAGGCCGGTCAGCACGTCGTCGCGGGGCTCGCGGCGGCGGTCCGTGACGTAGTCGGAGAAAAGACCATAGAGGAATTCCAGCGGGCTGTGCGCCAGCGCTTCCTTGCCGGTGCCCCCGATGCCGCCGCCCGCGTGCTGGCGGATGCCCTTGACGAACTTGTCGCGATCCTCCAGGGGCACGCCCAGCAGGTCGGCGATGACAAGCAGCGTGAAGGGGCTCGCGAAGCCCTTGATGAACTCACCTTCGCCCGAGGCCAGGAACGGATCGAGCGCCTGGTCGGCCAGCACCCACATGGCGTCCTCGTTCTCCTTGAGGCGCTTCGGGGTGATCAGCCGCATCAGCAGGGCGCGGTGGTTGGTGTGGGTCGGCGGGTCCAGGGTCGGCAGCTGGTCACTGAACGGCAGCTCGTCGCGGTGCTGCTCGATCAGCCCGGTCACGTCGTCACCTTCGAGCGGCACCGGAAAGCCGGGAAACGGACCGGTCACCGAGATGCACGACGAGAAGGTCTCGGCGTCGTTCAGCACCGCACAGGCCTCGTCCCAGCCGGTCACCATGGTCACACCGTGGTGGTCTTCCCGGGTCACGGGGCATTGCTGGCGGAGGGCCTCGTAGTAGGGGTACGGGTCCTCGACGAGCCGGCCATCGCGGAAGAAATCCATCTCGGTGAAGTCGTTCACCATCTAGCTCCGTTCGAATCTCGACTAGTGAGAATGATCCTCTCAGAGATGAGTATTACATTTCCACAAGCCATGATCGTCGTCAAACGCCGCCCCGGCGCCGCAGCATGCCGGCGGTGTTCAGCGGTGTTTAGCCGGCGGGAACCAGATCGGCGGCGACCGACGGGCATGCCAGGAGCCCGCTTCGGAAGGTCTCCATCTGACCGATCGAGGCGTGCGGCACGGCGGCGGCGGCCAGCGCCTTGGCCTTGAACATCTGCGCGGCCATGCTCAGCCGATGTTGTACCAGGCCAACGCTGTCGTCGAGCTCGGCCGGCCAGGTCTCCCCCCACAGCGTGACCTCGGTGACGCCATGATCGAGGGCCTGCAACACGCCTTGCCGCACGCGCGGGTCGCACCCCAACAGGTCGGCCGCAGCGGCCAGGGCCTGGGGGCGGGGCCGGGATTCCACCCCGGATTCCACAGACGCCAACGCCACCTCGAGGTCGACTACCTGGGCTCCGAGGATCTGCAGGGGCCGACCGTCGGGTTGGTCGGCGAGATCAGTCAGCAGCACGGAGACGTCCCATCCCGCCATCGCCCGGTCGAAGAGCCAACCGCCGGCAAATCGCACCACGTCGACGACGCTGGAGGCGACGACGTCGAGCCGGTACCTCATGTCGTCTCGGACGTCTTCGGCGGAGCGAAGTCCCGTCCCAGTGACTCCGCGTACTCCTTGAACACCTCGGTGAGCGGTATCGAAGGATTGAGCAACCATATCGTTTCCATTCCGTGGACGAAGGCGACAATTTCCACTGCCTTGACGGCGGGGTCTATATCGGCGCGATACCGGCCGTCGGCCTGACCGCGTCGGATGAGCTCGGCGACGATGTCGATCGCTTGCTGCTGCCTGGACAGCATGCGGTCGTGCAGCGGGGCGTCGGGAAGGATGTTCTCGACCAGCAGCACGGTGAAGGTGCCCGTCAGTTCGGGGGCCCGGTTGAACCGATCGGCGACCCGGGCGATCTCGACCAGGAGATCACCGCCCCGGTCGGCGTGCGAGTCGTCATCGAGGTCACGCGCGTCCAGCACCGCGTGCAGCAGGTGCTCCTTGGATTCGAAGTGATGTAGCAGGCCCGCGGGGGTGACCCCGGCCTCGCCGGCGATCTGGGCGAGCGTGGTGTTGCGCCAGCCGTTCCGCGTGAGAAGGCGTTGCGCGACGTCGAGGATCCGCTGCTTGCGGTCCTCACCTTTGGCGAGCAGCGAGTCGTATCGCCTTGCGACGGGCACCGGACTCCTTTGCATCCGAAACCAACCTAGTGAACACACAGTAGGTTGGTTTGGCCGTCGTGGCAAGGGTCTTAGGTGGGCCACTTTTTTGGCGGGGCGTTAGGCGATGAGCTCGACCAGGGTGGCGTTGGCCGTGCCGCCACCCTCGCACATGGTCTGCAGCCCGTAACGAATCCCGTTATCGCGCATGTGGTGCACCATGCGCGTCATCAACACCGCACCGGAAGCGCCCAGCGGGTGCCCCAGCGCGATCGCGCCGCCCAGCGGATTGACCCGACCGGGATCGGCGCCGGTCTCGGCCATCCAGGCCAGCGGGACCGGCGCAAAGGCCTCGTTCACCTCGAAGACGCCCACGTCCGATAGCGGGACGCCGGCCTTGCGCAGCACCTTCTCGGTTGCCGGAATCGGGCCGGTGAGCATGAGCACCGGATCCGCCCCGGTGACCGCGCCCGCGCGGTAGCGCACCAGCGGCGTCAACCCCAGCCCGACCGCCATCTCCGACGTGGTCACCAGCAGCGCGGCCGCGCCGTCGGAGATCTGCGAGGAATTGCCGGCGTGGATCACGCCGTCGTCGACGAATGCGGGCTTGAGCGCGGCCAGCTTGTCGACGGTGGTCCCGCGCCGCACGCCCTCGTCCGCGACGACGGCGGTCTCGTTGTCAGTGAAGACGGGGACAATCTGGTCGGTGAAGGCGCCGCTGTCCTGGGCCGCCGCCGCCCGCTCGTGGGACTGGACCGAGTACTCGTCCAGCTGTGTGCGGGAGAACCCCCATTTCTTGGCGATCATCTCCGCCGACAGGCCCTGGTTGAAGGAGAAATCGTCATACCGGGCGAGGACTTTCGGCCCGTACGGCATCCCGCTTGCCCTGGCCGCACCCAGCGGCACTCGGCTCATGACCTCTACACCGCCGGCAACGACGACGTCCTGTTGGCCTGACATCACCGCGTGGACCGCGAAATCGAGCGCCTGCTGGCTGGAACCGCATGCGCGGTTGACCGTTGTCCCGGGGATGCTCTCCGGCCAGCCGGCAGCCAGGACCGCGTACCGGCCGATGTTGCTGGACTGGTCGCCGACCTGCGACACGCATCCCCAGATCACGTCGTCGACGAGCTCCGGACCGACATCGACGCGTTCGAGCAGTTCATTGAGCACGATCGCGGACAGGTCGGCGGGGTGCATGCCGGACAACCCGCCGTTGCGCTTCCCCACTGCCGTGCGTACCGCCTCCACGATGACCGTGTCACGCATATTCACTCCGGATTCTCTTGGTCGGATCTCGATAACGCCCACCGACCAGTAAACGACGGCTCTCGCCGCTGCGCGAAAGCGGCATAGGCGGTTGCCGCATCCGCCGTCGCGAAATTGACGGCCTGCGCGCGGGCCTCGTTGGCCAGCGCGTCGCGCAGGGTGCGGTCGGCGCCCTCGTTCAGCAGAGCCTTGGTTTGGGCGAGCGCGATCGGCGGACCGGCCGCCAGCCGGTCGGTAAGGTCCTTGACGAAGGCGTCGATCTCGGCGGCCGACACCACCCAGGTCACCAGGTTGAGCGCGTGGGCTTGCGCGGCGTCGATGGTCTCGGCCAGCAGCGTGAGCCGCTTGGCCTGTTGCAGGCCAACGAGTTTCGGCAACAGCCAGGAACCACCGAGGTCGATTGACAGGCCCCGCTTTGAAAAGATCTGGGAGAACGTCGATTCCGGCGTCGCAACCACCAGATCACAACCCAGGGCCAGGTTCCACCCGGCGCCGACGGCAACCCCGGTCACCTTGGCGACGGTCGGAATCGGGAGCTCGTGCAGCGCGAGCGCGACATCGGTCAACCGCTGCAGCTTGTGTTTCGGATGGACGTCGTCGGCTTCCGAGATGTCGGCGCCGGAGCAGAAGCTGCCGCCGGAGCCGGCGATCACGAGCGCGCGCACGCCGCGGTCCCGACCGGCCGCGTTGAGCGCGTCGCGCAACTCGATCCACAGCGCCGGGTTGATCGCGTTCTTGCGGCGTGGACGGTTTAGGGTCAGCGTCCGCACCCCGTCGCGGTCATCGGACAGCAGCACTGGTGCGTCGGTCACGGTCAATAGCTTCTCGGCAACTTCAGGACGTTGGATCCAAGGAAATTCAAAATCATCTCCTGGCTGACCGGTGCGATCTTCATCAGCCGGGCCTCACGGAAGTAGCGCGTGATGTGGTACTCCTCCGCGTAACCCATGCCGCCGTGCGTCTGCAACGCCCGGTCCGCGGCAGTGAAACCAGCATCGGCACAGAGGTATTTTGCGGTATTCGCTTCGCGGCCACAGGGTTTGCCGTTGTCGTAGAGCCAGGTGGCCTTGCGCAGCATCAGTTCGGCGGCATCCAGCCGGGCCAGTGAATCGGCGAGCGGGAACTGCAGGCCCTGGTTCATGCCGATCGGCCGGCCGAAGACCTCACGCTCGTTGCCGTATTTCACCGCCTTGTCCAGCGCCACCCGGCCGATCCCCAGCGCTTCGGCGGCGATCAGCATCCGCTCCGGGTTGAGGCCGTCAAGGATATATTGGAATCCCTTGCCCTCCTCGCCGATTCGGTCTTCGACCGGCACCTCCAGGTTGTCGATGAACAATTCGTTGGAGCTGACGGCGTTGCGGCCCATCTTGCGGATCGGGCGGATGTCGACGCGGCTACGGTCGAGATCGGTGATGAACAGCGTCATCCCGTCGGTCTTCTTGGTCACCTCGTCATAGCTTTGGGTGCGCGTCAGCAGCAGGATCTTGTCGGACTCCATCGCCTTGGAAATCCACACCTTGCGGCCGTTGACGATGTAGCGATGCCCGTCGCGTTTGGCGAACGTGGTGATGCGCGACGTGTCGAGCCCGGCACCGGGTTCGGTCACGCCGAAGCAGACATGCACCTCGCCGGTCGCGACGGCGGGCAACGTGCGGGCCTTGAGTTCGTCGGAGCCGTGCACCACCACCGGTTGCATGCCAAAGATGGACAGGTGGATCGAGCTCGCGGCATTCATGGCGCCGCCGGACCTGGCGACTTCCTCGAGTAGCAGGGTGGCTTCGGTGATTCCGAGGCCATGGCCGCCGTACTCGGCCGGAATGGTCATACCCAGCCAGCCGCCGTCGGCGATGGCCCGGTAGAACTCGGTCGGAAATTCGTGCGCCTGGTCTTTTTCCATCCAGTACTGGTCGTCGAATCTCCGAGCCAGCTCGGCCACCGACCGACGGATCAGCTCCTGGTCGTCGGTCAGCTCGAAATTCATTCCACCGCCGGGCACTCCTGGCGTCTCAGTCCTGGTTGCCGGTCAGCTCTTTCGCGCTGGCTGCAAACTCCGCGAACGACGAACCCGACCTGGTGTCTTTGTGGTGGCTGAGCGCCCGAATGGACACGTCGTGCCCCTCGGCGGCCTTGCGCAACGCGCCGACGGTCGCCTGTTCCGGAGTGATGTGGGTGAACGGGTCGAACGAGTACCAGCGCATCGCGTTCTCGTGGGTCATCTTCTTGATCTCGTCGTCCGGCACGTTGTTCACGGACAGGACGTCCCAAAGCTCCTCTGGCGCGCCCGGCCACATCGAGTCGCTGTGCGGGTAGTCGGCCTCCCAGCAGATGTTGTCGATGCCGATCATGTTGCGCAGCGCGACGCCCACCTTGTCGCTGATGAAGCAGGTCAGGAAGTGCTCGCGGAAGATATCGCTGGGCAGCTTGCCGCCGAAGTTCTGGTGCGTCCACGTCGAATGCATCTCGTACGTGCGGTCCGCTCGCTCCAGGAAGTACGGGATCCACCCGGTGCCGCCCTCCGACAGCGCGATCTTCAGGTCCGGGTATTCCTTGATCGGCTTGGACCACAGCAGGTCGGCGGCGGCCTGCACGATGTTCATCGGCTGCAGCGTGATCATGACGTCCATCGGCGCATCGGGTGCCGTGATCGCGAGCCGGCCCGAGGATCCGATGTGGACATTCATCACGGTGTTGGTGTCGCACAAGGCTTTCCACAGCGGGTTCCAGTAGTCGTTGTGGAAGCTGGGGTAGCCCATGGCGGCCGGGTTCTCGGTGAAGGTCAGCGCGTGCACACCCTTCTTCGAGACCCGCCGCACCTCCGCGGCGCACGCCTCGGCATCCCAGATCACCGGTATCGCCATCGGGATGAACCGCGCCGGGTATGCGCCGCACCATTCGTCGATGTGCCAGTCGTTGTAGGCCTGCACCAGCGCCACCGAGAATTCCGGATCTTCGGTGGCGAACAGGCGCCCGGCGAAGCCCGGGAAAGACGGGAAGCAGATCGAGGCCAGGATGCCGCCGGCGTTCATGTCCTTGACGCGCTCGTCGACGTTGTAGCAACCCGGCCGGATCTCGTCCAGGCCCTGCGGCTCCAGCCCGTACTCCTCCTTGGGCCGGCCGGCCACCGCGTTGAGCGCCACATTGGGGATGACGGTGTCGCGAAACTTCCACATGTCCGAGCCGTCGGCGTTGTGCACCAGCCGCGGCGCGTCGTCCAGGTATTTGTTCGGCAGGTGGTCTTTGAACATGTCCGGCGGCTCGACGGTGTGATCATCAACGCTGATCAGGATCATGTCTTCTTTGTTCATGGCCGTTCCCTCTCATCGGATCCATCGGTTTGGCGGCCCCGCACAGCCTCGGCGAACCGCCGGATAGCCCCAAGATCACTATTTTGAAAACTATCTTCTCGCGAAGCGAGAATCAACATTCAGCCTAACTGCAGAGCCACCGGCCGGCTGGACCGCATGCTCGAGGCACGACCCCGTAGAGCCACACCGACGGGGCGTAACGGGGAATTTGGCGCTCCAAGCGCGCACGCGCGCCTCCGCCGAGTCCGGCGTTGTGGGCCTACCGGCCCACAGACCGACGGTAACCACCGGATTGACCAGCGGACCGAATCGTGCAAGTCTATTGGTTAGAAATGAGAATCTGATTCTCTCTCTGTGAGAGGACAGCCGAGAGGAGACCGCGGATGCGGCTGCAGCCGCTGCCGGACGATAAGTGGGACGAGACCGTCCAGGGGGCGCTCTCCACGATGCTGCCCCCGGAACGGTGCAACCCCCGGGACGCCGGCAACCTCATGGCGACGCTGGCGCGTCACCCGAAGCTGGCGCGCGCATTTCTGCGGTTCGGCGGCTATCTATTGACTGGCTCCACTCTGCCGGCGCGCATGCGCGAACAAGCGATCCTGCGTGTCGCCCATCGACGCGGCTGCGCCTACGAATGGACACACCACGTGAAGATCGGCAAGCAGGCGGGACTGTCCGACGCCGAGATCGCGGCCGCCCAAACCGGCGAGACGAACGACGAGTTCGACCGAACCATATTCAACGCCGTCGACGAGCTCGACGAGAAGTCCAATCTGTCGGATAAGACGTGGACCGCCCTTGGCGCACGGCTTGACGAACGGCAGCGAATGGACCTCGTCTTCACCATCGGCGGCTACATCGCGCTTGCCATGGCCCTGAACACTTTTGGCGTCGAGGTAGAAAGGTAGAACCTTGCCCCACTTCCCTAAACCAGCTGCAGGAAGCTGGACTGAGAACTATCCCGAACTGGGAACCGCACCGGTCGATTACACCGACTCGATCGATCCCGCGTTCTTCGAAGCCGAGCGCGAGGCGATCTTCAAGAAGACGTGGCTCAACGTCGGCCGGGTCGAGCGGCTGCCGCGCACCGGCAGCTATTTCACCAAGGAACTGCCATCCGCGGGCACAGGTATGTCGGTGATCATCGTGAAGACCAAGGACGGCGCTATCAAGGCGTATCACAACGTCTGCCGACACCGCGGAAACAAGTTGGTGTGGAACGACTATCCACACGAGGAGACCTCGGGCACCTGCCGGCAGTTCACCTGCAAGTACCACGCTTGGCGCTACAGCCTCGACGGTGATTTGACCTTCATCCAACAGGAGGATGAGTTCTTCGACGTCGACAAGAGCCAGTACGGTTTGGTGCCCGTGCGTTGCGAGGTGTGGGAAGGGTTCATCTTCATCAACCTCGACCAGCACGCGAAGCCGCTCGCGGACTATCTGGGACCGTTGGCCAAAGGCATCGAGGGCTACCCGTTCCACGAGATGACCGAGTCTTACTCCTACCGGGCCGAGGTCGGCAGTAACTGGAAGCTGTTCATCGACGCGTTCGCCGAGTTCTACCACGCGCCGGTCCTCCACCAGGGGCAGTACACCAAGGAAGAAGCCGCCAAGATCCTCAAGTACGGCTTCGAGGCGCTGCATTACGAGCTGGCGAGCCCGCACGGGATGATCTCCACCTGGGGCGGTCAGGCGCCGCCCGCGGACATGTCCATGCTGAAGCCCATGGACCAGGTGCTGCGCAGCGGGCTGTTCGGCCCCTGGGACAAGCCCGAGGTCATCGAGAAGCTCGACGAGCTGCCTCCGGGCGTCAACCCGAAGAAGGTCCCGCAGTGGGGCATCGACTCGTGGCACTTCTACCCGAACTTCATGCTGCTGATCTGGGAGCCCGGCTGGTTCCTCACGTATCACTATTGGCCGACCGCCGTCGACAAGCACATCTTCGAGTGCACGCTGTATTTCGTGCCGCCGAGAAACGCACGGGAACGGTTGGCCCAGGAGTTGGCCGCGGTGACGTTCAAGGAGTACGCGCTTCAGGACGCCAATACGCTGGAAGCGACCCAGACCATGATCGGCACCCGGGTCGTCAGAGACTTTCCGCTATGCGATCAGGAGATCCTCCTCCGCCACCTGCACAAGGTAACCGGAGACTATGTAAAGGAGTACGCCAACAATGGCGCTTCCCGCTGAATTCGCTGACTTGGAGCCCTATTTGGATTGGGACCTGGCCACCGAACCCGAGCGCTACGCCAAGCGCCTCGCCTCGACGATGACCGAGCTGCAGGAGTTCTACGACGTAGCATTCCCCCGCCTCAACGACGTGATTGCCTACTGCGACAAGTTCCCGCTGGACAATCTGCCTGAGGACGCGCGGACGCTCATGCACCTCATGCAGTCGCTCGTCATGGTGTCGTTTCCGATAGAGGCCTGGAAGCAGCCGCGGGTGCCCGACAGCGGCGCGGCCTGGGTGGAGCTGATCCGGGAGCCGGTGATCTGAACGGTGCTGACGCTCAAGGCGGCTGGGCTACTCGACGTCGACGCCGGCGAGATCGTCCGACCCGGCATCGTGCGAATCGAGGGAGACCGGATCGCCGGTGTCGGTGGTGACACCGAAGGTGAGCTGATCGATCTCGGCGAGCAGATCCTGCTGCCCGGGCTGATGGACATGGAGGTCAACCTCCTGATGGGCGGGCGCGGCGAGAAACCCGGCCTGTCCCAGGTTCAGGACGACCCGCCGACGCGGGTGCTACGCGCGGTCGGCAATGCCCGCCGCACGCTGCGCGCCGGGTTCACCACCGTCCGCAATCTCGGGCTGTTCGTCAAGACGGGCGGCTATCTGTTGGATGTCGCGCTGGGCAAGGCAATTGACGCGGGCTGGATCGAGGGGCCGCGGGTAATCCCGGCCGGTCATGCCATAACGCCCACCGGCGGGCATCTTGATCCAACGATGTTCGCTGCGTTCGCGCCGCACGCGCTGGACTTGACGGTCGAGGAAGGCATCGCCAACGGAGTCGATGAGATCCGCAAGGCGGTGCGCTACCAGATCAAACATGGCGCCCAGCTGATCAAGGTCTGCTGCTCCGGTGGGGTGATGTCGCTGACGGGACCCCCTGGTGCCCAGCATTATTCGGATGAAGAGCTGTGCGCGATCGTCGACGAGGCGCACCGGCGTGGGCTGCGCGTCGCCGCGCACACGCACGGCGCCGACGCGGTCAAGCATGCCGTCGCGGCGGGCATCGACTGCATCGAGCACGGCTTCCTGATCGATGACCCGGCGATCGCGACAATGGTCGAGCATGGCACGTTTTTGGTGTCCACCCGGCGCCTGGCGGAGGGGATGGACGTCTCCCATGCCCCACCGGAGCTGCAGGCAAAGGCAGCGGAGATGTTCCCGATGTCGCGCAAGTCGATACTGGCCGCCTACGAGGCCGGTGTGAAGATCGCGGTCGGCACCGACGCCCCCGCGATACCGCACGGGCGCAACGCCGATGAGCTTGTCACCCTGGTCGAATGGGGCCTGCCGCCGTTGGCTGTGCTGCGGGCGGCAACGGTGACCGCCGCCGAGCTCATCGACGCGACTGACCGCGGCCGGCTCGCGCAGGGCCAGCTCGCCGATGTCATCGCGGTACCGGGAAACCCATTGGAAGACATAACCGTTACTCGCAACGTCAGCTTGGTAATGAAAGGCGGCAAGGTCTATGTCGACAAATCAGCCAACCCGAACTGACGACCTGGTCGAGATCCAGCAGCTGCTCGCCCGCTACGCCGTCACCATCACCCAGGAAGACATCGACGGTCTCACCGCCGTCTTCACACCCGATGGAACCTACAGCGCCTTCGGCGACACCTACCGCCTGGACAGGTTCCCGGAGTTGGTGGCGGCCGCACCAAAAGGCCTGTTTCTCACCGGAACTGCAGTGGTCGACCTGAACGGCGATTCGGCGAGCGGCACCCAACCGTTGTGCTTCATCGACCACGCCACCCACGACATGCGGATCGGCTACTACCGCGACACCTACTCCCGCACCGCCGAGGGGTGGCGGCTGAAGACCCGTGCCATGACGTTCATCCGCCGCAGTGGCGCGCACGACTCCGGGCGCCCGCATGCCGTCGGCCGTCCCAGCCCGTGAATGTCGAGGAGTTTCGGGCCGATCTGCGCGCGTGGCTCGACGACAACGATCTGACACCCGGACCCGATGACTCGCTGCAGGGCCAGATGCAGCAACTCGCCCGAGTGCACCGGGCCCTGTACGACGCCGATTGGATGCGCTACGGCTGGCCCGTCGAAGTCGGCGGATTGGGTGGTCCTGCCCTGCTTCGCGCGATCGTCGGCGAGGAGGTGGTGGGCCGCCGGCTGGCCGAACCGGGTCCCTACTCGATGGTCGAGGTGCTGGCACCGACGATGATCGACTACGCCCCTGCGGAACTGGCGGCCGAAATGGTGCCGCGGCTGCTGAGCGGCCGCGAGCAATGGTGCCAGGGCTTTTCCGAACCCGGGTCCGGCAGCGACCTGGCGTCCCTGTCCACCCGCGCCACGCCCGACGGGGATAACTGGATTGTCAACGGGCAGAAGGTCTGGACCAGCTTCGCGCAGTTCTCGACCCGTTGCATCCTGCTCACCCGCACCGCACCGGGCCATGACGGAATCACCGCGTTCTTCGTCGACCTGGACACGCCGGGCATCACCATTCGGCCGCTGCGCACGATGCACGGGGTCGACGAGTTCTGCGAGGTCTATTACGACGACGTGGTGATCCCGGCGAGCCGGATGCTGGGCCGGCCGGGGGACGGCTGGCGGCTCGCGATGGACCTGCTGCCATATGAGCGCTCCACCTGCTTCTGGCAGCGCATCGCCTACCTCTACGCACGGTTCGACGAACTCGTCGCGGAAGCGAATGATCCCGACGAATCTGCCTTGGGCTCGGCCTATCTCGCGTTGCATACGTTGCGCTGCCGGTCCCGCGCTACCCAGCACCGGTTTGGGGGTGGGGGGAGGCTCGGGCCGGAGACCTCGATAGACAAGGTGCTGCTGGCCGCCGCCGAGCAGCGGCTCTACGACACGGTGCGCGACCTACTGCCCGGAAGGCTCGAGCTCGAAGACACGCCTTGGCGGTCGGAGTACTTGTACTCGCGCGCGGCGACCATCTACGGCGGTACCGCCGAAATACAGCGCAATATCATCGCGCGCCGGCTGCTCGACCTCGGGAAGGAGTGAACGGTGGATCCCTCGACAGACCCCGAGTCACAGCGCCTGCTGGCCGATTCGGTGCGAACAACCATGAGCGCGGCCTCAGGAGCCAAGCTCGACGCGGCGTTGACCGACCTGGGTTGGCGCGACATGCTGGACGAAATGCCGGACACGGCAATTCCTTTGGTCTTCCGGTTACTCGGCGAGACGGGCGCGCACGCCCCGGTGCTCAACGACGTCGTGCTGCGCGCGGCCGGACGTGAGCCTGGTGGGACCACGCCGCTACCGTTTACCGGCGGTTCGTGGGTTGTCTGGGAGCGCACCGACCGGTCCGGTCCGGCGCTGGACGGACTGCCGATACATCCTGTGTCAGAAGGTGACCCAGTGCCGCTCGCTGCGGGAAGACGGGCACTCGGCTGGTGGCTGACCGGGACCAGCCGGGCGATGCTGTCACTGGCGCGCCAGCATGCCGTGGACCGCGTTCAATTCGGCCGGCGCATCAGTTCGTTTCAGGCGATCCGGCACCGGCTGGCCGAGACACTCGTCGCGATCGAGGGAGCAGAGGCGACCCTCGACGCCGCCACCGCGCAACACGACGACGCCGACGGGCTGGCTTCCTTGCTGGCCAAGGCCGCGGCCGGCCAGGCGGCGCTGACCGCCGCGCGCCACTGCCAGCAGGTGCTGGGGGGCATCGGCTTCACCGCCGAGCACCAGCTGCACCACCACGTCAAGCGGTCACTGGTCTTGGACGGTCTGCTTGGCAGCGCGCGAGAGCTGACGCGGCAGGCCGGAGTGGAGTTGCGGGCCAAGGGATTCGCGCCTCGGTTGGCGCAGCTGTAGCGGTATCGGCTCCTGCGCAGCCCCACCCGTCACTTGAGTCACCAGAGGGAGGTGGTGGATTTTTGTCCGCCTTATCTGTGTTGGGGACCACGGTAAAGGTGGGATTTGGTTGTTTGGCTGCTTTCTTCGGGTCGGTGTCTGAGGCGGTGGACCGTAGTCGGGGTCAAGGTGGAGCGCCCGCAGCGTAGCGAGGACGAATGACCTTGAGGCCGATGACGATCCGCCGCATACTTGGCCGTCCGAAGGGGGAGGCAAAAGGTGTCTGGCTTTAGGTCATCGGCTTTGTCCTTTGTGTTGGGGTGAACGTGTGCACGTGGCCGGCGCCCAGCCTTATCTGGGTCCGCGGACAAGGTCCGGTGACATGATGATCGATGGGGTGCCCGACGTGCGGGCTTCACAAGGGTGCGGCCGCTCAATCTCAGCAGGAGATCCACCCCGTGTTGGGGTGGCCCCAGGCGGATTCAGGGAGCTGACCGCAGACATCAGGTGATCAATGGGCATGGCAACGCGCACATCGCATGTCAGGCGGCGATGTGGTTGATTTTCGTGCTCGGCACCGCCAGGGCGGTGTCGCCGAGTTCGCGCAAGGTGTGATAGCAGCGGCGTAAAATCTTGCGTTCTACCGCCAGGGTGGGGCGTTTGCCGTCTTTTCTGGCCGCCACCTGGTGGTAGTAGGCGTAATCCGGTGATCCCGGTCGGGCAGCGCATTTGGCGGCTTCAAACGCTGCCCACCGCAGCTCGGGTGACCCTTGGCGGGCCAGATGCCCCGGTGCGCGTTTGGCATCAGAGGAATACACGGTGATGTCGAGCCCGGCAAAGCGCACCAGCTGATCTGAACTATGGAATCGGCGGGCGTCGCCGATTTCAGCCCACATAATCGCCGCACTAAGCCAGCCCACCCCGTAGTGGCGGGCCTGGAGTGCCTGGCAGCCGGGTTGGTGGCGGGCGAAATCCACCAATTGCGCCCGTAGCGGGACGATTTCGGCATTGAGCTGGTCAATACAGCGCATCGTGGTACCGACATACTGTCGCCCTGCCGCCGACAATTCGGCACCCGCGAGCGCCTCACGCCCGGCGTGCGACAGTAGCGCGGTGATCGGGGGACAGCCCTGGTGGAACAACTGGGCGTGAATGCGCTGCTGCCAACTACGACGCTCGTCCATCAACGCGCAATACAGCCGGCCCAGCGTGCGCACCTCCATCACCTGCGCCGGAGGGATCCACGACTCAGGGAACCGGCCTTCCAACAACAGGGTGCGCAGCAGCCGAGCATCCGAGCGGTCGGTTTTGGCGCGCTTCTTCGGGCCCCGCAAGGCCGCGACCTCGGCCGGGTCACCCATATGCACTCTGGCTCCGGCGGCCAGCAGCTCCTCGCTGACATACCGCCACCCGGTGCAGCCCTCCAGCCCAAATTCGCCGTTACCGTCGGGACAGTGTTTGGCCAGCCAGTCGCGCAACCTGGTACGCGTCGCCGGCCGGATCTGCCCCCAATGCACCAGCCCGTCGTCATCAACACAATCGAACGTAATCTGCTGTCGATGCACGTCGAAGCCGCCTATCATCGTCATCAGTGGGACCTCCTCGAGTTCCCGAAACCAGTTTCTGACGCC
>Ga0318535_10000051_pt1 | contig 17358 bp, 17 predicted proteins | sample GRESIP117b4f27_FD_203658 | JGI IMG/M metagenome (GOLD analysis project Ga0318535, IMG submission 203658) | Tropical soil microbial communities from Luquillo Experimental Forest, Puerto Rico - GRE.SIPMG.117b4f27 | ecosystem: Environmental > Terrestrial > Soil > Tropical forest > Bulk soil...
GACATACAGGTTTGACCAGGTGCGAGCCGCCTCCCGTTCGACGGTGGCCTTCTGGTCTTGCGATGCGGCGGTGCCCCCCAGCGTGACGGTGACTCCGCTGACCGTGATGCTGAAATCGGGAATCGACGCGCTGTCTTTGAAAATCGGCCCGGCGTTTGAGAAGTCCAGCGCGGCGATGGTTGGGTTGATATGGATTTGGTCGACGATGTTGACGCCGGGGGCCAGTGAGCCATTGATCGCATTCATCAACGCAGCCTTGGCGGAGTCATCGGGAAAATCGCCGCTGAGCGTAATGTCGTTGCCTTTGCGGGTAATCGAAAGCGGCGCCAGGGAAACCCTCGGGGCCCCGGACGTGCGCGATGGTGGTGCCAGGGTCGGAAGCGCGCCGGTTGGCCCATTAGCGGACCGGGGTCGGTCGAACGCACCGTAGCCGATTGCCGCAATCAGCAACGGAATAACCACGAGGGCGATCAGCCAGGGAAGGCCAAAGGAGGACCCGTGAGACTCCGGAGCTCGCCGCAAGTGCGTGGTTGCGGCCACTTGCCGCACATCCGCCACTAACCCCACTGGTCCCCTCCCCTCATTTCGTTACCGGGACTCCTCCGTTCTGCAGGCGATATGCAGCCTACAGAGTCGGCGCCGCGACACCTGTCAAGTCGGGCACACTGGAGCGATGGGCAACGGCAGAAAACCGGCTGACAGCGAAACCCTGGCGCACATCCGCAAGCTAGTCGCCGAGGAGAAAGCCCTGCGGGAGCAGCTGCAGCACCGCGATATCACCGCGTCGGAGGAGCACGATCGCCTGCGCACGCTGGAGGTCGAACTTGACCAGTGCTGGGACCTGCTGCGGCAGCGCCGGGCACTGCGCGAAACCGGTGGCGACCCGCGCGAGGCACAGGTGCGCCCGGCCGACCAGGTCGAGGATTACCTGGGCTGAGCGAGCACACGGAGGACGTCGACGCCGTCGTCGTAGGCGGGGGCCACAACGGGCTGGTCGCGGCCGGCTATCTGGCCCGGGCGGGCCTTCGGGTGCGGTTGCTGGAGCGGCTGAGGCAAGTCGGCGGAGCCGCAGTCTCGGCGCGCGCGTTCGACGGTGTCGACGTCCGGGTGTCGCGGTACTCGTACCTGGTCAGCTTGCTGCCATCGCGCATCATCGACGACCTGGGCGCCGGGGTGCGGTTGGCTCGGCGGCGATTTGCCTCATACACGCCTGACCCGGCTTCCGGCGGCCGCCATGGGCTGCTGGTCGGTCGCCCCGACACCTTCGCCGCCATCGGCGCCGCCGGCGATGAGCGTGGGTTTGCCGCGTTCTACCACCGCTGCCGGCTGGTGACCGAACGACTCTGGCCGACGCTTATCGAACCGCTGCGCACGCGCGAGCAGGCCCGCCACCACGTCCTGGCAGGCGGCGATCCCGATGCGGCGGCCGCGTGGCGCGCCCTGGTCGACGAGCCGATCGGGCACGCCATCGCCGACGCGGTGGGCAATGACCTGGTGCGTGGGGTAATCGCCACGGATGCGCTGATCGGCACGTTCGCTCGCGTCGACGAACCGTCGCTGAGGCAGAACATCTGCTTCCTGTATCACGTGCTCGGTGGTGGCACCGGAGACTGGGACGTGCCGGTCGGCGGGATGGGCTCGGTCACGGCGGCCCTGGCGCGGGCGGCCGTCGGCCACGGTGCCGAAATAACCACCGGTGCAGAGGCTTACGCCGTCGAACCAAGCGGCGGGGTGCGCTACCGCATCGGCGACCAAGAGCACCTCGTCCGGGGCCGGTACGTTCTGGCCGGCGTCACACCGGCAGTGCTGGCCGCCCTGCTGGGCGAAGCGCGCCCGCCGCTGGCCCAGGGCGCGCAGGTCAAGGTCAACATGGTGCTGCGGCGGCTGCCTCGGTTGCGCGACGACAGCGTCACACCCGAACAGGCATTTGCCGGGACCTTCCACGTCAATGAGACGTGGAACCAACTGGACAAGGCGTATTTGCGGGCGGCCGCCGGTCGGCTGCCGGATCCATTGCCGTGCGAAGCGTACTGCCATTCGTTGACCGACCCGAGCATCCTGTCGGCCGAGCTGCGGGACTCGGGCGCTCACACGATGACGGTGTTCGGCTTGCACACCCCGCACTCAATGTTCGACGGCCGCGACCCCGGCGCCCTGCGTGACCGACTGACAGATGCGGTGCTGGCCTCGCTGAATTCCGTTCTGGCCGAGCCTATTCAGGATCTGTTGATGAACGACGCGCATGGCCGGCCGTGCGTCGAGACGACGACAACGCTGGATTTGGACGACGCGCTCGCGATGACGGCCGGCAACATCTTCCACGGCGCACTGTCGTGGCCGTTCGCCAACGACGACGACCCGCTGGACACCCCGGCGCGGCGATGGGGAGTCGGCACGGCCCATGACCGAATCATGTTGTGCGGCTCGGGCGCCCGCCGCGGCGGGGCGGTGTCGGGCATCGGCGGCCACAACGCGGCGATGGCCGTGCTGGCTTCCCTGTGATCGCGGGTTTGATTGCGGCGCTTACCGGCCCGCGTCCTAGCGCCCGTCGATAGTGACGTAGTCGCGTTCGGTGTAGCCGGTGTAGATCTGGCGCGGACGGCCGATCTTGCTGTCACCCTCGTCGTGCATCTCGCGCCAGTGCGCGATCCAGCCAGGCAGCCGGCCCAACGCGAACAGCACGGTGAACATTCGGGTGGGGAAGCCAAGGGCCCGGTAGATCAGGCCGGTGTAGAAGTCGACATTGGGGTAGAGCTTGCGCTCGATGAAGTAGTCGTCGGTGAGCGCCGCATCTTCGAGTTCCTTGGCGATGCTCAGCAGGTCGTCGTCGCCGCCGAGCTTGGCCAGGACCTTGTCGGCCTGTTCCTTGACGATCCGGGCCCGGGGGTCGTAGTTCTTGTAGACGCGGTGGCCGAAGCCCATCAGTTTGACGCCTTCTTCGCGGTTCTTCACTTTCCGAACGAATTCGGTGACGTCGTCGTCGCTCTGGCGGATCTCTTCGAGCATCTCGAGCACCGCCTGGTTGGCCCCGCCGTGCAGCGGGCCCCACAGCGCGTTGATGCCGCCGGAGATCGAGGTGAAGAGGTTGGCCCGCGACGACCCCACCAGCCGGACGGTCGACGTCGAGCAGTTCTGTTCGTGGTCGGCATGCAGGATGAACAACATGTCCAGCGCCCGCACGACCTCGGGATCGGCCACATAAGGCTCCGCCGGCAACCCAAACGTCATCCGCAGGAAGTTCTCCACCAGCGTCAGCGAATTGTCCGGGTAGAGGAACGGTTGCCCGACCGACTTCTTGTAGGCGTATGCGGCGATGGTGGGCAGCTTCGCGAGCAGACGGATGGTCGAAAGCTCGACCTGACCGTTGTCCATCGGGTCGAGCGCATCCGGATAGTAGGCGCTCAAGGCGTTCACCACGCTGGACAACACCGGCATCGGGTGCGCATTGCGCGGGAAGCCGTCGAAGAAACGCTTCAGGTCCTCGTGCAGCATGGTGTGCCGCTGAATCCGGTCGGTGAAGTCGGCGAGCTGATCCTTCGTCGGTAGCTCTCCATAGATCAGCAGGTAGCTGACCTCGAGAAAGGTCGACTTCTCGGCGAGCTGCTCAATCGGGTAACCGCGGTAGCGCAGAATGCCCGCGTCACCATCGATGTAGGTGATCGCGCTCTTCGTGGATGCGGTGTTGCCGTAGCCAACGTCGAACGTCGTGTAGCCGGTCTTCGCCAACAGCGATCCGAGAGAAATACCGTCATTTCCCTCGGTAGCGTGGACGATCTGCAGGTCGATCTCGCCCCCCGGGTACTTCAGAGTTGCGGTGTCGTCGGTGTCGGCCACGAGAACCCCTTTGCGCTCTGGCTGCTACGGCTGCCCTGACTAGGTGCGTATAGCTGAAGGTAGTCGTTATGACGACCGTGCGCCTGCCCGGGGTCGGGTCTGCCTCTGATCGCGCGGCGCTGGATGGCCGGCGTCGCTCACCGCCGCCGGGTGGGTCAAGGCTGAAGGCGCTCGACCCGATCGCCGATCACCCTAATTCGGTTGTGCACCCGGTTTTCCCGTCCCTGCCAGAACTCCACCAGCTCGGGCGCGATGAGGTATCCGCCCCAGTTCGGCGGCACCGGAACGCACTCCGCGTCGGCGAAGCGCGCGGTCACCTCCGTCAGCTGGTCGAGCAGCGCAGCACGCGACGCGATCGGCCGCGACTGGTGCGACGCCCACGCTCCCAGTTGTGAGCCGCGCGGCCGCTTGGACCAGTAGTCCCGCGTGACCTGCGGGTCGACCTTGCTGACCGGCCCGCGGATGTTGACCTGCCGACCCAGCTGGTACCACGGGAAGGTCGCCGACGCGTACGGCGCCGCCGCCAGCTCCATACCCTTGGCCGAGTCATAGTTGGTGAAAAAAGTGATCCCGGTCTCGTCGGCGCTCTTGCACAACACCGACCGGCTGACCGGTCGGCCCTCCGCGACGGTGGCCAACACAAATGCGTTGGGCTCGGGTAACCCGGCGCGTTCGGCGTCGTCAATCCACTTGCGAAGCAACGCAAGCCAACCATCGGCCAACCAGTCCGCGTCCAGGTCGGGGCTGCCGTCCTTCTCGACGGACCCGTACTCCACTCGCATCCGCTGCAGGCGCTCTTTCTCGGTTTCGGCGTCTGGTCCTGCCATTGCGCCAACGCTACCGGGCGGGTGCTACCGGCCGGTAGCATCGGTCCGGAGGTGGGGTGCGAGAATTTTCCCCATGACTGTGGTCCCCGAAGACTTTGTTCCCGGCCTGGCAGGCGTGGTGGCCTTCACCACCGAAATTGCCGAACCGGATAAAGACGGCGGCGCGCTGCGCTACCGCGGCGTCGATATCGAAGATCTGGTGAGTCAGCAGGTCACGTTTGGTGACGTGTGGGCGCTGCTGGTCGACGGCAAGTTCGGCCGCGGGCTGCCGCCGGCCGAGCCGTTCCCGCTGCCGATCCACACCGGCGACGTGCGCGTCGACGTGCAGGCGGGCCTGGCGATGCTGGCCCCCATCTGGGGGTACAAGCCGCTGCTCGACACCGACGACGCCACCGCCCGCGATCAGCTGGCGCGGGCCTCGGTGATGGCCCTGTCCTACGTCGCGCAATCCGCGCGCGGCATCTATCAGCCGGCCGTCCCACAGCGAATCATCGATGAATGCCCAACCGTCACAGCGCGATTCATGACTCGCTGGCAGGGCGACCCGGATCCCAGGCATATCGAGGCCATCGACGCCTACTGGGTGTCGGCCGCCGAGCACGGTATGAACGCCTCGACGTTCACCGCGCGGGTGATCGCCTCGACCGGCGCGGACGTGGCGGCATCGCTGTCGGGGGCGATCGGGGCGATGAGTGGACCGCTGCACGGCGGGGCGCCGGCGCGAGTCCTGCCGATGCTCGAAGAGGTCGAGCGCACGGGCGACGCCCGCGCCCTGGTCAAGTCGATCCTGGACCGCGGCGACAAGCTGATGGGATTCGGGCACCGGGTCTACCGCGCCGAGGACCCCAGGGCGCGGGTGCTGAGGGCGGCCTCGCAGCGGCTGGGTGCACCGCGCTACGAGGTGGCGGTCGCGCTCGAGCAGGCCGCGCTGGCGGAACTGCGCGAGCGCCGTCCGGACCACCCGATCGAGACCAATGTCGAGTTCTGGGCCGCCGTCATCCTTGACTTCGCCCGGGTACCGGCCAACATGATGCCGGCGATGTTCACCTGCGGTCGCACCGCGGGCTGGTGCGCCCACATTCTCGAGCAGAAGCGGCTCGGCAAGCTGGTCCGCCCGTCGGCCATCTACGTTGGGCCGGGCCCGCGCAGCCCGGAAGCCGTCGAAGGCTGGGACCGGGTTCGCACACCCGTTCGACGGGCCTGAGCGCGTTCCCGGCGATTGAGCGCGAGCTGGGGGCACTCCCCCAGAGGGGGGACCCCCACCCGCTTGCCGGGAAACGCCACTGCGAACTTCGGCTCAATTTTTCGCGCTGGCGTTACGGTCGCGGGCGCTAGTTGTCGGTGCCCGGCGATTTAATGATTCCGGCCGCGATGAGTTTGGGTCGCGGGCCGAGTCAATAACCGTGAGCCAGCCCGCGCCTGGGCTGGCATCCGAGACCGACAGCAAGGAGAGCAGCATGCCGATCAACGTCGAACCCGCACTGTCCCCGCACCTCGTGGTTGACGACGCCGCCGCGGCGATCGACTTCTACGTCAAGGCTTTTGGTGCCGAAGAACTGGGCCGGGTGCCCGGTCCCGACGGCAGGCTGATCCACGCCGCGCTGCGCATCAACGGTTTCACCGTGATGCTCAACGACGACTTCCCGGAAATGTGCGGCGGGAAGTCGATGACGCCCAAGTCACTCGGCGGAACCCCGGTCACCATTCATTTGACGGTCACCGACGTCGACTCCAAGTTCCAGCGGGCGGTGGACGCGGGCGCCACCGTCGTCGGCGCGCTGGAGGACCAGTTCTGGGGAGACCGCTACGGCGTGGTCGAAGACCCGTTCGGGCACCGCTGGTCGCTGGGACAGCCGGTGCGCGAAGTCAGCATCGACGAGATCCAGGCGGCGATGTCCGGGCAGGCGAACTAGCCCGGGCCTCGGCTAGGCCGAAGTTGCGACGGGATTTGGCCGGGATTTTGTAGCGGACCTGCGATTTGTGCGTTGCTTGGCTTCGCATGTGTAGCCACGAAACTAGTGTGTCATTGCCGCCTGATGCGGGGATATCGGTTTAGAATTCCCATATGGTGGCATATACGGGTGCGATGCATGTAGCCCGGAACAAGCGGGGCTATGTGGCGAAATCCGGGGAGCAGCGCGTCTATGAGTCGGTGCTGCTGCGCCGCACCTACCGTGACGGGACCGCGGTGCGCCATGAGACGCTGGCCAACCTGTCCAAGCTGCCGCCGGAGGCCGTCGAGGCGATCGAGGCCACACTGAAGGGGCAGACACTGATCCCGGCCGGCAGCGAGTTCACCATCACCCGGTCGCTGCCGCACGGGCACGCGGCCGCGGTCGCGGCGATGGCGCACCGGCTCGGGTTTCCCGCGCTGTTAGGCCCACCCTGTCGGTCGCGGGATCTGGTGTTCGCATTGATCATCTCGCGGGTGATCCGTCCGGCGTCCAAGCTGTCCACCCTGTTGGCTTGGCCCGACACCACGTTGGGTGTCGATCTGGGTGTCGTCGACGCGACCACCGACGAGATCTACGCGGCGATGGACTGGCTGGCTGAGCGCCAGGATGCGATCGAGAAGAAACTGGTGGCCAAACACCTTGGGCCGGATGCGAACCCACACCGGATGGCGCTATTCGACCTAACCAGCTCCTGGGTGACCGGGCGGTGTTGCGAGCTGGCCGCCCATGGCTACTCCCGTGACGGTAAAAAGGGTTGCCGGCAGATCGAGTACGGGGTGCTCACCGACCCCGAGGGCCGCCCGATGGCGGTGCGGGTGGTCCCCGGCGACACCGCCGACCCGGTCGCGTTCACCAAGATCGTCGGTGAGATCCCCGCCACGTTCGCACTCGAGCAGCTGGTACTGGTCGGCGATCGCGGCATGATCACCTCCGCGCGCATCGGCATGCTGCGCGAACTCAACGATGATGCCGATACCGCAACCGATTTCGGGTGGATCACCGCACTACGTGCGCCAGCCATCGCTAAACTCGCCCGTGACAACGGGCCGCTGCAGATGAGCCTGTTCGATCAGCAGGATTTGGCTGAGATCGCTCACCCCGACTACCCCGGCGAACGGCTCATCGCCTGCCGCAACCCCGCCCTGGCCGACGAACGCGCCCGCAAACGTGGCGATCTGCTGGCCGCGACCGCCAAAGAGTTCACCCGTATCAGCGAGCGCGTCGGGCGGGGCACCCTTTCCGGCGCCGCCGAGATCGGCAAAGCGGTCGGCAAGGTCAGTGGAAAATACAAGGTGGACAAGCACTTCCACACCACCATCGCCGACACCAGCTTCACCTTCGAACGCAACCAAACCAGCATCAACGCCGAGGCCGCCCTCGACGGCATCTACGTGCTACGCACCAGCGTCACCGCCGAAACCCTCGATGCAGCCGCGGTCGTCGAGGGCTACAAGAACCTGGCCAACATCGAACGCGACTTTCGCATCATCAAAACCGACGACCTCGACTTGCGCCCCATCCACCACCGCCTCGACCAGCGGGTCCGCGCACACGTGCTGATCTGCCTGCTGGCCTGCTATCTGGTCTGGCACCTGCGCAAGGCCTGGGCACCCTTGACCTACACCGACGAGGCGCCACCACAGCGCGACAACCCCGTCGCGCCCGCACAGCGTTCCGCCGCTGCCGACGCCAAGGCCGCCACTAAGCGCAACGCCGACGGCAACCCGCTACGCAGCTTCGGCGGCCTGCTCGACCATCTCGGCACCCTCACCCGCAACCAGGTCCGCTACCACAGCGCCAACGCCGAAATCGCCGTGCTCGCCGAGCCCACCCCCGACCAACGCCGCGCCTTCGACCTCATCGACACCACCATCCCCCTCACCATCGCCGCGTAGCCAGAACAACCACCCGCCAAAACGGCAAAACCCCAGTTCAAGTGGGAAATCACCTATTCCAACAGCCGCAACTTCGGGCTAGACGCCACGCAGCCGTGCCAGCAGCCGGCGTCGCAGCGGCGGCGCCGGCTGCGCGGTGGCGGCCGCATCGAGCATGTCGGCGACGTCGGTGAACTTGTTGCGCGGCCGTCCATCGTGGCTGCCGCGCGCGATCTCCGCGGCGTCGATCGCACGCCATCCCGCGGAGTCAACGACCTTCGGCCGGCGCGCGTGCACGAGTTTGGCCAGCGCCTCCGGTTTGTCCACCGGGTCGGTCAAACTGCCGGCGTTGAAATCGGCCACCAGGGCCTGGACGGTTTCAAAGGAGCAGGACTTGTTGGTGCCGATGAACCCCGTCGGACCGCGCTTGATCCACCCGGCGACGTATGCGCCGGGCACCGGCCGGCCGGAGCCGGGGTCGACCACGCGGCCACCGTCGTTGGGGACAACAGCCGCCGATTCGTCGAACGGGAGATCGCGAATCGGCTTGCCGCGGTATCCAATCGACGTCAGCACCAGGCCCGCGTCGAGCGCGCGCACTTCGTCGGTGCCGGTGATCGAGAACTCCACGCCGGTGGCACGCTGCTGACCCAGCACACGTTGGGGCGTGAGTTGATAGGCCAGCCGGATTCGTGGGCGCCCGCTTAGTGGGCGTGAACCGTCGCCCAGTTTGCTCAAGATCCCCAGCTTGCTCTTGGTCAGCGTGCCGGACACCTCGGAAACCTCGGTGAGATCACTTGCCACCCGCTGGTGGTCGGCGGCGTCGAGCACGACCTCGGATGCGCCCGTGAGCCCGATCAGTTCGGGCAAGGTGAACGCGGAATCGGCGGGCCCGCGGCGGGCGGCGATCACCACTTCGCGCACCGCCGAGCGGCGAAACGCTTGCAGTGCGTGGTCGGAGATGTCGGTCCGCGCCAGGTCGTCGGGGTCCGCCGTGAGCACCCGTGCCACATCGAGGGCGACATTGCCGTTGCCGATGATCACCACACGTTCATGACTGAGATCGACTGGGAGATCAGTAAAGTCGGGATGCCCGTTGGTCCACGCGACCAACTCGGTGGCGGTCCCGGTGCCCGGGAGACCCATGCCGTCAATGTCCAGCCGACGATCATCGGGCGCACCGACCGCGTACAGCACGGCGTGATGGTGGGCCAACAGATCGGCGTGGCTCAGATGCTCGCCGACCTCGACGTTGAGATAGAACCCGAAGTGGCGATGCTGGGATACCCGATCGAAGAGTCGGGTGACCCTTTTGGTGTTTTGGTGATCGGGCGCCACGCCGGCACGAACCAACCCGTAGGGCGTGGGCAGCTTCTCAAAGACGTTGACCCGCACCCCATGTTGCGTGAGCAGTTCATCGGCCGCGTACATCGCCGCGGGCCCGGACCCGACAATGGCCACGGTCAGGGGCTGACGGCGGGCGCGCACCTCAGCGGCCGGTATCACCGGGGCCAGCTTCGAGGTCGGCGGCAGCTTCACGCCGGCGGGTCGCTCCGGATAGAAGGAGGCGTTGATCTCGACGAACGGCAGCTGCTTGGGCTCCAGTCGGGACTCGGGCGCGATCGCGCCAACCGGGCAGGCGCTCACACACGCGCCACAGTCCACGCAAGCCACCGGGTCGATATAGAGCATCTCCGACGTCGCAAACCCCGGCTCGTCGGGCGTCGGGTGAATGCAATTCACCGGGCAAGCGAAAACACAGGACCCGTCGTTGCAGCACGACTGGGTAATGACATGCGGCATAAATAAACCCGTGCAGTAGTCCTATGCGGCCGGCGCCGGGGCCAGGTGCTGACGTTGCGGCTCACTGCGGTAGCGCGACGGCTTGCCGTTGATCTTGCAGATCCGCCACATCAGCCGCGCGGAGCGCGTCTCCATCAGGCCGGTGTCGTGGGCCAGCATCCGAACGTCAGCGAACATGTCGCTCAGCCACTTTCGCGATTCCGGCGACCGGAAGAAGAGTTCCTTCTTGACCTCGCGCGGGATATCGAACTCCTCCCAGAAAGCCTTGGGCGGCACCACGATCGCGCTGCACAGCACCCGCATCGTCAGCGGGTAGTACAGCGACATCCAGAACCGCTGCCGCTTGGTCAACTGCGGCAACCGCTTGCGCAGGAACTCGTGGGCGAACGAAATGTGGCGGGCTTCCTCCGCCACGTGAATGGCCATCACCCGCTCCATGATCGGATGCAGCGACTTGCCTTCGCGGAGAACGTTTTTCTGCGTGTGGTCGATGGGCTCCTCGCCGGCGAGCACCCCGACGAAAAACGCCGCCGGCAACGGGCCGGCCACCAGGGGGACCAGTGGAGAAATCCAGCGCAACATCCGCGGCATCCCCGGGACGTCGGCGCCAACGCGGTTGACCATCTCCTGAAACATCATGGTGTGGTTGCACTCTTCGACCGACTCGTGTAAGCAGTACCGGTATTCCGGGGACCCGTTGGGCACCCAGAACGTGTAGTTCATCAGGCCGCGGATCAGGATCGATTCGAAGTGCAGGCCGACCTTGGCCACGTTGGCCTGGCGATACATCCCGATTTTGATCTGGCGCTCTTCGGGCTGGGCTTGATACCAGGGATGGCGCCCTACCGGGTCGGTCAACGGCAGGATCCACCGGGGATCGTTCTCCGTGACGGCGAACTCCGGTGAATCCCATTCGATGTCGGTGTACGGATTGAAGTTTCGCCGCACAGACCCCTCGGACAGTGTGGCGAGCATCTTCACGTACTCGGCGTCGTCGCGAACCTCCATATTTCCGCGCCAACGCCGGACCATTCGCGTCCTGGCCATTCTAAAGCCTCCCAAGCGAGGTTTACATTTGGACGTGCTGTGTCCAGACAGTACCGCAGGTACCGGATATTTTCCAGACCCATAAAAAGCACTGTGGCCTGACCAGTGGTCAGCCATCGGATGTGGCCCGCCTCACATCTCCTCAGGCCTAACCGCCCGCTGGCCAGGCGTTATCCGGCCCGCGACAACGCCGCGTCGGTACCGCTCACTAGGCTGATTGTCATGGCTGACCAGCTCGAGATCCCCACGGACATCAAACCCCGCGACGGCCGCTTCGGGTGCGGACCCTCAAAGGTCCGACCCGAACAATTGAAGGCGCTGACCACCACCGCGGCCCCGTTGTTCGGCACGTCGCACCGGCAGGCACCCGTCAAGGATCTGGTGGGCCGGGTTCGGTCGGGACTGGTCGAGCTTTTCTCGGTGCCGGACGGTTACGAGGTCATTCTGGGCAACGGCGGCGCGACGGCGTTCTGGGACGCGGCGGCGTTCGGGCTCATCGACAAGCGCTCGCTGCACCTGTCCTTCGGCGAGTTCAGCTCCAAGTTCGCCTCCGCAGTCAGCAAGAATCCGTTCGTCGGCGATCCCATCGTCATCAAGTCGGATGCCGGCACCGCCCCCGAGCCGCAGGCAGACCCGTCGGTCGACGTAATCGCCTGGGCGCACAACGAGACGTCGACCGGGGTCGCGGTGCCGGTCCGCCGGCCCGCCGGCTCGGACGGCGCCCTGGTCTTGGTCGACGCGACCTCTGGCGCCGGCGGTCTACCGGTGGATATCACCGAGGCCGACGCGTACTACTTCTCGCCGCAGAAGAACTTCGCAAGCGACGGCGGGTTGTGGCTGGCCATCATGAGCCCGGCCGCACTGGCCCGCGTCGAGTCCATCGCCGCGTCCGGTCGCTGGGTTCCCGACTTCTTGTCGCTGCCGATCGCGGTGGAGAACAGCCTGAAGAACCAGACGTACAACACGCCGGCGATCGCCACGCTGGCGCTGATGGCCGAACAGCTCGACTGGCTGCTGGGCAACGGCGGGCTGGAATGGGCGGTCAAGCGCACGGCGGACTCGTCGCAGCGGCTGTACTCCTGGGCGCAAGAGCGGCCCTACACCACGCCGTTCGTCGCGGACCCCGCGTTGCGGTCCCAGGTGGTTGGCACGATCGACCTCGTCGACGACGTCGACGCCGCTGCCGTCGCCAAGGTCCTACGGGCCAACGGCATCGTCGACACCGAGCCGTACCGCAAACTCGGCCGCAACCAGTTGAGGGTCGCGATGTTCCCCGCCGTCGACCCCGACGACGTCAGCGCCCTCACCCGATGCATCGACTGGGTGGTCGAGCGGCTTTAACCTGGCGGCCATCCGCCAGCAACCCGCCAGCGTGTCAGGGCGGGTTATCGACCTCAGCTGCACTAGAGTGCGCACCTGACGGGCCCGTCGCTGACTGGGCACGGGGCCTGCGAGGAGAAGCCATGCGGGAACTCAAAGTGGTCGGGCTTGATCACGACAGCAAATACATCATCTGCGAGCGTGAGGAACCCGTAGAACAGTTCAAGCTGGCAGCCGACGACCGACTGCGCGCCGCCCTGCGCGGCGAACCGCTACCGCCCGAGCAACCGCAGCTCGACATGCAAGTCACTAACATGTTGAGCCCCAAGGAGATTCAGGCCAGGATCCGCGCCGGCGCGTCCGTCGAGCAGGTGGCCTCGGCGTCGGGTTCCGATATCGTGCGGATCCGCCGGTTTGCCCATCCCGTGCTGCTGGAACGCGCCCGAGCCGCGGAGCTGGCAACGGCCGCACACCCGCTGCTCGCCGACGGCCCCGCGGTGCTGACCCTGCTCGAGACCGTCGGCGCCGCATTGGTGGCGCGCGGCCTCGAGCCCGACAGACTCAGCTGGGATGCCTGGCGTAATGAGGACAGCCGCTGGACGGTACAGCTTGCTTGGAAGGCCGGCCGTTCCGACAACATCGCACATTTCTGCTTCAGTCTGGGCGCCCACGGCGGGACCGTGACCGCGATCGACGATGCGGCCAGTGAGCTGATCGACCCGGAATTCGAGCGTCCGCTGCGGCCGATCGCGCCGGTCGCCCACATCGAGTTCGAGGAAGAAGCGAAGCCGGCGGTCACCGCGCCGCCCGAACAACCGGTGCACACCCGACGCGGCAAGCCGGTCATTCCCGCTTGGGAGGATGTGCTGCTCGGTGTGCGCTCGGGCGGGCACCGCTAGCGCGTCGACACCAGCCCAAGCAACGTCAGCCACGCGCCCACCACACCTACCCCCGCACCCAGCACGAACCAGCGCAGCACCAGGGTGCGCCGCCAGCCCCACAGCGTCGGTGCCAGCCCGCCCGCTGCCACGATGTTGAGGCCGACCGCCAGCAGCGGATGCACCCGGATCAGCCCGAGGCTCAGCACCACGACGGCGACTCCGATCACCGCGGCCACGAACCCGGAGACCGTCAAACCCGTTGCCCAGGGCAAAGATTGGTCGTGCTCGTCGCTCACGGACCGAGCCTAGCCCGCTCGTAGAACGCCAGGGCTGCCGCGGTCGCGACGTTGAGGGAGTCGGTACCCCGCGACATCGGAATGCGCACCCGCACATCGCTGAGCCGCAGCGTGGCCGACTTCAGCCCCGGGCCCTCGGCGCCAACCAGCACCGCCACACGTTCGTCGCGCGCGGCCGCCATCGCCTCCGCCAGCGTGCTGGCTTCGCTACTCGGAGTCATCGCCAGGAGCCGAAATCCGTGTTCTCGCAACAGCATCAGGTCGGCTGGCCAGCTGGTTGCGCGCGCATACGGCACCAGCAATGCGTGGCCCATGGACACCCGGACGGCGCGCCGGTACAACGGGTCGGCGCAGCCGCTGCCGAACACCACCGCGTCAACGCCCAGACCCGCCGCGTTGCGAAAGATCGAGCCCAGGTTCTCGTGGTCATTGACGCCTTCGAGCACCGCGACGGTACGGGCACCGTCGACCACCTGTGCGACACCGGGTTCCGGCACCCTCCTGGCGGCCGCCAGCACGCCGCGATTGAGGTGGAAGCCGACCACTTGCGCCATCACATCGGCCGACGCTCGGTAGAAAGGCGCTGCGACACCAGGCAGATCGTCCTTGAGCTCGGCCAGCCTGCGGTCCGTGCCCAGCAGGGCGTGCGGGGTGAACCGGGACGCGAGCATGCGCTGCACGACCAGCACGCCTTCGGCGATCACCAGCCCTTTGCCGGTCGGCAGATCGGGACGACGATCGACGCTGTTCAGGTCGCGGAAGTCATCGAGCCGCGGATCGTCGGGATCGCCGACGTCCTGAACATCCACGCCGTCAATACAGTCCAGGTCGCTCACGGGCCTTCGTCGACCAAGGCGAGCATCAGATCGGCCGCGCTGCGCAGTGAGTCGCGCTGGTCGCTGTCCAGCGTCGCGAGCCGCTTGGTCAACCACTCCTGACGGGCGCGACGGTTCTCCTTGACCAGTTCGGCGCCGGACTCGGACACCGACACCAGCACCTGCCGGCCGTCGACGGGGTGCGGGGCGCGGTCGACGAGACCCATCTCGGCCAGCGAGGCGATCACCCGGGTCATCGAGGGCGGTCGGACACGCTCGCGGATCGCCAGGGCACCGGGAGTCATCGCGCCCTCGTTCACCAGGGTCGCCAGCGCCGACAGCTGGGACAGCGACACCGGCGACGACGGGTTGCGAAACCGCAGTTGGCGGGCCAGCCGCATGACAGCCAGCGACAAGTCGCTGGCCAGCCGCGCATCGCTGTCAGCCATGGCGCGAGGTTACACGCAACTCAATAAGCTCGCCGTACGAAACGGCGAACGACGGACTTTGGTCCTTGCACTGCGCGGTGGCAAATTTCGGCCGCGCTGGGCAACCCGGCCGCGCAGTGGGCCCACCGTCGCCGCGCTATGTTAATCGCGATGTCTGTCGAGTCCGGCCAGAGCCCAGAGGCGCCGCCCCTGCCGCCCGCGCTGCTCCAGGTGTGGCCCGTCGTCGCGGTCGGCTTTCTGGGCTGGCTGATCGCCGCGGCCCTCGCGTTCCTCGTACCAGCCCTGCAGAGTTGGCGGCCGGTGACGCTGGGTGGACTGGGAGTCGGGGTGATCGGCACCAGCATCTTCACGTGGCAGCTCGCCGCGGCCCGCCGCGGGGCACGGGGTGCCCAAGCCGGACTCGAAACCTATCTCGACCGCAAGTAGATTCCGCAGGACAATTCCGGATCCGGGAGGAACGATGGTAGCCCCGCTACTGCAAGCGCAAGTCGACATCGACGCACCGCCCTCGAAAGTCTGGGCGTTGATATCCGATTTGCGGCGGATGCCCCAGTGGAGCCCGCAGTGTCGCTGGATGAAGCCCTTCGGCCCGCTGCGCCAGGGCACCCGCACGCTCAACCTCAACCGCCGCAACCGGCTGCGCTGGACCACCACGTGCACAATCGTCGAGGTCATCCCCGAGAAGAAGCTGGCGTTCCGGGTCGACGTCAACCGCACGATCTGGAGCTACGAGCTCGAGCCCAACGGCGAGGGCACCCGGGTGATCGAGAGCCGTCACGCCGAAAACGGCGTCACCGCAATTTCGAACCTGTCGGTGAACGCCCTCTTCGGTGGGACCGCTAACTTCGAACGCGAATTGGTCGAGGGCATGAACGCCTCGCTGGCAAACATCAAGGCCGCCGCCGAGAAAGGCTAGTTTGGCGGCTCCATCGGCTCGGGCCCGGGCTCAGGCGGCTCGGCCTGGGACTCCGGCGGCTCGGGCCCGGGCTCAGGCGGCTCGGCCTGGGACTCCGGCGGCTCGGGCAAAGGCTTCGGCGGTGTCTCGACGATCTCGAGCACGCCGTCGTCATATGGCTCATACATTGGCGAACCGCTGCCCGCCGGGGCCGGAGTGTCGGAGTGGGCACCGCAGCCATATCGCTTGTGCACCACATGCCCGTCCGCGGACAGCTCGTTACCGCATATCCCGAACATCGAGCCCAGCGATCCGGCCAGCGGCAGGAAGAAACCGCAATCGCGGCACATCCGTTTGGTGGAGAGCGCCATCGCCGAGTCGGGACCGTAGTCCCCGGTGTGCCATCGCTCGGCAGCCTCGGAACGCCCCCAGGGGCTCATCACCCAGCGCCGGCCCAGCCCGAATTCGGCTGCGGTCTCGTCGACCTGTGGGTCACCGCTCGCGGTGTAGCCGGGAACCAGCCGTGGGTCGTCCGCCGCCGGCGCCATCAAGTCTCCGGGACTCAAATCCCCCGGCCGCACCCGCTGCTCCCACGGGACCCACTCGGGCGCGAGCAATGCCGTCGGTCCCGGGATCAACACGACTTCACTGATCGTGGCGTGATCGGCACCGGGGCAGGCGGCGACGACGGCGGCCCACTGCCACCCCTGGTAACCGGGTAGATGTGCGAGGAACCGGTGGGTGGCGGCGTTCGGGTCCTCGTAGGTGACGCCCAGGTAATCACCGACCGCATCCGGGCCACTGAACTCCTCGACGGCGGCCCGGGCCTGGTTGACCGCACCCGTGAGCACCGCCGCCAACTCCTCGGGCCACTCGGCCACGGTCGCCGCGGCGGATTCCTCGGTGGATCCGGTCACGCTGTCCCCTCTCTGCGCTGCGTCTCCATACTAGGTTGGCGAGCCACGCCCGGTTGCCTGCCGGCATAAGACAGAATTGATTCGTGTCTGGACGGCGGCGTGATGATCCGGGCCGGGTGGCCTCGAACCCGGGCCGCCGGACCCGCCCGGACCCCAAGGGATCGGCCAACCAACACCCGGGCATGGCCAACTACCCCGCCGACGACTCCGACGGTCGCCGCGCGCGTCGCCCGCCGCCGATGCCGAGCGCCAACCGCTATCTCCCACCGCTGGGCCAGCAGCCAGAACCAGACCGCAGCGGCGACGCCCCGCGACGTGGCCCCGCCCCCGGCGAACGCATCACCGTCACCCGCGCCGCGGCGCTGCGCAGCCGCGAAATGGGCTCCCGGATGTACTGGATGGTGCAGCGGGCCGCCACCGCCGACGGCGCCGACAAGTCGGGTCT
>Ga0318535_10000071_pt1 | contig 15705 bp, 10 predicted proteins | sample GRESIP117b4f27_FD_203658 | JGI IMG/M metagenome (GOLD analysis project Ga0318535, IMG submission 203658) | Tropical soil microbial communities from Luquillo Experimental Forest, Puerto Rico - GRE.SIPMG.117b4f27 | ecosystem: Environmental > Terrestrial > Soil > Tropical forest > Bulk soil...
CGGCGAGCTCGGACTCGAACTGCTGGTGCAATTCGGTGTCGCCGGTGACCAGGCGTGAACCGGTGGCCCCGGCACCCCACATCCGCAGCGCGGCTACGCCACCCTCGATGACGTCGGGATGTTGCGACAGGCCGAGGTAGTCGTTGGACGCCAGATCCAGCTCGGTGGCGACGGCTGGACGCGGCCGCAGCGAACGACGCAGCCCGGCCTCGCGGCGCTGCCGTTCCGCGGCCTCGAGCCAGGCCAGCGGCGACGTCTCGATCGGTGCCCTCATCGAGGCTCAGCCTACGAGGCGCGCGACCTCGACCATCGCCGAGGTGATCTGCGATATCTGGGCGGGCGGGCAGATATAGGGCGGCATCGCGTAGACGAGGTTGCGGAACGGTCGCAGCCAGACGCCGCGGTCCAGCGCCGCCGGGGTGGCGATGGCCAGGTCAACCGGCCGGTCGCATTCGATGACGCCGATGGCGCCGCACACCCGGACGTCGGCCACGCCGGGCAGGGCCCGGGCCGGTTCGAGGCCGTCGGCCAGCCCGGCGGAGATCTCGGCGACCCGCGACCGCCAGTCCTGACCGAGCAGCACCTCGATGCTGGCCACCGACACCGCGCAGGCCAGCGGATTGGCCATGAACGTGGGCCCGTGCATCAGCGCGCCGGCCTCACCTGCGCTGATGGTGTGCGCGATCTCGGTGGTGCACAGCGTGGCGGCCAGGCTGAGGTATCCGCCGGTCAGCGCCTTGCCGACACACATGATGTCCGGGCTCACCGCGGCGTGGTCGGCGGCGAACAGCTCACCGGTGCGGCCGAAGCCGGTCGCGATCTCGTCGAAAATCAGCAGCACCTCGTACCGCCGGCAGATCTCGCGCAGGTCAGCGAGGTACCGGGGGTCATGGAAGCGCATCCCGCCCGCCCCCTGCACTACCGGCTCGACGACCACGGCCGCCAGTTCGGAGCGGTGTTGTGCCAGTTGCGCCTCGAAGGCCGCGCTGTAGGCGGCGTCGTAATCGCGCGGCACCTGCGGGGCGAACACCTGCGGGGCCAGGATGTCGGTCCACAGCGAGTGCATGCCGCCCTCGGGGTCGCAGATGCTCATCGGGGTGAAAGTGTCCCCGTGGTAGCCGCCCCGCCAGGTCATCAGCCGCCGCTTGCCGGGCTCGCCGCGGCTGCGCCAGTACTGCAGCGCCATCTTGACCGCGACCTCCACCGACACCGATCCGGAGTCGCTGAAGAAAACCGTCTCCAGACCTGCCGGGGTGAGCTCCACCAGCAACTGGGCCAGCCGCGCCGCGGGCTCGTGGGTCAGCCCGCCGAACATGACGTGGTTCATCGTGGCCAGCTGGGCGGCCAACGCCGCATCCAGCTCCGGGTGACCGTGCCCGTGGATCGCCGTCCACCAGGAGCTCATCGCGTCGAGCGCCTCGATCGGTTTGCCGCCTCTGACCAGCGTCAACCACGATCCCTGGGCGCCGACCGCCACCACGGGCGACACCGCTTCGCTGCCGATGGTGCTGTAGGGGTGCCACAGGTGGGCGGCGTCGATCGCGCTGATCTCATCGGGCGTCAACCGGTCCCTCGCCGCAGGCATAGAGTTCGAGGGTAAAGCAGCCGGTTCGCACAAATCGCAGCCATCGGGAAGCATCTATCGGCATGGCTTCGCCGCATCACCCCGCCGACCCGCGCTCGACTAACCAAACGGCCTCCCCGCCGGCGCGCGACGACTCCGTCGACTCCAATCAGCCGGACCACAAGGCGCCACCGGTGCTGCGCCTGCGCATATCCACCTGGGACCTCGTCTGCACCGTGCTACTCCTGGCACTGCTGGTCTACCTGGCCACGGCGACGAACTGGCCGGTGCGGCTCTTTGGCTTCCTCGCGAAGGTGTGCGATGACGAAACGTGCGGACCGGTGCCCTACGGGATCGATTTCTACATCCGCCCGGTGGCCTGGGGTGGTATCGGTGCCGCCATCGCCGCGGCCGGAATCGGCCCGTTCGTGTCCCTCTTGAAGGGCTGGTACATGTCCTTCTGGCCGGTGCTGGCTCTCGGCATCCTCATGGTCAGCTCGGCAGCCGGCTTCCTGCTGACCATTTTCAGCGAACGCTATTGGCTCTGACCGCGCGGCGGCGATCGCTCGGCGGACGCTGCGGGCTAGTGCCGGTTTGAGCCAGTTTGAGACCGAAATCACAACCGCGCACCCAAGATTGGGCCGATCAGTCACCGTTCGGTCACGGTACGACAAAAAATCCTTCGTGGGCCTCACCAGCTATTTTCCGCCGGCAACTTCTGTTGTAAAAGTGTCTGTAGTGACTGGTGTGAATTCGGCCGGCTAGCCGACTGGGTTCATGTTCCAAGCCATGCAGCGGCGTTCGGCCCCGACGGCGAGGCCTTCGCGTCCTGCAACAGCGGCCGATGCGCGAAGTCACCGCGACGGAGGCCCAGGACCCAAGAAGGTGGGAATCCGAATGAAACGCATCTACGCCTTCGCGATCGGTCTCGCGATGCTGGTGGCCCCGCTGGCCACCGCCGGCATCGCGACCGCTGACCCCGGCACCAGGCCGATGGACTATCAACAGGCCACCGACATCGTCGTCATGCGCGGCCTTTCGCAGCGCGGCGTGCCGTTCTCATGGGCCGGCGGCGGCATCAACGGCCCGACCCGCGGCAAGGGCTCCGGCGCCATGACCGTCGGTTTCGACGCGTCGGGCCTGATGCAGTACGCCTACGCCGGCGCGGGGATCAAGCTGCCGCGTTCCTCCGGCGAGCTCTACCGGGTCGGTCAGAAGGTCATGCCGCAGCAGGCACGCCGCGGCGACCTGATCTTCTACGGTCCGGAGGGCACGGAAAGCGTCGCGATGTACCTCGGGAACAACCAGATGCTCGAGGTGGGCGACGTCGTCCAGGTGTCGCCGGTGCGCTCCAACGGCATGGCGCCGTATCTGGTCCGGGTTCTCGGGATCCAGTCGGCGCCGGCGGTGCAGGCGCCGCCGCAGCAACTGCCGGCGCAACAGGCACCACTGCAGCAACTGCCGGCGCAACAGGCACCCGTGCAGCAAGCCCCGGTGCAGCAGGCGCCCCTGCAGCAGGCGCCAGCGCAGCAAGCGCCGTTCCAGCAGGCACCGGTGCAGCAGGCACCTGCCCAGCAGGCACCTGTGCAGCAGGCACCGGCTCAGCAGGTACCGCTGCAGTTGCCGGGGCAACCCGCGCCGTTGCAGCAGCAGGCGACGCAATCGGCGCCGTTGCAGCAGATGCCGTTGCAGCTGCCGACGCTGCAGGCGCCCGTGCAGCAGGCTCCCGTCGCTCCCCTGCGGTAACCGCCCGGTACCTTCTGGGCCCCCGAACACCCGCCACCTGCTCCCTCGCCGAAGCACAGAAGCTCGGCGAGCCCGCTGACCGGCCGCGCCGGGATGCGTGCGACAGGAGATAGGCGGCGGGTTTCGGTAGATTAGCGACGATCATGCAGAGCCCGTCACTGCCTAGTCCACCGGTCGCCGCTACGAGTCCGGTCGCTGCAGGGGCGCGTACGACCGGTTTCTATCGTTACGATCTCGACGGCTTGCGCGGTGTCGCGATCGCGCTGGTCGCAATGTTCCACATATGGTTCGGCCGGGTTTCCGGTGGCGTGGACGTTTTTCTGGCGCTCTCCGGCTTTTTCTTCGGCGGCAAGATTCTTCGCATCGCGCTCAACCCGGCCGTGTCACTGTCGCCGGTGGCCGAGGTGATCCGGCTGGTGCGCCGCCTGCTTCCCGCCCTGGTCGTGGTTCTGGCCGGCTGCGCGGTACTCACCATCCTGGTGCAACCGGAGACCCGCTGGGAGACGTTCGCCGACCAGAGCCTCGCCAGCCTGGGCTACTACCAGAACTGGGAACTGGCCAACACGGCGTCCGACTACCTGCGGGCGGGCGAAGCCGTCAGCCCGTTGCAGCACATCTGGTCCATGTCGGTGCAGGGTCAGTTCTACCTGGGTTTCCTGCTGCTGGTGGTCGCGTGCGCCTACCTGTTCCGGCGCCCGCGGAGCAAACACCTGCGGACCATGTTCGTGGTCCTGCTGAGCGCGCTGACGGTGGCGTCGTTCGTCTACGCGATCGTCGCGCATCAGGACAACCAGGCGACCGCCTATTACGACAGTTTCGCGCGGGCCTGGGAGTTGCTCCTGGGTGCGCTCGTCGGCGCGTTGGTGGCCCACATCCGGTGGCCGATGCGGCTCCGCACCGCCGCCGCCACCATCGCGCTGGCGGCGGTCGTGTCGTGCGGAGCGCTGATCGACGGCGTCAAGGAATTCCCCGGCCCGTGGGCATTGGTGCCCGTCGGGGCCACCATGCTGATGATCCTTGCCGGGGCCAACGTGCAACGTCATCCCGGCGACACCGACCGAATGCCGCTGCCGAATCGACTGCTCGCCGCCAGGCCGCTGGTGGCGCTGGGCGCGATGGCGTATTCGCTGTATCTGTGGCACTGGCCGCTGCTCATCTTCTGGCTGTCCTACACCGGGCATCGGCGGGCCAACTTCTTCGAAGGTACGGCGGTGCTGCTGGTGTCCGGACTGCTGGCGTACCTGACCACCCGGCTCGTCGAGGATCCTCTGCGCTACCCGGCAGCCGCCGACGCCGCATCCCAAGCGGCCGTCCCGGCCACCCCCTCAGCCTCCGTGTGGTCCAGCCTGCGCAGGCCGACGATGGCGCTGGGATCGATGGTGGTGCTGCTCGGTGTCACCCTGACCGCAACCTCGTTCACCTGGCGTCAGCACGTCACGGTGTTGCGCGCCGCGGGCAAGGAGCTCAGCGTGCTCAACCCGCAGGACTATCCCGGCGCGCGTGCCCTCACAGAAAACGTGCGGGTACCCACGCTGCCGATGCGGCCCACCGTCCTGGAGGTCAAGGAGGACCTCCCGGCTTCGACCAGGGACGGCTGCATCAGTGACTTCGTCAACCCGGCGGTGGTCAACTGCAGCTACGGCGACCTGGCCGCCACCCGCACCATCGCCCTGGCCGGCGGGTCGCACGCGGAGCACTGGCTGCCCGCGCTGGACCTGCTTGGCCAGCTGCACCACTTCAAAGTGGTGACGTATCTCAAGATGGGCTGCCCGTTGTCCACCGAGGAAGTCCCGCTGATCATGGGCAACAACGCCCCGTACCCGCAGTGCCGTGAGTGGGTGCAACGGACCGTGAACAAGCTGATCGTCGACCGTCCCGACTACGTGTTCACCACGACGACCCGCCCATGGAACATCAAGAGCGGCGACGTCATGCCGGCAACCTACATCGGCATCTGGCAAACGTTATCCGACAACAACATTGCGATTCTCGGGATGCGAGACACCCCGTGGCTGGTCAAAAACGGCAAACCGTTTGACCCCGCGGACTGCCTGGCCAAGGGCGGCAACGCGCAGTCGTGCGCGGTCAAGCGCTCCGACGTGCTCTCCGATCACAATCAGACCCTCGACTTCGTCGCGCAGTTCCCGCTGCTGAAGGTCCTCGACATGTCGAACGCGATATGCCGCGCCGATGTTTGCCGCCCGGTCGAAGGAAACGTGCTGATCTACCACGGCGCTCATCACCTGGACCCCACCTACGTTCGGACCATGACCAATGAGCTGGGCCGCCAAATCGCGGCCAACACCGGCTGGTGGTAGGGGCATCGACCTCGCGGCCGCGGTGAGCGCGGATAAGGTCGAGTAATGCCGACCAACCAACCAGCCTCAGAAACGGGCTCGAAAACTGGCCGGGAAACAGGCTCGGAAACGGGCAAAGCCGGAAGAGCCGAGCCCAGACTGGCCACCGTCTGGCCGGGGGACCCTTATCCGCTCGGTGCCACCTATGACGGCGCAGGCACTAACTTTTCGGTGTTTTCCGAGATCGCCGAGACGGTCGAGTTGTGCCTGATCGACGACGACGGCGGCGAATCGCGGATCCCCCTCGAAGAGGTCGACGGATACGTCTGGCATGCCTATCTGCCGAACATAATTCCCGGGCAGCGCTACGGATTTCGTGTCCACGGCCCCTTCGATCCGGCGGCCGGCAACCGGTGTGACCCGAGCAAGCTGCTGTTGGACCCGTACGGGAAGGCTTTTTACGGCGATTTCGACTTCAGCCAGGCGCTGTACTCCTACGACATGAAAGCCACTATGGGACGGGACCCAAACGACCCCAACAGTGGAGCCGACCCCGGAACTCCGCCCATGGTGGACTCGCTCGACCACACGATGACCAGCGTGGTGATCAACCCGTTCTTCGACTGGGGATCCGACCGGGCGCCGCTCACCCCGTACCACGAGACGGTCATCTACGAGGCTCACGTGAAGGGCATGACGGAGACCCATCCCGGCGTGCCCGAGGAACTTCGGGGCACGTATGCCGGGCTGGCCCATCCGGTCGTCATCGATCACCTCAAGTCGCTCAGCGTCACCGCCATCGAATTGATGCCGGTTCACCAGTTCATACACGACGCGCGGCTGTTGGACCTGGGATTGCGAAATTACTGGGGCTACAACACATTTGGCTTCTTGGCCCCGCACAATCAATACGCGGCCAACCGCCGGGCCAGCGTCGCCGAGTTCAAGTCCATGGTGCGCAGCCTTCACGAAGCCGGAATCGAGGTAATTCTCGATGTCGTGTACAACCACACCGCCGAGGGCAACCACCTCGGTCCGACGATCAACTTCCGCGGCATCGACAACGTCGCCTACTACCGGCTCGTCGACGAGGATCTGCGGCTGTACAAGGACTACACCGGCACCGGCAACAGCCTCAACCCTCGCCACCCGCATGTGCTGCAGCTGATCATGGACTCGCTGCGCTACTGGGTGCTCGAAATGCACGTTGACGGATTCCGCTTCGACCTGGCCGCCACCCTGGCCCGCGAGCTGCACGACGTCGACCGATTGAGCGCGTTTTTCGATCTCGTGCAGCAGGATCCGGTGGTCAGCCAGGTCAAGCTGATCGCCGAGCCGTGGGACGTCGGCGAGGGCGGCTACCAGGTGGGAAATTTCCCGGGTTTGTGGACCGAGTGGAACGGGAAGTATCGCGATACCGTGCGTGACTATTGGCGGGGGCAACCCGCGACCCTGGGCGAGTTCGCGTCCCGGCTGACCGGGTCGTCGGACCTGTATGAGGTGACCGGTCGACGGCCCAGCGCCAGCATCAACTTCATCACCGCCCACGACGGATTCACGCTCAACGACCTGGTCTCCTACAACGACAAACACAACGAGGCCAACGGGGAAGACAACCGCGACGGGGAAAGCCACAACCGATCATGGAACTGCGGCGTCGAAGGCCCCACCGACGACCCCGACATCGCGGCCCTGCGCTCCAGGCAGATGCGCAATTTCTGGGCGACCCTGATGATCAGCCAGGGCACGCCGATGATCGCCCACGGCGACGAGATCGGGCGCACCCAGAACGGCAACAACAACGTCTACTGCCAGGACTCTGAATTGTCTTGGATGGACTGGTCATTGGTCGACACGAACTCGGATCTGCTGAAATTCGCGCGCAAGATGACCGCCCTGCGCAAGAACCATCCGGTGTTTCGCCGGCGCCGGTTCTTCGAGGGTGAGCCGATCCGGACCGGCGACGAGGTCCGCGACATCGCCTGGCTGAACCCAAGTAGCCGGGAGATGACGCATGAGGATTGGGACGAAAGCATTCACAAGTGTGTGGCCGTGTTTCTCAACGGCGACGCCATCACCGCGCCGAACGCCCGCGGCGAGCGGGTGGTCGACGACTCATTCCTGTTGTGCTTCAACGCCGGCGACAAACCGGTGGAGTTCGTGATGCCGCCCGGCGACTATGCCGAGGAGTGGACCGTGGAGCTCGACACGAACCATCCCACCGGCGACGCCGATCAGGTGGTTAATGCCGGAGAGAAGGTTTCGCTGTCCTCACGGTCGCTGCTGGTACTTCGTAAGACTCAGTGACGCATGGCCTTACCCGTCCTGTCCACCTATCGGCTGCAGCTGCGTGGGGAGTCCAGCGGGTTCGCGTTCACCTTGGCCGACGCCGAGGATCTCCTGGACTACCTCGACGCCCTCGGCGTGTCGCACCTGTACCTGTCCCCCATCCTGACCGCGGCCGCCGGGTCGACCCACGGATATGACGTGACCGACCCGACCACGGTCTCGCCGGAGCTGGGCGGTCGCGACGGTCTGGCACGGTTGTCCGCGGCGGCGCGCGCGAGAGGTATGGGCCTGATAGTCGACATCGTCCCCAACCACGTCGGCATCGACAAGCCGCAGCAGAACGCGTGGTGGTGGGACGTGTTGCGGCACGGCCGAGCCTCGCCGCATGCGGCGTTCTTCGACATCGACTGGGATCTCGACGAGGACGGCCGAATTGTGCTGCCGATATTGGGTTCCGACGACGACGTGGCCGACCTGAAACTCGACGCCGACGTGCTGCGCCTGGGCGATCTTGCGCTGCCCATCGCCCCCGGCACCGGGGACGGAACCGGCGCGCAAGTCCACGACCGTCAGCACTACCGGTTGGTGGGCTGGCGCAACGGGATCTGCGGTTATCGCCGCTTCTTCTCAATCACCTCGCTGGCCGGACTGCGGCAGGAAGACCGCGCGGTTTTCGACACCAGCCACGCCGAGGTCGCGCGCTGGTTCAGCGAGGGACTGGTGGACGGAGTGCGCGTCGACCATCCCGACGGATTGCCCGATCCCTGCGGGTATTTGGCCCGGCTGCGCGAGCTGGTCGGCCCGGACGCCTGGATCGTCATCGAGAAGATCCTGGCCGTCGACGAGGCGCTGGAGCCCACCCTGCCGGTGGCCGGCACCACCGGCTACGACACGCTCCGGGAGGTGGGTGGGGTCTTCGTCGACCCGGCGGGCGAAGAAGCGCTGACCGAACTCGTCGACTCCGCCGGATTCGACTACCGCGCGATGCCAAAGCTGCTCGCCGACCTCAAGATCCTTGCGGCTACCGAGACTTTGGCCAGTGAGCTGGCCCGGCTGCGACGGGCCATCGTGGCGGCGGCGGGCGCCGATGACCCGCTGCTGTCCGAAGCGATAGCAGCGCTGCTCACCCACGTCGATGTCTACCGCTGCGACTATCCCGGCCTCGTCGCGATGATGCCCAACGCCTTGGCGGAAACCCAGTCCGCTGCACCGCAATTGGGACCCGCACTGCGAGTGATCGTCGCGGCGCTGGCTCGTGGTGGCGAGGCGGCCACCCGGTTGCAGCAGCTCTGCGGCGCGGTGACCGCCAAGGCCGTCGAGGACTGCTTGTTCTACCGCGATGCCCGGCTGGTCTCGCTCAACGAGGTGGGCGGCGAACCGCAGCGTTTCGGTGTCGGCATCGCGGAGTTTCACCACCGGGCCGCCACCCGCGCCCGGTTGTGGCCGCAGACGATGACAACGCTGACCACCCACGACACCAAACGCGGCGAAGACGTGCGAGCCCGGATCGGCGTGCTGTCCCAGGTGCCCTCGCTATGGACCGAGTTCGTCGCTCGCTGGGAAATCGCGGCCCCCTCCCCCGATCCCGCGACCGGACGATTCCTTTGGCAGAACATCTTCGGTGTGTGGCCGGTCAGCGGCCCCGAAAATGGGAAAGTCACCCAAGAGTTGCGCGACCGGCTGCACGGATACACCGAGAAGGCAATCCGGGAAGCCGCCTGGCACACCTCATGGACCGACCCGGACGCCGATTTCGAAGACGCGGTGCATCATTGGCTGGATACCGTCCTCGACGGCCCGGTGGCCGGCCAGCTGACCGGGCTTGTCGCCCAACTCAATCCGCACGCCGCAAGTGATGCGCTGGGCCAGAAGCTACTCGCGCTGACCGTGCCCGGGATACCCGATGTCTACCAGGGCACCGAGCTGTGGGACGACAGCCTGGTCGACCCCGACAACCGCCGTCCGGTCGACTACGCGGTGCGCAGGATGTTTCTGAAAGAGTTGCAGCACCCTAAATTTCGCGTCGTCACCGCGGCCCTTCGGCTGCGGCGCTCCCATCCGGACAGCTTCGTGGGCGGCGACCACGTTCCGGTGCTGGCCAGCGGAGAGGCCGGCGATCATGTGGTGGCATTCCGCCGCGGCTCAAATGGCGGAGACATCCTGGTCGCGGTGACACGGTGGACCGTGCGGCTAGCCGAAACAGGCTGGGGTAACACCGTGGTGCCGCTTCCGGAAGCCCCGTGGACCGATACGCTCACCGGCGCCATCGCAAGCGGGCCGACGTCGGCCGCCGAACTGTTCGCGGAGCTGCCCGTCGCGCTGCTGGTGTGCGAGCATGACTGAATTCCGGGTCTGGGCACCCAAACCCGCGCTGGTGCGACTCGACGTCGACGGCGCGGTGCACGCGATGACGCGCTCGGACGACGGTTGGTGGCACGCAAACGTCGAGGCGGCGCCGGGCGCTCGGTACGGATACCTGCTCGACGACGACCCCACCGTGCTGCCCGACCCGCGATCACCGCGACAGCCCGACGGCGTGCACGCCCGCTCGCAGTTGTGGGATCCGGACCACGCGACCTGGACCACCGGCGGCTGGGCCGGCCGGTCGGTCGAAGGCGCCGTGATCTACGAATTGCACGTCGGCACCTTCACGGGTGCCGGCACGTTCGATGCCGCCATCGAAAAGCTGGACTACCTGGTCGATCTCGGAATCGACTTCGTCGAGCTGATGCCCGTCAACTCCTTCGCCGGCACCCACGGCTGGGGGTACGACGGTGTGCTGTGGTACAGCGTGCACGAACCCTACGGCGGCCCCGACGGCCTGGTCCGGTTCGTCGACGCCTGCCACACACGTGGCCTGGGGGTGCTGATCGACGCGGTGTTCAACCACCTCGGCCCGTCGGGCAACTACCTGCCCCGGTTCGGCCCCTACCTGTCGTCGGCGAGCAACCCGTGGGGGGAAGGCATCAACATCGCCGACGCCGACTCCGACGAGGTGCGGCGCTACATCATCGGGTGCGCACTGCGCTGGATGCGCGACTTCCACGCCGACGGCCTGCGACTGGACGCCGTGCACGCGTTGGTGGACACGACCGCCATTCACATTCTGGAGGAGCTCGCCACCGAAACCTACTGGCTGTCAACCCAACTGGGCCGTCTGCTGTCCCTGATCGCCGAGAGCGACCTCAACGACCCGCGGCTGATCACCCTGCGCGATCGGAGCGGTTACGGAATGACCGCGCAATGGGCCGACGACGTCCATCACGCCATTCATACCGCCGTATCCGGCGAGCGCCAAGGGTATTACGCCGACTTCGGTTCACTGGCCACACTTGCTGAGACTCTGCGCCACGGCTACTTCCACGCCGGCACCTATTCGTCGTTCCGGCACCGCCGCCACGGGCGACCTCTGGACACCACGGAAAAGTCCGGCATTCCGGCCACCAGGCTGGTCGCCTATACCTGCACTCACGACCAGGTGGGCAACCGCGCCCTCGGGGATCGCCCGTCGCAGTACCTGACCTGCGGCCAATTGGCGGTCAAGGCCGCTCTTGCGCTCGGGTCGCCTTACACCGCAATGCTTTTCATGGGCGAGGAATGGGGGGCATCGACCCCGTTCCAATTCTTCAGCTCGCATCCCGAACCGGAGCTGGCCCGGGCCACCGCCGAGGGCCGCAGGGCCGAATTCGCCGACCACGGCTGGAACGCCGACGACATCCCCGACCCACAGGACCCGCAGACATTTCTGCGCTCAAAACTGAACTGGGCCGAGGTCGACGCCGGCGAGCACGCCCGCCTGCACCGCGTGTATCGGGATCTGATCTCCCTGCGGCGCGAGGAGCCCGCCATGGCCGACCCGTGGCTGGATCACCTCGCTGTCGACTACGACGAAGGCGAGCGCTGGATCACCTTGTGCCGCGGCGGTTTACGCATCGTGTGCAACCTGAGCACCGAGCCGGTGAAGGTGCCCGTCACCGGCGACGTGTTGCTGGCATGGGGCGAGCCGGCGGTCGATGCCGACAGCACCGTGCTGGAAGGTCATTCGTTCGTCGTTTTGCGCGCGGGCAGCTGACTCACACGCTGCCGCGTCCGGTGCCGCGCACCGCCGCGGCCACGGCGTCGGCCAGCGGATCGATCTCGTCTGCGGTCAGGTCCGAGACCGTGACGCGGATGCCCGCAGGCGTGCGAATCCGGAACCGGGTTCCCGGCGCCGCGGCCCAACCCGCGTTGAGCAGCCGGGTGATAGCGACCGTCTCGTCGGGCACCGGGATCCAGACGTTGAGCCCGGACCGTCCGTGAGCCGAGACGCCGCGCTCCGCCAATGCGGCGCACAACCGGGTGCGGGTGCCGGTGTACCGCCCCTCGGCCTCGCCCACCAGGCGCGTCGCCGCCTGGTCCGACCACAGATTGACCGCGAGATCCTGCAAGAGATGGCTCACCCAGCCCGCCCCGAGCCGCAGGCGGCCGTGCACGCGCTCGACGGTGCGCCGGTCTCCGGCGAGCACGGCGAGGCGCAGGTCGGGACCGTAGGCCTTGGATGCCGTCCGCACGAAGGCCCAATGGCCGGTCGATCCGGCCAGGGTGTGCAAGGGTGCGCCGGCAATGCCCGCACAGTGGTCGTCTTCCACTACCAGTGCATCGTCGCTGCCAGCCAGCAATCCACGTAGCGCGTGCGCCCGATCCGCGGACAGGGCCGCACCGGTCGGGTTTTGCGCGCGATTCGTGATGACCACCGCGCGCACGCCGCGATTCAGCGCCCAAGCCATGTCGGCGACCAGGGGCCCGTCGTCGTCGACCCGCACCGGTTCAGCCGAAAGGCCAAGCGCAGCAAGGAGATCCAGCAGGTTGGCCCAACCGGGGTCCTCGACGGCCACCCGGTCACCCGGGCGCAGATGCGCGGTGAGGACCCGCTCGATGCCGTCCAGCGCACCGCTGGTCACCGCCAGATGGTCGGCGGGGACGCCATCCGCGGCGAGGTCCGCACGGGTGTAGTCGACCAACTCGGGCGACATCGCCGGCTCGCCATATAGCAGCGGCCTGGCCTGCGGGACCCGGGCGAACGCGATCGGCAACAGCGCCGGGTCGGGGTTGCCGGTCGACAGGTCGCGAACACCGGCGGGGACGTCCAGCCCGAGCAGCGAGCGGGGGGTGGTCGCCGGGCGGTGCCGCACTCGAGTGCCGCGCCGCCCGGCCGTCTCGACGGCCCCGCGGTCGCGCAACAGGCGATACGCCGCGGCCACGGTGTTCGCGTTGACGCCCAACCGGCAGGCCAGTTCGCGGATCGGCGGCAGCACGTCGCCGGGCGCCAACGTGCCGTGGGATATGGCCTCCTCGACGTTGACGGCTATGGATTCCGCGCCCGTCCCGGTATATTGTACTGGCACGAGACCTATTATGTACTAGAACAAATCTCAAAGGCAAGGCATTGGAAACCGCATACCGCCCCACGCCCCGCACCACGCCCACCCGCTATCGGGAGCGAGCCGACTACGACCGCAAGACAGTCCACGCCATCCTGGACGAGGCCCTGATCTGTCACCTGGGCTATCTCAGCGCCGGCGGGCCGGTGGTATTACCGACGACGCACGCGCGCCTCGGCGAGACCCTCTACCTGCACGGTTCCACCGGCAGTGGGCCGATGCTGGCAGCCAAGGCGGCGCCATCGGGCCTGCCCGTGTGCGTCACCGCCACCCTCGTCGACGGGCTGGTGCTGGCGCGCGCAGCCATGCACCATTCGGTGAACTTCCGCTCGGTGGTCGTGCTGGGCACCGCACGCGTGGTGGACGACCCTGAGGAGAAATTGCGGGCCATGCACGGCCTGCTCGACCACATCAGACCCGGGCGAGCGGCGGACTGCAGGACCCCGAACGCGCGCGAACTCGCGGCAACCGGGGTGCTGGCCCTTGACCTCGTCGAAGTCTCGGCCAAGGTGCGCACCGGCGCTCCGGCTGACGATCCCCAAGACAGCACGCTGCCGCACTGGGCCGGTGTGGTACCGCTGAGCCTGACGGCAGGAACACCGGTGCCGGCCCTCGACCTCGATCCCGCTACCCCGCTGCCGTCATACCTGCGTTAGCCCACGCTTTTCAGCGCCCCGCGAGCGGCTACAACAAATACCGGTATGCCGGCGAACCGGGCTGCAGGGTCTCGACATGGAGCTCCGTTGCCCGCATGCGGGCCAGCAGGCCGTCCAGATCGGCTGCCGATCCCAGCTCGATGCCGACCAGCGCCTCACCGGTTTCCCGGTTGTTGCGCTTGACGTACTCGAACAAGGTCACGTCGTCGTTAGGCCCGAGCACGTCGAAGAGGAACCGGCGCAACGAGCCGGGCTCCTGGGGGAAGTCCACAAGGAAGTAATGCTTGAGGCCGAGGTGCACCAGCGAGCGCTCCAGCACTTCGCCGTAGCGCGACACGTCGTTGTTGCCGCCCGAGATGAGGCAAACCACCGTGGACCCGGGCTCGATGTCGGCTTCCAGCAGGCCCGCGACCGACAGCGCGCCCGCAGGTTCGGCGATGATGCCCTCGTTTTGGTACAGGTCCAGCATCGCGGTGCAGACCGCCCCCTCGTCGACCGTGGTGATCGACACCATGTCGCCCGCGGCGGCCAGCGCGGTGTAGGGCAACGTGCCCGCCCTTCTCACCGCGGCGCCGTCGACGAACTGGTCGACGTCGTCCAGCGTCACCGGCTCGCCGGCCGCGAGCGCGGCCATCATCGCTGCCGCGCCGGCCGGCTCGATACCCAGCACCGCGGTGTTCATGGTCCGCTCGGCCAGGTAGGTGGTGATGCCGGCGACGCAGCCGCCGCCGCCTACCGGGACCACCACCAGGTCAGGCTCCCCAACGGACTCGGCGTCCAGTTGATCAAGCACTTCCACGGCGATTGTGCCCTGGCCGGCGATCGTGCGCAGGTCGTCGTACGGCGGCACCAGCGTGGCGCCCGTGCGTTGGACGTCGGCCAGCGCAGCCTCGGCGGCGAGGTCGTAGGTCGATCCCCCCACGATCAGCTCGATGAACTCCCGGCCGTGGTAGCGGATCCGGTCGCGCTTCTGTTTGGGCGTCTTGGCGGGCACGTACACACGGCCGTGCACGCCCAGCGTCCGGCACGCATACGCGAAGCCTTGCGCGTGGTTGCCCGCCGAAGAACACACCACCCCCGCGGCCAGCTCCTCCTCGGACAGCTGCACCAGCAGGTTGTAGGCGCCGCGCAGCTTGTAGGAGCGCACCACCTGCAGGTCTTCGCGCTTGAGGTAGACCTGCGCGCCGGTGATCGCCGACAGCCGCTCGCTCGACTGCAGCGGGGTGGGCGTGACCACCGGGGCGATCCGCTGGGCCGCGGCGTCAATGTCGGCCGCGGACAGCAGCCCGGAGTTTCGAGCGCTCGGGCTCTGGCTCAATTCAGCGGACACCGATCAATGGTGCCATGCCATCCAGATTGGGGTTTCAGTTCACCGGCGTCAGCACGAACACCGGATCTGACGGTCGGTCTTTGTCTGTTATTCGAAGGCTATGAGGGCTCGTCTTCTGCGCGGGAGTCGTCGTCTTTGGCCAGGTGGCGCAGGACTCGTTCGTTGAGGGCGGCGAGCATGTCGAGCTCAGCCGGGGTGAGCAGGTCGATGAAGTTCCGGCGCACGTCCTCCACGTGCCCGCTCGCCGCCTTCTCGATGGCGGCGCGACCAGCCGGCAGCAGGCAGACCATGGTGCTGCGGGCGTCGTTGGGGTTGGGCTCGCGGCAGATCAGCCCGTCGTTCTGCATGCGCCGCACCTGGTGGGAGAGCCGGCTCTTCTCCCAGCCCAGTGCGTTGCACAGGT
>Ga0318535_10000077_pt1 | contig 15465 bp, 22 predicted proteins | sample GRESIP117b4f27_FD_203658 | JGI IMG/M metagenome (GOLD analysis project Ga0318535, IMG submission 203658) | Tropical soil microbial communities from Luquillo Experimental Forest, Puerto Rico - GRE.SIPMG.117b4f27 | ecosystem: Environmental > Terrestrial > Soil > Tropical forest > Bulk soil...
AAACACGCACGCGATGCAAAATATAATCGCAAAAATATAATCGTTTATGCCGCGCCATCCAATGCACCTGTACCTGGCACACCTGTGCCACAGCGAGACTATGCTCCCAGGAACCGGTCCGCGCACGCAGCGTTGCCACCGCTTTTGTTCCCACCGAATCTAGCGGGAGCCGCGCCATGCATATTCTCTGGGTAATCATCATCGGCTTCGTCGCCGGCCTGATCGCGCGCTTGCTGGCTCCCGGATCAAACAATCTGGCAGCGGGCTTCATTCTCACGACGCTCCTTGGCATTGCCGGCGCGTTCGTAGCGACGTTCATCGGCCAGGCGATCGGGTGGTACCGGGCCGATCAGGGCGCCGGACTAACCGGCGCATCGTCGGCGCGCTGGTCGTCCTGTTTATGTGGCACCGCCTCGTTTCGGCGCGCGCTATCCCAGACCCCGGCGGCCGCCGTTGGCTCTAGACTGCACCACCGCGCCCCGCGGCGATTTTCGCTCGACGACGACCGAACGCGATCCGCCAGCACGGCCGGCAATCGTCAACAGATTGTCATCGCGCGACCGCCGCATTTTCAGCACGGCCCGCTTTGCTTCCTCCGCCGAGACCGGCATCAAGGAGGTAACGATCTCGACCTGGGCTTCGAGATCCTCGCTGAGCCCCTGTGCCGCGAGTGCCGCGTCGTCGATGGTCGGCGGATCGCGCCGCACGCGCCGCCGGCCGTCCTTGGTATCCCACACCTCACTCATACCGCACCTTTGCCCCGCCGAATTCCGTTCGCCGCTGATTATCAGTACTTTACTGCACCGCAGCAAGTACATTGTGCAGTGCACTCACGATCTTGTTAACGGGGGTGGAGCGGCTTGGTTCGGCGCAGCTTTGAGTAATTTTCGCTGATGCGCTTAGCGGCCCGGCATCTCGCTGAACAGAACGCCGCCTTTTGCCTTCGCCGTCTTCGGAGTCTCGACCAGCGATATGGTCACCTGCTCGGCGGTCGTGCCGGCATTTTTGACCACGGCTTGCGTGATGTCCTTCACCAGGCCGCGCTTCTGCTCGAGCGTGCGGCCCTCAACGAGATAGACGATGACTTCCGGCATTTATCTCTCTCCATGTCTGCATTGTTGCCGGCCTGCCGCACTCGATCATCACTGTGTGCCGAGCGCGAGATAGGCTTGCCTCAAGAACGGGCGCGTACTATCGGAAAGTTCCCGCGAAGGCACAACAGGGAGCACAAAACGAAGCGTTTGGTTTTTGCAATTGGTGTATTGGCGCTTGATTTCACCGCGTCGGCGCCGGCGCACGCCGATTTCTCCGTCGTTCGCTTTGAACTCGGCTTTTGCCGGATCTGGTGGAATAACGGCATCAACCCGATTGGCACCGGCTGGACGCGCGTCGCCACGGCGCCGGATTTCACTGACGCGCAAGACGCCGCGGTGAAAAAGGGCAACTGCAAGTAAGAATAAAAGTTATCGAGCTGAGGCTTCAACTTAGTATTCAAAAACTAGCTTCGTTCTGGAGCTTCCTGTTGCGCGCTCGCCAAAAAGCGGCGCGCGACATTGTTTGCCGGCAGGTTTTGCTCGCGAGTTTTATTCACCATCCTGCTCAAGCGATCCTAATGCGGTGGCTGCCTCTGGATCTAGGCTCCCGGCCGCGCCTTCAATTCGAGAGCCCGCCGCGATTCGGATAATAGGTCCGCCCGGAATGCACGACGAAGAAGCGCCGCAGCATCGTTCCTATATTCGGAAAATGATTATTCTTGCCGGACGCGCTGTGCTTGCCCTTTTTCGGCGCCGTCGTCTCCGGATCAATAATGCTTGGGTTGCCGTTCGCGTCGGTGGGCGCGGCGGGCGCGACCGCCGCCTCGCCTGATGCGACGATCGGCGGAGCTGTCGTCAATCCTGCCGTCGACCCTGCCGCGATATTGGAATCGGCGCTCGGCACTGCTGCCGGATTGGGCGTGGCTGGATTAGCCGAGGCGAATGTCGCCGGTGCGGGCGAGTTGCCGGCAGCACGGCGCTCGTCGAAGCAGTCGCGGGTGCTCTAGTGGATTGCGTGAGCGCCGGCGGCGGCGATGCCGGTGAAGACAGTTGCGGCGGAATTCGCGGCGACCTTGGTGGCATCGTGACGCCGGTGGCTTGTCGCGGCGCTTCTGGTTTTTCCTGAGGCGGCGCGCTCGCAACGACAGGAGCGGATGCCGGCACTGGAACAGCGACGGCGGCCGTTATCGGGGTAGCGCTTGCGGCCGGGGCTGCGGCGGGCACCGCGGTCGTGCGCACGCTGGTCACAATGGCGCGCGCGGCAAGCGGCGTTTTCTCCGGTTCGGCGGGACGGTCGATGAGCGCGAAGACGACTCCTGCTCCCGCGGTCGCTCCGATCGCCGTCGCCACGAGAACCAAGCGCGTCGTGCGCGCGAAGCTTGGCGTCGGGGCCAAGTAGCCCCATTCCGGACTGAAATTCCTGGCGGAACGCATCAAATCCCTTGCCTGACGTTAGCCCCTGCTACGCTGGCCGTTACAATGCTGGCCCTGTCCAACCGGGCTGTCGCTGACCTATTGGACCGGTTCCAACGACTGATTCTCTAAGCTTTACTGAGGCCTAGCGCACCCAGCAAGGTGCGGAATATGCCAATGGTCCACAATAGCCGCGAAAAACCGGGAATTGTTGCCTAACGGCACCAATCGCTGATCACAATCCTTAGGCCAGCCCGAGCCTTGGCTTCAAACGTTGGCTTCAAACCTCGGCTTTAAACCTTGGCTCCAAGCCTTGGCTCGCCGCATCAGGAATCAGAGCTGAACTGCCGGCTAGTCGGACTTGAGGCGGCACCGCCAAACCGCTCGCCGACCGACGCGAATACGTCCCCGATCGCAGCCACCGCATTGCGCGTAGCGGCAACGACCTGATCCTTGAGGTCAAGCGTTTTGGCGAGCAGCGAATCGGGGTCGCGGGCAAGCCGGTCCGATGCCGGCGCGGCGTCGTTCTGCGCCACATTCTGCTCGGCGGCCTGTCCAGACTGTTGCCCTGCTTGGGCGATCACAAGCGGAGCGCGGCCTGAAGCTGCGGCGGGCTTGGTGCGCGGCGGCGCGAGCTTGGGTTGCACCACGGGCGCTGGGGCCGAGCGGCTTGCAACGATGGAGGCCACTTTGACTTCGGCGAGCCTGGTTTCCGCAACGGCGAGGTCAGCGACGGCCTTCTCCTTTTCGGCCTTCGCATCCGCGACCGCCCGCGCAGTCTCCGCATCCTGGGCCGCAAGGCGGTTTTGCTCCGCCGCCATCTGTGATTTGAGGTAACCGATAATGGCGTCGTGTTCGTCGCGCACGAGCGCCAAGACCTCTGCCGAGACCGGCGTGGTCTGTTCGGCCGCCGGCGGCGAAGTCATCCGGCTGATTTGAAAGTGCGTGAACAAGATGCCGCCGATCACGCTCGCCAAGGCCGCCGGCAAAATATCGAGTACAAGCTTACTGCCGAACCGGGCCAGCAACGGCGTATGCTTGCGCGTGGTCCGATAATGCTGAGGCCCGCTCAGCCGATCCGCAATCGCTCGCATCGTGACACCTCTGTTTCTCACCGACGCGCTCGGTACAAGCATTTTTCAAACGAGCGATTGAATTTCAAACACCCGTTCTGGGCGGTGCAGCGCCGGGAAAAAGGAATTTTTGGGGCATTTCACAGTTCTTCAGCGAGTTCAGTGCGTTGCGCCCGAGCGCAATCCGGCGACGATCCAGTGGCTGATCGTAGCGCAGAGCCATTCGATCATAGCCTCATCAAGGATAAGCCCGACGGGCGACTCCGCCAATTGCTCGCGGTTGCGCACGAAAACGCTGCATTGGCCGAGCAGCCAGATCGCGGCGACCGTAAGGGTGCGCTGGTCGGCGTCCGGCAGGAAACGGTGCACGAGATCGGCGGCAAGGCCGAGAAACGGCGCGGCCTCTTCGGCGACGAGGTTGCGAAACACCGGCGTCGGCTGCACCGTCTCCCAGTTAAAGATGCGCATATGGCGGCTGTATTCGTCGCGGCCCAGCAAGGGCTGGAGCTGACGGCGAATGAATTGCGACAGCGCCTCTTCGCGCGACATTGATTTGAGTTCTTCGGCATGCGTGAGCTGGTGCTCGGTCAGGCCGCGGAATGCGCCGCGCAATACCTCGCGATAGAGCCCGTCCTTGCCCTCGAAATGGTAGTTGATCGCGGCCTGGTTGACCTTGGCCTTGGCGACGATGGCCCGGACGCTCGTGCCGTCGTAACCGGATTCGGCAAACAGCCGCTCGGCCGCCTTGATAATGCGCTCGCGCGTGACTTCGGAGGGCCGTGTCATTCGCCTTGCTATCGCCATTTTTCAAACCGCCGTTTGAATTGCTGATATGCGTTTAGCGCGCGCAATGCAACCGGTTCTTTTGGTGTTTACGGGCTAGGCGGGGTTACGAAGGCATATTAGGTTTGCCGCCCTTCCTGTTGCCGTCACACATAAATCTTTTGTTCCGGGAGAAACCCGACAATGAATCAGCATCAGTTGCCGTCCCATATCGTCGGACTTGCCAAAGTCGTGCCGCCGCTGTCACGGCGTGGCTTCGTGTCGAGTTCCGCCGCGGCCGCCGCGGGCTATACGCTCGCCGCGAGCCCGGTCCGCGCCGACGTCATTCACATCCTGATCCCAACACGACCCAAATTGGCGCGGCGCCTTTCGGCGCCGCGTTTTCATCCACGACACACTTAAGTCCATCCGGAGAGCAACATGGCCCGCATCGAGCCACTGGAACGAGACAAACTGCGCCCACGCCAGCAGCAGCTTTACGATGACATCATGCGCACACGGCCGCGCGGCAACCTGAGCGGGCCGTTTTCGGTGTGGATCCATCGCCCCGATATTGCCGAACCCGCCAATGGGCTGGCCAACTGCTTTCGCGTCAGCCCCAAGCTCGACAAACGCCTGATCGAGCTCATCGTGCTGTTGGTGTGCCGCGACGCCACCGCCAAATATGCTTGGTCGGCACATTTCAATCTCGCCCGCGAAGCGGGTCTTACGCTTGAGACGATCGAAGCCATTCGCGCGCGCCGGCGGCCGGAATTCGGCCGCGACGACGAGCGGATTGTCTACGACCTCGTGACGGAACTCCTGGCGAGCAAGAAAGTCAGTGCAGCGACATTCGCTCGCACCGAAACCGCGCTCGGCCGCGACGGCATCATCGAGGCCGTCACCTGCGCCGGCTTCTACGGAATGATCGGGCTCGTGCTCAACACGTTCGAAGTTCCGCCACAGCCCGGTGGCGATGTGCTGTCCTAGCGCTAGTGCTGCACGGAAGGCGCGCGCTCAGCCGGCAAGCGAGCATGTTTCGGCTCACTGAACTCACTGCCGCTTTGGGCCTTTTGCAAAACGGCACGGCCGCGCCTGGTCAGAGTGACCGCTGATGCAGCCCGACTCGCGCCCCTGCCTGCGCCATTGCCTTCGATCCGCACCAGGTCCTCGATGATGGCATCTTCCCAGACCGACAGGCGCGGGCAGCTTGTGCGCCACGCATCCATCGCGTCGGCATAGGTGCGCGGCCGGTCGGCGACCCAGGCCAGGAACTGGATCATGATCAGGCTCGGCGTCGGCTTTATCGAATCGGGCATTGCGGCTCACATCCTCGCGGCTCACGTCCTGTTTCGCCCATTATACCCGGAATTGCCACCGGATGCAGCCTCACCGCCGCCGCCGTGCTAGGCTGTCATTTGATTGGAAGAATGTCGGGAATAAAGACCATCAAACGAGCTTAAGCGGGCGCTCTCAATGGACCTTCTCATCCGTGTGCTGATTACCTTCGTCGTTGTTATCCTGGTCCTTTACCTGGTCAACATGTTGCCCGTGGAAGGGCGCGTCAAACAGATCGTCCGCGTGATTGTCATTATCATCGGCGTACTGTCGTTGCTCGGCTATATCGTGCAGTTCTAGCGGCAGCGTCCCGACGTGCGTCGTATCGAAGGTTATGTGATCGTATCCGCCGACAGCATGATTGCGGATGCAAAGCGCGAAATGCCGCCAGCGATCCGCAACGATGCCGATCAGCGCTTCTTTCAGGGTAACCTCGACCATGTTGCCGTCATCATCCATGGCCGTCACTCGCATGAGGGTGGCCCGCGTGCCGCGCGCCGCAAGCGCCTGGTTCTCACTCGCGAGGTCACCGCCACCGCGCCCGATCCGGTGCATCCGCATTCGCTGTTATGGAATCCGGCCGGTGCCGCACTCGACCAGGCGCTTGCGGAGCTTGGCGTCGGTGATGGAACCATCGCCGTCATTGGCGGCCGTGAAGTGTTCAGCCAATTTCTGCCGCTCTATGACGCGTTTCATCTCTCGCTCGCGGCCAAGGCGCGGATCCCCGGGGGACTGCCCGTCTTCACCGAGGTCGGGCCGAATGTCACCCCGGAGGACGTGCTGGCGCGACACGGCCTCAAGCCGGGCCCGCGCCGCGACCTCGATCGGGCTGCCGGCGTTTCGGTCACCACTTGGCAGCGCTGACAATTGGCGGCGCTGAGGATGAGCCGCGCTGACGTCCGCGGCTGCGTAGCATATATTGGGGCGTCATGATCCGACCTCGCTCCGCACAGCCCGTCGCGCTCGACTATGAAATAGCGCAGGAGCAAGCCAATGCACTTGGGCGCGCCGGCCGCGCGCTCGAAGCCGCGCTAGCGGCGCTGTCGGAGCATGACCGCACAGCACAATTTGGCGATCACGCGCGGGCCAAGCTCGTTCAAGCCGCCGGCGATGCGCTTTGGCGGCTGGTCATTCAGCGGGAGTGCTGCGGCTTGCGCGACGCGCGCGTGCTCATGCGCGACTATCGGGTGCCCAAAGAGGTACAAAACCGCATGGGCGTATGTCGTCAAAGCGACTGCAGGCAGTGACGGTCAGCGCGCCGGCGGCAGCGGTGTGGGCTTGTGGGCGGGCGCGATGACCGGGCGCCGCGGGGGCGGCGGAGGCGGCGGAGGCGCTGGGATCTTCTGAAGAATTTCCGAGTCGGCGGCCTGCAACTTGGTGATTTCCCGCGCCATCTGGTCTTGACCGGCGGCGAGCTGCTCGACGCTTTGCTGTAGCGCAGTGAGATTGCGCGTTATCTGTTGCACCTGCTCTGGGTCGATAGCGGGTGCAACGGGCGCTTTTGGCGCGCTTGTTTCCGGCGAGGTCAGCGCAACATTTGCCGCTTGCGGCATCTCGGGCGCCTGCGACCGAGCCGCGGCGACTTCGCCATCTGCCGGCGGCTTCGTCCAGCCAATCTGTCGGATCCAGCCGGCGATCGTCTGCTTTGCCTCAGGCGACCAGCCGAGTTCCGGGGCTCTCATCACGACGAACTGCTTGGTTGCCTCACCATAGGACTGCCAAGCCAACACCCCAGCGACGCCAATGCAGATGGCGATCAAATAACGGGCCAGCGCTCGCAAAGCTCGCCGTTTCGTCTGGTTCTCTATTCTTTTTGTCTGGGCATCTATTCCGAGGAGACGATAATAAATCGTCGACCGCTCCGAAGTCTCGTAGTCGAGGTGATGACTGATCCTTAAAAGGAGATTGTGTAAATCCTCCACCGGTCTCAAGCGATCGTCTACATCCTGAGAATCATTGGCAGGAGCGCGTTCGGTGAACGTATCGTCCGAATCGGGCAGTGCACCGATTAGCGGAGTAGGTTCTATTTTCGTAGCCGTTTCATCAGCGGGGTTCATCGTCACGTTTCTCACTTTTTCGTCAGTCGTTTATCAGGACAGGAAGCGGTGCTTTGTTCTTTGGTGCGGTGGGCGCGGGCGCAAGCGTCGACAGTTCTTTGTTCGACGTGACAGGCGAGGATAGGTGGTCCGCCGGCCGCGGTCGCGGCAAAGGTAACAATGACTTTGCGCGATGATGAGGAGCGGAGCTGCCGGTGACGCGGTTCAGCCAAGAAGTAAAATTATGCGCAACTTCGGACAGCGGGGATCGTCTGTCGGGTGACGCCGCTTGTGGCGCCTGTGCATGGACCGACGCAGCGGCCACCAGCAGGAACGATAGAGAAAGCGCGGCGGCTCCCCTCAGTCTACTCCGCACGACTGTCCTCGTCCGGCAGCGGCTAGCGCACACCCTCACGACGTTAATCGGAATTACGGCGACGCTTAGGCGCAGTCCGGGCGAAACCACGTATCTTTAGTCCTCGTGATGGCGGGCAGCCGGTGGCTGGCGCCACTAATGTCGCCGCGAATCTGAACTGCCTCGCCGCGAGGCCGGCCGGCGGGCATCACGGTGCCTCCCCCCGCTGGGTGGCGGCGGCGCGAAAACAACGCTAGCAAGGTTTTGTTCACCCTTTTCGATGCATTGTTGCTGATTGTTCAAAGCTGTAGCGGCGCGTGTTTCGTCGATGCGTACCCCCCTGCTGGCCAAGGAATTGGAGGCGGTGCTCGCCTCCGGCAGCGCCCCGCGCCGTGTAGATATTCTCAATCGCATCACCGACCTCTTTCTTTTCGGCGCCGACCGCTATTCGCCGGATCAGGTCCGTCTGTTCGATGATGTGATCGAGCGCCTTTTGCCCGCCGTGGATGCCAAGGCGCGCGCCCGCTTGGCCGAGCGGCTGGCCCCGATTGCCAATGCGCCCGGGGGCGTGATCCGCACGCTTGCGCTTGACGACGAGATCGCCGTGGCAGGTTCCGTGCTGGTCCAGTCAGCGCAACTTGGCGAGCGCGACCTAGTGGCGATCGCCGGCAGTAAGAGCAAGTCTCACCTTCTGGCGATAGCAAGACGCGACCGCTTGAGCGCAGCCGTCACTGACGCGCTGATTGCGCGTGGTGATCGCGACGTCCTCGGCGCGCTGGCTCGCAACGACAGTGCACGATTTTCCTCGGCGGGTTGTCGCCAGCTGCTTGAGCGCTCGGCCCGCGTGCCGCCGTTGGCATCGGAGGCGGAACCCAAGGATCGCCCGTCGCCGGACGAGGCGGAAATCTACCGCTATGCGCGCGACGGTAAATTGGTCGAAACCGCCGCCGCTTTATCACTCATGTCGGGTATCCCGAATGACGCGGTCGAGCGGGCGCTGCTTAATCCCCGAGCCGACGCGCTGCTCGTCTTCGCGCGCGCCGCAGGCTTATCGTCGGTCACGACCGAAGCAATCCTGCGCTTGCGCGCCGTCGATTGCGGCATGTCGGTAGAGAACGTGGCGCAGGCAATGGCGAAGTTCACGCGCCTGCCGCGCGACAGCGCGCGCCGCGTGATCAGCTTCTTCCGCATCCGCCTGGAAAAGCCGGCCTCAACAGCGGCGGCGCCCGCCGTCACAGCTCAGTAGCAATAGCCCGGCTGCACCTGGAGCCACGAGCCGTTCGGGTAGCGGTAATAGCAGCCGCCGCGCCACCAATAATAACCGCTGTGCCGGCGCTGCGCTTCCGAAGCGATGACCGCACCGGTCGTCGCGCCGATCAGTCCGCCGGCGATGGCGCCCCCCGCCCCGTGCCCGACTGCACCGCCGACGATGGCGCCGAGTGCCCCGCCAACGATCGCACCACCGACAGGATCTTGTGCCGCCGCTTGCTGCGACGGCATCAACGCCGCCACGCTCAAAAATGCCGCGGCTGCCATGGTTCGCTTCATAGTCCCTCTCCCTCTTCGCTGGTTGAATTCCAAAAGCTTCGGCTCAATGCTCGACCGGCCAAGGTTTGAAATTCGACACCATCATAGACTTTCTTGGGGGCGAAGTTCGGCTGGAATATTGCCGAAATGGCCCGCCAGCGCCGGCGAATGGCAGAAAAGCGCCGCACCATGCGGCTTTCCGCTTCATGCTGCCCGAAAACATGACGCTGCTGCACCGCATCGGCGCGCGATCGCGAACTATTTTGAGTGCGGCGCGTTTGGACCTGCGTGAAGTTATCGGCTGGCGCCGCTCAACTGGAGATAACGGAGCTCGCGGCCGACCGTGACTCCATGCGATGCGCTCTTCACGTCGCGCACCAACGATCGTGACAAAGCGTTAAAGTTTTGGTTGCAGAATCTGCTTGACTCCCCGCTGATTGCATTTAAGTGGGGATTTAGCCGCTGGTGGTCGGTTCGCGTGGACTGATCGAGCGGCTTTCGCTTGCGGTGGCCCCGCTCGTTTGACGATCGAGTCGCCCGCATCTCGGGTTCTTGTCCCTGGTTGGGGAGGACGGCATGAGACAGAACGCCCTCTTGCGATCGGTGAAGGGCTTGGACGATCCAAGCGCTGCCCGAGCAAGCACTGCCCGGAAGGAAGACCGCAAAGCCAAATTGAAAGTGGCGGCTTCGACGGCCGCGCAAAGCCTCCAGGACTTTGCAGCCAAGGACTTGGCCAAGGACCACTTTGCGGTTCGCAAAGGCGTCCGTTGCGCCGGCGTGCATCTGATTGTCGATCTGCATGGCGCCAAGCGGCTTAATGATATCGACCATATCGAGGAGACCCTGCGGCGCTGCGTCGAGGCTTCCCGGGCGACGCTTCTACATATTCACTTGCATCATTTTCAGCCCAGCGGCGTGTCCGGCGTGGCGGTCCTGGCGGAAAGCCACATCTCCATCCATACCTGGCCGGAGGCAGGTTACGCCGCGCTCGACATATTCATGTGTGGCTCCGCCGAGCCGGACAATTGCATCCCCGTATTGCGCGATGCATTTGCCGCCAAGCGCATCGACGTCAACGAAATCCTGCGCGGGCAAGGCGCCTAATCAATACGCTCGATCTAGCTACAATCCGGATCGTTCATGGCCGGGCGCACGCCCGACCCTTAAATTTGCCCCGTCCTCTTCAAATGCCCGATTTGCCTTGAACACGCCAGATGGGCCACCATTTGCCGGCGGCCTGCTGCGGGAATGCAAACCGTGACCAAATCGATCAAACCAGCGGAGAAAGAGTCACCGCAAAAGCGTTGGATTGCGGAGACACTGTTCGACGATCTCGGCTTTCGCATGACCTTCGAAGTCGAGAAGGTACTCTACGAACTGCAAACCGAGCATCAGCACCTCGTGCTGTTCGAGCACCGCTTCTTCGGCAAGATGCTCATGCTGGACGGCGCGACGCAAATTTCCAAGAAGGACGAGTTCATCTATCAGGAGATGATGTCGCATGTGCCGTTGTTTGCCCATGGCAAAGCCGAGGACGTGCTCATCATCGGCGGTGGCGATTGCGGCATTGCCGAAGAGGTCCTCAAACATCGAAGCGTGAAGCGGCTCACCCAAGTGGAGATCGATCCGGCTGTCATCGCCTTTGCCAAGGAGCACTTTCCGGAATTCACCGGCCCAGTCTTCGCCGACAAGCGCTTCGAATCGGTGATCGATGACGGCGCCAAATATGTTGCGAAAACCGACCGGCGCTTCGACGCGATCATCGTCGATTCGACCGATCCGATCGGCCCGGGAAAAATTCTGTTCGGCGAAAAATTCCATGCTGGCTGCAAGTGCTGCGTCAAACCGGGCGGCGTACTGGTCACGCAGAATGGTGTTCCGTTTTTCCAGAAAAACGAGCTTGCCAAGACCATGACCAGCTATCGCCGGCTGTTCGCCGACGCCAGCTGCTATGTCGCGGCAATTCCGGTTTACGTCGGCGGTCACATGGCGATGGGGTTTGCCAGCGACGACAAACGGCTGCGGCGACATTCGGTCGAAACCATCGCGCAGCGCTATCGCAGAGCCGGTGGCTTCAAAACCAGGTATTGGACGCCGGAAGTTCACGTCGCCGCCTTTGCCCAACCGCGTTTCATTGCTGATCTGGTCGCCAAAGCGGATGGAACCAAGACGGACAAAACCAAGAACAGAGCCAAGAGACGGGGCACGAGCTCTGGTGTAGCCTAGGCCCACTTGCCTTCAACCTCGGTCAGTTGGTGATGAGTTTCTTTCCAGCCAAAGACCCGCAGTTCGGCGATGCCCAATCGAGCGACGCGGTCGCACATATAATTGTGCCGCGCACCGTCGATCTTGGCGGCTTACAGGTGCGCCGCGCGCTTCCCTCCGCACGCTCGCGCATGGTCGGTCCGTTCATCTTCTTCGATCATTTCGGCCCAGCAGTCTTTAGCACCGGTCAGGGTATCGACGTGCGGCCGCACCCGCATATCGGGCTTGCGACGGTGACCTATCTGCTCGACGGCGAGATCGTGCATCGCGACAGTCTCGGCAGCGCCATGCCGATACGGCCCGGCGCCGTCAATTGGATGACTGCCGGACGCGGCATCGTTCATTCCGAGCGCACCGCGCCCGACCACCGCGACGGCGGCGAGCCGCTTCACGGCCTGCAATTATGGGTCGCGCTTCCCATGAAGGATGAGGAGACGGCACCCGCTTTCGCGCACACCCCCGCCGTCGATATTCCGGAATTGCACGAGAATGGTCTGACGCTACGCGTCATCGCCGGCGCCATGCATGGCCGGCGTTCGCCGGTCGCCACTCTGTGGGAAACGATCTTTGCCGAGGTGCGCCTGAAGGCGGGCAGCATTTTGCCACTCCGCGCCGATTATGAGGAGCGCGCGGTCTACGTGCTTTCCGGCGAGATCGAAATCGGCGGTGAGCGTCATCCCTCGCAACGGCTCTTGGTGCTCAAGCCCGGCGACCGCGTCGAGGTCAAAGCTTTGGAAGATGCCCACTTTGTCGTCGTCGGCGGCGCCACAATGGACGGCCCGCGCCACATCTGGTGGAATTTCGTCTCCTCGCGCAAAGACCGCATCGAAGCCGCCAAAGCCGATTGGAAGGCCGGGCGCTTCGACCTCGTCCCTGGAGACACGACCGAATTCATTCCGCTGCCAGAGGGCACCTAGGGCGCGCACCCATTTCCTCGACCTCGCTTGAGTCGTGCTCGATACGGCATGGCGCCGGCCGTCCGTTGATCACCAGTGTGCCGGTATCATAACCGAAACAGGCGTTGCCCTTGTAGCGCACATGCGCCACGACGGTCTGCCGATTGTTGGCATCGATCCCCCAGCCAAAATGCTCATAGACAATGCGCCCCGACATGCATGTTCGGGTTGTGTGGTCGCCATACAGATAAGGTTCGCCGCATTCGGCCCAGAGGCACCAATACTCAAACTCATTCGGCAGACCCGGCACAGCCTCCGCCATCGCTGGACCGGCGCCAATCAGGACCCGTCGTGGCACAGAAGAGGACAGAATGGTTTTAGCCTGTTTCGGCCGAAAACCGGCTTGAGCGTTTTCTGTTCATGAATGGCTCATTTTGGCTCAAATAACGTTTGATCGCCTAGTCTAGGGAGGAGGAAAACATGCTGAAGACTTTGGCTGTGGCCTTACTTGCAGTTGGCATGTCCGTCGGGCTGGCTCAGGCTAAGGGGCAAAGGCAAAGAATCCCGGCCTGCGGCGAGGGTAAGCAGGCGACTACGACATGCGCCTGCGGTATCGGAGCTGGTGGTAAACCATTGCTGTGCCAGAAGGGCCAATGGTGCCATGGCTGGTGGATTCGTGCCTGCACGCCGTAGCGATTACATGCACAAGGGCGCAAGCAGCTAACCGAGCTTGCGCCCACTTACGCGCATGCGAATAAAGCGTCACAGACATTTGACGCGATAGCGTCGCGCTTGCTGACATCGGAACAGAGGGCGGACAAAACGCTAAAACAAACAAGATTAGCGCGACAAGCGCGACGCCCGTTATCGCTTTGATCGTTCAATCCGATTGGTCAAAGTCTCCAGTTTGACATTGGTCAGGCCTGACCCTTCAGGCGCTTAAGGCATTCGCTATAATGCGAATGCTCTTTTGACGACCTCCAAATTCAGGAAACGACGATGCGAGCCAAAGACATCATGACGCCCAAGGTCATATACGTTGGCGCGGACGAGGCTGTCGTCAACGCCGCGCGTCTGATGCTGCAGCATCGGATCAGCGGTTTGCCCGTCGTCGACAAGAAAGGCGAGCTCGTCGGTATCGTGACCGAGGGCGATTTTCTGCGGCGCAGCGAACTTGGCACCCAGCGGCGCCGGCCCAAATGGCTCGAATTCGTCCTTGGACCAGGCAAGCTCGCCCACGAATACGTGCACGCGTCGGGCAAAAAAATTGAAGATGTCATGACGCCCGATCCATGGACGTTAGACGAAAACGAATCGCTCGAGGCGGTCGTCGATATGATGGAGCGCCATCGCATTAAGCGCATCCCGGTGACCCGCGACGGCCGCGTAGTCGGCATTATCAGCCGCGCCAACCTGATGCACGCGCTCGCCAGTCTTGCGCGCGATGTCAGTCCGTCGGCTGGCGACGATTCGACGATCCGTGACAGCATCATGGCCACAATCGCGAAACAAGATTGGGCGCCGCATGTCAACGTGATCGTCAAGGACGGCGTGGCTGAGTTGTACGGAGTCGTCACCGACGATCGCGAGCGTCAGGGCCTCGTCGTCGCGGCGGAGACTGTCCCCGGCGTCAAACGCGTCGTCGATCACCTTGTCTGGGTGGAGCCGTTTTCGGGAATGGCTTTCAAGTAGCTCTCCTGGCGTGTCGATGCGGCAGACCGCAACTGCCTCGATGGCGGTGTTATCCGGCAGGACATCGAGAGTTCCTGAGGCCGATCACGGAAACAAGGCGCATCAGTGCTGGGCTGAGTCCGTTTGCCGTTATTGGACCAGCCGGGCACGAAGTCTTGCAAATTCGGCGTCGCTGATCGATCCCGCTCTTTTTAGCCCGTCGAGCTTTTGGATTTCGTCTGCGACGCTGAAACCAACCACGCTCCGCAGCTCATCGCGGGCCCGCTGAGCCTGCTGCACATTGCGCTCTGCCATGCCTCTTCCTTGAAAGATCAAATAGGCAAGAACGGCAATGTATGGAAAGACGATCAATGCGATTACCCAGATGGCCTTGATCCAACCAGAGATGTCGTGGCGACGGAACAGATCGGCAAAAACGGTAATTAACAGCCAGAACCACACGATGAAGATGAATATCGCCAGAGCATCCATCAGGAAATTTCGATAGGTGAAGCCTTCCTGAAAAAAGAACATTGCAAATCCTCCTTTGCGCGCGCCTGCCGCCCGCGCCTGCCAAAACGCCGAAAGCCATTTTATCTGCTCCGGCAAACGGCGCGGTTTGATCTAAATCAAGCTTGATCCGACAATGCCGTGGGTGAAGCGCGCACGGCGCTCACCCAGCGGGTCGACCCCACGCTAGTACCTCGCCCGGCCAGTCAGTGGGGTAATAGGTACCGGTGGCCAGCGAAGGCGTGGCCGCAACGCCAGCCGCTCGGCCGACTGCGCTGCACTTGGAAGCATGATCGTTCTCGGATCATGCTCCAGCGGTCATCGTGACCGGCTTACCAGCCCCACCCGGGACCGCGCCAGCCCCAACCCCACGAAGGACCGCTAGACCAACCCCAACCAGGGCCGGACCAACCCCAAGCGGGGCCGGGGCGGGCAAAAGCGTACACGCGGCGATGAGGGCTGGCCCCGACCCGGGCAGCAGCGTGATCAGCGTGCTCCAATAGACAATCCGCAGTTCGCGGTGCTCTAGCCTGTGAGGCAAGCGTCTAACATGGTTGAATGTTCACTCGCTGTAATCGCCTCTAG
>Ga0318535_10000099_pt1 | contig 14383 bp, 13 predicted proteins | sample GRESIP117b4f27_FD_203658 | JGI IMG/M metagenome (GOLD analysis project Ga0318535, IMG submission 203658) | Tropical soil microbial communities from Luquillo Experimental Forest, Puerto Rico - GRE.SIPMG.117b4f27 | ecosystem: Environmental > Terrestrial > Soil > Tropical forest > Bulk soil...
GCCGAGGACGTCATCCTCCATGCCCCCATCCCCGCGACGGCGCGCGCCCTGCGCGACGGTTGGGCGGTGTCATCCGATCTCACCACTGATGCCAGCGCTTATGCCCCGGCGCCGCTGCCGGCGGCAGTATGGATCGATGTCGGGGAGCCCTTGCCCGGGGATGCCGACGCAGTGGCGCCGCTCGATGGCGTAGCGATGCGCGATGCCGCCGCGCAGGCGCTCGCCCCGGTCGGCCCCGGCGAAGGGGTATTGCCACCCGGCGCCGATGTCGCGCCCGGCGCAACGTTGCTGCCGGCAGGTCGACGACTCGGCAGCCTTGAGATCGCGCTGCTGGCCGCGGCGGGCGTCGCGGAGGCGCGCGTCCGCGCGCCGCGGCTACGTCTTATGCGCGCCGCGCCGGGCGGCGATGCCGTCATCGATGCCGCGATCGTATGCATCGCCGACGCTATGGCCGCGCAAGGCGGCATCGCCGCCATCGCCGCAGAGCACAGCCTGGCCGATGCATTGGCCGACACAAGCGCGGATGCGGTCGTGGTCGTGGGCGGCACCGGTAGCGGCAGGAACGACACCACGGTGCATACGCTCGCCTCGCTCGGTGAGCTGCTCGTCCACGGGATCGCCCTGCTGCCTGGTGAGACGACGGCCTTTGGAACCGTCGGCGCGCGACCGGTGTTGGCATTGCCAGGGCGGCTCGATGCGGCGCTGTCCGCTTGGCACCTGTTGGGTCGTGCCTTGCTGGCGCGGTTGGCCGGGAGCCTGGATGCGCCGCCCATGCGGACGGCAAAGCTCACGCACAAAGTGTCCTCGCCCGTGGGCCTTTCGGAACTGGTGCCGGTGCGGTGCGAGGGCCTCGCCGCCACTCCCATAGCCTCGGGCTATGTGCCGCTCGCGGCGCTCGCGCAAGCGAACGGATGGATTTTCATAAAACCTGACAGCGAAGGATATCCGGCGCAGAGCGAGGTCGTGATAAGACCTTGGCCATGACTGCGCGTTTCGAACCGAAATCGGCCGAGCACGACCATGCATCCGATATCATGGCCGCGATCCGCCGCGCTGCGCGGCAGGAACAATTCCTCGAAGTCGTGTCGGCCGAAGAGGCGCACGCGCGCTTTACGCGGCACGTCGATCTGTCGCCGCTGCCGGGCGAGACGGTTGGCTTGTCGGCAGCGCTCGGCCGCGTGCTCGCCTGCGATGTCACTGCATCGATCGACGTGCCGCCGTTCGATCGTGCCAACGTCGATGGATTTGCGCTACGCTCCGCCGACACGGTGGGCGCGAGCGATGCCGCGCCGCGCCGCTTTCGTCTCAACGGCGAAGTGATCGTGTGCGGGCATGCGCCGGCGCTGGAAGTGACACCGGGCTGCGCGACGACGATCGCGACCGGCGGCGTGGTCCCGCGTGGGGCCGACGCTGTCATCATGATCGAACACACCGATTTGGTCGACGACAGCGGAATGCCCGCGATCGATGTGCGCCGCGCGGTCGCACAGGGGCAGTTCATTTCCTATGCCGGCTCCGACATTGCACGCGGCGAAGTGGTGCTGCGGCGCAAGACTCGCCTTTCGTCGCGCGAGATCGGAATGCTGGCGGCCTGCGGCCTCGCGGCGATCGAGGTGGTCCGCAAGCCGACAGTCGCGGTGCTCTCAACCGGCGACGAGCTGGTGGCGCCGGGCGGCGCGCTCGCCCCGGGACGGGTTTACGACAGCAACGGTGCGATCATCGCGGCCGCGGTCGCGGAAGCGGGCGGGGAAGCGGTTCCTTTCGGCGCATTTCCCGACAATGAGGCGGCGCTCGAGTGCGCCATGCGCGCGGCGCTCGCGGCTTGCGACATGGTCGTGCTCTCCGGCGGCACGTCGAAGGGTGCGGGCGATTTGTCCCACCGCATCGTCTCGAAACTGGGCAACATTCTCGTCCATGGCGTCGCACTCAAGCCGGGAAAGCCGCTCTGCCTCGCCGTCATCGGCGGCAAGCCGGTTGCGGTGCTGCCGGGCTTCCCCACCTCCGCGATCTTCACCTTCCACGCCTTTGTCGCGCCGGTGATCCGTGCACGCGCCGGTCGTAGGCCCGAAGCCGCACGCAGCATCGAGGCTGACGTTCCGGTACGCATTGCCTCCGAGCTCGGCCGCAAAGAGTTCGTCCTGGTGGCGCTGGTGGCAGGCGAGGACCGGCCAGTCGCATTTCCGATCGGCAAGGGCTCGGGTGCAGTCACGAGCTTCTCCCAGGCCGACGGCTTTCTGGAGATCGATGCACTCGCGGGCGCACTCGATGCGGGAACGCGCTCGCGCGTGAGCCTGATCGGCCAAGCGGCCGCGATGCCCGATCTCGTGGTCATGGGCAGCCACTGCATCGCGCTCGACGCTGTGCTCGGCGCGCTTGCAGAGCGCGGGATGGCCGCGCGCACCATCGCGGTCGGCAGCATGGGCGGGGTCGCCGCCGCCGAGCGCAGCGAATGCGATCTTGCGCCGGTGCATCTCGTCGATCCCGCAAGCGGGACCTACAACGCATACCTGCTGCGTCCCGGTCTGGCACTGGTGAAGGGCTGGCAGCGGATGCAGGGTTTCATTCACCGCCGCGACGACGCCCGCTTTGCCGGACACAGCGCGGCCGACGCACTCATCGTCGCGCTCGGCGATCCGCGTTGTCTGATGGTCAACCGCAATGCCGGCGCCGGAACGCGCGTGCTTATCGACCGGTTGCTTAACGGCGCGCGGCCCGCGGGCTACAGCAACCAGCCCCGGTCGCATAACGCTGTTGCCGCCGCAGTGGCGCAGCGCCGTGCCGACTGGGGCATCGCCATCGAGTCGGTTGCCCGCCTTTATGGCCTCGGCTTCCTGCCCATCGCGCCCGAGGATTACGACTTTCTACTGGTGGAAAGTCGCCGCGACCGCTCTGCGGTGGCGGCCTTTCTCGCCGCGCTGCGCGACGAGAACGTGCGCGAGAAAATCCGCGCGCTTGGCATGCGCCCCGCGGACGCCTGATTTGTCCCCGAGACTCGCGATGATGTTCCGCGTCCTCGCCGTCTGCACGCTGCTGCTATCGGTCGCCCCCCACATGGCGCAAGCGCAATTGCGCGGCCACGGCGGGCCGGTGCGCGCGCTCGCGATCTCGCCCGACGGCACGCAAGCGGTTTCCGGCAGCTTCGACACTTCGGCGATCCGCTGGTCGCTGCAGAAGAACGCGGCCGAGCAGGTGCTACGGTTCCATGACGGCGCGGTCAACGCGGCGGCCTTCCTCGCCGACGGCCGGATCGCTACCAGCGGCGAGGACGCGCGCATCGCGATCTGGACGCCGGGCGCGCCGCAGCCGTCGATGGTGCTTGCAGGCCACACAGCGCCGGTGGTCGCGCTCTCGGTGTCGCCCGATGGGACCACGCTCGCCTCGGCGTCCTGGGATCACACCGCGCGGCTATGGCCGCTCGCCGGCGGCGCGCCGCGCGTGATCGAGGATCATGCACAGAACGTCAATGGTGTTGCGTTTGCGCCCGACGGCCGCGCGCTCGTCACCGCGGGCTACGACGCGACGCTGCGCATCTCACCGCTTGGTGGCGGTGCGTCCGTCATCACCACGCTGCCGACACCACTCAACACGGTCGCGGTCGCGCCCGACGGCGAGATCGTCACCGCCGGCGCCGACGGCAAGGTCTATGTCCTCTCGCCCGCCGGCGAATTGATCGGCGAGATCGAGGCGGCGCAAGCGCCCATCATCGCGGTGGCCATGTCGCGTGACGGCAGCCTCATCGCCGCTGCCGGCATCCGTGGCTCGGTCGCCATCATCGACCGGCGTGCGCGCAAGCTCGAGCGCACCCTGGTCGGACCGGGGCTTCCGGTCTGGTCGGCCGCGTTCTTCCCCGACGGCCGCACGCTTCTCACCGGAGGCAGCGACCGGATGATCCGCCGCTGGGACGCAGTGACCGGCGAGCCCATCGGCAACGTGGTCACGGGTACGCCAGAGGATCCGCTCGCCGCCTTCGCGGGCGACCCGGGCGCCGAGGTATTTCGCGCCTGCGTCGCGTGTCACACGTTGCATGCCAATGACGGCATTCGCGCCGGCCCCACGCTCGCCGGCATTTTCGGACGAAGAATAGCGACGCTCCCGGGTTACAATTTTTCCGAGGCGCTCAAGAAGCTCAATATCGTGTGGACGCCAGAGACGGTGTCGAAACTATTCGAGATCGGACCCGCGGCCTATACGCCCGGCACCAAGATGCCGGAGCAGCGGATCGGCTCGGCCGAGGATCGCACCGCCTTGGTGAAATTTCTGGAGAGGACGACCAAGGCCCGCTGACAGCGGCCATATGGGCGTTCATTTGGTTGCGCGAACCAATTCGAGAACGGCATCGGCAAACGCGTCAGGTGCTTCCTGCGGCAGATTATGGCCGACGCTTGGGATCACTCGACGCTGATAGGGTCCGGTAAAGAAGGCGGCGTGCTTCAGGGAGCTTTCCGACGGCGAGAGGCCGCTGCCATCGCCATGCAGCACGATGGTCGGCACCGAAATACGCGGCTTGGCGGCCAAGCGCCGCTCGATCGCCCCCACACTCGGATCGCCATCGGCGTAACCGAAACGGTGACGGTAGGAGTGGATCACGACATCAACGAAATCCGGATTGTCAAACGACGCGGCGGTGCGGTCATAGGTCGCGTCATCGAATCGCCAATTCGGCGACCATAATTGCCAGATGAATCGACAAAACTCGCGCCGGTTGGCCGCAAGTCCCGCGCGGCCGCGCTCGGTGTGAAAGTAGTATTGATACCAAAGGCGATGCTCCTGCTCGGCCGATGCCGGTTTGGCCGAGGCGGCAATGTCCTGGATGTTGTAGCCGTTGGCGGAGACCAGGCCGAGTACGCGCTCCGGCCAGAGCGCGGCGACGATGCACGCGGCTCGCCCGCCCCAGTCGTAGCCGGCGAGCACGCCGCGCTCGACCCCGAGCGCGTCCATGAGCTCCTTGAGGTCGTTGCCCAGCGCCGCCTGCTGGCCGGAGCGCAGCGTGTCGGAGGCGAGGAAGCGCGTCGCACCATAGCCGCGCAGATAGGGCACGATCACCCGGCATCCGGTCTCAACGAGCGGGGGCACCACGTCGTCATAGGTGCGGGGGTCGTAGGGAATCCATGCATGAGCAGGACCGCAAGGCCATCTGCCGGTCCGCTTTCCTCGTAGGCGATCTCCAGCACGCTGGTACGGGCGCGGTTGAGCATGGATGGCCGGTCCACGGGTAACGCTCAGCTCTCGGGCTTGCCGGTGCGCTCCTGCTCCTCGCGCTCGCGCAGGTAATCTTCGGTCGTGCGGGCCTTGGGTCGTGGCGGGGCGGCGTAGGGATCGAACTCCTGCTCGGTGATCGCTATGACCCGGCAGTCCTCGCACATCTTGATCACCTCGAGGCGTTGCGCCGAATTCTGGAACATCCAGTGCTTGCCCTCGAGCTTGGCGGCGACGCGCTCGATCGTGCTCTTGACCCCGAACGGCTTGTTGCAGCGAATGCAGTGGAACGGTTCTTCCTCTTTAAGCACGCGGGCGGTTGCTGTCGCCGCGCGGAAATCGAGCTGCGGCCGCAGCGTAATCACCTTCTCCGGGCAGGTAGCCTTGCACAGCCCGCACTGCACGCACGCGTCTTCCGCAAAGCGCAGCTGCGGCCGCTCCGGATTGTCGCTGAGCGCGCCGGTCGGGCAAGCCGACACGCAAGCGAGGCAGAGCGTGCAGCCCTCCACATTGATCTCGACCGCGCCGAAGGGCGCGCCCGCGGGCAGCGCGATCACGTCGACGGGCGTCGGCGCGGCACGCTGAAGCTCGCGCAGCGCGAGTCGCATGACGTCTCGCTTCGCTCCAACGGGCAGGAAGCTTGCGGGGCGCGGCGCGACCTCTAGATTTCCGATCGCGCGCAGGGCAGCGGCAAGAGCATCGGGGTCGTCAGTTTCGATCGTCGCCACACGCGCGCCGCCGAAGCCGAGCCCGGCGAGGATCGGCTCGGCGAGCGCAAGCGTTCTCCTCAAGCCTGTCACGTCATGGCGAGGCTTTGCGCGCAGCAGCAGCCGCACCGACCCCCCGCCGTAGGCAAAGGCGGCAGCAAGGGCTTCGAGCCCGATCTGGGTCACTTCATTCACTGCCACGGGCAGGACATTGGCCGGCAGACCGTCGCCGAAACGCGCGAGCGCGTCGATCAGCGGCACACCGTGGGCGTCGTCATGGACGAGCACGGTGGGCGGCTGGCGTCCTCCGGCATCGCGATAAGCGGTGAGCAGCGCGCGCAGCTTGCGCAGCAGCACATCCGCCGGCGGCAGCGCGTAAGCGGCGGCGCCAGTGGGGCAAACCGCCGCGCACTGTCCGCAGCCCGCGCAGACATATGCATCGATCACAACGTGATCGCCGCCCGGTGCGATCGCGCCGGCCGGGCAGAGGTCGAGGCAGCGCGTGCAGCCGACGATGTGCGAGCGCGAATGGGCGCAGAGATCGTCGGTGAAGGCGACGTAGCGCGGCTTGTCGAAGCTGCCGACGAGATCTCGTGCCTTGAGCACCGCCTTGATGACGGCCGTCGGGTCGCCGGGATCGGCGCGCAAGTAGCCGTCGCGCAGATCGGATGCGGTGAAAAGCGGCGCGCCACCGGAGATGTCGAGCACGAGATCGCAGCGCGACACCGCCCCGTCGCGGGGCGCAGCGAAACTCAGCGCGCCACGCGACGACGGGGCTGGTTGGGCATAGCCATCGACGGTGAGCTCGAATGCGCCGAGATACCCCTTGGCCGCGCGGATTGAGCCTTTCACCACCGGGAAGTCGGTCACCCGCGGCGGTGTTACCTCGGCGGGCGGCGTGATCATCACCGTCACATCGAGATGGTCCTTGAGCAGGTTGCCGGCCTCGATCGCCTGGTCATCGCGCCCATAGATGAGGATTACGCCTTCGCTGTTGAGGTTGACGAACGGAACCTCCGGCGCCGGCTCGGCGGCAGCAGCGAGCAATGCCGCCATTTTGGGACCCGCCGCATTCGCATCCTTCGACCAGCCGGCGGTCTCGCGGATGTTGGCGTAAGTGATGTCGGCGCTGCCGGCTACTTCCGAAAACAGCGGCGCCTCCTGGGTGCAGCCTACGATCAGCGGCTCGCCGCCGGTCGCCGCGGCGCGGAACTTTTCGAGCTCGGCCCGGCAGAGCTGGCGCGCGGTCGCCACCTCGGCGCCGCGACAGCCGCGCCGCACGGCCGAGCCGTCGAGCGGCATCGTGTCTTCGCACGAGCAGATCAAGATGTTTGGCGGCCGGTCGGCCATTTCCTCTCCGGCGGTGCGAGCGGCGCCATCTATTTCGCTGTCGTCATCCGCGCAGACGGATAGCCCGGTAAGCGCCGTCTCGGGCTGGGCGAGCCGATGGCGGCTTCTGGATGCCCGCCTGCGGGCGTGGCACCGGGCGGCTCTGGCCCCGGTGCGTAGCACGTTATAAGTATTACAAACAACCTTCGCGAGTCCGTGACCCAAATGCCCCTGCGAGAGCGCACGCGCGTGCGCACGTCGTCGAAGCCCGCGCTCGATCTGCCGCCGCCGTTTCGGCTGGTGACGCTGCGCGAGGTGGGCGACGCCTTTGCCCATGCCACCCATGTGGCGGCCGAGGAGGGGGCCGGCACGCTCGTCTATGTCGGTCGTTTCGACCTCGCTGAATTCGCGGTCGTGCTGGAGCCCGAGGAGCCGCTCAAGACTGCACGGCGCGCCATCTACGCTGGCCTGACCGCGCTTGCCGATGCGTTGGCGGTGTACGCTCCGCCCGAGCGGCCCATCACCTTCGACTGGCCAGACGGGGTGCGCGTCAATGGTGGGCTGGTCGGCGGGGCACGTCTCGCCTGGCCGCGGGGCGCCGAAGAGAACGAACCGCCGGCGTGGCTGGTGTTCGCCGCCATGATCCGCACGGTGGCGTTGCGTGACGAGGAACCGGGCTTGCGTCCGCTCTCGGCCGCGCTCGAGGAGGAAGGCTTCGATGATCTCGGGTCCGGCCGGCTGGTGGAAAGCTTCGCCCGCCACCTCATGGTCGCGCTCGATACCTGGCAGGAACATGGGTTCGGCGAGATCGCCAAGAATTATCTCGCCCGGCTTGCGCCCGAGAGCGGTGTGCGTCGCGACATCGCTGAAAACGGCGATCTCCTGGTGCGGCGCGTCGTGACGAATGCGGCTACGGGCGAGGTCGAGCTGCGCTCGCTGTTGTCCGCGCTCGGCCAGCCCTCGTGGCTCGATCCCACGACCGGAGGGCCGCGGCGGTGAGGCTCCTGCGCACCATCCGCCTCGACCCATCGGATACGTTCGTGTTCGAGCGCGCCGCCGACCCGGGCGAATGGGCAGTGTCAGGCGCCTTCATGTTCGCGGATGCCGATCCGGGTGCGCTCGCGGGCAAATCACGCGCGGCCTTTCGCGGCGGCTTTCTAGGCGTAGCCTCGTTCGGCTGGTCGACGCTCGTGCAGATCGTGGACGCGACGCAAGAGGATCGCGATGCGCTGATCGACGCGCTGGCAAGGCAACTGCGCGAGCGCCTCGGCGCGCCCGACCTCGGCGCAGCTCGTGCGGCGGCGCAGGAAGAGGTCGCGTTCGCAGCCTCGCTTTGCGATCACCCCCGCGACACGCTCATCGCCGTGCGCCGCACCTTCGAGGACGGCGCGATCCGCGAGGCGTTTCGCACGCTCCACCCGCGCGGCACGCGCAAGCCCATGCGCGCCTTCTCGTTCCTGGAGGTCGAGAGCGAAGAGGAGCCGAACGAAGAGATGAATCTGCTCGCACTGGCGAAGGACAAAGGAAGTGATTGAATCGCAAGCGCCGCGGACGGAGCCCGTCGCGACCTTAAGATCCTCGCAAGCAGCAGGAATAGTCACTCCGCTTTTATATGCGCGTCGCGGATGACCTTGCCCCATTTCGCCGACTCGAGGCGAATGCGCTCGGCGAACGCCTCCGGCGAACTCACGATCGAAAAAATGAAATTGGGTGCAAGGAACTTCTCCCGAAAGCCCGGATCGTCGAAGACGCGCTGGGTCTGCGTATTGAGCTTGATCACGATGTCCCGCGGCGTGCCCTTCGGCGCGGCCAATCCGTACCATGACCCGGCTTCGTAGCCCGGCAGACCGCTTTCGGCGAGCGTGGGCACATCGGGATATTGCGCGATCCGCTCGGTGCTGCCGAAACCGAGCACCTTGAGCGCGCCCGCTTGCCACGGTTGTGCAACGAGCCCGATGCTGACGATCATCATCTGGATGTGACCGCCGATGAGGTCGGTGATCGCGGGCGCCGCGCCGCGGTAGTGCACCGGCGTGAATCTGGTGCCGGTCATGCCCTCCAGCAGGACAATGTTGAGGTGTCCGCTCGACCCGATGCCGAAGGTTCCGTAATTGAGTTCGCCCGGTCGTTTCTTGGCGAAATCGACAAGGTCGCTAAGCGTCCGCACAGGCAGCGATGGGTGCACGACCAGCGCCTGGGGGCTGATGCCGAGGCCGGTGATCGGAACGAAATCGTTGATCGGATCGTAGGGCAGCTTGCTGTAGACGTGCGGTGACGTGACGAAGGTAGCGTCGGCGCTGACCAGGAGCGTGTAGCCGTCGGGGGCCGACCGCGCGACGTATTCGGTGCCCACCTGGCCGGTGCCGCCGCCCGGCCTGTTTTCGATGACGACCTGTTGGCCCCAAGCCTCCGATAACCGCTGGCCGAGCGCGCGGCCAAGCACGTCGGTGATGCCGCCCGGCGCGAACGGCACCACGATGTGAATAGGCTTGCTGGGATAAGGCTGTGCCGACGCGCCGGTGCACGACGCGAACGCAAGGACAATGGCCAGGGCTGCCGCGCGGGCGAGCCGCGTTGTCTGCCGCAGTTCGGGCTGACTCCGTGTAGCCGACATAGTCTCACCCCATCGCGATTGCCGTGCTGTGGTATAGAGGGCCGGCAATATGTCGTCGAGGCAACGATTGCATGGTCGATTTTTGGCTCTCCTGCGGGCATCACCTGCTCGACCGCGATGACGGCGGCGGCCTCCTGGTTACGCATGAGTTCCTCAAGGCCTATCTCGCGCGGCCCGAGCTTGCACCGCCGCAGAATGCGTGTGTCGCCGAGCGCATCTTGCACGCGGCGATGCTCAGCGATCCCCGCCGCCCGGTCGCCGCCTCCGAGATCGCGGCGATCGCCGATGCCGACGCGCGCGAGAACTGGACCTTGATGATCGCGTTTCGCGATCGTCTCGTCGGCCATAAGACCGTGGAGGCCGCCTATCTCGACCTCGTGCGCCGCGGCATGGGCGAGACGCCGCCGCTGTTCATCAACCAGCTCGTACATGTGATCCTGCGCAACCTGCTCGACGGCTGCGAGGACGTGTTCATGCTGCGCGCGGCGGAACTGTTCTTCCGACCGCAACGCCTCAGCGTGCATGACGGCTCGCTGATTGCGGCTGACGAGGAGAAGGTCGCGGCTGGAAGCCCCCGGCCGGCCTCGCCACTCGTTGCCATGCTCGGTTTGCCGGTGGCCGGCGAGATCGACGTACTCAACGACAGCAATGCCGAGAGCTATTGGGAGCGTAGCGATCTGTTCGAGATGGCGCTCGATCTTACCGCCGGACGGCGCGGGCTCGACGCGCTCGGCAAGGTGATCGAGCGGTGGATCGCGCATCTTCTATCGGTCGAGGTCGAGATCGAGGCGCTGATCGAGGCGACCGACGTCAATCTCACCTGGTATGTCGGCCTCGATGCCGAGGCGACCGGGATCGGGGACGCCCTGTGGACTGGCGGAGAGCTCGACCGCGCGGCGCGGGAGCGCATCATCGGCCTTTACCGGCTCGTCTTTCGCAATCCTGAGGTCGTCCTGGACAAGGCGAAAGGCGAGCCCATTTATCTGATATTGGCGATGACGCCCGAGCGGATGCTGCGCATGAAGCCGCAAAATCTCGTGACCGGTCTTCCGATCGCCCATCTCGAGGCGGTGTCGTGAGCGTTCCCACGCATGCCAAGATTGCGGTCGGCGTCGTAGTCGAGCGCCGCAAGGCGCAGAGCCCGTGGATCGATTTCACTTGGAGGCCAGTCACGGCGCTGGCCGGGCTGCCTGACGCCGCGCCATGGACCACGCTATCGCAAGACGGCGATGGGGCGACCTTTTATGCCGGCGCCGCCGAGATCGAGCTCTATCGCACCGAGACCAAGAATTACCGCGACAATCTCGGCTCGGGCGCGCCTATGCTTTGGGTTGCGCTGCGGCCGACTGGCGTCGAGCCGCCATACGAGATTTTCGCGGTGACCGCCGATCCCGCCGAGGGCGAAGCCTGGACCGAAGCGGGCAGCGATCTCGTCGATGTGGTGCCGATGCCGGAGGCGGTGCGCGCGGCGATCGGTGCCTTCGTTGCCGAGCATCATATTGAACAACCATTCCACAAGCGCGAGCGCGACCGCGCCGATCCGGAGGCGCTGGCGCGGCGCAGACCGATGCACAAAGGACGAGAATGAGCGAGCCGGAAAACTTCATCGCGCGCTGGTCGCGGCGCAAGCGTGAGGCGGCGGAAGACGCCGAAGCAACGAAATCTTCCGCTGCGCCCGACGCGGCGGCGGAAGGCGCGCATCCAAGCGAGGACCAAAGCGACACAGCATTAAGACGCAGCGATGCGCGCCGGTCCCCTGAGGCTGCGTTTGATCCCACAAAACTTCCGCCGATCGAAACGATCACCGCCGAGACCGATATCACTGCCTTTCTCGCGCCCGGTGTGCCGGCCGAATTGACCCGTGCGGCGCTTCGTCGCGCGTGGGCCGCCGATCCCAAGATCCGGGATTTCATCGGGCTTTCGGAGAATTCGTGGGACTTCAATGCGCCGGGCGCGATGACGGGTTTCGGATCGCTGGAAATGACCGACGAGCTGCGACAGCAGATCGCGCGAATGGTTGGTCGCAGCCTCGGCAGCAAGCCGAGCGATCGGCCCACTCAAGGTTCGGCAGAGGCGGGGGACAAGCCCTCGCCGGCTGAAACATCGACTGAACCGGTCGCCACAGCCCCCGCGGTTTCCGCGCAACACGTTCAAAGCAATGCTGGGAGATCGCAAACTGAGCGCATCGGAGCGCAAAATGAACCACACAACTCCGCAGCGCTTCCGCAACGCAGCAAAGCAGATATTGCATCGCGAGATAATTCAGAAAACACCGATAACGATCAATTGATTGGGAAACGGCCGCACGGGCGCGCTTTGCCCAAGTGATGCGGGGACTCATAGCCTCGGGCTATTGACCATTGCTCGCCGCGGGCGGTACTTTTCTACAGTCGAACTATAATAATAAAGAAAAGCGCCGATGAGGGACGTAGGACTTGATGAGGCGATCCGCGTTGCCGGCGGTATCGGCGCGCTTGCCCGAAAAATTGGCATCTCCCAGCCTTCGGTGTCGAACTGGTCGCGCGTTCCTGCCGAGCGCGTGCTGTCGGTCGAAGCCGCGACCGGCGTGAGCCGCGCGATTCTACGGCCCGATCTCTACGCTGAACATCCCGGCACGGCCGGCGATATCGACGAGGTCGACGCGGCGCGGGCGCAAGAATATGCGTTGCTCTCGGTGCTGCTCGCACGCGCGCCCGATGCCGGGCTGCTTGAGCGTCTCGGGGCATTGCGCGGCGATGCGAGCCCGCTCGGACTGGCGCACGTCATGCTCGCAGAGGCGGCGCAGCGCACCAATGTCGAGCGCGTCGAGCGCGAATATTTCGATCTCTTCATTGGGCTCGGGCGCGGGGAACTTTTGCCTTACGGATCTTATTATCTCACCGGCTTCCTGCACGAGCGGCCGCTCGCGCGCCTGCGCGCGCATCTGGACAAGCTCGGGCTCGAACGGACGCCGGGCCAAGCGGAGCCCGAGGATCACGCGGCGATCCTGTGCGAGATCATGGCGGGGCTTGCGAGCCGCCGCTTGCCCGCTCCCGCCGGTTCCGATCGCGAACTGTTCGAGCAGCATCTTGCGCCGTGGATCGGGCGCTTCTTCGCCGATCTGGAACAGGCCGAGGCCGCGGATTTCTACCGGGGAGTAGGAAGGCTCGGCCGGGTGTTTGTAGATATCGAAACCGATGCTTTCGCGCTGCCCTCGTGAGCAGCTCGGAGCGCAGAGAGGGATATAGGAGGAGACGGCGATGAAACGAGAACGCAAGGCGACGCTCGGCCGTCGTGAGTTCCTGCGCACGCTTGGCGCGGGCGCGGGTGTCGCGGCCGCAGCCGCCACACCGCTGGCGGGCGAGGCTTACGCCGACACCGAGAGCAATGATGAGAAGCGCAAGTCTCGGTACCAGGCGAACTCGCCGGAGGTTCAAACCTTCTACCGGGTCAACCGGTATCCGAGCTGAGGGAGGCACCCGTGCTGATCAAGAGAACGGAACGTCAGGCTCGTCGCGGCGGACTCGCCAGCGCGCTGCAAAGCCAATCCGATGGCGGTCTCGATCGCCGCGCTTTCCTGCGCCGCTCCGGCCTCGTCGCGGGCGGTCTCGCCACACTCGGCGCGTTGCCGCTCGCGAGCGTGCGCAAGGCGGAGGCCGGTCCGCCGCCGCCCGCCGGCGCGCAAGTCACCATTCGCAAGAACATCTGCACGCACTGCTCGGTCGGCTGCACGGTGGTGGCGGAAGTCGCGAACGGCGTGTGGATCGGCCAGGAACCGGGATGGGACTCGCCGCTGAACCGCGGCTCGCATTGCGCCAAGGGTGCCTCGGTGCGCGAGCTCGTGCACGGCGACCGGCGCCTGAAATATCCGATGAAGCTCGTTAATGGCCAATGGACCCGCGTGAGCTGGGACCAAGCGATCGATGAGATCGGCGCCAAGCTGCTTGCGATCCGCGAGAAGTCGGGACCGGACTCGGTCTATTGGCTCGGCTCCGCCAAGTACTCCAACGAGGGCGCGTATCTCTGCCGCAAGTTCGCGGCGTTCTGGGGCACCAACAACGTCGACCATCAGGCGCGCATTTGCCATTCAACGACGGTCGCGGGCGTGGCCAATACTTGGGGCTACGGCGCGATGACCAACAGCTACAACGACATCCGGAACTCCAAGACCATCATGGTCATGGGTGGCAATCCGGCGGAGGCGCACCCGGTCTCGCTGCAGCATCTGCTCGAAGGCAAGGAGCTCAATCGCGCGAACTGGATCTCCGTCGATCCACGCCTGACGCGCACCGCCGCCCACGCGACCGAATACGTGCGCGTGCGACCGGGCACCCACATCCCGACGATCCATGGGATGCTCTGGCACATTTTCCAGAACGGCTGGGAGGACAAGGAGTTCATCAAGCAGCGCGTCTACGGCATGGATGAGGTGCGCAAGGAGGTCGAGAAGTGGACGCCCGATGAAGTGGAGCGCGTGACCGGTCTGCCGGAGGCGCAGGTCAAGCGCGTCGCCGAGATGTTCGCCAAGCAGAGGCCTTCGACCCTGATCTGGGCGATG
>Ga0318535_10000111_pt1 | contig 13904 bp, 12 predicted proteins | sample GRESIP117b4f27_FD_203658 | JGI IMG/M metagenome (GOLD analysis project Ga0318535, IMG submission 203658) | Tropical soil microbial communities from Luquillo Experimental Forest, Puerto Rico - GRE.SIPMG.117b4f27 | ecosystem: Environmental > Terrestrial > Soil > Tropical forest > Bulk soil...
CCGCCGCGTGCGCTCGCGCGTCGCCTTTGGCCGGCCGATCGCTGAGCAGACCGTGACGCTCGAGCGCATTGCCGAGTCGCGCATCCGCATCGATCAGGCGCGGCTCCTGGTCTACAAGGCGGCGTGGCTCATGGACACGGTCGGCAACAAGGCGGCCCGTGCCGAGATCGCCGCGATCAAGATCGCGGCCGCGGACACCGCCTGCCAGGTTCTCGACTGGGCCATCCAGGCGCACGGCGCCGCGGGTCTGTGCGAGGATTTCCAGCTCGCCCACGCCTACGCACACGCGCGTTCGATTCGTCTCGCCGATGGGCCCGACGAGGTGCACCGTAATCAGATCGGTCGGCTCGAGCTCGAGAAGTACGCGTGAGCCGCGCGGAATTCGCCGGCACCATGCCGGTGAGCGAGCGCCAGCGCTTCGATGAGGCTTCCCTCGGCCGCTGGTTGCAGGCTCATCTGCCGGGGTTTGCCGGGCTCGAGCGCATCGAGCAGTTCCGCGGCGGACAGTCGAATCCCACGTTTCTGCTCACCGCCGCCGATGGCGCGCAGTCCGTGCTGCGCAAGAAACCCGCCGGGGCGCTCCTTCCCTCGGCCCACGCGGTCGACCGCGAGTTTCGCGTCATCAGCGCACTGCACGGGAGCCTGGTGCCGGTCGCCCGACCGCTCTGTCTGTGCACCGATCCGGACGTCATCGGCACCATGTTCTACCTCATGGAGTACGCCGCGGGGCGCAACTTCTGGGATGCCACGCTTCCCGGAATGACACCGCCGGAGCGTGCGGCACTCTACGACGAGATGAACCGCGTCATGGTGGCCCTGCACACCCTCGACTACGCCGCCGCCGGCCTCGCTGACTACGGCAAGCCCGGTAACTACTTCGCGCGGCAGATCGGGCGCTGGAGCGGTCAGTACCGGGCCTCCGAGACCGAGCGTATCGAGGCGATGGAGAAGCTCCTCCAGTGGCTGCCCGCAAATATTCCTCCCGGCGAGGACACCGCGCTGGTGCACGGCGACTACCGGCTAGACAACCTCATTTTTCACGCCGGCTCGCCCCGCATGCTCGCGGTGGTCGACTGGGAGCTCTCGACGCTCGGGCATCCGCTCGCGGATTTTTCCTATCACGTGATGCTGTGGCGCCTGCCGGCGGGGGAGGGCGGAGGTCTGCGCGGGCTCGACTTACCGGCGCTCGGCATTCCGGGCGAGGCCGAATACATCGCCGCCTACTGTGCCCGCGCCGGGCGGACCGCGATCGAGCCCCGGGTGTGGGAGTTCTGCATGGCTTACAACCTGTTCCGCATCGCCTGTATCCAGCAGGGCATCATGAAGCGGGTGCTGGCAGGCACGGCTGCGAGCCGTCACGCCCGCGAGGCGGGCGTCAAGGCCCGTCCTACCGCGGAGTTAGCCTGGCGGCAGGTGGAAGAGCACCTCGGCGGTTGAGGAGGCGGAGCACCCCGCTCGCATCCCGGCACAGGGGTGGCGTGGACCGCTTGCCCTCCCGGCGGCTGAGGTCTCAACCCGCTGTTTCACAAGCCGTGCGCGGCCTTCCGGCATTGCGGCGGCGGGCTCCTTTCAGTATGCTGCGCGCCCCTTTTAATCAGGGGCGTGGCGACCGACCGGGTTGGGGGTCACCGCGTATCTCCTTGCCGCACCGGGCAAGCCTCGACTTCCGGGCGGCTTTAATCCGAAAGGAGCATTTGATGAGGCATTACGAAATCGTATTCCTGGTGCATCCGGATCAGAGCGAGCAGGTGCCCGCGATGATCGAGCGCTACAAGGGCATGATTGCCGCTGGCGGTGGCCGCGTGCATCGCCTGGAGGACTGGGGCCGGCGCCAGCTGGCGTACCCGCTCTCGAAGGTGCACAAGGCGCACTACGTGCTCATGAACATCGAGACCGACCAGAAGACCCTCGATGAGCTCACCGGCGCCTTCCGTTTCAGCGACGCCGTGCTGCGTCACCTGGTCGTGAACATGGATGCTGCCGTGACCGATCCCTCCCCGATGGCGAAGGCCGCCGACGAGGAAGGCGAGGGCGGCGGCAAGCGTCGCGAGCGCACGCGTGATGAGGGCGCGGCACCCGCCGACGAGGAAGACACCCTCGCCGAGGGCGCCTGAGGAGCGAGCGCTCCCGGCCTCACTGCACTAAACTCATCTCGAGGGAAAGATTCATGGCAATGTCCAGAGGACCCGGTGGCGGCGGTAGCCGCTTCTCGCGTCGTAAGAAGTTCTGCCGTTTCACCGCCGAAGGGGTGAAGTCGATCGACTACAAGGATCTGGCGATACTCAAGGGCTACGTCACAGAGACCGGCAAGATCGTGCCGAGCCGCATCACCGGGACCAAGTCCTTCTACCAGCGGCAGCTCGCGGTCGCGATCAAGCGCGCGCGCTTCCTGGCGCTCCTGCCGTACACCGATCAGCACTAAGGGCTTACAGCGATGGAAGTCATTCTGCTGCAGAAGGTCGCCAACCTCGGCAACATCGGCGATCGCGTGAAGGTACGTTCGGGCTTTGGCCGCAATTTCCTCTTGCCGCAGGGCAAGGCGACGCTGGCCACCCCGGACAATATCGCGCGCTTCGAAGCGCGCCGCGCCGAGCTCGAGCGCGTGGCGCGCGAGCATCTGTCTTCCGCCGAGGAGCGGTCGGCGGCGATGAAGGATTTCAAGCTCACCGTCCACGCCAAGGCCGGCACGGAAGGGAAGCTCTTTGGCTCGATCGGCACCAGCGACATCGCCGAGGAGCTGAACCGCGCCGGCTTCCAGGTCGAGCGCAGCGAAGTGCGCCTGCCGCACGGGCCGCTGCGCATGGTGGGCGAGCACACCGTCAACCTGCACCTGCACGCCGATGTGGATGTGCCGGTGCAGGTGACGATCGTCGCGGAAGAGTAGCGCCCGGCGGCGGATCGCGGTGGCCGGAAGCGCCAAGACCCGCGGGGAAACCCCCATTTCGCTGATCGATGCGCCTGCGCCGCCCCATTCGGTCGAGGCGGAGCAGGCGTTGCTCGGTGGCCTGCTGCTCGATGCCGCCGCCTGGGACAACGTCGCCGATGCGGTGACGCGCGAGGACTTCTACCGTCCCGACCACCAGCTGATCTTCGAGGGGATCGCCAGCCTCGTCGGCGAAGGCAAGCCGTGCGATGTGGTCACGGTCTCGCAGCAGCTCGAGCGTACCGGGCAGCTGGAGGCGGCGGGCGGACTCGCCTATCTCAGCTCCATTGCCCGCGACACACCGAGTGCAGCAAACGCACGTGCCTACGCCGACATCGTGCGCGAGCGCTCGCTGCTGCGTCAGCTGATCCGCGCTGGCACCGACATCGCCGCCGCGGTGTTCAACAACGATGGCGAGACCGCGCGCGCGCTCGTCGATCGCGCCGAGCAGCGCGTGTTCGAGATCGCCGAGGGCACCTTCCGCCGCCGCGAGGGCGCGGTGTCGGTGCGCACGCTCCTCCCGGGTGTCATCGATCAGATCGACGAGTGGCACAACAATCCCGACCAGCTGCGCGGGCTTCCCACCGGCTTCACCGACTTCGACAAGATCACCGGGGGCCTCCGTCCGGGGGACCTGGTGATCATCGCCGGGCGTCCTTCCATGGGAAAGACCACCCTCGCCGTCAACATGGCGGAATACGCCGCCGTGCATCCCGGCACGCGCGCCTCGGTGGCGATCTTCAGCATGGAAATGCCCTCCGAGCAGGTCATCACCCGCATGCTGTCTTCGATCGGCGGCGTGCCGCTCAACAGCCTGCGCAGCGGCAAGATCTCGGATGAGGACTGGGTGCGCATCACCAGCGCCACCAGCCAGCTGTCGGAGGCGAAGATCTTCGTTGATGAGACCCCGGCACTGAATCCGACCGAGCTCCGCGCCCGCGCCCGGCGCGTCAAGCGCGAGCACGGCCTGAGTCTGATCGTGGTCGATTATCTGCAGCTCATGCAGGTGCCGGGCACCAAGGAGAACCGCGCCACGGAGATCGCCGAGATCTCCCGCAGCCTCAAGGCGCTCGCCAAGGAGATGCAGGTACCGGTGATCGCGCTCTCCCAGTTGAATCGCGCGGTCGAGCAGCGCGAGCACAAGAAGCCGGTCATGTCGGATCTGCGCGAGTGCGTGACCGGCGACACCCTCGTATGTCTGTCGGACGGACGGCGCCTGCCCATCGCCGGGCTCGTCGACACCGCGCCTGAGGTGTGGGCGATAGACGATCGACAGCAACTGATCGCCGCTCGCGCCGACAAGGTGTGGAAAGTCGGCCGCCGTCCGGTATTCAAAGTCGAGCTCGCCGGCGGCCGATCGATCCGCGCGACGAGCGAGCACCGTCTGATGGCGCTGGCGGGCTGGACGACCGTGGGTGACCTCAAGGTGGGGGATCGCCTCGCGCTCGCACGCCGGGTACCGGAACCCGCTCAACCGAGGCGGTGGCCGGATCACTGGGTCGTGCTGCTCGCGCATCTGGTTGGCGATGGAAGCTACCCGGACCACCAGCCGCTGCGCTACACGACCGCGTCCGAGGAAAACAGTGCAGCGGTGCGTGATGCCGCCGAAATGTTTGGTTGCCGCGTGACCCGCAACGACGGTGCGGGGAACTGGCGCCAGCTCCTGATCACTGGCAGCGGCAATCGCTGGTCCCCGGTCGGGGTCGCGAAGTGGCTCAAGGACCTCGGCATCTTCGGCCAGCGCTCGCACCAGAAGCACCTGCCCGCCGAGGTATTCTCGCTGCCGAACAGCCAGATCGCCCTGCTGCTGCGCCATCTTTGGGCGACCGACGGGACGATTTCCCCGTGCCAGCCCGGCCGCAGCGGTGGTCACAAGGTCGGCTTTACGAGCTGCAGTCGTCGTCTCGCCGACGATGTGGCGGCACTGCTGCTGCGCCTCGGCATCCTCTCGCGCACGCATACGGTCAAGGTCGGCCACTACCGCCCGGTTTACATGGTGCATGTGAGCGGCACCGAATCGCAGCGGGCCTTCCTGCAGGAAGTCGGGGCATTCGGCCCGCGGCGCGAGTCTGCGGCTTTGCTCGCCGAAGCTCTGCGTGGCGTGCGGGCAAATGCCGACGTCGACGCGTTGCGAAGGGAAGCCGTTGCCGCAGACCGGGCGGTCGAGCTCGCTCCCGGGCACGCGCCCACCGCGAGTGCTGCGGAGCTCCCGGATTCTCCCGCAGCGCAGGAGTCATCTGACTTGTTGTGGGATCGAATCGTTGCCATCACGGCAGAGGGCGAAGAGGACGTGTTCGATCTGACCGTTCCTGGACCTGCCTGTTGGCTGGCGGATGGTGTTGCCTCTCACAACTCGGGCAGTCTCGAGCAGGATTCGGACATGATCCTTCTCATTTACCGCGAAGAAGTCTACGACCGCAACACCACGAAGAAAGGCATCGCCGAGATCGACCTCGTCAAGCATCGTAACGGCGAGATCGGCACGTTCCTGCTCACCTTCCAGGGACAGTACACGCGCTTCGCCAACTACGTCTCGGACTCCTACGCGGAGGGCGTATTGCGGTGAGGCCGCTGATCCGGGCCGTCATCGATAGCCACGCCCTCAGACACAACCTCCGCGTCATCCGCGCCCGCACTGCCGGGGCGCGCGTGATCGCGGTCGTGAAGGCCAACGCCTATGGCCACGGGCTCGTGAGCACGGCGCTCGCGCTCGGTGATGCCGATGCACTCGCGGTCGCGCGGCTGGAGGAGGCGCTGGCACTGCGCCGCGCCGGCATCGGCGCGCGCATCGTGCTGCTCGAAGGGGTGTTCAGCCTGGCCGAGCTCGCCGAAGCGGTGTACGAGGGGCTCGACCTCGTGGTCCACGACGCCGCGCAGATCGATCTGCTCGAGCGAGCCGACGCCGCCGCGGCGCGCTGCGCATTGTGGCTGAAGATCGACACCGGCATGAACCGCCTCGGCTTTGCACCCCGCGAGTTTGCCGCGGTGCTCGCGCGTATCCGCGGTCTGTCGCCCGCGCCGCGCGAGCTGCGCCTGCTCACGCACCTCGCGTGCGCCAACGAGCGCGACGATCAGGTGACGCGTGCACAGCTCGAGCGCTTCCGCGCAGCGACGCACGGCCTCGACTACGAGGTGAGCATCGCCAACTCCGCGGGAATCTTCGGCGCCGTGCCGCTCGGGTGTCACTGGGTGCGTCCGGGGCTTGCGCTCTATGGCGCATCGCCGTTCGCCGACTGCCCGGCGGACTCACTCGGCTTGCAGCCCGTCATGACATTCATGAGCTCGGTCATCGCGGTACGGCGCGTCGCCCGCGGTGAGGCGGTCGGCTACGGCGGCAGCTGGGTGGCACCGCGCGATTCGCAGATCGCCATCGTCGCGGCGGGCTACGGCGACGGCGTGCACCGCAGCTTCGCCAACGGCGCGGCGGTGCTGGTGAACGGCGCGCGCGCCCCGCTCACGGGGCGGGTGTCCATGGACATGCTGGCGGTGGACGTGTCGGGGCTCAGCGGCGTGCGCGTCGGAACGCCGGTGGTACTCTGGGGTGAAGGGCTGCCCGTGGAGGAGGCCGCGCAGCACGCCGGCACGATCGCCTACGAGCTCCTCTGCAGCGTCAGCCCGCGCGTGCCGCTCGAGCCGCGCTAAAGCCACCCCAAGAAATCATGCTTGACGCGCCAGCAGGCGCGCATCGATCGATAAGATGCATGATTTCTTGGGGACCCCGGCCGGAGCGCGTCGCCGCAGGGGCTATGGCGCAGCCGGCGAAAGTCGCGCCTTTCGCCGGCGGCAACGAAGCTGATGTCCGCCAAAATCGCCGCAGGCGATTTTGGCCAATACAACTAGTTGACGAAGAACCCCATCTTGACGCCGGCGAGCTGAATGACGTCGTTGTCGTTGAGGCGCGTCGCCTGTGCGCCGATCGACGTGCCATTCAGCAGCGGGAAGTCGTTCTCCTTGCCGCTGTCGACGTGGACGATGTAATAGGTGTCGGCGCGCCGCGTGATGGCCGCCACCTGCACGCCGGGCCTGCCGAGCGTGGTGAGCGCCTTGCTGAGCTCGACTTCGCGCCCCGCGAAGGCTCCCGAGAGCACCTGCAGCTTCGCTTTCTTCACCGCCGTCGCGCCGTCGCCGAGCGTCCGCGATCGTCCGGTCGCCGAGGGTCCGGCGCCCGCCGCGTCGGCGGTCGCGGTCGCGGTGCGCAGCTTCTCCACGGGCCGCGCGGAGGGCTGGATCACCATGGTCTTCTCGAACTCGTCCTGCTGCTCGTCGTCCTCGACGAAGCGCAGCTGGTGGTGGCCGACGGTGATCACATCGCCATGCTGCAGCGCGTGCTTCTTGATCAGCTTGCCGTTGACGTAGGTGCCGTTGGTGCTGTTCAGATCCTCGAGGAACGAGTCGTTGAGGATGTTGATGATCAGCGAGTGGTGGCCGCTGACCGCGGCATTGTCGATGCGGATGTCGTTGTCAGGGAGCCGCCCGATCGTGTAGCGCTCCTTGTTCATGTTGTATTCCGCCATCACCTGGCCATCCAGGCTCAAGACCAACCTAGCCATGTGCGTGTGCCTCTACCGCGTGTCAGCCGAACCAGCCAAGGATCTTGTCGAAAATCTTCGTGCGCGCCGGGAACGCATCCAGGATATGTGCCATGACCACGGACACGTTGTCGCGCCCCCCATTGTCATTGGCCAATTGAATCAATTGCTTTGCGACCGTATCCAGATTAGCACTAAAGGTGTTTATGGTTAAATGGATATCTTCGTCCTCGACCATATCCGAGAGGCCGTCCGAGCACATCACGAAAACCTCGCCCTTGCTCACCGGCACTTCCTGGATCTCCACGTCCACCTGGGGCTCGACCCCGAGCGCCCGCGTGACGTAGTTCTTGTTCGCCGCCCGCTGTGCCTCCTCGGCCGAATAGAAGCCGCGGTCGACCAGCTCCTGCAGCAGCGAGTGATCCATGGTCACCTGCTCGAACTTGTCGCCGCGCTGGCGGTAGAGGCGCGAATCGCCCACGTGGGCGATGGTGACCTTGTTGTCGAAGAACAGCGCCGCCACCACCGTCGTGCCCATGCCCTCGCACTGCGCCTGCGTGTGCGCGGTCTGGTAGATGATCTTGTTCGCGCGGTTGATGGCGTCGCGCAGGATGATCTTGGGGCGCGACAGGCCGGACTCGCTGTCGGCCACCGACAGGTCCTCGCGCTCCACGTGCTCGCGCACCAGATTGACAATCGTCTTCACGGCGATGCCACTTGCTACCTCACCGGCGTTGTAGCCACCCATGCCGTCAGCGAGCACGAGCAAGCCAATGTCCGGGTCTACCGCAATCGTGTCCTCGTTGTGTTCGCGGACCTTGCCGGTATCAGAGAGCCCAACGAAACGCAGCTTGCTTCGCAAGCTCATGCTGAGCCCTGCACCGCGCGTGGGCCTAAAACTGTGATACGCGTCACTTTCCCGTCCCCGATCGAGCCGTCATACGCTAGCATCGCCGCCGGGCGGTCCGAATGGCTTTGGTCACAAAAGGCGCCTTTCGGCTCCCGCCGGCCCGCGAATCCTAGCCGAAAGTCGAACTGAAGGCGCACCGATGGCACGCGCAAGTCCCACCTTCGTGTGTGGCTCCTGTGGGGGCGAAACCCCGAAATGGCAGGGGCAGTGTCCGCAGTGCGGCGCGTGGAATTCGCTCGAGCAGAGAAGCGCCGCGAGCGCGCGGGTCGCCTCCGCCGCAACCGCGGTGGCACTGAGCGCCGGTGTGGCGCTGGCGGCCGCCGCGACCCGCGTGGCGAGCGGTGCGCAGGAGCTCGATCGGGTGCTCGGGGGCGGGATCGTGCCCGGCTCGGTGATCCTCCTCGGGGGCGACCCCGGCATCGGCAAGTCGACATTGCTGCTGCAGGTGGCCGCCGCCGTGGCGCACTCGCGCGCGGTGCTGTACGCGAGCGGGGAAGAATCGGTGTCGCAGGTGAGCCTGCGGGCGCAGCGCCTGTCACTCGGCGCGGCGGGCGTCGCGGTGGTGGCCGAGAACGACCTCGCGGCCATCCTCGCGCTCGCCAGCGAGCGGCGCGCCGAACTGTTGGTGATCGATTCCATACAGACCGTGCAGTCTTCCACGGCCGGTGCGCCGGCGGGCGCCGTGTCGCAGCTGCGCGAGTGCACCGCGGAGCTGGTGCGCTTCGCCAAGGCGAGCGGCACCGCCGTCATCATCGTCGGCCACGTCACCAAGGAAGGCACGATCGCCGGTCCCCGCCTGCTCGAGCACCTGGTGGACACAGTGTTGTACTTCGAGCACGAGGCCGGCAGCCGCTACCGCATCGTGCGCGCCACCAAGAACCGCTTCGGCGCCGTGAACGAGCTCGGCTTCTTCGCCATGACCGCGGGCGGCCTGCGCGAGGTGAAGAACCCGGCCGCCATCTTCCTCGCGCGCCCGAGCGAGCCGGCGCCGGGCAGCATCGTCACCGTGACGCGCGAGGGCGGGCGGCCGCTGCTCATCGAGCTGCAGGCGCTGGTCGATCGGATGCGCTTCGGAGCGCCGCGACGCATCGCACAGGGTCTCGATGCCAATCGACTCGCCATGCTGCTCGCCGCCGGCAACCGCCACGCCGGGGTGTCGCTCCAGGAACACGATGTCTTCGTGAACGTCGTGGGCGGCATCGAGATCGGCGAGACCTCTGCGGACCTGCCGGTCCTGATCGCGCTCACTTCGAGCCTCAAGGGGCAGCCGCTCCCCGCGCAGCTGGTGGCCTTCGGCGAGATCGGGCTCACGGGCGAGGTGCGACCGGTGGCCTACGGCGATGAGCGGCTGCGCGAAGCGCAGGCACAGGGATTTCGTCTCGCGATCGTGCCGCAGGCGAATGCCCCGCGGACTCCGCCTTCCGGTATGCGCGTCATCGCGGTGACGCGCATCGCCGAGGCGCTCGAAGCCGCGCTGTCGCGTGCCGCCTGACGCTTCACGCGGCCTGCCCGAGCCCGGGAGCCCGCACCCGCACCGTCCGGATCGCATTGTCCCCGAGCTGCAGCACCTCGAACTCGTAGTTGCCGACCCGCACCATGGTGCCCTTGTCGGGGATGGTCTCGAGATGCTCGAGCAGCAGCCCGTTCACCGTCTTCGGCCCGCCCGTCGGCAGCTGCCAGCCGAGTGCGCGGTTCAGTGCACGGATGGTGGCGCTCGCGTTGACGATGAACACGCCCGGCCGCTCGGGGTGTATGTCCTTGTGGGTCACCGTTGCCGGATCCGTGGTGAACTCGCCGACGATCTCCTCGAGGATGTCCTCGATCGTGATCAGCCCTTCGATCCCACCGTACTCGTCGACGACGAACGCGAAGCGCCGGCGATTGCGCTGGAAGAAGCCAAGCTGCACGGAGAGCGACGTGCCCGCGGGCACGAAATACGGTTCGCGCGCGCGCGCCAGCTCGAGCAGCCGCTCGCGGGTGAGCGTGCCGCGCACCAGCTCATTCGCCACGCGCTTCATGTAGAGAACGCCGATCAGGTTGTCGAGCTCGCCCTCGTAGACCGGCAGCCGGGTGTGGGGCGTCTGGCGCAGCAGGTCGAGAATGTCTTCCCAGCTCTCGTTCAGGTCGATGCTGACGATCTCCTGCCGCGGGACCATGACGTCGTTCACCGTCATGCGTCCGAGATCGAGGATCGACAGCAGCATCTGCCGGTGGCGTGCGGGAATGAGCGGGGCCGCCTCGCTCACGACCGTGCGCAGCTCCTCCGCGCTCAATGTCTGCGTCGCCGCGACGGGGGTGCGCCCGAAGCGGACGAGCGAGAGGAAGCCGTTGGCGAGGGCGTTCGTCAGCCACAGCGCTGGCCGCGTGACGAGCACCAGCACGCGGTAGATGGGCGCGGCGTGCAGCGCCACGCCTTCGGGGTTCGCGGCGGCGTAGATCTTGGGCGAGAGCTCGCAGAACACGATGACGACGATCGTGAGCAGCACGACGGTGAGCGGTACCGCGAAGGGCTTGCCGGTGCGCTGCGCGAGGATCGTGGCGATGGCGGAGGCGAAGGTGCTGGCCGCGGCGAGAATCACCAGGTTCGCGCCCAGCCACTCGTCGGGCCTCTCGAGCAGCCCTTCGAGGGTCTGCGCCGTGCCCGAGCCGGCCTGGGCGCGGTGGCGGATGCGGTAGCGATTGACCGAGAGCATGGCCACCTCGGTGCCCGCGGAGAAGGCGACCACGAGGAGCAGCAGGAGCAGCGCCAGCAGCAGCGCAGGTGTCGCGGTGGGGTTCAAGGCGTTATTCCCTCCTGGCCCGTTGTCGCTAAGCATAGAAGCTTGGGGGCGAGACGGGAAAACCGCGCTGCCCACCCTATAATCGCCTGCCATGTTCGACAACCTGACGGCGCGGCTCTCGCGCACCATCGAAGGCCTCCGCGGCCGCGGCCGCATCACCGAGGAGAACGTCGCGGAGACGCTCCGCGAGACGCGCGTTGCGCTGCTGGAAGCGGACGTCGCAGTCCCGGTCGTCAAGGCCTTTATCGAGTCGGTCAAGGCGAAGGCGCTCGGGCACGAGGTGCTCTCGAGCCTCACCCCCGGGCAGGCGTTCATCGGAATCCTGCATGCGGAGCTGGTGCAGCTCATGGGCGGGAGCGGTGCCGGGTGGGCGCCGCGGGCGCAACCGCCGGTCGTCATGTTGCTCGCCGGCCTCCAGGGCGCGGGCAAGACGACCACGGCGGCGAAGCTCGCCCGCTGGCTCATCGAACGCGACAGGAAGCGGGTGCTCCTCGCCAGCACCGACGTACGCCGGCCGGCCGCCATGCTGCAGCTCGAGCGCCTCGCCGCACAGGTGCACGCCGAGTACTTCTCCGCGCCACCGGGAGCCACCCCGGCGCAGATCGCACGGGCCGCGCTCGAGCAGGCGCGGAGCGGCGTCTTCGACGTGTTGATCGTCGACACGGCGGGCCGCCTCCACGTCGATGAGGAGCTCATGGCCGAGGTGCGTGACATCGACGCCGTGGTCGGCGCCGCCGAGCGGCTCTTCGTCGTCGACTCCATGGCCGGTCAGGACGCGGTGAACGCGGCGCGCGCCTTCGGCACCGCCCTCGATCTCACCGGCATCATCCTCACCAAGGCCGATGGCGACGCCCGTGGCGGCGCGGCGCTCTCGGTGCGGGAGGTTACCGGCAAGCCGATCGTGTTCATCGGCGTCGGCGAGAAGACCGAGGCGCTCGAGCCCTTCGACCCCGAGCGCATGGCGTCGCGCATCCTCGGCATGGGCGATGTCGTCAGCCTGGTCGAGCAGGTACACGCCCGAGTCGACCACGCCGAGGCGCAGCGCCTCGCGCAGAAGGTCGTCAAGGGCAAGGGCTTCGACATGAGCGACTTGAGGAGCCAGCTCGAGCAGCTGCAGAAGATGGGCGGTGTCGGGGCGCTGCTGGATAAGCTTCCCGGGACGGTCGCGAAGAAAGGCGCAGTCTCCGCCGACCAGGGCGATCGGGAGCTGCGGCGGCAGATCGCCATCATCAACTCCATGACCCCGCGCGAGCGGCGCAACCCCGCCATCATCGACGGCTCGCGCCGGCGCCGCATCGCGGGAGGCTCCGGTGTGCAGGTGCAGGACGTCAACCGCCTGCTCAAGCAGTTCCAGGAGATGCAGCGGGTCATGAAGAGTATGAAGGGAGGACGGCTGCGCGGACTCCTGGGAGCCCTGAAGGGCGGGGGCTTGCCACCGGGGTTCCCCGGCCGCTGACCGGCGTCTGCCGGGGTGCTGGAAAAACTGGCGTCGGATTCGTACGTTGCGTAGAATCCGCGCTCTTTTTTGGGCGGCCTTTTTGAAGGCCACCGCAGGACCTGAGAGCGATACGACCATGGTAACCATTCGCCTGACGCGGCGCGGGGCGCGCAACCAGCCCTTCTATCACGTCGTCGTGACCGACAGCCGCAAGCGCCAGGGCGGCCCGAGCCTCGAGCACGTGGGCTTTTTCAATCCGATTGCCCGTCGCGGCGAGCAGAAGCTCAAGCTGGATCTGCCACGCATCGACTATTGGGTCGGGCAGGGCGCACAGCCCTCCGACCGCGTGCGGACCCTCGTAGCCTCTTACCGGAAGCAGGCGACGGCCTGAGGCGCGCCGCCGCCCCGGGGTGGTAGGCGGCCGGCGCCGCGGGGGTCGCGGGGGGCGACCGTGGACTGGATCGAGCTCGGACGCATCGGAGCACCCTTCGGGATCAAGGGGTGGCTCCACGTCGAGTCGCACACGGATCCCCCGGAGAGGCTGCTCGGGTACCCGGAGTGGGCCCTGAGGCTCGCCAGCGGCGAGCGGGTCGCGCGACGGGTGGCCGAGGGGCGCCGGCATGCCGAGGGGCTGGTGGCGCACCTGGAAGGGGTGGATGACCGCGGCGAGGCCGCGACGCTCACCGGCGCGGTGATCGAGGTCGAACGCACGGCACTCCCGCCGCTTGCGGAGCGCGAGTACTACCGCGCCGACCTCGTGGGGCTGCGCGTTCGCAACCTCGAAGGCGCGGAGCTCGGCTCCGTGAGCTACTTCGTGGATGCTCCGGCGGGTGTGTTGATGGTGACGCGGGATCAGAGTGGGCGCGAGCACTGGGTGCCCGCGGCACCACCGCACCTGCAGCGGGTCGACCTTGCGGCGGGCGAGATTCTGGTGGACTGGCCGGCGGAGCTGAAATAGAGGCTCCATGAAGATCGAGGTGGTGACACTGTTCCCGCGCATGATCGCGGGCGCACTCGAGTTCGGCGTCGTGGGGCGCGCGGTCGCCCGCGGACTGCTCGGCGTCGGCACCGAGGATCCGCGCGCGCACACGAGCGATGTGCATCGCACGGTCGATGATCGCCCCTATGGTGGCGGTCCGGGGATGGTGATGAAGCCCGAGCCGCTCATTGCGGCGATTCGGGCTGCGCACGCGCGGTTGCCGCCGGGCAGCCCACGCCTGTACCTGTCGGCCCAGGGCGAGCCCTTCGGCCAGGTGTTGGCGCAGGAGCTCGCGCGGCTGCCGGGGATGCTGCTGGTCGCCGGGCGGTACGAGGGTGTGGATGA
>Ga0318535_10000115_pt1 | contig 13770 bp, 11 predicted proteins | sample GRESIP117b4f27_FD_203658 | JGI IMG/M metagenome (GOLD analysis project Ga0318535, IMG submission 203658) | Tropical soil microbial communities from Luquillo Experimental Forest, Puerto Rico - GRE.SIPMG.117b4f27 | ecosystem: Environmental > Terrestrial > Soil > Tropical forest > Bulk soil...
TCGATGAGATCCTCGGCGTCCAGCCGCTTGATCGCGCCGTACAACCCGCCGACCGTGATGTCGGTCCACAAGCCCACGTGCTCCTCTTCGGCGAGCAGCCGCAACTGATGGCCGTGCATCGGCCCGCGCTCCTCCAGCGCCGCCAGGATGAAGATTCGGATCGAAGACACACGACTACTCTTGCACGAGTACTCGCTTGTCGTCCAGCCCCTTGGGCTGCGACCGGATGGCCCTCGTCTTAGGGCAGCGGCCCACCTGCGGCGATCGCCGCCAGCGTCGCGAACTGCTCGCCATCCAGCGACGCGCCCCCGACCAGGGCCCCGTCGACGTCGTTTTGCGCGACGATTTCACCGATGTTCTTGGCGTTCACCGAGCCGCCGTAGAGCACCCTGACGGTTTCGGCGACCTGCGGCGACGCCAGCGTGGCCAGCTCTTCGCGGATCGCCGCGCACACCTCCTGAGCGTCGGCAGCGCTGGCCACCCGGCCCGTGCCGATCGCCCAGACCGGCTCGTAGGCGACGACGACCTTGCCGATCTGCTCGCTCGACAGGCCGGCCAGCGAGCCGCGCAGCTGCTCCTCGCAGTGACCGACGTGCTCACCTTCCTCCCGGATTTCGAGGTGCTCGCCGATGCAGACGATCGGGGTCAGTTCGTTCTTCAGGGCAGCGGCTGCCTTGGCGGCCACCAGCGCGTCGTCCTCGTTGTGGTAGGTGCGCCGCTCGGAGTGCCCGACGACGACGAAGCTGCAGCCCAGCTTGGCCAGGAAGGCGCCACTGATGTCACCGGTGTAGGCACCCGAGTCGTGCTCGGACAGGTCCTGTGCCCCGTACGTCAGCCGCAGCTTGTCGCCGTCGACCAACGTTTGCACGCTGCGCAGGTCGGTGAACGGCGGGATGACCGTGACGTCAACCTTGTCGTAGTACTTGTCCGGCAGCGCGAACGCGATCTTTTGCACCAAAGCGATCGCTTCGAAGTGGTTGAGGTTCATCTTCCAGTTGCCGGCGATCAGTGGCTTGCGGCTCACGAGTCTCCTTCACTTGGCTGAACTTGGCTTTAAGACGGCTGAGGCCGGCCCAGCACCTCGATGCCCGGCAGGGTCTTGCCCTCCAGGTATTCCAGTGAGGCGCCACCGCCTGTGGAGATGTGCGAGAAATCACCCTCCGGGATGCCGAGCGCCCGCACCGCCGCCGCCGAGTCTCCGCCGCCCACCACGCTGAACGCGCCCTTGCCGGTCGCTGCGGCGATCGCTTCGGCGACACCCTTGGTCCCGGCGGCAAACGCCGGGAATTCGAACACGCCCATCGGGCCGTTCCAGAAGACGGTCGCCGCGTTGGACAGCAACGTGGTGAACCGCCTGACCGACTCCGGTCCGATATCCAGGCCGATCTTGTCTGCCGGAATCCGGTCCGCGGCCACCGTTTCCGGCGGCGAATCGGCAGCGAACTTCTCCGCCACCACGATGTCCACCGGAAGGTGAAGCACATCGGCGTACGTCTCAACCAACCTGCAGCAGGTATCGACCATTTCGCTCTCGAGCAGTGATGTGCCCACCGAAAGGCCCTGAGCGGCAAGGAAAGTGAAGCACATGCCGCCGCCGATGACGATGCTGTCGGCCTTGGTCGCCAGCGACTCGATGACGCCGAGCTTGTCGGACACCTTCGACCCGCCGAGCACCACCGCGTAAGGACGTTCGGTCGAGCCGGTCAACTGCTCCAGCACCCGTATCTCCTCGGCCACCAGCGTGCCGGCGTAGTGCGGCAGCAGGGTGGCGATGTCGTACACCGAGGCCTGCTTGCGGTGTACCACCCCGAAGCCGTCGGAGACGAAAGCGCCTGTCGGCCCGACCAACTCAGCCAGCAGCCTGGCCAGCGCCAGTCGCTCGCCGTCGTCCTTGCTGGTTTCGCGCGGGTCGAAGCGGATGTTCTCCAGCAGCAGAATGTCTCCGTCGGTCAGCCCCTCGGCGCGGGCCAGCGCGTCGCTGCCGACCGGGGAGCGATCGGGGCCGCCGGTCAACTGCACGTGCCGGCCGAGCTGTTCGCCGAGCGTAGCGGCGACCGGTGCCAGCGACAACTTCGGGTCCGGCCCGTCCTTGGGACGCCCCAGGTGCGCGGCGACCACCACCTTGGCGCCCGCCTCGAGAAGCGCGTTCAACGTCGGCACCGACGCGGTGATCCGGCCCGGGTCGGTGATTTCACCGCCATCGTCGAGCGGGACGTTCAGATCGGAGCGCACCAGCACGCCGCGACCCGAAACTCCTTCGGCCAGAAGGTCTTCGAGCGTGTGAACGGAGGACACGGACGACGAGGCCACGGTCTAAATTGACTTGCCGACCAGGGCGACCAGATCGACCAGGCGGTTGGAGTAGCCCCATTCGTTGTCGTACCAGGACACCACCTTGGCCTGGTTGTCGATCACCTTGGTCAGGCCGGAGTCGAAGATCGAGCTGTGCGGGTCGGTGACGATGTCGCTGGAGACGATCGGCGCGTTGTAGTACTTCAGGATTCCCTTCAGCCTGCCCTCCGCGGCGGCCTTGAAGGCCGCGTTGATCTCCTCGACACCGGCGGACTTGGACAAGTCGGCCGTGAGGTCGGTGACCGAGCCGGTCGGGATCGGCACCCGCAGCGCATAACCGTCGAGCTTGCCTTTGAGCTGCGGCATCACGAGGCCGATGGCCTTGGCCGCGCCGGTTGAGGTGGGCACGATGTTCAGCGCGGCGGCGCGGGCGCGGCGCAGGTCCTTGTGCGGTCCGTCCTGCAGGTTCTGGTCCTGGGTGTAGGCGTGGATGGTGGTCATCAGGCCCCTGACGATGCCGAACTCGTCGTCGAGCACTTTGGCCAGCGGCGCAAGGCAATTCGTGGTGCACGACGCATTGGAGATGATGTTCTGGCTGCCGTCGTACTTGTCGTCGTTGACACCGAGGACGATCGTGATGTCCTCGTCGGTGGCCGGTGCCGAGATGATCACTTTCTTGGCGCCGGCCGCGAGGTGGCCCTTGGCCTTGGTCGCGTTGGTGAACAGGCCCGTGGATTCGACCACGACGTCGACGCCGAGGTCACCCCACGGCAAAGCCGCCGGGCCCTCCCTGACCTCCAGCGCCTTGATTTTCGCGGTGCCCACCACGATGGTGTCGTCGCCTTCGAGGCTGACGTCGTAGGGCAGCCGACCCAGGATTGAGTCGAATTTGAGTAAGTGCGCGAGCGTCGCGTTGTCCGTGATGTCGTTGACGGCCACCACCTCGATGTCTGCGGTGCCCTGCTCCTGTTGAACCAGTAATGCCCGGTAGAAGTTGCGCCCGATTCGACCGAAGCCGTTGATGCCTACTCGGACCGTCACTTGATCTCTCCCTGTCTTGCGATGTCAGCTGATGATTGCCCGCCGCCAGCCTAGATCAGTGACACGCGCCGCCGCCCGCCGGGAAGAGTGCGGGACTCCCGCCGCTGCGAAAATCCCGGTCCCGGGGTGGCCTCCGCAGACATCCGTGCAGGTCCGTAAGTGTTCGCGGAGATTGCGCTGAGTTGTGACACCGTCGTGACGTCACCATTTGGAAACGGCGCGGTGCGGCGCGGCTCGTGGTCTACATGGGCTGCCGACAATTAGCCCGGTGTCGAAGAGCGACCTCGGCGCGGCTATGCGGTTCTGAGCGGTAATAAAGGAGAGTTGACGCTGATGGCGATCGTCGATCGGTTCAACATCAAAGTAGTTGCCAGCGCTGGGTTGTGCGGAGCTGCTATAGCGTTGAGCCCAAACGCGGCAGCCTCCCCCCCGATAAAGACCGGCGGCTATGCGTGCATCCAGGGGATGTCGGGCGAAGCCGCAGCGCCGGCAGCCGGCGGACCGGAAGCCGGCGGACCGGAAGCCGCAGGCGGCGTAGCAGCCGCAGGTGGACCGGCGGCCGGCGCACCGTTACCCGGCGCACCGGCGCCCGGCGCACCGGCGCCCGGCGCACCGGCGCCCGCAGGCACACCAGCGGCCGCGGGCGGACCGGCAACGATGGCATGCGGGTGCGCCTACAGCTCGGCCGCAGGCGGACCGGCCAGCGGAGGCGGGCCGGCAGCCGCAGGCGGGTGGCCAGCCGCAGGCGGAGCGCCGGCGGCCGGCGGACCGGCGACCCCCGGCGGAGCGCCGGCAGCCGGCGGACCGGCGACCCCAGGCGCACCGGCGGCCACGAACGCGTGCAGCGCTGCGATCACCGACATGGCCGGCGTTCCGTTGGTTGCGCCCGGGCCGGTTCCGGTGGTGCCGGCGGGTGCGCCGCTGATTGCGCTTGGGCCGCCGGTGCCAGCGGCTGCGCCGATCCCGGTAGGTGCGCCGGTGCCGGTAGGTGCTCCGGTGCCGGCCGGTGCTCCGCTACCGCTGGGTGCGCCGCTGCCCGTCGGTGCTCCGCTACCGCTGGGTGCGCCGCTGCCCATCGGTGCGCCGCTGCCCGTCGGTGCGCCAGTGCCCGTGGGCGCGCCAGTGCCCGTGGGCGCGCCAGTGCCCGTGGGCGCACCATTGCCCGTGGGTGCGCCGGCGCCGGTAGTGCCGGTTGGCACTCCGCTGATTGCGCTTGGGCCGGTCCTGGCCGGTGGTGCCGCGGATGCTGTGCCGGCCGGTGCTCCACTCATTGACATGGCCGGGACCGGTAAGGGTGCGCCGACTGGTCCGGCGCCGGCTGGCGGGCCCGTCCCCGGTCAACCGGTTCCTGCCGGTCCCACCGCGGGCGGGCACTGAGTCCGACCTACGCCGAAAAGTGGTGACAGCCAGTGGCTGTCGCCACTTTTTTCATTGCCTATTTCATTCCTTCACAATCACCGGATCGCCGATGTTGACCGTGTTGTAGTACCACTCCGCGTCCGCGGGGCTCAGGCTGATGCAGCCGTGGCTGACATTCTCCAACCCCATTGCATTGACGGCCCACGGAGCTGAATGCACGAAGAGGCCGCGGCTGGTGAAACGGACGGCGTAATCCACCGGGATCCGGTACCCGTCAGGATCGTCGACGGGGATGCCGACGCTGCTCGAGTCCATGATCACCGACCGTTCCTTGGACAGGACGGTGTAGGAGCCGGCAGGGGTCGGGTACTCGGGCCTGCCCATCGAGGCCGGCATCACCCCTTCTTCCCCCCAGTGGGGTCGGTGGTGCGGCGCCGGTAGTGAAGGCGGCGGTCCCTCTTCGACTCCGTCGATGCTCACGGTGAACGTGTGACCCGAGATGTTAGCGACACCGACGACGGCAGGACCCGTTTGAAAGTCCGTGGACAGGCCGCCCACCGAAAGCGCCACCGTGCTGTGCGCCGGCCAGAATCGGTCGGGAACCCATCGCACAACGTTGTCGTCGAGCCAGTCGAACTTGCCGGTCATCGCAGGCGCCGATCTGACGGCAATGGCACGCTCGGCCGCGTGCCGGCTGGCTGAGTTGGTTACGGGCGCACCGAACGTCACCACCACGGGGTGTGCCACACCCACCACCGCGCCCCGCGCCGGCAGCACCGACGCGATGGCGAACCCATACGACTGGCTCGCCGCCGCCAGGCTTACGCCGGCCGGCCGCGCAACCACACTCGCGGCGATCCCGACCACCACAAGGACACACCGAACAACCGCCCGCATGGCTCCAATTCCCTGAATGACAACGTTGTAATTGTCATGGTAGTTGTGCTGTGAAACGCGGAAGTGCAGGCGCGCGTTGGTAATTCGATCACACCTATGTCACGTTTCGGCTACAGCGAGCGCGCGCCGCGCTTGCGCAGCCACCGCAGCGCCGACTGGGCGGCGTGGTAGCCGCAGAGCCCGTGGATGCCGGCTCCCGGTGGCGTGGACTGCGAACACAAGTAGACGCCCGCTACGCCGGTCGCATAGGGATTGACGGCAACGCGCGGTCGAAGGACGACCTGGAGCCGGTCGTTGGCGCCGCCGATGATGTCACCGCCGATGTAGTTGGGGTTGTACGCCTCTAGGCCGGCGGTGCTCGTGCTGACGGTCGCGGTGATGGTGTCGCGGAATCCCGGTGCGAACCGCTCTATCTGGTCGACGACGGCCGCGGTGGCGTCGCCGGTGTAACCGAACGGCACGTGCGCGTAAGCCCATATCGGGTTGACATTGCCCGCCGACCGTGACGGGTCGGCCAGGTACTGCTGCCCGACGAGGACAAATGGCCGCTGCGCCATCTTGCCTTGTGCGCGTTGACGTTCGGTGTCCGCGACCTCGGCGAACGTGCCGCCGAGATGGACCGTGCCCGCACGGGCACAGTCGGGGTTCGTCCACGGGATGTGACCTTCGATCGCGAAGTCGACCTTGAACGCCGACGATCCCTCGCGGTACCGCCGGTACGACCGCTTGATCCGGCCGGGCATGACATCGCCGTAGATCGCGTAGGCCGCCGCGGGGCTCAGGTCGAGCATGACGACGTCGGCATCCGGAATGTCTCTGCGGTCGGCGACGGTCACCCCGGTGACCACGGTCCCGCCATGGGCCTTCAGCGCGGCGGCCAGCGCGTCGGTGATCGAGCCGGTTCCCCCTTCGGCGACGGGCCAGCCGTACCGGTGGCCACTGGCCAAAATCATCAAGCCGAGTGATGCGGTCAGCGGCCGGTCCAGACGGGTGAAGACGTGCGCGGCCGCGCCGCCGAACAGGGCGCGGGCCTGCTCGGTGCGAAACCAGCGCGCCATCACCGTGGCCGGCAGCACCGCGCGCGGCCCGAACGCGGCGAGGCGGATCGGGTGACGGGGGATGTTGACCACCGGGCGGAGCAGATCCCGGGCCAACTGATCGAACCCCGTCGCAAGGTCACCCACGGCGCGCCGCCACCGGGTTCCGTCGGGCTCCATGCGGGCGGCGGTCTGGTCGATCGACTCATACAGCACGCCGGCGGTGCCGTCGTCGAGCGGGTGCGCGCAGTCGACCTCCGGCCACTTCCACATCAGCCCGTAGCGTTGGAGGTCGATCTCCCTCCAGAACGGCGAACCCACGCCCAACGGGTGAAACGCCGAGCAGTGGTCGTGGATGACTCCTGGCACCGTCAGCTCACCCGAGCGCGCTCCCCCGCCGACCGAGTCACGCGCCTCCAGCACCTGCACGTCGATGCCATGACGGGCAAGGTGAATCCCCGCTGCCAGGCCATTGGGGCCGGCGCCGACGACGACCGCCTTAGACATCTGCAGTCATCGCGTGGCGTGTTGAGTGGTGATGTGGACGGGGAATTCGTCACCGGGCTCTGGCCACGGCTGGCGAGTCAGCATGTCCGCGACCTCGACGTAGCCCGCCTCGATCACGCCGGTCTTGGCGTCGAGGATGCGGTACCACTGCTTTTGGATGTGGATCGGTTGGCCCTCGAGCACGATGACGCGGACGTCGCCCTCCTCGAAGTCGCAGCGCCGCTGCACCGCCTCGAGCAGCTGTTCGTTGTGCAGGTGGCCCTCGCCGAAGTTCCACCCGACCAGCGGTCCGGCAACCACTTCGCCCTCGCGCACGCTGTAGTCGGCTTCGTTGGCCTCGCCCCCCAAAGCACGCGGCAACAACCCGTTGAGTGCCCGGCCATGGGTGTGCATCGCACGGAACGCCGCCACTTTGTCGGCCATGACCTCGGCGGTCGGTGCGCCGTAGAGCTTGGCCAGCTGATGGACGACGAGCGCGGAGCTTTTGACGATGTTGGCTTCTATCTTGTCCTCGGCGCCGGCACGGAAGCACCACAGGCTGGTGGCCCAGTTGCCGGCGTAGTAGCGCATCGCGGGCAGGAACGAAATCTTCTCGGGGAACATGTTTCCCGCGATCACGATGGCTACGGTGACGATCACGAGCGCCAGCAATAGGGGCGACCGAAGATCGGTGGCCTGGATCGCGCCGTAGTGCCCGAACAAATAGAACAGCGAGAAGATGAAGAACACGTTCCACTCCAACGGGACACCCATCGGCAGGTTGGAAATGATGTTGAGGTGGAAGATCACCATGAACCCAATCAGGAACCACCGCCACGGGTGATCGGCGGCGAAGAAGACCAGCACCGTCGGAATCACGAATTCCGCCGTGGTGCCACCGACGTGCGCCATGAGCTTCGGCAACCGGGACGGGCGCAGGTCGTTAACCGCGTCCAGGTAGAGCATGCGCTTTATCGGGTTGAACAGCTTGGGCCGCAGCAGCGCGTTGTTGCTCGTCATCACCGACACCACATACGGGAAGTGATGGTTGAGCTTGGAGGTCGCCGCCCCCCACCAAAGGCACAGCATGATCAGCTTGTACGCCGCGATCTGATCGGTGAACGGGAAGAAGAACACGAACAGCTTCAGCCAATAATGTTCGCCACGCGCGGCCAGGAAGATGGTCTTGTCCCGGAGACCCAACAGCGCCAGGGCGACAATCGTCGGGATCACCAGGACGGGGTTGATCAGACCGACATCGCCGGAAGCGGTGACCGGTCCGCCATGACCCGGTGACAACAGCACCCACACCCCGCCGACCAGGACGACGGCATAGAGCGCGACATCGACGACGGTTCGGGTATCACCACTGGTGAGCGGAACCTTGCCCGGCCACGCAGGAAGCCGAATTGTGTTGGGCCGCAACCAATAAAGAAAGCCGCCGATCGGCGGCATGAACCGCCCGGTCAGCGGGCCGGATCCGCAACCGAACCCCAGGACCTCGAACAGCAGCGTGAAGACGATGACCTTCTGGTACACGATCGGCTGCGCCCACCAGTCGCCGATGCGGCTCAGCCCGCCCAGGCCCGGGGTCAGCGAGATGATCGCGGCGGGAGCGGCGACGTAAAGCGCAATCTTGATCGAGTAGAGGAGATATACCGCGTACGGCGTGCCGAAGCCGTGTTCCGCCCAGTGCCGGGTCGCGATTTGCAGTCGCGTTGCCCGCGGCCGGGTCCGCCAAGTCTCAGGGTCGACGTCCGGGAGCTCCGGTGACATGAATCCCATGGATGGCCTCGTTCCTGTCGGATGTGAAACCGGTCGGCCAATACAATCTATCGCCGGACACCGAAACGGCTGAGGCTTGGCTCAATTCACCCGCGCCGGACTCAGGCGCGGATCACGGGCGCTAACGGACTACTAGCCGCTCGCCCGGCGCCCGAACCGGGAATCGCATGCGCAGGTTTTCAATGAGACGGTCGAGGGTTTGCCGATCCTGTTCTTCCGCGCACGCCATGCGCCGCAAGCCGCTGACGCTCTCGGTGTCGCCGGCGGCTTCCGCGGCGGCGATCGCCTTCTGGTATTTGCCGATCCGGTGGTCGACATGGTGGCGGCTCTGGACGAGCAGACGCAGAAAGTACTCGGCTTGGAGTTGATCCGCCGTCTCGTGCGCCGTGGCCGGGGACTCGACGTCGCCGGCGGGCCGGTTGATAGTCAGCGAAGGCATGGCCCCTCCTTGGCCTACGTCGACCGGTCCGGGGCGGACGGTGCTGCTGCGCGGTTTGCGCCCGCGCTGGTCGCGACCGCCGCCAAGCCGGTGCCCAGCGACCGAGCGTGTACCGCGCTCGTCGGGCAATTCGGCGGAGGCCATCTGGTCTCTTCCAGCTGTGATCGGGCGATTGGATGCGTAACAATAACCCCCCGATCACGCCCACGCCATATGTTCGAACGCCGATGGCGAAACACCAGACAGCGGCCTTAGCCCCGCTAGCTACCATCGAGGGACTCGACGCGGCAAATGTGGCCTCGCCGAAGCCTCAAGGGAGGAACGTGAGCGACAGCGATAGCCCGGACATCGGGGACATCGGCAAATTCGACCCTGGCCTGACGCAGCGCCTGATGGGTGTGATGCGCCCGTTCCTGAAGACGTACTTCCGGTCCGAGGTGCACGGCTTGGATTCCTTCCCTCCGGGCGGCGCGCTGGTGGTCGGCAACCACTCCGGCGGCATGTTCCCGATGGACGTCCCGACCTTCAGCGTCGACTTCTACGACAAGTTCGGCTACGACCGGCCGGTCTACACGCTCAGCCATGACGTGCTGTTCATGGGCCCGACCGCGGCGCTGTTCCGGCGCGCCGGCTATATACGGGCCAACCGCGAGAACGCCGCCGAGGCGCTGCGGTCCGGCGGCGTGGTGGTCGTCTTTCCCGGCGGCGACTACGACGCATACCGGCCCACGCGCTCGGAGAACGTCATCGACTTCAACGGCCGTCAGGGCTACGTCAGGACGGCGATCGAAGCCGGCGTGCCCATCGTGCCCGCGGCGTCCATCGGCGGGCAGGAAACCCAGCTCTACCTGACCCGCGGCACCTGGCTGGCCGAACGCCTGGGCATCAAGCGCTTGCTGCGCAGCGCGATCATGCCGGTCTCGTTCGGCTTCCCGTTCGGGTTCAGCGCAGTGATCCCGCCCAACCTGCCGCGCCCAGCAAGCTTGTGACGCAGGTGCTGGAACCCATCGACATCGCCAAGCAATTCGGCGAGGACCCTGACGTCGACGAGGTCGACGCGCACGTGCGGTCGGTGATGCAGGAAGCCCTCACCAAGCTCGCCGCCGAGCGCCGCCTACCGATTCTCGGCTGAGACATGGCATCTCGTCTCAATCAGACCCTCGGCATCATCACCACCCTGAGGCGCGCCGGAATGATCGCGCCGATGCGGCCCGACCGCTACCTGAAGATGGCCGCCGCCATGCGCCGCGAAGGCATGGGCATGACCATGGGTTTCGCCGGTGCGGCCCAGCGCTGCCCGGACCGTCCCGGCCTGATCGACGAACGCGGCACGCTGACGTGGCGGGAGCTCGACGAGCGGTTCAACGCGCTGGCCGCGGCGCTGCAGGGGTTGCCGGCCGGCCCACCGAAGGTCGTCGGGATCATGTGCCGCAACCACCGGGGCTTCGTCGAATCGGTGGTAGCCGCCAGTCGGATCGGCTCCGACGTCCTGCTGCTCAACACGTCGTTCGCCGGGCCGGCGCTGGCCGACGTGGTCAATCGCGATGGCGTCGACACCGTCATCTACGACGAGGAGTTCACCGCGACGGTGGACCGCGCGCTGGCCGACAGGCCGGACGCCACCCGCATCCTGGCCTGGACCGACGGACAGCAGGAGCTGACGGTCGAGAAACTCATCGCCGACCACACCGGGCAGCGGCCCGAGCGCACCGGCCGCAAGAGCCGGATGATCCTGCTCACCTCCGGCACCACCGGAACACCCAAGGGCGCCAACCAGTCTGGCGGCAACGCTGGAATCGGAACGCTCAAGGCGATCCTGGATCGCACGCCGTGGCGGGCGGAGGAACCCATAGTGATCGTGGCGCCGATGTTCCACGCGTGGGGCTTTTCGCAGCTGATCTTCGCCGCGTCGATGGCGTGCACCGTGGTCACCCGGCGCAAGTTCGACCCGGAGGCCACGCTGGACCTCATCGACCGGCACCAGGCGACCGGCCTCGCGGTGGTCCCGGTGATGTTCGACCGCATCATGGATCTGCCGGATGAGGTGCGAAACCGATACAGCTGCAAGTCATTACGATTCGCGGCCGCGTCCGGTTCGCGGATGCGCCCGGATGTGGTCACCGCGTTCATGGACCAGTTCGGCGACGTCATTTACAACAACTACAACGCCACCGAGGCCGGCATGATCGCCACCGCCACGCCGGAAGACCTGCGCGCCGCACCGGACACCGCGGGCCGGCCCGCGGGCGGAACCGAAATCCGCATCCTGGACCCGAAATTCAACGAACTGCCCACCGGCGAGGTGGGCAGCATCTACGTCCACAACGACACCCAGTTCGACGGCTACACCGAGGGCTCCACCGGCAAAGGGAAGGACTTCCACGCCGGCTTCATGTCGTCGGGCGACGTCGGCTATCTCGACGACAACGGAAGGCTTTTCGTGGTCGGCCGCGACGACGAGATGATCGTCTCCGGCGGCGAGAACGTCTACCCGATCGAGGTGGAAAAGACACTGGCGGCACATCCCGAGGTGGCGGAGGCCGCGGTGATCGGTGTCGACGACGAGCAATACGGCCAGCGCCTGGCGGCCTTCGTGGTGCTGGCGCCCGACGCCGCGGCCGACACCGACACGCTCAAACAACACGTCCGGGAAAACCTGGCCAACTACAAGGTGCCCCGTGAGATAGCCATTCTCGACGAACTCCCGCGCGGCAGCACCGGCAAAATCCTGCGGGCCGAACTACAAGCGAGGGTTAGCGGCTGATGAGGCTTCGACGGATGACCAGCAAGCCCAGGCCCCTGGCGCGCGCCGCGGTCGAATTGGTCAACGCCGCCAACGGATTACGCCCGCTGGCCCGTGACGGCTACGGCACCGTCTTGGTGTTCTGGTTCGGCTGGCCGACGTCGGAGGTGCCGGGCCTTTACTTCTCCGCGTCGGTACTGGACGCGTTGCGTCGCGGTCGCCGCGGCGACTTCGCCGGCCGCCGGGGAAAGACGGCACTCGCCTTGACGGCCGCGTCCTGGGCGATCCTGGGAGTAATCCGCTGGCGCGGCGTCACCACCCCGGGCCCGGTGCTGGAAGCCGGGCTGCGCGAGCAGCTCGGACCCGACTACGCCGAAGCGCTGGCCGAGCTGCCACAGACCGCGCCCAAGCGCCGCGGACAGCGCAACATGCCGCTGGGTACCACGGTGGTCCGAAGGCAATATGTCGAGAAATCCAACATCGTGTCCTACGGCCCGCACGGCCGGGCCAACCTGGCCGACATCTGGCGGCGTCGCGATCTGCCGCGCGACGGCAAGGCCCCGGTGCTGGTGCAGATACCCGGCGGCGCCTGGGTGATCGGAATGCGGCGCCCGCAGGCCTACCCGCTGATGAGCCACCTGGCCGCGCGCGGCTGGGTGTGCGTGTCAATCGGCTATCGAGTATCCCCACGCCACACCTGGCCCGACCACATCGTCGACGTCAAACGCGCGCTGGCCTGGGTCAAGGAGAACATCGCGCGCTATGGCGGTGATCCCGACTTCGTCGCGATCACCGGCGGGTCCGCCGGCGGCCACCTGTCGGCGCTGGCGGCGCTGACGCCCAACGACCCGAAATTCCAGCCGGGCTTCGAAGACGCCGACACATCGGTGGCCGCCGCGGTCCCGGTCTACGGGCGTTACGACTGGTTCTCCACCGAGGGCGAGGGACGTTCCGAATTCGTCGGGCTGCTCGAAAAGTTCGTGGTGAAGCGGAAATTCGCCACCCACCGCAACGTCTACCTCGACGCCTCACCGATCCGGCGGCTGCGCGCCGACGCGCCACCGTTTTTCATCTTGCACGGACACGACGATTCCCTCATTCCGGTCGGGGAAGCCCGGGAGTTCGCCGAGGAACTGCGCGCGGTGTCGAAGTCGCCCGTCGCCTACGCCGAATTGCCCAACGCCCAACACGCTTTCGACATCTTCGGTTCCCCGCGCGGGCACCAATCCGCGGAGGCGGTGGCCCGGTTCTTGTCCTGGGTCTACGCAACCAGCTATCTCAACGGCGACTAGCCGGCCACCGCGCGCTCGAGCTCTGCCAACGCCGGCTCGATGCGATCGGCCATGTCGTCGATGTCGTTGGCCACTTCGGGCGTCGTCACAAAGCCGAAGTCCAGGTAGTCCTGGTAGGAGAAACAGGTGACGTTCAGCGCGACATCCATGACCGGCGGCCCCAGCGGCACCAGCGAGTCCAGTCTGGCGCCGGCCATGTACAGCGGGCACGGCGGACCCGGAACGTTGGACACAACAAGGTTGATGGGGGCCAGATTTCGCGACAACCCGGTGGCCGTGTACGCCCGCGCGGCCAACTGCAGCAGCCCCGGCGGCGTGGTCTCGGTCAGCCCCATGATCTGATGCGCCGACAACGCCTTGGCCATCAGTTTGGCGCTCGTGGTGCTGTCATGGATCGCA
>Ga0318535_10000116_pt1 | contig 13728 bp, 11 predicted proteins | sample GRESIP117b4f27_FD_203658 | JGI IMG/M metagenome (GOLD analysis project Ga0318535, IMG submission 203658) | Tropical soil microbial communities from Luquillo Experimental Forest, Puerto Rico - GRE.SIPMG.117b4f27 | ecosystem: Environmental > Terrestrial > Soil > Tropical forest > Bulk soil...
TGCGCTCAGCGCCCCGAAGCTCATGGCCGAAATGTTGAAGAGCGACAGGGCGTAGGGCTTACGGCATTCGGCGCCGCCCACCGTGATACGAAAGTCGTGACCTTCGACCGGGCAGGGAACGATCGAATGATTGATCCACTCGAAGTTGTTGCCGTAGATGTCTTGCTGAGTGCCGAACGGCCGCTTATCGAGCGCGCCCTTCGCTCGCTGATAAGCAACCGCGCGTTTCGATCGATTGAACGGCGTGCCGTCGGTTTCGCTCTCCAGAAAATATTGACGGATTTCCGGTCTGATCTTTTCCAGCATGAAGCGGATATTGGCGAGGATGGGGTAATTGCGCCGGACGCTGTGCTTGGATTGCAAGAGATCCCAAATGCCAATTGCACTCAATATTGCGCAAAGCGCAAACAACGCGATAAACACGACGTTATAGGGAATAAGGACTGCAAAGACGACGCTTCCAACCAAAGTTGCCACTAGCGCTGCAAATCTCATGGCACTCCCCATACCGCCGTTTGTTTTCGCGGGTGCTGTTGCGATTCTCTGGGAAGGATGTGCGCCCGCCGTCGATCGGGCGCAGGACGGCGGAATGCTACGTTCGGTGGATGACAGTTCCGTGTCAGCGCGCGCGCCAGGGTGGCGGCTAGGCGGAGAAGGCTGACCTATCGAAGCATTTTTCGAGGCGCGACCAGTCTCCCTTGGGAAAGCGCCAAAGCCCTGCCTCGTCCCTATCGGTCGCTCTCGCGATGGACGTCGTGCACGACAATGCCTGCGCCTTCAACCGGCATTCTTAGCCACTCCTGCTTCTTGAGCGTGCGCTTGGTATCCTCGTAGCCGCTTTGCCAATGCTCGCGCATGGAGGTGCCCGAAAATTCATAATCCTTGGCATGCCCTTCATAAGCTTTCTGCTGGTAGATCAATTGCAGGATCGTGATCTCAGGGAGGCTTGCGAGCTCCTCTCGCAGCCGGCGCTCGTCGTCCGACAGCCGGTCATCGGAGATTTTCCGCAGCGCGGTATGAAGGCGGGCCTTCCACGTATGAATCCGTCGATAGACGTCGGTGTTGTAGCGCGTGCGCGAGGAATACATGATGTCTTTGTGACGCGCCATGACATCCTGGATGTCGCGCGGAAGCACGCCGCGCGCGCTGAAAAGATCGACCTGGAAGATGAGAGTGTTGAGCGGGTCGTCCTGGTCGAGGATATATTGCAGCGGGGTATTGGAGACGATCCCTCCGTCCCAGAAATGATCGGTTCCGATTTTGACCATGGGCAGCGCCGGGGGGAGGGCGCCGCTTGCCATCACGTGCTCCGATCCGATCGTCTCGTGTTGGTTGTCGAAATACACGAAGTTCCCGGACAGCACGTTCACCGCGCCCACCGAAAAGCGTGTTCTCTTTTCGTTGAGCAGCGAGAAATCGACCAGCTCTTCGAGCGTCTCGCGCAGCGGCGCATTGTCATAGTAGCTCGTGGCGCTTTGAGCCCCGGCAAAGCTGAACCACGGGGTTGGATGACGCGGCGCGAAGAACCCGGGCTGGCCTTGAACCAGAGTCATCCACGAACTGGCCGCGTTGCGTGCCTTGCGAAAGACGTCGCCATCCGGCGTGTAACTCCAAATCTTGCGTTCGGTAATGCGCTCCCAAAACGTTCTCAGCCGCTTGAGCCGCCATTGCTTCGAGTTGCCGGCGATGATTGCGCAATTGATGGCTCCGATGGAGACGCCCGTCACCCAATCGGGCTCGATGTCGGCCTCGCTTAAGGCCTGAAACACCCCCGCCTGGTAGGCACCCAGCGCTCCTCCGCCCTGCAGAACGAGGGCGATGCGATCGCACCTTTCAGGCTTCCAACCGCGCGCCAGCCGCTGGTAGTCAATGCCTGTGGCCGCGACATCCATGGAGCGCTCCCGCTGACGCCCGCACCATGGAAGACGCCCTATGACGCCATCATGACACCGAAATGTCTTTGTCCGGCGCTGTTCGTCCGTCCGTCACATTGTCGCAAATTCTTGACCACGGCACCGATCCGGCTGTGCGCTTCGCAATCTCTCAATCCACGACGAGATTGTTCTTTTTGATGACCTCGCCCCAGCGCTGCGCTTCCGCCTGGATGAAGGCCGCCATCTCGGCCGGGCTGTTGCCGATCGGCTCGACGCTCGCGGCGCGGAACCTGGCCTGCACGTCCGGCGCCTTGATCACGTCGACGGCGGCTTTGGCGATCTCGGCGGTCAATGCCGGCGCTGTCTTCGGCGGTGCCGCGAGCGCGAACCAGCCGGTAGACACGAGGCCCGGCAAGCCGGCCTCGGCCGTGGTGGGAATCTCGGGCAGCACCGGCGAGCGGCGGGTATCGGCAATCGCCAAGATCTTCACCCTGCCATCGCGGAAGGGCGGGCTGCCCGCCGCGATGTTCCCAAAGAAGACGTCGACGTGGCCGCCAATCATGTCGTTGAGCACCAGCGTTTCGCCGCGATAGGGCACGTGCACCATCTGCGTGTCGGTCATGCCCTGGAACATCATGGCGGTGAGATGGGGCGTGGCGCCGTTGCCCTGGCTGCCGAACGTCACTTTTCCCGGGTTCGCCCTGACATAGTCGATCAGTTCCTTGAGCGAAGTGACGGGCAGCTCCTTGCGCACGATGACGACGTTCGGCACTGAGCCGACCACGGTGATCGGCACGAAGTCCTGGGGTTTGTAAGAGAGGTGCTTGTAGAGCGCCTGGTTGATCGCGAGCGGGCCCGGCGGGCTGAGCAACAGCGTGTAGCCGTCGGGCTCGGATTGGTAAGCGAGGTCGGCGCCGATATTGCCGCCCGCACCGGTCTTGTTCTCGATCACGACCGGCTGTCCCCACTTGGCCTGAAGCTTGTCGCCTATGATGCGGGCCAGCACGTCGTTGATGCCGCCGCCGGGGAAGGGAACGATGAACTTCACAGTGCGGGTAGGAAACGCGCCTTGCGCAGCCGCGGAGGTCGCAACGAGCGCCGCAAAGATTGCGGCGACCCATGCCGCGACGAGTCCTTTCATTCCTGCCTCTCCCGCTCCGGTGACGTCTCGCAGTCCGCCATCAAGGTTGGTAACGTCCGCCGAAGGCCGGTTGGCTCTGGCCCAATCCAGGAAGCTCCCACACGCCCGCGCCGCCCGGATTCTTGTCGGCGCCGATATTGGCGTTGATCAGATACGGCCGGCGTGACGCAAGCGCGGCTCGCAATGCATCGGCAAGATCGGCGGCGCGGTCGACGTTCACGCCCGCGATGCCGGCCGAGCGCGCCATCGCGGCAAAGTCCGGATTGTAGGGTGCGCCGGTGTCGGGGTGGCGGAAGTCGGTCGCCAGCTCGCGACCGCCGAGATAGCCGCGCTGCAATCCGCGGATCGAGGCATAGGCGAAGTTGTTCCACACCACCCAGATGACCGGCAGATCGTATTCGACCGCGGTTCCCAGAACGCTCGCGTGCATGAAGAAGGCGCCGTCGCCACACACCGAAACGCAAGGCCGCTCGGGTGCCGCGAATTGTGCGCCCAAAACGCCGGCGACGCCGAATCCCATCGGGCCGAAGCCCATCGATCCGATGAGCGAATCCGGCCGCCTCGGATTGCAGAACTGGATCAGCCAGTTGTGGTGGACGCCAATGTCGCTCACCAGAATGGCGTCCTCCGGCAGCACTTTGTCGATCTCGTGGGCGGCGCGCTGGGGATGGATCGGCGAGGCGTCCTCGACAAATCCCGGCGCGATGAACGCGTTCCATTCACGGCGATAGCCGTCGATGGTGTCGAGCCATTTCGCGCGCGAGACGGCCGCGTCTGCAAGACCGTCACGCGACTCGAGCTCCGCCAGCACTTGGTGGAGAAAGGTACGCACGTCCGCCATCAGCCCGAGCGCGACTGGATAGTTGCGGGCAATCTCGTCGGGGTCGATGTCGACGTGAATGAGCCTGGTGGGCGGGATCGTGAACGAATAGCCAGGCAGCCACGAGCTCGACGTGCGGTCGTCGAAGCGCACGCCGAGCGCAAGCAGCACGTCGGCGGTGCGCGCGGCGTGGTTGGCCTGATAGGGGCCGTTGCGGGCGATGAGACCAAGCGCCAGGGGATGGCGGGAATCGATGGCGCCGGTGCCGCTCGCCGACCACGCGACCGGAATGCGCAAGCGTTCCGCCACCCGCAACAAGTCCGCCGCCGCGCCGCCGTATTTGACTCCCTGGCCGACCAGGATGACCGGCCGCTTGGCCGCGATCAGCATGTCGACGGCTTTCGTCACGCCCTCGGGATCGGCGCCGCAGCGGCAGGAGATGTTGGCGTTCCACTCTTCCGGCTTGGGGGTTTCCTCGGCGGCGGCTTCCTTGAAGATGTCGAAGGGAACATCGAGCACGACCGGCCCCGGCCGCCCGGTCACCATGGTCTTCCACGCTTGGCGGATCGCGAGCGGAACCATGTCGCCGCGCGTGGGCTGGAACACGCGTTTGCAATAGGCGCGCACTGTGGAAGGAAAGTCCGCCTGATAGTGGCGATAGAGTTCTTGAAACGCGCCGCGGTTGAATTGGCTGGTCGGCACGTTGCCGGTCACCGCCAGGAACGGCACGGAATCGAGATAGGAGTTGGCAAGCGCAATCGGCAGATTGGCCGAACCGGGACCGCAGGAGGTGAACGTCGCCGTCGGCTTGCCGCCGACGCGGTAGTACACGTCCGCCATGAAACCGGCGACGCTTTCGTGGTGGACGGAGACGGTCTTGATGTCGTCGGAGCGTTCGTAGAGCGCGTCGAGGAAGCCGATATTGCCGTGGCCGCACAGGCCAAAGACGTAAGGCACCTTTTCCCGCACGAGATAATCGACGATCACCTGACCGCCGTCGAGCATGTTCTTGGACATGGGCGTTGGTCTTCGCTGTTATTCCGGTTTGATATTCGCGTCCCTGATGATCTTGGTATAGCGCGCCAGCTCGGCCTTGAGGTAGGCGTCCCATTCTTCCGGTTGTGTGGCGAGGGGCTCCATTCCCTGCGAATCGAGCTGCGCCACGACGTCGGGCGCAGCGACCGCCTTCGCCACCTCGTCGCGGAGGCGCTTGGCAATGGCCGGCGGCGTGTTGCTCGGCGCGAGAATCCCGAACCAGCCGGAAATCTCGTAATCGGGCACTCCCGCTTCCATCACGGTCGGCACCTCGGGCAGCGCGGGCGAGCGCTTGGCGCTCGTGACCGCGAGAGGGGTAACCTTGCCGGCCTTGGCCTGCGTGACCATGACCGGCATGGCGTCGAACATCCCGTCGATATGGCCACCGAGGAGATCGTTGAGCGCCGGCCCCGCTCCCTTGTAGGGCACGATGGTCAGCTTGATGCCGGTCTTGGCCTTCAACAGCTCGGTCGCGAGGTAGAGCGAGCTCCCCGTCCCGCCGCCCGCGCCGAAGGCGAGCTTTCCCGGATTTCTGTTGGCGTGGTCGATCAGCGCGTGCACGCTCTTGATCGGCAGATCATTGCGCACGACCAGGATCAGCGGTCCGGTCGCCACTTGGGTGACGGGCGTGAGCCTGGTGAGGTCGAATGGATAATCGGGATGCAACGGCTGGGTGATCAGCACGCTGGTCGAAATGAAGAACAGCGTGTGGCCGTCGGCTGCAGAGCCCGTGAGTTCCCGCAACGCCGGAATGAAATTGCCGCCGGCTTTGTTCTCGACGAAGACCGTCGTGCGGAGGTTTTCGCTCATCTTCTGCGCCACGAGCCGCGCCATCACGTCGGTCGCACCGCCGGCCGCCAGCCCGACGAGGAGGCGGATCGGCTTGCCGGAAAGGTCCTGCGCGGTGGCCGCCGGCGGCGGGACGCAGAACAAGATCGCGCACGCGAGGAGACCTAACACCGTCCGACGTTGCATGCGGTCCTCCCTCGCTATGCGTGAGGCACAGCTTTTGCTCGACGGCGTCGCCGTCATGCGGCGCGAGAGCGCGGCTTACTCCGGCTTGATGCCATGGGCGTCGATGAACTTCGTCCAGTTTGCGATCTCGTTTTCGAGCTTCGTTTTCAGCGCATCGCCGGGAGCGTAGCCCGGCTCGATATCGAGATTGGCCAACCGTTCGCGCACGCGCGGATTCGACAGGGTGGTCGAAACGGCCTTGTCCAGCTTAGCCTTGACGGCGTCCGGAACTCCTCTGGGAGCGAAGAGTCCGAACCAGAAGCGCAGGTCTACGTCCGCGGTCTTGACCCCGGCTTCCTTGAGCGTTGGAACGTTCGGCAGGACGGGTGAACGCTCGGCGCTGGTGACCGCGAGCCCCTTGATCTTGCCCGCTTCGATGAGGCCCTTCGCGACCTGGATCGATGCCATGTTGAGGGCCACGTGCCCGGCGATCACGTCGTTCATGGCAGGCCCGCCGCCCTTGTAGGGAACGTGAACCGCGTCCATTCCCGTGCCCGCCTTTATTACTTCAAACGTCAGATGCGAGACGCTGCCGATGCCGGCGGAGGCGTAATTTATTTTCTGAGGCACCTTACGTGAATACGCGATGAGCTCGTTCACCGAATTGGCTTTGACATTGTTGGCGACTGCCAGAACCAGCGGCGATGTCGCGGCCGTTGCGATCGGGTCGTAGTGCTTGACCGGATCGAAGGACGAGGAGGTCTTCTTATAGAGGGCTTGGCTTATGCCGATCGCGTTTTCCGCCATCAGCAGCGTATAGCCGTCCGGGTCCGACGCCGCGACGTAGTTCCAAGCGATGTAACCGCCCGCACCCGGCTTGTTCTCGATGACGACGGACTGGCCCAGCGCCTCTCCCAATTCTTGCGTGATCTGGCGGGCAAACGTGTCCGTCGCCCCGCCGGGCGGGAACGCAACCACCAGCCGGATCGGCCGGTCGGGATAGGAGGAGGGGCTCTGCGCCTGTGCGGAGATCGCGGTGGCGAGCACGACGGCCACACTCGACCACCAGCGAAAGCGATTGCGCATGATCCGCCTCTTGGTTGCGTTGGCCGGCGCATGCCCGCTGAGCCGGAGTCCCATTGGATCACGCGCCGGCGTCTGCGTCGACGGGGTCGGACCTCGCAGCAAACACTTTATCGTCGCAGGGGGTCGCTTACATATTCGCGAGCAGCCAATCGCCGATATAATCGACGCCAAGCTGACGGTGATCGACTTGGCAGTGCTCGGCGCCACCCTCCTCGGCGGTGAAAATCTTGATGTGCTTTCGCTTCGAGCCGACCCGTTCGTAGAGCTTCTTCGCCTCGGCGAGCGGCACGATCCGGTCGTTCTCGCCGTGCAGCACGAGGAACGCGCATTCGATCCGCTGCGCGACGCCTTCGAGCGTGAACTTCTTCGCCCATTCGAGCGCGGTCTCGTTGTCGGGCGCGCCGACTACCCAGCGGAATTGGAAGATCGAGGTGGAGCTCGTGCGCGGATCAGCCGCGAGCTTGGCCTTGTTGCCGGCGACCCAATCATAAATGTTCCAATGCATGGCGCCGAACGCTACCGCCGCGGCGTAACGTTTCTCGAAGGCGGCAACGCGCGGCGCGTGATAGCCGCCGAAGCTGTAGCCCATGACCGCGACGCGTTTGGGATCGACCTCCGGGCGGGAGGCGACGTAGTCGTAAGCGGCGGTGCCGGCGACCTCGTAGTCGTGACGGCTGTGGATGTTGCGCAGCCGTAGCGCCTCGGCTTGGCCTGGCCCGTCGATGGCGAGCGTATTGATCCCGCGCTTGGCGAAATCGAGGCCGGCGAAGATCACGCTCATTTCCTTGGCGTTGTCCATGCCGTCGAACAGCACGACGGTGGGGCGTTGGCCGCTGCCCGCGCCGCGCACAAAATAGGCGGGCAGGCTCGTCTTCTCGTAGGGCACCTCGACGCGCTCGATCTCGGGATAGAGGCGCTCCATCGCCGCGTGATAGGCGCGCAGCGCCATGCGATACATCGCCATCTTCTCGGTGCCGGGCGGGATGAAGCGCTCGGCGCTGTAGTAGTAATTGCCCGCGCGCATGTAGTAGTGGCCGGCGGTGATGTGGCGCCCTTCCGCGGCAGCGGTGTCGGCGACGCCGGCGACGCGGTCGGCCATCGCCGCCCATTCCTCGCGCCAGACCCGATCGAGGTCGGCTTCCGCGGCGCGCGCCTTAAGCCGCCGGCCCACGCGCTCGACCTCGTCCATGGCAACGGTGGCGTAGGGCACCATGCCCTTGACGATCTGCATGGCGTTGCTCCAGCGCAGGTTGCCGGGAAAATGCACGGCCCAACTATTTGCCGGCGCCGGCGCGCTGTCGTCCTCGGTCATCGCGTGGATCCTCCTGGCAAACACGTGCGGCGGTACGAATTTGAATCCGGCGACGTTCCGGTCGGACTTGGCGGGACGACTGCGCGCGTCACGGAGAAACGCATGGGCGCCTGCTTTTCCCCGTCCCGCATTCGCGTTATCCTGCGGCTTCGGGGCTGACCCTCCGAGCGCGGGCGTAGTTCAGTGGTAGAACGACAGCTTCCCAAGCTGTATGTCGAGGGTTCGATTCCCTTCGCCCGCTCCAGTTTTCTCAAATAAATCGGAGCATTTAGCGCCGCGCTGCTCAAAGGACAGAGGGAACAGAACGGGAAATCTCGGGAGCAAAACGGACGGGTCACGACGAAAAGTCCCGAGAAAGTCCCGAGCTGCGTTCCACTGACGTTCGCGGGAAGCGTACGCGGAGCGTCACGAGCAATGCGCCTCCCGCCGATGACGCGGAGCCAAACTAGGAATTTGGGGGTCGGGAGTTCGAATCTCTCCGGGCGCGCCATTTAATCTCCTGAGATGATTAATTTTTTGCGTCGCCCGCAAATCAGCCCAGACTAAACGCCGCGTTTTAGTCTGGATTTAGTCTGGGGAATTTTCGGTCTGGGGCTTCTCACGTTATGCGTCGTGGGCGGTCGCGCCGCTCAGGTGCGAGCTGACAGTAGCTTCACTGCGTTCTCGCAGACGTCCTGTGCCAAGCTGCGGCCTGTGCTCTTCATTCCTGGCCTCTCGCTCGCAGGCCGCGGACTCATTTAGAGTGAGAGTTTGGCCGGGTCGGTCGTGACGGGTCGAGGTTCGCGAGAGAGGCTCGCGGCGCTCGTCGCGGAGATCCGCGATGTCACGTTCAGCCGCTCGCGCTCGCGCCGGTCGGGACCGGACGAGCCTCTATCAAGAAATCACCGACAAGATCATCGCAGGGCTGGAGGCCGGCCGCGTGCCGTGGGTTCAGCCGTGGGGGGCTGTGGCGGCGAAAGCGTCGCTCACGATGCCGAAGAACGCGGCGACCCACCGGCAGTACTCGGGGATCAATGTGCTCATCCTCTGGGGCGCGGTGATCGAGCGCGGCTTCAGCATCCAGAATTGGCTCACCTTCCGCCAGGCGCTCGGCCTCGGCGGCAATGTCCGCAAGGGCGAGCATGGCACGACGGTCGTCTACGCCGACCGCTTTGTGCCCGATGAGGAACGCCGCCGGGCGGAGCGCGACGAGACGAGCCCAATGCGATCCCGTTTCTGAAACGATTCACGGTGTTCAACACCGACCAATGCGAAAACCTGCCTCGCGAATTGACGAGCGCTCCCGCACCGGTTCCCGACGGGCTCATCCTGCCGCACGCCGTGGCATTGATCGCCGCGACCGGCGCCGACTTCCGCATCCGCGGCGATCGCGCCTTCTACAGCCCCATCCATGATTTCATTCAGGTTCCGCGGCCCGAGGCCTATTACGAGCCCATCAACTGGCACCGGACGGCCCTGCACGAGCTCGGTCATTGGACGGGCGCGGCGCAAAGACTCGATCGTGATCTCTCCGGCAGCTTCGGATCGAAGAAGTATGCCCAGAGGAGTTGGTCGCCGAGATCACGAGCGCCTTCGTCTGTGCATCACTCGGCATCGTGCCAACGGTGCGCCACGCCGACTATGGCTCCTGGCTCGAGGTCGTGCGCGAGGATGATCGCGCCATCGTTCGCGCCGCCAGCGCCGCATCGAAGGCGGCGGACTACTTGCTCGCGTTTCGCCCCGAGTCCAACGAACCCGTCGAAGCCGTCGAATTGTCCGGCCATCTCGTCGTCAGCGACAGACAGGAGGTGTCCGCTCGATGAGGCTCCGAGAAGCCGACTGCAGGCGCGGCCGTACTCGGTTCGAGGGCGGCCGTTATCGCCGTGACGGGTCACCAGCAACGGAATCGGTCCGTAGCACCCGTCGCGGAGATACGACGATGCGCATGTCCGACGATCCGGCTCTACGAGACTACGACGACTACTATATCGGCAGCATTCTTCGCGGCGAAGGCACTGCGTTTCTCCTGGACCAAGGCATCCTTTTCGCCGCATACGATGCGCTAGGGCACGACGCTCTCGATGAAGAAGTTTCGCGTACGCGCCACATCGACCATTGGTTGGGCTCTGATTTCGACGGAGTAATCATGTTTGGCGAGGGCGATGCCGTGCAGCACACTGCTGGCGAGGAGTCTGAACGTTGCGCCGACGACAATCTGAATGCTGTCCCCCAAGCAGCTAGTGTCGCCAGCAAGGCGGCCGCCTGAGCGACATGTCTTCGCAAGCCGCCGATCTGGCGCGCTGTCTCGCGCGTGATGCCGAGGCGGTGTGCCGTCGCTACCTGTCAAACGGCCGCCGCCGGGGTCGCTACTGGGTCGTCGGTGACGTCGCCAACACGCCGGGCCGCAGCCTGTTCGTTCGCCTCACAGGACCGGACAGCGGGAAGGGCGCCGCCGGCAAGTGGACCGACGCCGCCACCGGCCAGCATGGCGATCTCCTCGACCTCATCGCCCTGAAGCTCGGGTTGGAGCGTTTGCGCGACGTGCTTGACGAGGCGCGCTCGTTCCTCAGCCTACCGCCGCCTCAACCAACCGCAAATCGGTGCGCGCCCCAACCATCGGCACCAATCCGGTCGCCCGCATCCGCACGACGGCTGTTCGCGATGGCACAGCCGATTTCCGGCACGATCGCAGAAACGTATCTGCGCAAGCGCGGCATTACGGCTTTGCACGACGCTCCGGCACTGCGCTTCCACCCCCGTTGCTATTACCGGCCGGACGCCGATGCGCCGACCGAGATCTGGCCGGCGCTGGTTGCCGCGGTCACTGACCTCGGTGGCAACATCACTGGCGCACATCGCACTTGGCTCGACCCAATGGGAGCGGGCAAAGCACCTATCGACACGCCAAGACGCGCGATGGGTCATCTCCTCGGGCACGGCGTCCGGTTCGGTGTCGTGACCGACGTCATGGTGGCTGGCGAAGGCATCGAGACCGTGCTCTCCGTCCGAAGCGTTCTGCCGAACCTGCCCATGGTTGCTGCGCTCTCCGCCAATCACCTCGCCGCCCTTCTCCTCCCGGCAATGCTTCGCCGTCTCTATGTCGTGCGCGACAACGATCCGGCCGGCGACCTGGCGGCGGCGACCTTGACCGACCGGGCGCAGGCCGCCGGGATCGAGGCGCTCACGTTGTCGCCGACGCTGGGCGATTTCAACGAAGACCTCCGCCGTCTGGGCGTGGATCATCTTCGAACAGCCTTGCGCGTGCAGCTTGCCCCGCAAGACGTGCCTCGATTCCTGAGATCGACGGACGAGGCCGGAACGGGACGATGAAGTGCGCGGCTCGCCCTCCAGCTTGTCGATCGCATCGGTTCGCGGTGATCGCTCCCTTGCCGGAGCGGGCCGCGCCCGCGGCCTTCGAGAGGGCGATCGGACGGCAAGCGGCCCGGGCCCGCAACGGCGGTCGGCGGCTATTTTCCACCGCCGGGATTGACACCCCGCGCGGCAGGCCGCGTGGGGACCCCGGTCTCCCGGCTTTGCATCGCGAAGCAAAATAGCCGCCGTCCGCCGTCCTCCGCTGCGCTCCGGCCGCTGTCGCTGCGCTCGGCGGTGCAGGCCCGGTCCGCCCGCCGTCGGGTATCGCCGTGAAGGCCACGATGGGCGCGGCCGACTCGACAAAGGGACATCACCATGGCGACCGATCGCGACAATACCGATTTCGACCCTGCGCACTCCTCATCACCGACAGATCACGTCCTTGCGGAGCTTCAGATCCATGGCCATCGTCCCTTCCAGGACGAACCCGACCCCCGGCCGCTGCCGGAAGCCAACGCCATCAGCGGCGCCGTGGCCGACATCTTCGACGCGCTGATCGCGACGCTCCGTGACACGCGCCTCGAACCCGACCTTGAGAGCCTGCTGTGGTCGGCCGTCAATCTCTTCCACCGCGCAGCCGACCGCGTGCAGCGCGAGCTCGACGACAATGAGGACGCGCAGAAGCGCAGCCAGAAGGAACAGGACGGCTCGGAGATTCGGTCGGTCGAATTGGAGCGCCTCGTGGCCGAGGGGCTCACGCTCGTCGAACGCCGCAACAGCATGGAGCTGTTCCGCGACCTCGCTGCCGACCAATTCGAGCGCCACACCGGCTCCTCCTGGCGGCCGCGCTCGGGCTCGATGGTCAACCATCGCACGCTGACCGCGGCAATGATCGACAGCCGCGATTTTCTCGCCGCCAAGCGCCGCGCCGAGACCGAGGTGCTGCTCCCAGTCGGACCCAAGATCGCCTTCACCGGCGGGCTCGACTTCAACGACCACGCCGCCATCTGGGACACGCTCGACAAGGTCCACGTCAAGCATCCCGAGATGGTGCTGCTGCATGGCGGCAGTCCGAAAGGCGCAGAGCGCATCGCCGCCTGCTGGGCTGACAACCGGAAGATCCCGCAGGTCGTCTTCAAGCCGGACTGGAACCGTCACGCCAGAGCCGCGCCGTTCAAGCGCAACGACCGGGTCCTCGACGTCCTCCCGATCGGCGTCATCGTATTCCCGGGCTCGGGCATCTCGGCGAATCTCGCGGATAAGGCGAAGAAGCTTGGCATCCCGGTCTGGAAGTACCGCGGCGCGTGAGCGCTGCCGCACTCCGCAATACGGCTAAAGCGTAAGGCCACGAACCGAGAGACCCATCCCACACGTACTCCTCCGACTTGGCGTGAACTCGAGCAGGCCGCGTGCGCGCACGTCACCTTATCCGAGTATGGATTCCAAAGACCATGCGGATCGGCTATTCTCAGCGTCGCGCCGTGGTGGTGGTGGAAGGCGCGACCGTGGACTTTGCACGGAGACCCACCACCATGATCATCATCGGCATCGTTCTAGCTCTTGTCGGCCTCGCATATCTCTGCTGGCTGCTGTTCGCCCTGGCGGTCTATGCGCTTCCATTGTTCGCTGGCGTCACCGCAGGGCTTGCCACCTATCACAGCGGTTCGGGGCCGATCGGAGCGATCATCGTCGGGCTAATTGCCAGCAGCGTCACCCTCGTCCTTGGGCAGATCGCCTTCACGACGTTGCGCTCGCCCCTTATTCGCGCAGTGATCGCGCTCCTCTTTGTAGTGCCGGCTGCCATCGCGGGATATCATGCTGCGCTGGGCCTCGCGCACATCGGCATACCCGCCGACGGTTGGCGACAGGCAGTGGCAGTTGCGGGCGCGATCATCGTGGCAGCCACGGCTTGGGCGCGCATGGTGCTCTCTGCCCCGCGCCCGACGCCGGACAAGGCATTGCCGCCGGCGTGACACCGCCTCATGCTGAGGTCGCTGGCCAATCAAGGCTGAGTCCTCGCCGTTCGTCGTTTCGAGGGTGGTTGTTGGCGGAGCCGGTCTCTGATCGCCACCAACGCGTGACCACAGCGGTCGCTGCAGCGCTCGATCGCACTGAGGCGGCGTCCCGGTGGATGCGACACGATCCGCCATGCGGGCGCTGTGTGGCCGGGGTCGGGACATGCAGTGCCGCCCTTCTGTACGCAAGGGTTTCTTTT
>Ga0318535_10000120_pt1 | contig 13589 bp, 10 predicted proteins | sample GRESIP117b4f27_FD_203658 | JGI IMG/M metagenome (GOLD analysis project Ga0318535, IMG submission 203658) | Tropical soil microbial communities from Luquillo Experimental Forest, Puerto Rico - GRE.SIPMG.117b4f27 | ecosystem: Environmental > Terrestrial > Soil > Tropical forest > Bulk soil...
ATCCGTTCCTGCCGCCGCTCTAGTCCAGCGTAATACGAGGCGACGACGGACATGGCAAACACTCCGAAGAAGATCAAGGATCCCACGGAAGCGGCGCTTTCGGCGATCCAGGATGCGCTCTCGGCGCGCGACGCCGTGGAAGCCTCGGCGCGCGACGCTGCGGAGGCGGAAGCCGCCAGTCCACCCGCCGCGCAGGTCACGCCGCCCGAAGAGCCCAGCTCGGAGCCGACGTGGCGCACCTTGCCCTCCGCCACGCCCGACGAAGCGCCCCGCCAACCGGAAGAGTCCCGCCAATCGGAAGAGCAGAGCTTGCTGCGCCGCGCGGCCAACGACGACCGCGAATCCATCGGCCAGATCTTGCGGACCCTGCAGCGTCGCCCGGCGCATACGTCCTACGTCACCGCGACCGTCTTCGCCGGCTTGTGGGTGTTGGCCGGGCTCGTGCTCGGCTGGATGTATCTGCCCGAGCTGCAGTCCGCGCTCGGACCCACCGGCCTGGCGGCGCCGGTGTTGGCCATGCTCGCCGTCGTTTTCTTCGTGCCGATCATCTTCTTTTACGTGCTGGCGCACATGGCGTGGCGCTCGCAGGAGCTGCGGCTGATCACCCAGTCCATGGCCGAGGTCGCCATGCGGTTGGCCGAGCCCGAGACGGTCGCGCGCGAGTCGATCGTCACCGTCGGCCAGGCGATCCGGCGCGAAGTGACCGCCATGGGCGACGGCGTCGAGCGCGCGCTCGCGCGCGCCGCCGAGCTCGAGACCTTGGTGGCGAACGAGGTGTCCGCCCTCGAACATGCCTACAACGACAACGAAGTGCGCATCCGGGCGCTGCTGCAGGATTTGGGCAGCCAGCGCGACACCCTCGTCGGCCAGGCCGGGCAGATCCGCGACGCCATCAACAGCGTCCACCTCGATCTGGGCCACGATATTTCGCAAGTCAGCGAGCTCGTTGCCGAGCAGGTCGACGACGCTTCGCGGCGCATCACTCACGCGCTCTCGGAGAAGGCCGAGCACATCACGCGCGCGCTCGGCAACGCCGGCGACACGATGATCCAGACGCTCGGCGAGCGCGGCGGCGATCTGCTCGCCCGCCTCGAAAACACCAGCCGTGACACCGCGCAGGCGATCTCCGCCGCCAGCGACCGCCTGAGCACGACCCTCAATTTCAAGACCGATCACATCGGCGACGAGTTCACCGAGATCACCGCCAATGTCCAGCGCACGATGTCGGAGCGGCTCGAACAAGTGACGGGGGATTTCGCGCAAAAGTCTGCCGAGATTCTCGATCTGATGAGCCACCGTTCGCAGGAACTGACCGACCTCGTCATCGATACCGGCAACCAGCTCGCCGAGACGATTTCCAGCCGGGTCGAGGAGGTCAACACCACGCTCAAGAACACCGGCGATTCCCTCGTCCTCGATCTGAGCCTGCGTGGCGGAGACGTGGTATCCAAGCTCGAGCAGACCGGCGCGCGCATCACCGATACCATCGTGCAGCGCGGCGACCGGGTGACCGATCAGTTCCACGAGACCGCTGATGCGCTTGCCGACGTGATCGCCGGCCGCGGCGAGGCGACGCGCGAAATGCTCGCTGCGCGGCTGCAAGCGTTCGAGAACATGTTCAATCAGGGCGGCAGCGAGCTCGCCGCCATGATCGCCAGCCGCGGGGACGCCGTACGCGAGCTGCTCGCGGCCCGGCTGCAATCGTTCGAAAACATGTTCAATCAGGGCAGCGGCGAGCTCGCCGACGTCATTACCAGCCGCGGCGATGCGGTGCGCGAATTGCTGGCGGCGCGGCTGCAAGCATTCGAGGACATGTTCAATCAGGGCAGCAGCGAGCTCGCCAACGTGATCGCCATCCGCGGCGACGCGATGCGCGAATTGCTGGCCACGCGACTGCAATCGTTCGAGCACATGTTCAATCACGGCGGCACCGAGCTCGCCGAACGGATCGCGCGCGACGCCACCACGCTCGGCAATCTCATCACCCGCCATCTTGCCGAGTTCGACCGCACCGTGAAGACCTACGGCGGCGAAATGGTCGAACGTCTCGGCGAGCGCACGCAGGACATTTCGGGCGCGATGCGCGACTACCTGGACAATTTCGACACCCGCGTCACGGTCAAGTCGGCCGAGATCACGGCGAGCCTCGACCAGCAATTCAACCGTTTCCGCGACGCTCTTGACGGGCGGACCCAGACGCTCGGCGAGACGCTCTCTGCGCGCGTCATGGACGTCGCCAGGAAGGTGACCGAGGGTGGAAACGAAGTCGTCGGCGCGCTCGACAAGCGCATCGCCGACGTCACCGGCGTCATCAACGCGCGCGGCGCCCAGCTTACCCAAAGCATCGGCGCCAAGATCGAGGACATCGACAGGACGCTGGGCGTCAAAGCGATGGAGGTGGCCGACAATCTCGATACGCGCATCAGCCGGTTCGAAGATCTCCTGAGCGGGCGCGCCGAGAGCATGACCCAGGAGATCGAGGCGCGCAGCCAATCGGCCGTCGACTTGCTCGCCGCGCGCACCGAGAGTCTGACCAAGGAAATCGAGGCGCGCAGCCAATCGGCTGCCGAGTTGCTGACCGCCCGCACCGACAGCTTTACCAAGGAGATCGAAACGCGCAGTCAATCGGTTGCCGAGTTGCTCACCGCCCGTACCGACAGCCTAACCAGGGAAATCGACGCCCGCAGCCAATCGGCTGCCGAGTTGCTCACCGCGCGCACCGAGCATCTCAGCAGCACGATCAGGGCCAATACGGGCGATGCCGCGCAGGCGATCGAAAAGCTGACCAAGGCCTCGGTCGAGGCGATCGGCGCGCGGACGGAGCAGCTGACCGCCGTCATCAAGGCCAGCACCAGCGAGGCCGAGCGCTCGCTCGGCAATCTCTCGACCGCCGCTTCGAGCACCATCAATGCCGGGATCCAGCAACTCAGCGACGCGGTCAAGACCAACAGCGCCGAGGCGGAACGTTCGCTCACCCAGCTCGCGGCCAGCACCACGACCGCGATCCGCTCGAGCGCGCACGACGCCGAGCGCGTGATCAGCGGCATGTCCACCGGCGTGAGCAACGTGCTCAAGCAGAACGCCGGCGAGGTCGAACGCACGCTGCTTTCGGTCAGTGCCGAGGTGGCGCGCAATTTCGTCGGCAAGGCCGAGGAGATTTCGACGGCGGTGGGCCAGCGCGCCGCCGAGATGACGAAGATCGTCGACGAGAAATCAAGCGGCCTGCTCGCCGCGCTCACCAACAAGAGCCAGGAGTTCGTGAGCGAGGTCAGCCGCGTCACCGATCACGCGGTCAAGGCGATCGAGGCCAAGGGTTTCAACTTCACCCAGACCATGATGGACAACAGCGAGCAGATCGCGCGGCTCATCAGCGAGGCGAGCGAGACTGCGACCGGCGCCGTCAATCAATCGCTCAAGGACCTGCAGACGAGCCATATCGCGGCGACCGAGACAACCGGCGAAGCCGTCAGTCGCTCGATCAAGGAATTGCGCGAAACCGCCGAAATGGCGACCCAAAGCGCGGCCAAGACCATCAGCCGCACGCTCAAAGAGCTGCAGGACACCACCCACGCGGCGGTCGAGCAGTCCAAGCAGACGGCGTCAGCCGCCGTCACCGAGATCCAGGAGACGCAAAGCATGCTGCGGTCGGATACGACCGCACTCTACGAGCGCCTGCGCGAGGCCAACATTCTCCTGCAGGAGGTGCTCAGCGGCGCGCACGAGAACATGAGCGACATCGAGAGCACGCTGGTCACGCGCGTCTCCGACTTCGTCGCAGCCATGAACGACGTCGCAGAGAAGGCCGGCACGGCGAACAGCGACGTGGAGCGCAACATCACGAGCTTCCAGGCGATGTCCGCGCAGACGCTCAACGATCTCAGCCAGGTCGCCGGCCAGTTCGACGCCCATGCGCGCTCGCTCGCGGAAGCGGTCGCGCTCATCGATGCCAGCAACGAGCGGACCGCAGGCGCGCTGACCGAGCGCAGCGCCTCGCTGGAGCAGCTCTCCGCCACGCTCGACGGCAAGGCCGGCGATCTGGAGCAGCGGCTCACGCGCTTTGCCGGCGTGCTCGACCAATCGCTCGAAGCCGCGGGCGAACGCGCGCGCGACATCGCCCGCCTGACCGCGGAATCGGCGAGCACGGGCGCCCAAACGATCACCGAGAATTTCGAAGCGATCCGCAGCGGCGCCGAGGAGGAACGGGCGCGCCTGAGCGAGGCGATGCACAGCATCTACGAGCAAGCGAGCGAAGAGTCGCATGCCATGCTCTCGCAGGCGGCGCAGCGCTTCGCGAACGTGCTCGACGAGTTGAAGCAGATGACCGCCGAGATGCGTCAAGAGCTGGAGGGGACGCGCGTCGAGCTGCGCAAGGGTATTCTCGAGCTGCCGCAGGAGACGGCGGACACCGCCTCCCACATGCGGCGCGTCATCGTCGATCAGATCGAGGCGCTGGCCGAGCTCAATCGCATCGTAGCGCGCCACAGCCGCAGCCTCGACGCCGTCGAGCCAGCCGCGCGCCGCCTGGAGCCGGTCGAGACCGTCGTGCGCCGGGCGGAGCCCGTGGAGACGGCTGCCCGCCGTGGCGTCGCACGGGAGGAGCCGCCGCGCACCAATGGCAGCCCGCGGCCGGAGCCTGCGCGCCAGCGCGCGGACATCACCGGCGTGGTTGCGCCGCCGGTCATGCCGACGCGGCGCGCCGAGGCGCCCGCGCTCAGTCCCGCGCAGGCCGGCGGCGGGCGCAGCGGCTGGCTCTCCGAGCTGCTCACGCGCGCCTCGCACGAGGCCGAGGCGCCTGCGCGCGAGGCTCCGCTGCCGCGCGAAGCTCCGCCGCCGCGCGAGGCGCCGCCCGAGGCCGCGCGCCCCGAGCGCCACACCATCGACTCGCTCGATTCGCTCGCCGTCGACATCGCCCGCATGATCGACCACGACGCGGCGGCCGAGTTGTGGGATCGCTACAAGCGCGGCGAACGCGGCGTGTTCACGCGCAAGCTCTACACCATGCAGGGCCAGAAGGCGTTCGAGGAAATCCGCAAGCGCTACCGCGGCGACGGCGATTTCAGGCGCACCGTCGACCGCTATATCGGCGAGTTCGAGCGGCTGCTCGAGGAGGTCTCGCGCGACGACCGTGGCCAGATGCTGGCGCGCAGCTATCTCACCTCGGAGACGGGCAAGGTCTACACCATGCTCGCCCACGCCGCCGGCCGTTTCGACTGACGAGCGCGCGCGGTCAACACGAGCGGGCGCGCCACGAGCGCGCCCGCTTCGTTTCGGTGAACGGTGAACCGACGACAGAGGCTACTTCAGGAACAGCTCGTTCCACAGCCCCTCCCATTTCGGCGCCTCGGCCAGCGATTTGATCGGATCGACCATGACGTGTTTGTGCGCGTCGAGCAGCGTCTTCTGCATCCGGCTCGAGGGCACGCGGCCCATGTCGCCGAGGAGCTTCTGCCCCTCGGGCGAGAGCACGAAGTCGGCGAACAGGAGCGCCGCATGCGGATGCGGCGCGTTCGCCGCCACCGCGATCGCCTGCGGGCGCCCGACCAGCGGCTCGACTGCGGCCCAATCGATCGGTCCGCCCTTCGCCTTGATCGAGTCGGCGTTGCCGCTGTAGATCGTCAGGCACAGCGGCAATTCGCCGGCGGCCACGAGCTGCGCCACCAGGACGTGGCCCTTGCGCATCTCGGGCTTCAAGGCTGCGAGCCTGCGGAAGAACTCAAGTCCGCGCGCCTCGCCCATGAAGCTGACGACGCCGTACATCCAGTCGCTGTCGGTCGCCTCGAGCGCGAGGCGCCCTTTCCATCGCGGATCGGCGAAGCCCTCGAGCATCGCGGGCAGCTCCTCGCGCTTGACCTTGCCGGTGTTGTAACCCACGACCCAGAGATTGGCGCGGTCGCCGAACCAGCGCCGATGCGGCGGGATCGCCCAGGGCGGCAGATCGGCGAGGGAGGGACTGTTGAACTCTCCCACCACCTCTTCGCGCGCGAGCGCCTCGACCTCGGGCGCGTTGGTCTCGACCACGTCCATGCTGCGGCGGCCGCCGCGCGCCTCGGTGAGCGCGCGCTGCAACACGTTCTCGCTGAGCGCGCGCCAGAGCTGGACCTTGGCGCCGTATTTCTTCTCGAAGGCTTGGGCGAGCGGTCCCGATTCGGTGGTTGCCATCGAGGTGTAGAACGTGAGCGTGCCCTCCTCGCGCGCCTTGGCGATCAGCCGCTCGCTGCGGTCGGCGCCCTGGTACAGGTAAATCGCGGAATTGTCGGCGGCGGCCGTTTGCGCACGCCCACGCGTTATGCCAAAGGCTACGCTCATGCAAAGCGCGACCGTCACGCAAAAACCAACCATGCGCGGCACGGGACGCTTCGTGCAAATGCCGACGCGCGGCATCGTTGCGGCTCCTGCTCGACGGCCGGTTGCTTTTAGCCTCATCGGCGCCGCCGAAGCAATGCGGCGCCATCACGCGTCGTGCCTGCCCAGGCTTCGCGATGACGCATGATACCACGCCGATGACCCCTCTCGCGCTTTCCGTTCGGGTGGAGCGCTGGCCGATCGCCGGCTCGTTTGCCATCAGCCGCGGCGCCAAGACCGAAGCCGTCGTCGTGGTCGCGGAGCTCTCCGATGGCATCCATCGCGGCCGCGGCGAATGCTTGCCCTATGCGCGCTACGGCGAGACGGTCGAGGGCGTGGCGGCCGCGATCGCCGCGATGGCCGCGGACATTGCCCGTGGGCTTGATCGCGAACGCCTGCAATCCGCCATGGCGGCGGGCGGGGCGCGCAACGCGCTCGACTGCGCGTTCTGGGACTTGGCGGCCAAGCGCGCCGGACGGCCGGTGCACGACCTTCTCGGGGTCGCCGCGCCCAAACCCGTCACGACCGCCTATACGATCTCGCTCGCCACGCCGGACGCGATGGCGCAAGCCGCCGCCGCGGCCGCCGCGCGCGCGCTCATAAAGGTCAAGCTCGGAGCCCCGGGGGACCCGGCGCGGATCGCGGCGGTGCGGCTTGCCGCGCCGCGGGCGGAGCTGATCGTCGACGCCAATGAAGGCTGGACGCCGGACGATCTCGCGGCGAACCTCGCCGCTTGCGCGCAAGCCGGCGTCACGCTCGTCGAGCAGCCGTTGCCCGCCGATCGCGACGATGCGCTCGCGCGCATGACGCGGCCGATTGCGATCTGCGCGGACGAGAGCGTGCACGCTCGCGCCTCGCTGCCCTCGCTCGTGGGCAAGTACGACGCCGTCAACATCAAGCTCGACAAGACCGGCGGCTTGACCGAGGCGCTCGTCATGGCCGGCGAAGCCGAGCGGCTTGGATTTACGCTCATGGTCGGCTGCATGGTCGCGACCTCGCTGGCGCTGGCGCCGGCGATGCTTGTTGCCCAGCGCGCGCGTGTCGTTGATCTGGACGGGGCGCTTTTGCTCGCGCGCGACCGGCCGGACGGGCTTCGCTACGACGGCAGCCAAGTTCACCCGCCGACGCCGGCGTTGTGGGGATGAAACGCGAGCAGCCTTCTGCTCACGCGGGCGCAGAGCTAGACTTCACACAGGCGGCCGAAGAAGCCGTCCTGCAACAGGGCGAGGAAACCGAGGACGGAATGCCGTGAGCGGCAAGCAATTCTTTTCGGCTCGCAAAATCTTGCTGGCGGTTTGCGTCGCGGCGGGCCTCGGCGCGCTCATCGCGCCCGCGGCGGCGCAAGTCTATCCCAACCGCCCGGTCAAGATCGTCGTGCCGTTCGTGCCGGGTGGGCCCACGGAGTTCATCATCCGCCTCCTTGCGGATCGGTTGACGGCCATGCTCGGGCAGCCCTTCGTCATCGAAAATCGTCCGGGCGGGGCGGGCGGCACCGTCGGCGCGAAGTCGGTCGCGAGCGCGGAGGCGGACGGCTACACGCTGCTGTTCAGCTCGCCGGGACCACTCGTCACCGCCGCCGCGGTGTACAAGACACTCGACTACGATCCGATCAAGAGTTTTGCGCCCATTGCCATGGTCATCTACGCGCCGCAAATGCTGGTCGTTCATCCGTCGGTTCCGGCGGATTCGCTCGAGGGGCTCGTTGCCTATGCGAAGCGCAATCCGGGGAAGATCACCTTCGGATCGTCCGGATACGGCACGCAGCCGCACATGCTCGGAGAAATGCTGAGGCTTGCAGCCGACATCAACATCATTCACGTGCCCTACCGCGGCGCGGGCCAGTCCGTCACCGACCTCCTGGCGGGCCAGGTGCAGATGATCTTCGAGACCACCGCCATTCTTCTGCCCCACGTGCAAGGCGGACGATTGCGGGCGCTGGCGGTAGCGACCGAGGCGCGCTCGCCGCTGCTGCCGGGCGTGCCGACCACGGCCGAGAGCGGATACCCCAAGCTCCTCGCCTCGTTCTGGTCGGGGCTGCTGGCGCCGGCGGGGACGCCCTCCCCCATCGTCGAGAAGCTCAACGCCGCGATCAACGAGATCCTTCGATCCAAGGACGCGCAAGCAGGCTTTGCGCGGTTGGGCGCGGAAGCGAAAATCGGCTCGCCGCAGGATTTTGCGGCCTTCATCGCCGCCGAGGCACCGCGCTGGACGGCGATTGCGAACGAGACCGGCATCAAGGTCGACTGAGAGCCGCCGGATCGCTGGAGAAGATCATGCTCGGCAAACGCATCGTTTGCTCGGCAATTCTCATGCTTGCCTGCGGTCTCGCGGCCGCCGGGGAGACGACGTCCTATCCCGCGCGGCCGATCAAGATGATCGTGCCCTTCCCGCCGGGAGGGCCGGTCGATGTCACGGCCCGCATCCTGACGCAGCACCTGCCGCAGACGCTCGGACAACCCGTCGTCGTCGAGAACCGCGCGGGCGCCGCGGGCAGCCTCGGCGCAAAGGCGGTGGCGAGCGCCGACCCCGACGGCTACACGTTGCTATGCGGAAACATCTCTACGCTCGTCGTGCTGCCTGCGGTCAGCAACAATCGCGACTACGACCCGAGCAAAGCCTTCGCCCCCATCGCGAAGGTTTCCCAAAATCATGAGGTGCTGGTCGTCCATCCCGCATTTGCGGCGAAGTCGGTGCCGGAGCTCGTCGCCTACGCCCAGGCGAACCCGGGCAAGCTCAATTACGGATCGGCCGGCCACGGCAATGCCACCCACCTCGCGGCCGAATTGTTCAAGCTGCGAACCGGCGTCGACATCGTACACGTTCCCTATAAGGGCGCTGCCGATGCCGTGACGGGCGTCTTGGGCGGGCAGGTGCAAATGTTTTTCGGGGATATCGGCGGCGTGCTTGCGCTGGTGCGCGAGGGAACGCTGCGCGCCCTGGCGGTGTCGAGCGAAACGCGCAACGCGTTTCTCCCCGATGTGCCCACCATGATGGAGAGTGGAGTGCCCGACTACGTGGTGTTGACCTATATCGGCGTGGTGGCGCCGGCCGGCACTCCCCAAGGAATCGTCGTCAAGCTCAATTCCGCGATCAACGCGAGCTTGGCATCGCCGCAGTTGGCGGCGGCCTTCGCCAAGCTCGGCGCCGAGATGCGTCCCGCTCCGCCCCAGGCATTCGCGGCTTTTCTCGCAGCGGAAACGCAGAAATGGTCGCAGGTTGCGAGGACAGCCAACATCAAGCTCGAATAGAGGGCGCCACCGCAGCCCGCCGCCCGCCGCCGGCTCCGCGGTATGGGTTCACCGGGGTGCCCATCGGTGGTTAACTAAGTCGGGCAGGTTCCATCCGATCGGCACGGCTGTTCACATTTATCCCACATTTGATTTTCAAAGATTGCGCGAGGGCGGCGCCACCTCTGCCGGGCAGGCGCCGGGAGCACGGAGAGGGCAAGCATGAAAATTGCTGTTCTGGCCGGCGCCGTCGCGGCGGCGCTGACGGTTTCAACTGCGCATGCGGCGGTACGGATCAAAGCTGATCCCGGGGGTCAAATCGGGCCCTACCTTGAAAATCTGGTGGCGTTGCGGGGCTCGGGCGAGCGGGTCATTATCGACGGGCCGTGCCTGTCGGCGTGCACCATGTTGCTCGGCGTGATCCCGCGCAACCGCATCTGCGTCACGCCCCGCGCGCGGCTCGGCTTCCATGCGGCATGGCATCCCGGCAGCAATGGCCAGCAGGTGACGAGCCACGAGGCCACGCAGCTTTTGATGGACATTTATCCCGAGCACGTGCGCAGCTGGATCGCGCGGCGCGGCGGGCTCTCCCCGCGCATGATGTATCTCAGCGGCCGCGAACTCACGGCGATGTATCAGACCTGCGACTGATACCCTCTCCTGCCTTTGGGCTTTGGCGCGGCGCCCCGTCGGTGAGCCGATGGGCGGCCAGTGCGAACACGCCGCCGGCCGCCGCCGTGAGCGCCATGGCGCCATAGGCAAGGCCGCCCCAGCGCGCAAAGAGCACGCCTGAAATTCCCATGGCCGCGGCCATGACGAGCCCAAGCGCGACGGCAAGATAGCCCTGCGCGGTGGCACCGAGTTCGGCCGGCGCCGCGCGCGCCATGAAGCCGAGCGCGCCGAGATGGGTGGCGCCGAACGACAGTGCATGCAGGCATTGCAGCGGCGGCAGCAGCGCCGTGGGCGGATCGAACGCCATGGCGCTCCAGCGAACGACCGCGCCCGCGGCGCCGAGCATGATGAGCGTGGTGGGGGCGAGCGGCAGCCGCCCCGAGATCGCAAACAGCGCGATTTCGGCCACGACTGCGAGCGCCCAAAGCGCGCCGATCGCGCCGCCGTCGAGGCCCGCGGCCCGCCAGTCGAGCGCGGAGAAGCCGTAATAGATCGCGTGGCTCGCCTGGATGAGGCTCGCCGCGGCCGCCGCTGTGAGAAGGGCGGGATCGCGCAACAGGTCCCGCGCGGACGATAGCTGGGTTGCGGATGGATTTCCCTGGTGCGGGGGAAGTGGAGCGAGCGCGTAGGCCGCCGCTGCGGTGATCGTCAGCGCCGCCACGATGAGCCAAATAAGCTCACGCGCGGGGATGAGGTCGAGGAGGAGGCCGGCGCCGAAGCTGCCGACAATGAAGGCGGCGGACCCCCAAAGCCGCACCGGGCCGTAGGCGCGGCGGAGACGGCCGAGCCCGCGCAGCGCATAGGCGTCCGCCAGCGGCATGATCGGCGTGTAAAAGACGGACGCCAGCGCCAGCGCTATCGTGATGACGGCGGCGCCTTGCGCCATCCCCACCGCGCCATAGCCGAGCACTGCCATCCCCGCCGCGATCACGATCGCCATGCGCAGCGCGTCGTGCCGGTCGGCGCCGCGCGTTGCGAGCGGGATCGCGAAGACGCGCACGATCATGGGGAGCGCGAGCGCGATGCCGATCGCCCCGGCGTCGAGGCCCTTGGCCGCGAGCCAGAGCGGCAAGAACGGCAATTGCACGCCGAGCGCGACGAAGAGCGCGGCGTAGAAGATTGCGAGCCGCCACGCAAACGCGGATTCCGACGACAGCGGACGGACGATTGAGGACAGGAGATGCAACCCCAATGCCCGTTCTCTAGCTTGCGTCCTCTGTTGTCCGACTAGGCCACCAACCGGTAGAACAGGTCCGGATCGACATTGCCGCCGGAGAGAACCGCGACCGCGATCTTGCCCTTCACGTCGATCTTGCCCGATAGCAGCGCGGCGAGCGCGGCCGCGCCCCCCGGCTCCACCACGAGCTTGAGCTCGCGAAAGGCAAAGGCGACCGCGGCGGCGACCTCCTCGTCGCTCACGGCGACGCCGGCGCCGACCAGTTCGCGGTTGATGGCGAAGGTCATTTCGCCGGGCGTCTGCGCCATCAGCGCATCGCAGATGGTGCCGGTGAGCGCGGCATTCTTTTCCCGCCGTCCGCTTTTGAACGAACGGGCATGATCGTCGAAGCCCTCGGGCTCCGCGGTATAGAGGCGGGCCTGCGGCATTCGCGCCTTCACCGCGAGCGCGATTCCCGCGGTCAATCCGCCACCCGACGCCGTCACCGCGATGATGTCGGGCACGAGGGCCTGCGCCGCGAGATCCTCGACGATCTCGCGGCCGGTCGTGCCCTGTCCCGCGATGATCAGCGCATCGTCATAGGGCGGCACCAGCGCGGCGTGGCGCTTCTGCGCGATCTCCTGCGCGATGGCCTGGCGGTCTTCCCGCGCACGGTCGTAGAGCACGACCTCGGCGCCCAGCGCCGCGGTGCGCTCGCGCTTGGGGCGCGGCGCATCCGCCGGCATGACGATGACCGCCGGCATGCCGAGAAGCCGCGCCGCCGCCGCAACGCCCTGCGCGTGATTGCCCGAGGAAAACGCCACCACGCCGCCCGCGCGTTCCGCCTGCGGGATGGAGGAGAGCTTGTTGTAGGCGCCGCGGAACTTGAACGAGCCCGTGCGCTGCAGGGTCTCGGCCTTCAGGAACACGCGCGCGCCGGTGAGCGCATCGAGCACCGGCGACGTCACCAGCGGCGTGTGCAGGGCAACGCCCGCAAGCCGCCGTGCCGCGGCATCGACGTCGGCGGCGGTCGGCAAGGCGCGATCGGGCGATGGTTGCATCGCCGGACGGTAACGCCGCGGCGCCCCGCCCGGCAAGGGCGCTCACGCGGCAATTTCGGCGCCGCGCCCCTCCCCTCGTACCAGCGGGTTCGCGCTCGGCCTCATCCTGCGCATCTCGTCGGTCCAACTCATGACTTCGAGGCGGCCATCGAAATGTTCCACGATGACGCTGCAGCTCTCGACCCAATCGCCGCAATTCACGTAGCGAACGCCGAAATCGTCGTGAATGACGGCGTGATGGATATGGCCGCAAATCACTCCGTCAACCGCGTGGCGACGTGCTTCGTCGGCGAGCGTGCGCTCGAACTCGCCGATATAGTTCACGGCGTTCTTGACCTTCAGCTTCGCCCATTGCGACAGCGACCAGTAGGGAAAGCCGAACCGCCGGCGCAGCGCATTGAACAGGCGATTGACGGCGATGGCGACGTCGTAGGCCCGGCTGCCGAGCTGCGCGAGCCAGCGCGCCTGCGTGACCACGAGATCGAAATGATCGCCGTGAATGACAAGATAGCGTCGTCCGTCTGCTCCGATGTGGACGGCGTGCTCGACGACCTCGACGCCGCCGAAATGCACGCCGTAATAGTCGCGTAGAAACTCGTCGTGATTGCCGGGAACGTAGACGATGCGCACGCCCTTGCGCGCCTGGCGCAAGAGCTTCTGCACCACGTCGTTGTGCGCCTGCGGCCAGTACCAACTCGACCTGAGCTGCCACCCGTCGACGATGTCGCCGACGAGGTAGATCGTATCGGCGTCATGGTAACGGAGGAAGTCGAGCAGCCGATCGGCCTGACAGCCTTTGGTTCCCAGATGCACGTCGGAGATGAATAACGTGCGAAACGACCGTGCGCGTCCCGCGGTCACGATGTTGCAATCCTGTTGCGAATCACCACGCGCGAACGCCTAACAGCATTGTGTTGCGCAACCATGACGCCGGCAGCGTCGCGCGTCACATGACTGTCACGGCCCGCGTGACATAGCTCCGTCATGACGATTGCGATTTGGGCGGTTGCAACGTATTCCATTGTCGCGACCGCCACTCACATCGGCAGCATCGCGATCGCGATGAGCCGGTGCCGGAAGCGCAGCTCGGTATCCCGTCCCGCTCAGAGACGGCTCTCGGCTTAGTCGGAT
>Ga0318535_10000139_pt1 | contig 13111 bp, 15 predicted proteins | sample GRESIP117b4f27_FD_203658 | JGI IMG/M metagenome (GOLD analysis project Ga0318535, IMG submission 203658) | Tropical soil microbial communities from Luquillo Experimental Forest, Puerto Rico - GRE.SIPMG.117b4f27 | ecosystem: Environmental > Terrestrial > Soil > Tropical forest > Bulk soil...
CCGGTGGTTCGCGACGTGCGTCGCATCGGCTCCGCCGCGCTCGACCTGTGCATGGTCGCGGCGGGCCGGCTCGATGCCTTCTACGAGCATGGGCTGGAGCGATGGGATTGCGCGGCAGGTGCGCTGATCGCGGCCGAGGCGGGGGCGCGGGTGTCCTTGCCGTCCCGGTATGGGAGTGGGGCCGGCTTGGTGGTGGCCGCCGCGCCCGGAATCGCCGACGAGCTGTGGTCGGCCCTTCAGCGGTTCAACGGCCTGGACCCGATCCTGGACTGAGTCAGCAGCTGCTGGAGTGAATCTTTTGCAGCAGTGTGGGGTCTGACGGCTCCGTGGCGCGCGGACGCAGGCTGGCGAGGACCGCGTCAATGTCGTCGTTATGGGCCAGCGCGGTGAACTCCGTGCCGAGAGCAAGGTCGACGGAGTCGTCGGCGCGGTTGTCGTTGAACAGTTCTGTGCACGGCGCCACCAGCCACACCGCGGCCGCGGTGGCTTGCCCGGCCGTCCCGAAGCGGATTTGGCCCTGGCAGTTGAGCCTGGTGCCGGCATAGAGCGGGTCGTTCGCGGCGGTCGGCTGTGCGAAGCCCAGATCTTTCATTGCGCCTGCTACGTCGCCGGCTTGTCCACCCCGGCCACTCGCGTTGAGGATGCGGACCTTGGTATCGCTGAGTTTGGCCGGCGTGACGTCCACCATGGCGCTGCGCGACACCTGCTCGCCGAGCTGGGCCGGTGCCGAGCCGGCGGCTTGCGGCGGTGGGTTGCACACGACGGCCTCGTGCATCTTCGCCGGTCGCGTGAGCACCGCCGTCCACACCACGGCCGTCACCAAAACCAGGAAGGCGACCACGAAAATGGCAGGCCGGGGATTGCGGCGCCGAAAAGGCCGACCGTGCTTGTCGAAGGCGGTACCCTCGGTGATTTGTGCGACCACAGCTGCACTCTAAACGCCCTGTTTAGAGCGCAGGAAAAGGGTTAAATATGGGGTGTGACGTAAATCACACATGAATGTATGACGATACGGGCACGAATCGTTTGGTCGATGCGTTCGACGCTGGTACAAAGCGTTGCTTGAGGTAACGAGGGCATGTGAGGGGATAAGGAAGACGATGCCTACCGATTATGACGCTCCGCGGCGTACCGAGACCGACGACGTCTCGGAGGACTCCCTGGAGGAACTCAAAGCACGACGGAACGAAGCGGCATCGGCCGTGGTGGACGTAGACGAATCCGAATCAGCCGAATCTTTCGAGCTGCCAGGCGCCGACCTGTCAGGTGAAGAACTGTCCGTCCGCGTCATCCCGAAGCAGGCCGACGAGTTCACCTGCTCGAGCTGCTTCCTGGTGCAACACCGCAGCCGGCTTGCGAGCGAGAAGAACGGCGTGATGATCTGCACCGACTGCGCGGCCTGATCGGTCAGCCGCGTAATGCCGACAGCACCCGCTCCGGGTGGCGGCAGCTCACCAGCCAGTACGGCGTCGGGTCGTCTGGGTCATCCAGGACCACCAGAATCATCGGGCCGACCCATGCCCGATGCACCACATATGCCGCCGGGTCGAGCTGGCGGCCGAGGGCTGCCGACTTTGCCGAGCGCTCTATTTCGGCGGACCGGGCGATCACTTTGACCGGCAGGTGCGCTTCTCCAGCCCACAGCTCCACTCCACCTGGGACGTCCGAGCCGGCGGTGACGCGGATCTCCACCCGGCCCAGCCATAGCAGCGCACCGGCCGCCACGGTGAACAGCGTCGCGAATGGCAGCCAGTGGGGAAGGGCGCGAACCCCGAGGTTGACCTCAAAAGCGATCAGCCCCGCCGCCGCGAACGCCAGCGGCCACCACCACCATGGCACCCACAGTCGTTCGCGATATCGCACGCTGTGCGGCGCGACGCGCGTACCAGACACGGGGTCAAGGGTAATCTGTGGCCCCGTGTCGACCAGTCTGGCCATTGTCCGCCTTGACCCCGAACTACCGCTGCCCAGCCGCGCGCACGAAGGCGACGCCGGGGTCGATCTCTACAGCGCAGAAGACGTCAAGCTGGATCCGGGGCAACGCGCCCTGGTGCGGACGGGCGTCGCGGTCGCCATTCCGTTCGGAATGGTCGGCTTGGTCCACCCGCGATCGGGATTGGCTGCGCGGGTAGGGCTTTCGATCGTCAACAGTCCGGGCACCATCGACGCGGGCTATCGCGGTGAGATCAAGGTTGCGTTGATCAATCTCGACCCGGTCGAGCCCATCGTGCTCCACCGCGGTGACCGCATCGCCCAGTTGCTCGTGCAGCGGGTCGAATTGGTGGAGCTGGTTGAGGTGTCATCGTTCGACGTGGCCGGGCTGGCCGAAACGTCCCGTGGCGACGGTGGTCACGGTTCCTCCGGAGGACATGCGAGTTTGTGATGGCATTCGGTAAACGCTCAGACAAAGACGACAACGACCACACGTCCGGCGGGCAGGCGGAACCAGAGGACGACACCGAGGCTCAGGCCGCCGACGACCGAGACGACGAAGTCCTCGAAGAGCTCGAGGGCCCGTTCGACATCGACGACTTCGACGACCCCGCGGTCGCCGAGCTGGCCCGACTCGACCTGGGCTCGGTGCTCATTCCCATGCCCGAGACCGGTCAGCTGCAGGTCGAGCTGACCGAGACCGGCGTCCCGAGCGCGGTGTGGGTCGTCACACCCAACGGTCGTTTCACCATCGCCGCCTATGCGGCACCGAAGACGGGCGGCCTTTGGCGCGAGGTGGCCGGCGAGCTCGCCGACTCGCTGCGCAAGGACTCGGCAAAAGTCAGCATCAAGGACGGCCCGTGGGGTCGAGAGGTGGTCGGCACCGCCGAAGGCGTGGTGCGCTTCATCGGGGTCGACGGCTACCGCTGGATGATCCGCTGCGTCATCAACGGCCCGCAGGAGACCATCGACACGTTGGACGAAGAGGCGCGTGCGGCGTTGTCGGACACCGTGGTTCGCCGCGGTGATACGCCGCTGCCCGTCCGGACGCCGTTGCCCGTGCAGCTGCCCGAGCCGATGGCCGAACAGCTGCGGGCGGCCGCGGCAGCGCAGCAGGCCCAGCAACAGGAGGGGGCCGAACAGCCGCCTGACGAGCCGGCCGCGCGGCGCAGCGCCGAGGGATCGGCCATGCAGCAGCTGCGCACCACAACCGGCGGCTGACCGCTAGAGGTCGGCGAGAGCGGCCAGGCAGGCCGAGCCCAGCGCAGCCGTGTCCGCGCCGATCTGATCCAGCGTCACCGTCCGCAATGCCGCGCGGGGCGCGGCGCCCACCCAGTCGACGGCAACCTGCAGCGGGTGGATTGGGTCGTCGATCGCGGCGGCCACCCCCAGTGGCGCGGCCAGGCTGCTCAGGTCGGCGCAGCTCGGCGCGACGTAAGCCGCCGCATCCTCCATGGCGTCCGGCAATTGGGGCCACTGGGCGCGCCAGGACCGGGCCAGCTCGTCGGCCAACCATGCCGGGCTGGATGCCCGCATCTGCATGGTCGTTGCGGCCAATCCGTCCTCGCGCAGCTGGGCCGCCGAGTGCCGCGCCGCAAGAGCGGCCGGTGCCGATCCGGGTGCCCCGACCCAGGCCGGCAGTGCCGCCAGGACGGCGACCGTGCGATCGGGATGCGCGAGTGCCCACGCGGCCGCCACCGCGGCACCGATCGACACGCCGCCGACGGCGATCGGGCCTTCGCGGGCGCCGTCGTCCAGGGCCGACAGATAGCCGTCGATCAACCGGTCGGGTCGGGGCGGCGGGGCCACCAGTACCGCGCCGGCCTTGCGCAACGGGCCGGAAAACGCCCGGTAGACGTAGTCGTGGTCGGAACCCGTTCCGGGCAACAACACGGTCGTGACACCGCGCAGATCGACAGCCACCACTTGATATTGCCCGGCCGGCATACCGCGCCAAAAATCACGTTTCATTCTGTTGGCGCTGGGGAACCAAGAGGTCTACGGTGTCCGTTGGCATACATAGAAGCACCGAGGCTTATCAGCGTTGTCAGGAGTGGCCATGAGGGCCCAAGGTTATTTGCGCCGGCTCACCCGTCGGTTGACGGAGGACCCAGAGCAGCGCGACACCGAAGAGTTATCCGACGAGGTCGCCAGTACCGGCGCACAGCGTGCGGTCGACTGCGAACGTGGCCAGGAGGTCACGATGGTGGGCACGTTGCGCAGCGTGGAATGCAATGGCAAGGGTTGCGCCGGCGGAGTCCGCGCCGAGTTCTTCGACGGCAGCGACACAGTCACCTTGGTCTGGTTGGGTCAACGGCGCATACCCGGCATCGACTCGGGCCGTACGCTGCGGGTGCGGGGACGGCTGGGCAAGCTGGAGAACGGCACCAAGGCCATCTACAACCCGCACTACGAAATTCAGCGGTGACTGTCCCCGGCGATTTCGGGGGCAAGCCGTGACCGCTAATCGCGTCAGCCCGGAACGCCTGCTGGCACAGGTAGGCGGGGTCAGCGGTGTCATCTACTCATCGCTGCCAGTCGTGACCTTCGTGGTGGTTTCCAGCCTGTCCGGCTTGTTGCCCGCGATCGGGGCGGCGCTGGGCGTGGCCGTCCTGGTCTTGCTGTGGCGGCTGATTCGGCGGGAATCCACGCAGCCGGCGTTGTCCGGGTTCATCGGCGTCGCCATCTGCGCCCTGATCGCCTACATAGTGGGGGCGTCCAAGGGCTACTTCCTGCTGGGCATCTGGATGTCGTTGCTGTGGGCGGTCGTGTTCGGGGCGTCGGTGCTGATCCGCAGGCCCCTGGTCGGCTACGTGTGGAGCTGGGCCAGCGGGCGCGATCGTGGTTGGCGCGACGTGCCCAGCGCCGTTTACGCGTTCGACATCGCTTCGCTGTGCTGGACGCTGGTCTTCGGCGCCCGCTTCGTGGTGCAGCGACTCCTGTACGACGCCGATCAGACCGGTTGGCTGGGGGTGGCGCGGATCGCGATGGGTTGGCCGCTGACCGTGCTGGCCGCGCTGGCGACGTACGGCGCGATCAAAGCCGTTCATCGCGCCCTGACCGCACAACAGGCGGCCGACGCCAACTAGTCGGCGGGCCGCGGGCCCTCCGGCAGCAGCAGCTTGCGCAGGTCCTCCTCGACCTCGGTGACCGCGACGAAGAGCAGCTCGTCGCCACCCTCCAGCGGCTCGTCGGCCTCCGGCACGATCACTCGCGGACCGCGCAGGATCGTCACCAGCGCGGCATCCCGCGGCAGCTGCAATCGGCGCACCGGCTTGCCGCCCCAAGGTGTGTCGTCGGGCAGGGTGATCTCGACCAGATTGGCCTGGCCCGTGCGGAATTCCATGAGTCGCACCAGATCACCCACCGCGACGGCCTCCTCGATGAGCGAGGCCAGCATGCGTGGCGTGGACACCGCGGTGTCCACGCCCCAGGCGTCGGTGAACAGCCATTCGTTGCGGGGGTCGTTGACCCGGGCCACCACCCGGGGCACCGCGAACTCGGTCTTGGCCAGCAAGCTGAGCACCACGTTGACCTTGTCATCGCCGGTCGCGGCGACGACGACGTCGAAATCCTCGAGGTGGACCGACTGCAGCAGGCTCAATTCGCAGGCATCGCCGAGACGCCAGTGCGCGGCCGGGATTGCGTCGACGTCGACGTGGTCGGGATTGCGCTCGACAAGGGTCACGTCGTGGCCGTTGCCCAGGAGCTCGCGAGTGACCGAGCGTCCGACCGCACCGGCCCCGGCGACAGCTACTTTCATTTGACCGGTCCCGTCTCGAGATCCTCGCTGGGCGGCAACGCGGCGATGGCTACCGCCTCGGCTACGCGGCCTGATATCGCCGCGATGTAGACCTGATCGCCGGCCTGGATGACAGTCTTCGGCTCCGGCAACACACCCGTTCCGAACCGGATCAAAAACGCGACCCGGGCGCCGGTGGCCTGCTCGAGGTCGGTGGCCCGGTGCCCCACCCAGTCCTCGTGCAGATCGACCTCGGCCACGGCGACCGTGCCGGTCGGATCGCGCCACTTGGCCGTCTCGCCTTCCCTGGTCAGCGCGTTGAGCAGGCGATCGGTGGTCCAGGGCACCGTCGCGATCGTGGGAATGCCGAGCCGCTCGTAGACCTCGGCGCGCTTGGCGTCGTAGATCCGGGCGACGACGCGCCGGACGCCGAAAGTCTCCCGGGCCAGCCGCGCCGAGATGATGTTGGAGTTGTCCCCGGATGACACGGCGGCGAACGCGTCGGCTTCCTGGATGCCCGCCCTCAGCAGAACGTCTCGGTCGAACCCCTGGCCCATAACGCGCTCGCCCGCGAACTCCGGGCTGAGCCGGTTGAACGCGGTGCTGTCGCGGTCGATCACCGCCACATCGTGGCCGATCCGGGAAAGGCCGTCGGCCAGCGACGAGCCCACCCGACCGCAACCCATCACAACCACCCGCACTTGAGGTCCTCTCGGTTGCGTCCTGCGCCCTTCAATCGGCGAGCTCGTTTGCCAGTCGATTTCGGGTTCGGAACATTCTCGCCTACGAAACGCTACCAAGGCTCGGTGGGCTTACCCTTGGCTCTCGTGTCCAAAGTTTCGACCGCCGCGCGCCGATTGCTCATCGGTCGGCCGTTTCGCAGCGACCGGCTGAGTCACACGCTGCTGCCCAAGCGGATCGCCTTGCCGGTGTTTGCCTCCGACGCGCTGTCGTCGGTGGCCTATGCGCCCGAGGAAGTCTTCCTGATGCTGTCGGTGGCCGGGTTGAGCGCGTACGCGCTGACTCCGTGGATTGGCCTCGCCGTGGCCGCGGTCATGCTCGTCGTGGTGGCCAGCTACCGGCAGAACGTGCACGCCTACCCGTCGGGCGGTGGCGACTACGAGGTGGTCACCACCAATCTCGGCGACACCGCCGGCCTCGTCGTCGCCAGTGCTCTGATGGTGGATTACGTTCTCACCGTTGCTGTTTCGACGGCTTCGGCGATGTCGAACATCGGCTCCGCTATCCCGGTCGTGGCCAACAACAAGGTCTGGTTCTGCGTGGGGGCCATCCTGCTCGTGATGGCGCTGAACCTTCGTGGGGTTCGCGAGTCCGGGGTGGCCTTCGCCGTCCCGACCTATGCGTTCATCGTCGGAGTCCTCGTCATGATCGGCTGGGGCCTGTTCCGGATCTTTGTGTTGGGCAACCCGCTGCGGGCGGAGTCCGCCGGATTCCAGATGCATGCCGCGCACGGCCAGGTCGTCGGTTTCGCTTTGGCGTTCCTGGTGGCACGGTCGTTCTCGTCGGGGTGCGCGGCGCTGACCGGTGTCGAGGCGATCAGCAACGGGGTGCCGGCGTTTCAGAAACCCAAGTCGCGCAATGCGGCGACGACGCTGCTGATGTTGGGCGGAATCGCGGTGACCCTGTTGATGGGCATCATCGTGTTGGCCGAGAAGATCGGGGTCCAGCTCGTCGAGGATCCCGCCACACAACTGAGCGGCGCGCAGCCGAACTACTACCAGAAGACCTTGGTCACGCAGCTTGCCGAGACCGTGTTCGGCAGCTTTCACATCGGGTTCCTGTTGATCGCCACGGTGACCGCGCTCATCCTGGTGCTGGCGGCCAACACCGCGTTCAATGGGTTCCCGGTGCTCGGCTCGATCCTGGCGCAGCACAGCTACCTTCCGCGCCAGTTGCACACCCGCGGAGACCGATTGGCGTTCTCCAACGGGATCCTGTTCCTGTCGGCGGCGGCTTTGCTTGCGATCATCGCGTTCCGTGGCGAGGTCACCGCGCTGATTCAGCTGTACATCGTCGGCGTGTTCATTTCGTTTACGCTGAGCCAAATCGGGATGGTCCGGCACTGGACCCGGTTGCTGCGCACGGAAACCGATCCACGGGCGCGGCGCAAGATGATGCGCTCCCGGGTGGTCAATACGGTCGGCTTGCTTTCCACCGGCGCGGTCTTGTTGGTTGTCCTCGTCACGAAGTTCCTTGCCGGGGCGTGGATCGCCCTGTTCGCGATGGGTGCGCTATTCCTCATCATGAAGCTGATCCACAGGCATTACCACACGGTCAGCCGGGAAGTGGAGGAGCAATCCGCCGCCCAGCGCGAGGTGGTGTTGCCCAGCCGCAATCACGCCCTGGTGCTGGTGTCGAAACTGCATCTGCCGACCCTGCGCGCGCTGGCCTACGCACGTGCGACGCGTCCCGATGCGCTGGAGGCCCTCACGGTCAGCGTCGACGATGCGGAAACCCGCGATCTCGTACACCAATGGCAGGACAGCGACATCAGCGTGCCGCTCAAGGTCATTGCCTCGCCCTACCGTGAAATCACCCGTCCGATACTGGATTACGTCAAACGCGTCAGCAAAGATTCGCCGCGCACCGTGGTAACGGTCTTCATTCCGGAGTATGTGGTGGGCCATTGGTGGGAGCAAGTGCTGCACAACCAAAGCGCGCTGCGGCTCAAGGGCCGGCTGCTGTTCATGCCCAACGTGATGGTGACTTCTGTTCCCTGGCAATTGAATTCGTCGGAACGACTCAAGGCTTTCCAGCCCCATGCGGCGCCCGGCGACGCGCGTCGCGGAATTTTCGATTGAGCACCGAGGCGCCGGTGGCACCGGATGGCGGCGAACTGACGGTGGTGACCGGTGCCCCCGCCAACGGTGGCAGCTGCGTCGCGCACCACGAAGGCCGGGTGGTGTTCGTCCGCCACGCGCTGCCCGGCGAGCGGGTGCGGGTGCGTGTCACCGCGGACCGCGGCTCCTATTGGCACGCGGAGGTTGTCGAGGTGATCGAACCGTCGGACGATCGGGTCGCGTCGCTGTGCCCGATCGCCGGGGTCGACGGTGCTGGGTGCTGCGATCTGGCGTTCGCCGCACCGGAGGCGGCCCGGGTGCTCAAGGCGCAAGTCGTGGCCAACCAGTTGCAACGGCTGGGCGGCCATCCCTGGAGCGGCCCCGACAGCGGGGCCGAACCGCTCTCCGATTCGGGCCCCACCGGTTGGCGCACCCGAGTCCGGCTGGAGGTGGGTGGGGACCGTCGGCCGGGCTTTCACCGCTACCACAGCGACGAGCTGGTCACCGACCTGGGCTGTGCGCAGTTGCCGGCCGGAATGCTGGACGGACTGGCCGAGGGTTTGTTCGAGGCTGACTTGTCCCCGGCCGCCCAGCTGCACGTGGCCGTCGACGACGACGGCGAGCGGCACGTCGTGCGCACCTTGCGGGAGGGCAAGAAGACCACGACCAAGGTGGTGGCGGGGAGCTACGAGGCGGTGCAGCGGGTGGGCGCGCGCACTTGGCGGGTGCCGGTGACAGCGTTCTGGCAGGCGCATCGTGACGCGGCGGGGACCTACAGCGGTCTGGTCGCCGACTGGTCGCAGGCCGGTGCCGGCATGACCGTCTGGGATCTCTACGGCGGGACGGGCGTTTTCGCGGCCGCGCTCGGCGACGCGGTGGGGGAGTCCGGGCGGGTGTTGAGCGTCGACACTTCGCGCGCGGCGACGCGGGCCGCGCGTGCCGCCCTGGTCGATCTGCCACAGATCGACGTCATGACCGATTCCGTTCGGCGGGCGCTGGCAGCACAACGAGCCGGCGCCTCAAGAGCAGATGTCGCGGTGCTGGATCCGCCGCGGGCGGGGGCCGGGCGCGACGTCATCGACCTGCTGGCCGCCGCCGAGGTCCCGCGCGTGGTGCACATCGGTTGTGAGGCAGCGTCTTTCGCGCGCGATATCGGCCTCTACCGCGGCCACGGCTACACCGTCGAGAAGATCAAGGTGTTCGATGCGTTCCCGTTGACCCATCACACCGAATGCGTTGCGCTGCTGACTCGCTAGGTCTAGGCAATTATCACGTCAATAGCTTCGATGACGATATCGTGCGCGCTGCTTACTTGCCGACTTGTCCAATTACGACCTGATGCCATGCCGATCACATTGCATGGGGGAAGGTAGCTAGCAAACATCAAAGCGGCCGGTTTACCTGCATAAATAAACCGAGAAACTGTAATGGACATGAACTCGCGTGTTTCTGAAATCCTCTGTCCTTCCCCCCAAGCTCAACGCCGAGGGTGTGTCAGACCAAGACGTGGTCCATCGTTTCTGGGCGGTTCCGCGCAGTCCGGTTGCACCGGGGCCTTGAGGACGGCGGTGATGCGGGTGCCGCGTCCGGGTGCGGTGTCGATAACGAGGTTTCCGCCGATGGCTGACAGGCGGTCGGTCATATTGGTTAGCCCGGTGCCGATGGTCGTGGGGTCGAATCCGCGGCCGGTGTCACTGATGGTGAGGGTGAGCATCCGGTCGTTGGTATGAGCTGTGATTGTGACCGTGGTGTCGGGGCCGCCGTGTTTGACGGCATTCTGCAGCGCTTCGCTGCAGCAGAAATACAGGGCGGTCTCGATCGAAGCGGGGTAGCGGCCGAGGCCCTGCAAGTCCAGTTGCGCGGGGACCGGGGCGTGCGCGGCGACCGCCGGCAAGGCTTGGGCCAGACCGCCGCTGACGAGCAGCGGGGGGTAGATCCCGTGGGCGAGCCTGCGGATCTCGGCGATGGCGGTCTCTACCAGCCCGGACGCCTCGGTGAGCAGCGGCTGATAGCGGTCGTGTCCGGCGGTGCGGGCGAGTTGGATGAGCACCGCCAGGGCGACGAGGTGTTGTTGGGCGCCGTCATGCAGGTCGCGTTCGAGGCGGCGCCGTTCCTCGTCAGCGGCGGTGATCAGTCGGCTACGTGACGCTTCGAGTTGGGCGGCGCGCTCGGCGAGCATGCTCTCCGAGACTCGCAGCGCCGCGGCGTTGTTCCACGCAATCACCAGGATGTGAAAGGCGACGACCGGCAGTGCTGCGACGATGAATGCGGTCTCGATCCAGCGAGGCCCTTGCCGGGCCAGGTGTGAAACATTCTGAAAGCGTGCCAGTGCACCCAGAGCCAGTACGCAGCCGGCGGTAATCACGGCGAAAACCAGCCCTCGCTGCCAACGGATGTAGGGCTCGGCGAAAACGACGGGCACCAGGGCCGCGAGCACCATCACCGGCAACAGGGCCGGCGCGACGAACGTAATGAGCAAAACGGCGGCCCAGTGACCGATACAAAGCAGCGTGATCGATTGCTGATATCTGGTGCGTCGCGCCAGGCGCAGTGCGGCCCCCAGCACGACACACTGCGCGGTGCAGACCCCAACGATGGCCAGCAAAAAGGGGGATCGCAGCACATACTGGTACTCCCACAGCGGCAGCAACACGCCAGTACCGAGGTACATGGCCAGGTAACCAGCGAGGAACAGCTGAAAGCGTTCCGCCTTAAGGCGGTGAATGAGGTCGTGACCTAACAAAGACGAAGACCGGACCGCCGCGAGAAACAGGACCTTCGGCACCCGCCAGTAGGGCACCGCTCCGGTTGCCGTCGTGGGCCTCAGTGGGCTGCTCGCCATAGCCGGGTCAGCAGATCTGGACTCAGGTGTTCTTTGTGTAGGTAGGCCGCGGCGCCGCAATCGGCGGCCTCAGGGGGAAGGTCCTCGACGTCGTAGGTTGACATCAGCAGGACCATCAGATCTGGGTGTGCGGCGCGGATTCGCCGTGTGGCTTCGATACCGCCCATTTCCGGCAGGTGAATATCCATCAACACGATCCAAGCACCACTGTCCCGAAGGAGTTCGATCGCGGATTCACCGGTCTCGCATTCGCCGGCCATGACGAAATCCTCCGTGGCAGCCACGGTGGCGGCAGTAGCGTGCCGAAAACTGGCCCGGTCGTCGACGACCCACACTCGCACCCGCTCGTCCCTCACCTTCGCATTATCCGGAGCCCGTGTACCACCCACCATGGTGTACACACCACACTTCTTGAGGGTGTGGACACCGCACTTTTAAGCTGAGGCGAAGTCGTCGAGGAACATCAGCACAGCCTTGACCCGCCGATCAACCGAGTCGTCGACGGTCAAGCCGAGCTTGGCGAAAATTGAATTAATGTGCTTTTCCACCGCCCGCTGAGACAGGAAAAGCCGTTGCGCCACCGTGCGATTGCTGAGCCCCGTTGCCAATTCGGCGAGCACCTCGCGTTCCCTGGGGGTCAACCGGCTGAGCGTCGCGGCGGAGCTCGGCTGGGCCAGCAGCGCCTCCACCACCAGCGGATCGAGCACCGTCCCACCGGCCGCGACTTGGTGCACCGCCTCGCTGAGCTGGTCGAAATGTGAAACACGTTCCTTTAGTAGATACCCGCGGGCCGCCGTACCACCGTCCAGCAACCCCGCTGCGTAGGCCGGATCCGCGTATTGCGACAACACGATCACCCCGGTATCCGGATGCGCCGTCCGCATCCACCGGGCCAACCGAATGCCCTCATCGGTCGACGTCGGTGGCATCCGCACGTCGGTGAGCAGCATCGTCGGTTGATGCTTTTCGACGAGTTCGACCGCGGAGTCATAATCCTCGGCGACACCAACGACAGTCACATCGGCGTCGGTCGACAATGCCCGGCAAACGCTGTCTCGCACCAGCAGGCAATCCTCGACAATGAGGACCGAAATTGGACCACTCAACTTAATGCCGTCCTTCCCAGGTCGTTCACGATCACTCATTCACGATCGCTACTCGAGCCGTCGGTGTTGATCATTGAAACTATCCGCGTACCGGCGCCGGTCGGCCAGCGTAGTGAGCTACTTGGTTTTGTGACGCGACCCGCCATTTGCTGCGGGCCGGCGTGCGGCACTCGACGGTTGCGAAAGCAATCGATGACCGGTCGAACGTGTCGCCTTCGTCGGAGAATCGCCTGGCCGAACATCTCGGCGTCCCCGGTTCATCGCGGCGACGCTATTACCGTCGAGTTGCGACAGTATGGCCGGCATGCCGCTGAGTTTGGCGACAGCATGTCGGCATGCCGGGCAGTTGGCCATGTGCGCCTCGAATTCGCGCCGATCGCCGGGTGACAGTGATCCCAACACGTAGGCCGCATCCCACATCGCGTAGCGGTGGTCACCGTCCGCGAATACATCCCTGTCACCGGGCTGGCCGAGACCCCATAGCGATGGCATGCTGTCACTCCGCCTCTGTAGATCGTCGGAAACCGACGGCGCTGCGATCGGATTCCGGGAGTCCCCGTTCCTCGGCCGCGCCAAGGACGTCTGGCAGAAAAAGTGGCGGCTTCATGGCGCTTTTCTCCTGGTTGGTCGGCTGTGGTCGATGCGACGAATCGACCGGGCGCACATCGCGGCCTCGACTGCACCGGGT
>Ga0318535_10000153_pt1 | contig 12739 bp, 9 predicted proteins | sample GRESIP117b4f27_FD_203658 | JGI IMG/M metagenome (GOLD analysis project Ga0318535, IMG submission 203658) | Tropical soil microbial communities from Luquillo Experimental Forest, Puerto Rico - GRE.SIPMG.117b4f27 | ecosystem: Environmental > Terrestrial > Soil > Tropical forest > Bulk soil...
GCTCCCATCACAACGCTCCCTATCACACCACCTGCGACCTGTTTGTGCCTGCGATTTTTTGACCCGATCAACCGCATCGGGGTTGGTCCATGGCATGGCGCGAGACTGTGGTGATTTCGCGGAAATTCGACGCCGGCGGGAACCCACCGCCGCCGCGCGCGGGCGGGGCGAGGGGAGCGGGTTTCGATCGATTCCCCTCGATCCCCGTCGTCGTTCCGGGTCGCGAGCGCAGCGTCCGGAAATGACCGCGGATGGAGACGCGCCTAGTTCACCAGGACGTTGCTGAACTGCCAGGGGTCGCTGGTGTCGAGGGTCTCCGGAAACAGCTCGCTGCGGCCGACGAGCGGCGTCCAGTCGGTGTAGCAGCCGATCACCGGACCAAGATAAGGCCGCTGCAGATCGAGGCAGCGGCGGAAATCCATTTCATCGGCCTCGACGATGCCGCGCTCGGGATTCTCCAGCATCCACACGATGCCGGCGAGCACGGCCGAGGTCACCTGCAGGCCGGTCGCGTTCTGGTAGGGCGCGAGCCGCCGCGTCTCCTCGATCGAGAGCTGCGACCCGTACCAGTAGGCGTTCTTGGCATGGCCGTAGAGCAGCACGCCGAGCTCGTCGATGCCGTCGACGATGTCGTCTTCGGACAGGATGTGCCAGGTCTGCTGCGGCTTCCACTGCGCGCCGGCCAATTCGTGCAGCGACAGCACGGCGTCGTCGCAGGGGTGATAGGCGTAGTGGCAGGTCGGCCGGTAGACCACCCTGCCATTCTCTCTGAGCGTGAAGTAGTCGGCGATCGAGATCGACTCGTTGTGAGTGATCATGAAGCCGTGCTGGGCCTGCGCCGTGGGCGTCCACGAGCGCACCCGCGTGCCGGCGCCCGGGCGCGTGAGGTAGATCGCCGCGTCGCATCCGAAGCTGTGGCGCGCCGCGCCCGGCGGCAGCGTCTTTTCGTGCGTGCCCCAGCCGAGCTCCGACGGCTGCAGGCCTTCCGAGAGAAAGCCTTCGACCGACCAGGTGTTGACGAACTTTCCGCGCGGCTTGGGATCGCGGGCGCGCTGGGTGTCGCGCTCGGCGATGTGGATGCCCTTGACGCCGGTGCGCCGCATCAGCCGTGCCCAGTCCTCGCGCGTCTGCGGCTCGACGAAGTCGAGCTTGAGCTCGCCGGCGATGTCGACCAGCGCCTGCTTCACCATCCAGGAGACCATGCCGGGATTGGCGCCGCAGCAGCTCACGGCGGTGACGCCGCCGGGGCGGCGCCGGCGCAGGTCGAGCAGGCCCTCGCGCAACGCGTAGTTCGAGCGCTCCGAGATCGAGCGATTGCGGTTGGTGTAGAGGCCCGGCCACGGCTCGACCACCGTGTCGATGTAGAAGGCGTCGAGGTCCTTGCTGAACTCCATCAGGTCGACCGAGGAGGTATCGACCGACAGGTTCACGATCATGCCGCGCCCCGGCCCCGTGGTCAGCAGCGGGGTGAGGATGTCGCGATAGTTCTCCTTCGTCAGCGCCTTGTGAATGAACCGGATCTGCCGCTCGTCGAGCAGGCGGCGGTCGCTGTCGTCCGGCGCGATGACGACGAACTTCGCGCGGTCGAAGGCGATGTGCCGTTCGATCAGCGGCAAGGTGCCCTTGCCGATCGAGCCGAAGCCGATCATCACGATCGGGCCGTCGAAACGGGCATGGAGCGGCCCGCCTTCGGTCGAGGGGGTGGTAGCGTTCACGTCCGGTACTCCTCAGCAAAGGTGACGGGGGTCATGCCGCGTGCGGCGCGAGGCTATTGTCGCTGCCGACGAGGCCCGCGACCAGGGTCGCAAGCTCGGGCCGCTGCTCGAGCGGACTGCGGGCGCTGATGAGCCCACGGGCGCCGTCGAGCGCGCCGGGCTTGAGCTCGCACCCAAGCAGCCGGTACCGCTCGTAGGGCCCGGGCAGCCACAGCGCGCTGGTCTTCTCGCTGGAGAAGCCAAACCGCGAGTAATAGGGCGCGTCGCCGACCAGCAGCACGGCGCCATAGCGGCGACGGGCAGCCTCGCGCAGCGCGTGATGCACCAGCGTCGAGCCGATGCCGCGCTTGCGGCGGTCGGGCGCAACCGCGAGCGGACCGAGCAGGAGCGCCGGCCGCTCTAGACCGGCCGACACCTGCCAGAGTTGCACCGTACCGACGATGCGGCGGCCCTCGGCGGCAACCAGCGCCAGTTCCGGCCGACGCCCTTCGCGCAGGCGCTCCGACGTCTTGGCGAAGCGGGCCGGCCCGTAGGCGAGGTCGAGCAGCGCGTCACGCGTTGCAGCCTCGGCCGGCCGTTCCTTACGGACGGTAACCATCTCAGACCTCCGTCCGTGCCGCTAGATGTGGTACGTCTTCAGCGGCGCGAAGCCGTTGAAGGCCACGGAGGAGTAGGTCGCGGTGTAGGCGCCGGTGCCCTCGATCAGCACCTTGTCGCCGATCTCGAGACTGATCGGCAAGGCGTAGGGCTCGCGCTCGTACATCACGTCGGCCGAATCGCAGGTCGGCCCCGCCAGCACGCAGGGCGCGAGCTCGTCGCCGTCGCGCGGGGTGCGGATCGGATAGCGAATCGATTCGTCCATGGTCTCGGCGAGGCCGCCGAACTTGCCGATGTCGAGGTAGACCCAGCGCACGTCGTCGTTCTCGCTCTTCTTGGAGACGAGCACGACCTCCGCCTCGATGACGCCGGCATTGCCGACCATGCCGCGGCCCGGCTCGATGATCGTCTCCGGGATGCGGTTGCCGAAGTGCCGGCGCAGCGCGCGGAAGATCGCCGAGCCGTAGGTCTTCACCGTCGGCACGATCTTGAGATACTTGGTCGGGAAGCCGCCCCCGAGGTTGACCATGGTGAGGCTCAGCCCGCGCTCGCCGCATTCGCGGAACACGGCCGCCGCCGAGGCGAGCGCCCGGTCCCAGGCGTGCGGATTGCGCTGCTGGGAGCCGACATGGAAGGAGACGCCATAGGCTTCGAGGCCGAGGCGGTGCGCGTGCTCCAGCACGTCGGCCGCCATGGCGGGCTCGCAGCCGAATTTGCGCGATAGCGGCCATTCCGCCCCGACGCAGTCGGAGAGGATGCGGCAAAACACCCGCGAGCCGGGCGCGGCGCGGGCGATCTTGTCCACCTCGGCGGTGCAGTCGACGGCGTAAAGGCGCACGCCGAGCGCATAGGCGCGCGCCACGTCGCGCTCCTTCTTGATGGTGTTGCCGAAGGAGATGCGCTCCGCCGGCGCGCCGGCCGCGAGCACCATCTCGATCTCGGCGACCGAGGCGGCGTCGAAGCTCGACCCGAGCGCGGCGAGGAGCGAGAGCACCTCGGCCGCCGGGTTGGCCTTCACGGCGTAGAACACCTTCGTATCCGGCAGCGCCTTGGCGAAGGCCAGATAGTTTTCACGCACGACGTCGAGATCGACGACGAGGCAGGGGCCGTCCTCGGCCCGCTTACGCAGGAATTGGCGGATGCGCGCGGTCATTGGCGCTCTCCCCAGGGCTGGCAGGCGGCGAACCGCCGAGTGATGCGGGCTGTGAACTCGTCGCCGGGTGCGCGATGGGGACGCACTGGCGAACGTGGGCTCTCGACCCGCTGTGCTGCCTTGGATTGGAATGGGGAGATCCCACTCCGCACGGCCGGCAATGATGAACAAGCCTCTTCGGTAGCCACGCCGGCGGTGGAAGGCCGGCAGAGACCAAGGAAGCCCGGTCCGTCGTTGCTTTAAGCCGCGTCCCCCGTTGAGCGCGGGGTGTGCCGGTTTCGCCTCCGGCTGCCGGTCAAGTGGATTCGGAGCTCAGGCGATCGCAGTACTCAGTCTGCGATCTTGCTCCGGGCGGCTGTCCGGCCTCTTGTCCGGATGCCCACCGACCGACACACGGCCACAGGCACGTGCGAAATTGGGCAATTGCGCACATAAGCGATGTTCAAGCACTTGACAAGAATTTTTTTCGCGCGAGCGCCTTCGCTCGCGGATCGCCGGTCCTCCGGAGGGGCAAGCGCGTCCGCGGGAACGTCGTCAGCCGCGGGTGGTGAACGGCTCGACGCGTCGGGCGTTGCGGATGAACGCGACCATGACGGCGATGCCGCAGGCGAAGAAGATGCCCTGCATGATGTGCACGCCGTACGGCCCCAAATCCAAGTAGCTGGCGACCGCCCAGCCGCCGGCAAAGGCGGCGCCGAACACCTCGGCGCCGATCAGGATCGCCGCGCTGACGACGGTCAGCACGTTCTGCCACGCGATCCTGCGATCGCCGGTGGGGTTTTCTGTGCGGCTCATGGCATCGCTCCCGTGGGCGGGCGCAATCTCTGCGAAAGCAGGGACCGAATCAAGCTGGCTCAGGCGGCGTCGCGGCGCGCCTTGCCGAGGAGACCGGCCTCCACCAGCGCCGCGCGGATGCGGTCGATCTCGGCGCCCGCGAGCTTGACCAGCGGCGGCCGCACCACCGCCCGCGGCAGCCGGCCGAGCAGCACCAGCGCCTCCTTCATGCGGTTGTGCATGTCGGCCCAGGGGTCGGCGTAGAAGGCGCGCGCCAGCGGATAAATGCGGTCATTGAGGCGGCGCGCCTCGGCGAGGTCGTTGGCCTTGACCGCATGGAACAGCTGCGCCTGCAGATCCGGGATCACGCTGCCGCTGCCCGAGAGCAGCCCGTTGCAGCCGAGCACCAGGGAGCTGAGCAGCCAGGCGCTGTGGGTGGTGAGCACGTTGACCGGCCGCGGCAGGCTCTGCAGCGTGCGGATGTGCATCTCGTGCTGGGGCACGTTCCCCGCCCAGTCCTTGATGGCGCGGATGCTCGGCACCTCGTCGACCATCTTGAGGAGCGTGTCGCGCGGGTACCCCTGCCCGGTGGCGAGCGGATACTGAAACGCGATGAGGGGCAGGTCGGTCGCATCCGCGATGCGCTCGAAATGGGCGAGCGCCATCTCCGGCGATTGCCCCAAGGTGAAGGGCGCCGGCGGGAAGATCAGCAGCGCGGAGGCGCCGCCGTCCGCCGCCATACGGGCGATCCTCGCCGCCTCGATGCTGCCGTCCGCCCATACGCCGTTGACCAGCGGCAGCCGGTCGCCGATCTCCTCCTGCGCGATGGCGAGCACGCGCCGCTGCTCCTCGAAGCTGCAGGAGGCGACCTCGGTCGAATGCGCGTTGATGGTGATGGCGGAGAGCCCCTTGGTTGCCGCCACGTCGCGCAGATGGCTGCGGAAGCCCTTTTCGTCGATCGAAAGGTCATCGTCGAAGGGCAGCAGCACGGCCGGGATGACGCCGTGGGGGAGGTAGCGGGCGTGACGGGGCATTTTCGTCTCCTGATTTCGCCTTCGCCGACCGCAATCCTATAGCACGCGGGCGCGGCCAAAGTCGCGGGGGCAAGCCTGCGGCGTTGCCTTGATTTACCGACGGCTGAGCGTAACCTGCCGTCGCACACAGGCGTGAGGACATTGCCATGGCCCGCTATGGACGCATCTTGAGGCACTTGTGGCTCGTGCTGGCGCTCGCACCGCTCCCGGCGTGGGGTGGGGCGGCTTTCATCTACGTCACCAATAGCGCCGGCGACAGCATCCACGTCATCGATCCCGCGACCAACAAGGTGGTGCAGGAGATCAAGGGCATCGAGGCGGCCCATGGGATCGCGCCTTCGCCCGACGGCTCGCGGGTCTACGTCAGCAACGAGGCCGACAGCACGCTCGACGTGTTCGACCGCGAGAGTGGGGCGTTGGTCAAGAAAGTGCCGCTGAGCAACCACCCCAACAACATCGCGGTCACCAAGAATGGCGATCGCATCTTGGTCGGCATCGCGCGCGGGACCGGCGCCGTCGACGTCATCGACGCCAAGACGCTGACGCGGACCAAGAGCATCCTGGTGAAGGGGCGGCTGCACAACATCTACGTGACGCCCGATGGCAAGCACCTGATCACCGGCTCGATCCCGGGGAAGCTTTTGACCGTCATCGATCTCGAGCGCGAGGTTCCCATATGGGAGCTGCCGTTCGATCTCGGGGTGCGCCCGATGACGATCGAGGCCGGCGCCGACGGCTCGACCAAGCGCATCTTCGTGCAGCTCTCCGACACCAACGGATTCGCGGTGGTGGATTTCGCCGCGCGCAAGGAGGTGGCGAGGATCAAGCTGCCGGCGACGACGGCGGAATTCGAAACCGACGCCGGCCGCGCCACGGCGCCCTCGCACGGGATCGGGGTCGCGCCCGACGGCAAGACGCTGTGGGTCACCAGCATCCCCAACAACGCGGTGTTCGTCTATTCGCTCGCCGACCTCAAGCTGATCGGGGAGGTGGCGCTGCCCGCGCTCAAGCTCCCAGGGCACGACGCGATCGCGTCGGTGCCGAACTGGGTGACCTTCACGCCCGACAGCAAGACGATCTACATCTCCAACGCCGCCATCAAATCGGTCACCGCCATCGATACCGAGAGCAGGACGGTCAAGGCCGTCATCCCGGTGGGCGAAGTGCCGAAACGGATCACCACGCTGGTGACGAACTGATCGTTTTGGGCCGCGGCGGGAGCCCGGAGGGCAGCGCCCGCGAATTCGCAGCGCTCCTGCCGCCGATGTGGAAGACTGCTTGCCGTGCAGCGGATTGATTCGGCTGGCAAGAGACCCATATGTCGCGGACGATATTCGCCGTAGGCGCGCGCGTCGTCGTTGGGCCGCCGCCTGAGGGATATCATGCCGCCTCATAATTCCGGCTCCATGACGCCAGGTTCCTTGTTTCATCCGGCCGTTGCCGCCTGGTTTGAGCGCAGCTTTGCTGCCCCCACGGCGGCGCAGGCGCAGGCTTGGCCTGCCTTCCAGGCCGGGCGGCACGTGCTGATTGCCGCCCCCACCGGATCGGGCAAGACGCTTGCGGCCTTTCTCGCCGCCATCGACGGCCTGGTGCGGCAAGGGCTCGACGGCGGCCTCAAGGACGAAACCCAGATCGTCTACGTCTCGCCGCTCAAGGCGCTCTCGAACGACATCCAGCGCAACCTGGAAGCGCCGCTCGCCGGCATCCGCGAGCGCCTCAAGGCGCAGGGCCTGCCGGACGTGGACATCCGCACCTGGGTCCGCACGGGCGACACCCCGCCCGGCGAGCGCGACCGCATGCGCCGCCGCCCGCCGCACATCGTGGTGACCACCCCGGAATCGCTCTACATCCTGCTCGGCTCGGAGTCGGGCCGCGCGATGCTGGCGACAACCCGCGCCGTGATCGTCGATGAGATCCACGCGCTCGCCGCGAACAAGCGCGGCACCCATTTGGCGCTTTCGCTGGAGCGGCTGGGGGCGCTCTGCGGCGACCGGCTGCTACGCGTGGGCCTCTCGGCCACCCAGAAGCCGATCGAGGTGGTCGCGCGTTTCCTGGTCGGGGCGGGCGCGAGCAACCCCGCCGGCGTCGAGTGCACCATCATCGACACCGGCCACCGCCGTGCCCGCGACCTCGCCCTCGAACTCCCGGACTCGCCGCTCGAGGCCGTGATGTCGGCCGAGGTCTGGGAGCAGGTGTATCAACGCCTGGCCGAGTTGATCGCGGCGCACCGCACCACGCTGATCTTCGTCAACACCCGCAGACTCGCCGAGCGCGTGACGCGCCAGCTGTCCGAGCGCATCGGCGCCGATCAGGTGACCGCGCACCACGGCAGCCTCGCCAAAGAGCAGCGCCTCGATGCCGAGCAGCGGCTCAAGCACGGCAAGCTTAAGGCGCTGGTGGCGACCGCTTCGCTCGAGCTCGGCATCGACATCGGCGAGGTCGACCTCGTCTGCCAGCTCGGGTCGCCGCGCGCGATCGCAACCTTCCTCCAACGCGTCGGGCGCTCCGGGCATGCCATCGACGGCACCCCCAAGGGCCGGCTGTTTCCGCTATCGCGCGATGAGCTGGTGGAGTGCGCGGCGCTGCTCGACAGCATCGGCCGCGGCGAGCTCGACCGGCTCTCCATCCCGGAGCAGCCGCTCGACGTGCTGGCCCAGCAGATCGTCGCCGAAGTGGCGGCGCGCGAATGGAACGAGGACGAACTCTACGCGCTCGTGCGCCGCGCCTCCCCCTACCGCGCGCTCCCGCGCGAGGATTTCGCGGCGGTGGTGGGCATGCTGGCGGACGGCTTCACCACCCGCCGCGGCCGGCGCGGCGCGCTCATCCACTACGACGGCGTCAACCATCTGCTGCGCGGCCGGCGCGGCGCCCGGCTCACCGCCCTGACATCCGGCGGCACGATCCCGGACAACGCCGACTATCAGGTGCTGCTCGAGCCCGAGAACCATTTCATCGGCACCGTGAACGAGGATTTCGCGGTCGAGAGCATGGCCGGCGATATCTTCCAGCTCGGCAACAAGAGCTATCGCATCATCCGCGTCGAGCGCGGCGTGGTGCGCGTCGAGGATGCCCATGGGATGGCGCCGACCATTCCGTTCTGGCTCGGCGAAGCGCCCGGTCGCAGCGACGAATTGTCGGCCGCCGTGTCGCGCTTGCGCACGGAGATCGCCGCGCGCCTGCGCGGCGGCGAGCCGGCCGAGGGCATCTTGCGCTGGCTCGCGGACGACGTCGGGATCGGCGAGCCCGCGGCCCAGCAACTCCTCGAATATCTGGCCGCGGGGCATGCGGCGCTCGGCTGCCTGCCGACGCACGACACGATCGTGTTCGAACGCTTCTTCGACGAGGTCGGCGGCATGCAGTTCGTCATCCATTCGCCCTACGGCAGCCGCATCAACCGCGCCTGGGGGTTGGCGCTGCGCAAGCGCTTTTGCCGCAAATTCAATTTCGAGCTGCAGGCCGCGGCGACGGAGGACAATATCGTCCTTTCGCTCACCACCGCGCACAGCTTCGAGCTTGCCGACGTCGCGCGTTATCTCAACTCCGCCACCATCAGGCCGCTCTTGATCCAGGCGCTGCTCGATGCGCCGATGTTCATCACGCGCTGGCGCTGGGTGATAGGGGTCGCGCTCGCGCTGCCGCGCTTCCGCGGCGGCAAGAAGGTGGCGCCGCAACTCGCGCGCATGGGCGCCGAGGATCTGATCGCGGCGGTCTTTCCCGACCAGATCGCCTGCGCGGAAAACCTCCCCGGCGAGCGCGAGATCCCGGATCATCCGTTGGTGCGCCAGACCATCGACGATTGCCTCAACGAGGCGATGGATCTCGCGGGTCTCGAGCGCCTGCTCGAGCGCATCGAATCCGGCGACATTCGCATCGTCGCGCGCGACCTGACCGAGCCTTCGCCGCTGGCGCTCGAGGTGCTCTCAGCGCGGCCCTACGCCTATCTCGACGACGCGCCGCTGGAGGAGCGCCGCACCCAAGCCGTGATGAGCCGGCGCTGGCTCTCGCCGGAGACCGCGTCCGACCTCGGCCGGCTCGATCCAGAGGCGATCGCGCGCGTTCGCGGCGAAGCCTGGCCCGACGCCGCCAACGCCGACGAGCTGCACGACGCGCTGGTCTGGCTCGGCTTCCTCGGCGCGGACGAAGCCCGCGCCGGGCCCGGCTGGAGCGACTGGCTGTCGGACCTTGCCCGGGCGAACCGCGTGGCGCGGCTCTATGCTCCCGGCGCGACGCTGTGGATCGCGGCGGAACGGCTGCCCCAGTTTCGGGCGCTGTGGCCCACCGCCGAGCTCGAGCCCGCGATCGCTGCTCCCGCCGCCGCTGCCGGGGTGAATTGCGGGCGCGACGAGGCATTGGTCGAAATCCTGCGCGGCCGGCTCGAAGGCCTCGGGCCGGTCACGCGCGAGGCGCTGGCCGCCGCGCTTGGGCTTGCGCCGAGCGAGATCGCAGCCGCGCTGGCGGCGCTCGAGGCCGAAGGCTTCGCCATGCGCGGGCGCTTCACGCCGGCAGCGGATGGCGAGGAATGGTGCGAGCGCCGCCTGCTCGCCCGCATTCACGGCTACACGGTCAAGCGGTTGCGGGCGGAGATCGAGCCGGTCGCGGCGCGCGACTTCCTGCGCTTTCTGTTGAGCTGGCAGCGCGTTTCGGCCGACGCGCGCATGCAGGGGCCGGATGCCGTCGATACCGTGGTCGCGCAGCTCGAAGGATTCGAGGCGCCGGCCGGGGCTTGGGAGAGCGAGATCCTGCCGGCGCGGCTCGCCGGCTACGAGCCGACGTGGCTCGACGACCGCTGCCTGGCGGGACAGGTGGCGTGGATGCGGCTGCGGCCGCGCTCCGCGCGATCGGGCAACGGCGGCGAAAGCCGAGCGAGCCCCGTGCGCACGACCCCGATCACGTTGGTGGCGCGCCGGCATGCCACGCATTGGACGTCGCTGTCGCCGCAAGCGGACGTCCAACCCAGCATCCGCGCGCAGGCGGTTGCCGATCGTATTCGCCAGCACGGGGCGTCATTCTTCGACGAGCTCGTGGACGGCACCGGCCTGCTACGGACGCAGGTCGAGGAGGCGTTGGCCGAACTGGTGGCGCTCGGCCTCGTGAGCTGCGACAGCTTCGGCGGCTTGCGGGCGCTGCTGGTGCCGTCCGGCGAGCGTAGGCCACTCGCCGGCGGACGCCGCCGCCGTCGCACCGCGAAATTCGGCATGGAAGAGGCGGGTCGTTGGGCGCTCGCGCGCCGTCCGCGGCCGGCGACGTCCGCGGCGCCGGCGCAAGCGGCCTCCGAGCACGTCGAGCACGTGGCGCGCACCTTGTTGCTCCGCTACGGGGTCGTGTTCTGGCGGCTCATCGAACGCGAGGCCGCCTGGCTGCCGCCGTGGCGGGATCTGCTGCGAGTCTATCGCCGGCTCGAGAGCCGCGGCGACATTCGCGGCGGGCGCTTCGTCGCCGGCTTCTCCGGCGAGCAGTTTGCCCTGCCGGACGCGGTGGCCATGTTACGCGAGACGCGGCGCCAGCCGGCCGCCGGCGCGTTGCTGTCGCTCTCCGGCGCCGACCCGCTCAACCTCGTGGGAATCCTCACCCCAGGCCCGAGGCTTCCGGCATTAACCGGCAACCGCTTGCTCTACCGCGATGGCCTGCCCATCGCGCTACTCGCCGCCGGCGAGGTGCAGTTTCTCGAGACGCTCGATGCGGCGAGTGAGTGGGAGGCTCACAAGGCCTTGCTGCGATGCGCTGAGCCGGCGCCGTCTACCGCTTCGGACACGGCGCTGCGCGGCCGCAACGGCATCGCCTTTCGCGCCCACCATCGTCCGGCACGACCGTCGTGAGCGTGGCTCGGCCGCCGGCCGCGTGTAACGCGAGACCGAGTTCTACAGCTTTTCCCCGTTGACCCAGTCGGCCAGAATTTTCCAGTTCGGGTCGTCCTTGGACGCGAACTGGCGGCCGCCGGAGTGAAAGACGTTGCCGCCCGCCTCGGGCGCAAGCGGCTGCTGCAGCAGCCGGCTGGTCGCAGGATCGCCCGGGTTCACCAGGATCGACGCCATCTCGAAGTTCTTGCGCGACTGCTCCTCGCTCCAGATGCTGGCGCCGGGCGAGAGCCGCTCCAGTCGAAAGGCGTTGTTGCTCACCGCATGGCAGACGTAGCAGCGGGTATGGCCGTCGCGCTTTTGCAGGAAGATCGGCTGCACGCGCATCTTGAAGAACTCGTAGTCGAGCGCCGGTGCCGCGCGCGAGGCGATGGAGGACGCAGCAGCGGCTGCGAGCAGGGCGGTCATCACGACGAATTTTGCTCGACGAGCGGTCATGCGCATCCTCCCAGCTCTTCTCGAGTTTCACAGCGGACGCGAATGCTAACGCAATTTCGCCGTTGCTGTCATCGGTTGGTTAGTCGGATGCCGCTACGGCGGCCCATGGCCGCGCAGTCCTCGTCGGTCTTGAGCCCGATCGCGCGGATGCCGTGGGCGGCGAGCTCCTCGTCGCGCTCCTCGGTATCGCCGGTCACGCCGACCGCGCCGATGACCTCGCCCGCGGCATCGCGAATCTGCAGTCCGCCGCCCTCGGGAAAAATCTGTTCGTCGGTCGCGGCGATGAGATAGCGCATGAAGATCGGCTTCTCCTCGGCGCGCACCTTCACGAGCTTGGAGGAGCGCCCCATGGCGAGCGCGGCGTAGGCTTTGCCGTAGGCCATCTCGAACCGGATCATGGAGCTGCCGTCTTCCTTCTTGAATGCCTTCACCTTGCATCCGGGCTCGACCACGATCACCGAGAGCGGCCGGCAATCGAGCTCGGCGCCGCGCGCGAGGATGGCGTCGATGAGGCGGTCGGCCTGCGCGAGGGTGAGGGCGGTCATGGGGCCTCCGTTTGATTGGGTCGCTGCGGGTGCGCCCAGAATACGCCGGCGCGACGGGCATGCCGAGCTTAGTTGACTCGCGATTGGAAGCTGTGACACCGGTCTGCGCGGTCGACACGGCAGGGCGCTTGATCCGAGGAGGTTACGAATGACCGAATTCTCACGTCGCGAGATGCTGGGCGCCGCCGCGGCCGGTAGCATGGCGGCAGCGGCAACGGGCACGGAGACTTTCGGGCAGGGGCAGCCGCCGTTCGGGCCGACGCCGGCGCCGCTCGCCGGCGCCGAGCTGCCATCCTTCCGCTTCCGGCTCGGCGCGGTCGCGCCCAAAACCTGGGACGGCGGCTGGGCGAAAGAGGCGACGGTGGTGGATTTCCCGGTGTCGCAGGCGATCGCCGGCGTGCTGATGTCGCTCGTCCCTGGGGGGTTACGCGAACTGCACTGGCACGCCAATGCGGCGGAGTGGGCCTATGTGATCAAGGGCCAATGTCGCGTCACCACCACCAACCCGCAAGGCCAGTCGCAGGTCGCCGACTTTCATGCCGGCGACGTCTGGTATTTCCCGCGCGGGTTCGGCCACTCGATCCAAGGCATCGGCTCCGAGGACTGCCTATTCGTGCTGGTGTTCGAC
>Ga0318535_10000158_pt1 | contig 12716 bp, 8 predicted proteins | sample GRESIP117b4f27_FD_203658 | JGI IMG/M metagenome (GOLD analysis project Ga0318535, IMG submission 203658) | Tropical soil microbial communities from Luquillo Experimental Forest, Puerto Rico - GRE.SIPMG.117b4f27 | ecosystem: Environmental > Terrestrial > Soil > Tropical forest > Bulk soil...
CCTGCCCTGGCCAGACGATCCGCTGGCGGCGCTATGGCATGCTGCGACGCTGTTGCGCGAGCAGCGCGGCGACGCGCATGTGGCGGTGCTGGCCGCCGCGGGGGTCTCGGGTCGAGAGTCCAACGTGTTACACGCCGCGGCGGGCCGGATCGCGGGCGACTACATGGCGCGCGCCCGCGACTACGACGACGCGGCGTGGCGTCACCAGGAACGACGGTTGGCCGACCGGGGGCTGCTCAACGACGACGGGTCGATTACCGAGGCCGGCCGGCAACTGAAGGACCACATCGAATCGGCGACCGACACGCTTGCCCTGTCGGCGCTCGACAGACTCAGCGACGACGAGGTGGAAACGCTGTTTCAGGCGCTCACTCCGATCACCCAGGCCGTGGTCGCCGGCGGCGATGTCCCCGCTGCGACGCCGATGGGTTTGCGCCGTGACGAATTGGGCGACGGCAGCGCGCATTTGGCGACTGCCGATTAATCAGTTGGCGATGGGACGCTGGTGGATTTTCGGGAGTTGGGTCCGCTTCTCCCTAAACGCTGTGGTGAGCCTGGTTTCCGCCGCGGCGTTTGGCGGCATACATCGCAGCGTCAGCGATCTTGACGAGCTCGTCGACGGGGCCTGCAACGTCGGGGCCGGTTAGAAGGGGCAGTTCGGCGCTTGCAGTGCCGATGCTGGCTGTAACTTTCGGGGAGAGCCCGGCGACGGCGGTGCAAAAGTGCGCGGCCAGTCGTACCACGTCTGAGGTCACGGCGGTCAGGGCGACTAAGAACTCCTCGCCGCCGGCGCGGCAGATGACTGCGTCGGCAGGGCAGTGCTCGCGCAGCAGCTCAGCCACTGCCTGTAGGGCACGGTCGCCGGCCGAATGACCGTGGGTGTCGTTGATGCGCTTGAAATTATCGAGATCGACCATTACCACCGCCAGATGTGTGTGCCCTGGCGGTAGATTCGTCAAGCGGTCACCAACCGCGGGGGTAAAGGCCCGCCGGTTCAGCAGGCCGGTGAGGGCATCTGTTTCGGAACGCTGAACATACGTTCCCATGGCTCGCGACATCCCCCAAATGCCAAGTGGCACCGACAAATTGAGAAAAGCGTTTATCCACAACGCGGAGGCCGCCGTGGCGATGTTGGCTTCGTCAGCCAGCCGCAGCACCGCTGTGATGGCGACCGCGGCGGCTACCACGCTGTTGAAGAGTATGAGTTTGGGGCCGTGGAAAAATGCGACGTAACCGCCAGTGACGGCCATGGCGGTACAAGCTAGGGCGGCAAGGGCCGCGGTGGGCTGCACGAGACTCCACCCGCCGACAAATAACGCGCCAATCATCACACCGGCGTGCGACTGTCGACGCGAGGGCCAGCGTGTCAGCCACAATACGGTCACACCGATGGTGAACGTTGCGGCAACTCCACCGGTGATCGCCTCAGCGGCGCTGGGCCGGCTTAGGCTCGGTAACACGGTCAGCGGCACCAGCACCGACGATCCGACAACGATAGCCAGAATCATCCGCGCCGAAGTCAGCATTCCGTTTTGGCGCAGGAATGTAGTGACCCAGTCGTACTGGTCGGGCTGGCTCCACCAAGCCTTCAGCCTTGACATCAGTCAGCGAACCTCCGGCCAATCGTCCGCTGCTGCGTTGGTTTACCGACCACTTGACCGGCACCTTTCGAGACCCGCCTCGGCCCGATTTTTGCGGGCGCGTTTACGTGCGAGCCGAGGCACCCCACTACCTGCGAATTGAAATGCTACCCCGTTGCGCGCGTTGTATTCCGAGTCGGCAATCCCGGTTGGGACCTTGGCAATGCGTTACGACTATCTGTAACGTTTGCACCATGGCGGCCTCGAAGTCGCGGTGTTGTGTGTGCCGGACGGAGTTTTACGGTCGCTCCGATGCGTGTTACTGCTCTGGGGCCTGCCGGCAAAAGGCCTACCGGGCACGCATCGCCCGCGAAACCTCTAACAACGGCGACCCGCGGCAACCCAAGGACGCGGTGCAGCGCGCCCGAGAGCTCCGTATGCGGGCCCGACTAGCCCGCGAGGAGGCTGCCATGGCCCTTCGCAGAGCAGCCACCCTTCAAATTCGCATCGACGGTGACCGCTGGCCCTCGCGCTAGACGTCCAGCGCGAAGACCCGCCGTACCAATATGTGGACACCGTTCGTTCACCATCCGCCCGACCGCTGGCTGGCCGCCGACTTGTCTCACGACCTCTGAGCTCTCGAACTACGTTGCGGCGGTGTCGAATGTCCCTTGACGCCTGGCGATTGGGCTAGTTCTGGAAGACAGCGAACCAGATGGCGATGTATTGGCAGATGGCCGCGGCCGCGGTGCAAGCGTGAAAGATCTCGTGATAACCGAAGGTCGTCGGCCAGGGGTCGGGCCGGCGCAGCCCATAAAAGATGGCACCCAGGCTGTACAGCGCGCCGCCCACAGCCAGCAGCACCGTGGCGGCCAGCCCCGCGTAATCGAGGATCATAGGGGTGCACCAGACGGCCACCCAGCCCAGCAGCAGATAGAGCGTCACGTTCAGCCAGCGGGGGGCCGCCGGCCAGAACAGTGTCAGCGCGATTCCGGCCAGCGCGCCGCCCCAGACGATCGCTAGCACCACCTGCCCCGTCCCACGCGGCATCGCAAGCCTGGCAAAAGGTGTATAGGTGCCGGCGATCAGCACGAAAATCATCGAGTGGTCGAGCCGTCTCATCCAATTCCTGACGGACGCCGATTCCCAATGGACGCGGTGATAAATGGCGCTCACCGCGAACATCGCCACGATCGCCAACATGTATGTCAGCGTCGAGTGCCCGGCCCGCTTGGAGGCTTCCGCCCACGACACCGCCACCAGTGGAGTGCCCGCAATCACTGCCGCAACGGCGCAGTATTGGTGGATCCATCCGCGCAACCGTGGCTTCGTCAGAACTCCGGCAGCGCCCTCGGCGAGCGGTCCGGTGGCGTCGACAAAGGCGATCCGTCCGAAAGGCTTGTGCTGGGGGGCCACCCCGGTGCGGTAGTTCAATGTCCCTCCCGCAGTCACCCCGGAAATCGCCTTCTTCCCAGGCAGTTTCGATGCTGACCAATATCATTCCGCCGGGCCTTAAGAAGTTGCTATGTCGGACCTGTGAATTGCTTGTACCCGCCCGGGTGCCGCTAAAGGCCACGCGATGGCCAATCGCTCAGGTGCTGACCGGCTCGGGATGGGCTGCGGGCAGACCGGCCCGAGCCATAAATCAGCGGCGAAAGACCACCCACCTCATCGCGCAGTACATGTACACCCCTTCACAGACACCTGCGAGCACTCGCGACAGCTGGTAATGCACCCCCAGGGCTGCCAACACACTGGTCATCCCGAGGATAAAAGCCAGATAGTTGAGTACGACGACCACGACATAAACCGCGACCTGTGGTCCGACTGGCGCGTGGGACTGGAAGTTGAAGGTGCGGTTGAGCGTGTAGCTGAGCGCGAAGGCACACACGTAAGCGGCGGTGACAGCGATGGGCACCGGCAGGCCGAGCCCGCTGTGCAGACCGGTGAGGACCACCAGATCGACGCCGAAGGACAGGCCGTTGATCAGACAGAAGCCAAGGAATGTCGGCGCAACAATTGACCTAAGCCCGAACGGAAGCCGAATGACGACCGCCTCGCACAACCTATGGAATCGGTCGCCCAGGCGTGATTGGCCGGCCCGCAAATCGGTGTGCACACGGGTACGGTGCCACGGCCGGGTATCCGGCACGTGATCAGTTGGCCAACTCCCCGCGCAGCACAACCAAGACCATGAGGCCGGGTCAGCCGTGCCGGGCCGCTTCCTGCGCGAGTTGGACTCGGGAGGTGAGTCCGAGTTTGGAGTACGCGTGTGTGAGGTGGGTTTGCACGGTACGCGGTGAGACGAATAGCCGGGTGGCGATGTCGTTGTTGCCAAGCCCTTCGCCGACCAGCCGTACGACGTCGCGCTCGGTGGGCGTGAGCGAGGCCCATCCGCTGGTGGGTCGTTTGCGTTCGCCACGACGGCGCTGGGCGTAGGCAATCGCTTCGTGGGTGGACAGCGTGGCGCCCTCGGCCCACGCGGATTCAAAGTCCTTCTCGCCCATCGCGTCACGAAGTGCCGCTACCGAGAATTCGAAAAAGGCGTCGAAAATTTTGAAACGGACTAGGCCGCAGCGCCGCCGGATCGCGTCTGCGGCGCCGAACAGCCGCGCCGCTTCAGCGTGACTGCCGGAGCCGACGGCGAGCATGGCGAGGCACTCGAGAGTGTCGGGTGTGGCGCCGAATGTCCCACTGCTGGCGGCGGTTGCGAGCGCGTCGTGCGCGTCGCGGCCGGCCTGCTCGGGCTCACCCTGAGCGATCGCAACGCCGGCGCGCGTCGTCAACGCCAGCGACAGGTGAAAGCCGCTCGTCTCCGCGACGGCGTCATCGGCCAGGCGCCGGGCCGCGGTCAGATCCCCGCGCGCCAGCGCTGCCTGGGCCGCGTAAGCAATCCAGATCGCCGCCATTGCGGGCTGGAGACTGAGATGGGGCCAGCCCGCCGCGATCGCATCGTCCGCCGCGGCAACGTCGCCCGCGGCCAGGGTCGCGACCGTCAACCCGGCGTAGGCGAGGCCCGAGTAGAACCCGCCAAGCTCCGGCGCAGCCTCGACGGCCGCGTTGGCTGCGTGCCGCGCGGCACTCGGGTCCCCGTGGTAGGCCAGCATGGTGGCCTGCATGAATAGGGCGCAGCACAGCCACAGCGCGTCGTGAGCCGCGTCGGCCTCGGCAATCACCTCACCCAACTGCGCGAGGGCTCCAGCGAAATCACCGGTCATCCCGTGTGCACAACCGAGACACCAGCGGCACCCATGCGAGGAGAAAGGGTCACCGACTGCATCGGCGAGGTCGCGTCCTTCTTCGGCGGCCGTGCGTATCGCAATCGGATCACCCACGATGACCGCCCCGAACGCCTGCCACGCCAGAATCTGGCCGAGCCGCCACCCGTCGCCCATCGAGCGGGCGAGGGCGATCCCCTCGGCGAAATATGGCCGGGCCACCTCGGGGTCGTAGACCGCGATGCTGCTGCAGGCGGTGAGGGCCCGGAGCAACAGGGCGGGGTCGTCGACCTCCCGCGCGATCGCCAGGGCTTGGAGGGCTTGTTCCATGCTGTCGGTGGCACCCATAGACGCGTTGAGCGTGGCCTTGTCGGCGAGCGCCCGTGCGCGCACCGCCGGCGCCACCCCGAAAGGGTCTGCGTTTCGGTCGATGAGGGCGGCGTCCAACCAGGCCAGCCCTTCCCGGATGCGACCCCGTACGAGCCACAGTTGCTGCAGCGACGACGCCAGCTGCGACGCGAGATCGAAATCGGAGTTATCGCAGCTCCACGCGAACGCGGCCCGTAGGTTGTCGATCTCGGTGTCGGCCTGCTCGAGACGGCGCTCATGGCCCGTACTGGCCGGGGTGTCGAGGAGGGCCGCCATGGCCGTGTAGTAATCGCGGTGACGTGCACGCACGGTGTCGGCATCGCCGGATTCGCCGAGTTTTTCCAGCGCGTACTGGCGCACCGTCTCCAGCAGCCGGTATCGCGTTGGGCCACTTGTGCTTTCGGCCACGACCAGGGACTTGTCGACCAGCAATGTGAGCAGGTCGAGGACCTGGAAGCGTTCGACGTCGCCGCCGCAGGCGACCGCCTCTGCGGCGTGGAGATCGAACCCGCCCATAAACACCGCCAACCGAGCGAACAAGATGCGTTCGGGCTCGGTCAAAAGCGCGTGCGACCAATCCACCGAGGCCCGCAACGTCTGCTGGCGGCGCACGGCGGTGCGTGCACCCCCGGTCAGCAGCCGGAAGCGGTCGTGCAGACTGTCGCGGATCTCGGTCAGCGACAAGACGCGCACCCGCGCCGCCGCCAGCTCGATGGCCAGCGGCACCCCGTCGAGGCGCCGGCAGATCTCGGCCGCGATGGCGGCGTTCTCGTCGGTGAGGCGGAAATCGGGCCGGACGCGTCGCGCCCGGTCGGTGAACAACTCGATCGCCTCGTCGGCCAGCGACAGCGACGGCACCCGCCAACTCACCTCGCCGGCCACCCCGATCGGCTCGCGACTGGTCGCCACCAGCGTCACCGCCGGGCAGGCGCCTTGCAGGCCGACGACCAGCGCAGCGCTCGCGTCGAGCAGATGCTCGCAGTTGTCCAGCACCAGCAGCATCCGACGGTCCCCGACAAACCGCAGCAGCGTGTCCATCGTTGAGCGGCCCCGCTGGTCGGGCAGGCCCAGCGCGCGGGTCACCGTGACCGGCACCAGATCGGGATCGGTGATCGGCGCCAGATCCACGTACCACACCCCGCCACCAAATCCGCCACTCACTTGAGCCGCCACCTCTACCGCCAGGCGCGTCTTACCAACACCGCCCGCGCCGGTGAGCGTCACGAACCGGTTGTCGGCCAGGATCCGCCGCACATCGATCATGTCGGCTTCACGGCCCACGAAACTCGTGAACTGCACCGGAAGATTAGGGGCGACAACGGTTTCACGCACGCGCAGCGGCGGGAAATCGTTGCGCAGGTCGGGATGGCACAGCTGCACCACCCGCTCCAGGCGCGGGAGATCCCGCAGCTGATGCGAACCAAGATCGGTCAGCCAGGCGTCGGCTGGCAGCCGGTCGACAACCAGATCCTCGGTGACGCCCGACAGCACGGTCTGCCCGCCGTGGGCCAGATCGCGCAGGCGTGCGGTCCGATTGACCGTCGTACCGATGTAGTTACCCTCGTCACGCAGCTGCACCTCCCCGGTATGCACGCCGATGCGCAGCCGGATCGGGGCCAGCGGCGCCCGCTGCAACTCCAGCGCACACGCCACCGCGTCACTGGCACGCGAGAACGCGACCACGAAGCTATCGCCCTCGCCCTGCTCCACCGGCCGCACACCGTGATGGGCGGAAATGACCTCACACACCGCGCGATCCAGCCGCGCGATGGCGGCCGTCATCTCCTCCGGTTGGGTCTGCCACAGCCGCGTCGAACCCTCGACGTCGGCCAGCAGCAACGTCACCGTTCCCGTCGGAAGCTCGCTCACACCCAGGTCGCTCCAGTTCAACGGCGTGTCCGCGCGTGGGTCAGTTCCGCTCATGCTAGCCAGCATGTGACGTCGACATACAGCAAAACATCAGCGGAACCGCGCAGATTTGCCGCCCCGCCGAGCGGAGCTACGACAGCTCACGGCACAGATCTACGCGTCAGGACTGACGATCCCGTGGCGACGGCATCGGATAGTCGACTCATTCCGACCCGAGGAGACCACCATGACCATCCACACCAGCCATCCGGGCGGCCGTCAACCAGCGGTAGTGCCACTGGACCGGGAAGCGGCCCGAGCGGCGATCAGCGCGGCAGCGGCGCGATTCACCGCGCTGCTGCAAGACACCGATGACATCGAGCGCCCGGCGGCCGGCACCGATTGGACAGTCGCCGAGACCGCGGCCCATGTGTCCAACGTGCTCACCGGGTTCAGCGCCGCGATCGCCGGGGAGCCGCACGCGCTGAGCCCAGAGCAGTACCTCGAGGCGGACTTTCCGACTCGGCTGGCGGCCAACAATGGCGCCACCATCGCCATGGTTGACCACGCCGACGCGGGACGGCTCGCGGACCTGATCACCGTTGGGACACAACGGTTTCTGGAACTCGCGGCGGCGGCCGATCCCGAATTGGAGTGTGAGACCCCCTGGTACGGCCCCGGCCGGACCCGCAGCGCGGACTGCGTCACCGCCCTGGCGCTGGGCGAGCTGACCGTGCACGGCCACGACATCGCGACCGGGACGGGCCGGCCGTGGCCAATCTCCGATGAGGACGCGAAGCTCGTCGTGGGCACTGTCTGCCCCAATATGTCGCCGCTGGCGGTGCGACCCGAGGCCGGCCGGCGCGCGCCGGTGACATACGAGGTCCGACTGCGCGGCAACGGGCCCCGGTACGTCATCCGGGTCGCGGACGGTACGGCGGAGGTTCGGGCGGCCGGCGGGCGGGTCGACTGTGTGATCTCCGCGGACCCGGTGACGTACCTGCTGGTTGTCTACGGACGGATGCCGCTCGGCCGGGCGCTGATGCGCGGCGGGATGCTGGCGTACGGCCGCCGTCCGTGGCTCGGGCTGCGTTTCAAGAACTTGTTCTTCAATCCGTGACGCCGTGATTATTGTAGGTTCTCACGTTTGGCAGCATGACTTCCGATCCGGCCGCCGTCACCACGCATCATGGTGCGGCGGTCGCGATCGGCAGACGTGGACTCGGCCTGGCGATCAGGCGACGGCCGACAGGACCCCGCGCCCGACAGTGGTCGCGAGTGGGCAGACCACCGCCAAGGCCCCCTCAGCCGAGCACCGCACCACGAACGTGCCGGAGTTCTGGCTCACCGCCACGCCCACAACGACGACGAGGCGTGCCGGTCCACCAGGCAACACCCACCCACCGCCAGCGGCCAACACCGTTCGGGCTGAACAGGACTCACTCCTACTCGGCTCAGTAATCAGGAACGGTTTATCATCTTGGCGCGTTGCCAAGGCTCGATCTGAAAATCAAACGAAACGCTGGCGGCCGAGTGTTAACTCGCCACAAGCAAACCGGATGAGTGAATCAGAGAGCCAGATCCTCAAGTCGGCAAGTGGACCATCATGCCGCCGTCGACCGACAGCACCTGCCCTGTGATGAACGAGGCCCTCGCAGAGGCCAGGAATAGATACGCTTCGGCCAGCTCCTCTGGGCGGCCGAAGCGGCGGAGCGGGGTGTTCGCCTTTATTACAGCGGCGCGGTCCTGCGGAAATCGCTCGGTGGCGCGCCGGGTGGTGATGACTCCCGGAGACACGCAGTTACAGCGGACGCCCAGGCGGCCGTACTGGGTAGCCACGTAGCGGGTGAGCGCCTCTACGCCCGCCTTGGCGATGCCGTAGGACGCCCATGCATCGTCCGCAGCGTTTGCTTGGGCGGAGGAGGTGTTCACCACGGCACCGTCGGCGGCCGCAACGAGGTGCGGGAGTGCGCGAGCGGTGAGGTGGGCGGTTGCGCGAAGATTCACGTCGAGGCTGAGGTCCCACGCAGTGCGCGAGCTCTCGGCGACGCGGCCCTCGGTGCCAACAAAGACCCCCGCGATGTTAATCACCGCATCGAGGCGGCCGTGGCGCTTGAGGACGCGCTCCACCAGCGTGTCGATTGCCGCCTCGTCTCGCAGGTTCACGTGCTCCGGGTCACCGCCGGTCTCTGCTGCGATGGCGGCGAGCGGTTCGGCGTCGCGGTCCACCAGAACAGCGGTCGCGCCCTCTTCCACGAAGCGCCGCGCAGTGGCACCTCCGATCCCGCCCGCGGCGCCCGTGATGATGATGACCTTTCCAGCGAACTCCTTGCCCACTGTCATGTTCCGACCCCTTCGGACTTGACGGGATAGGACCGGGCCCGCCGGCCACGCGCTGTCAACGAGTACACCGCCGTGGGAGGCCGCTGGGCAGGACCGGCAAATCGTTAGGAGACACTGGCTCCGGCGACCCAACTGGCTGCGCCCAAGCGAGCTGGACGCAGAACGTCGGTTCCCGGACGATAACTGGTCCTACCATTATTAACATCTTATTGTCATCCTTGTCGGGTCGGCGCCCTTCGACCTAGGAGCTTCGCATGACTGCCGCGTCCAAGACTCTCTACGACCCCGCGGCCAAGCTCGAGACGGAAGGGGGTCTCGGCGTGACCTTCAATTCCCGGGTGATGCAACGAGACGCCACCGATCTCGAACGCCGCTATGAGGAGCTGGCCCGCCGGCACGCGACCGAGCTGCGGCTCGCCGAGGTGGCCGCGAGCCGCGGCGGGATCGCGGCGCTCATCAGCGCGGCAGCCGCGATGACCTCTAACCCGATGTGGCTGATCGACTCTCGTCACCGGGTCGTTGCGCGCTCAACTCAGGTCCATGGCTCGGAGTTTCGTCCACCAGACGTCACGTTACTGCTGAAGACATATGGACCAGTTGACCTCGCCGGCCCCGAGCCAGTAGTGGTCGCTGTGCGCCCTACGGCGGGCATCGTACGCAGGCACCTTCTAGTGCCGGTCGTCCGGGACTCGGTGCTGTTCTCATGGCTGGTGGTGGGCGAGGTATCCGCGCCGCTCAATCGCGACGAGGCTTGGCTGGCGCACCGGGCCGCCTTTCATCTCGCCGGTGAGTATTCCACGCAGCAGCGCATCGCCCGAGTCTCCTGGAACGTGCGCGCCGCGCTGGCCAGGTCGCTAGTCCGTGGCTCCTATCGCGACGAGGACGTGGCGGCTGCCGCCGACTACCTCGGGGTGCGGGCCGACGCGGACCGAGTCTTGGTCTACCTCGCTGATGCGCCAGGTGACGCGCCCCGCGACGAGGAGACAATCTCAACGCTGGTGAACGAGGCTCTCGGGGCTGAGGTCCTCGGCACCCGCGGCCGGGACGGGACACTCTTGCTCATCGAAGCGCCCCACCCGTCAGCGCATATGACAGTTGTACAGCGGGTTAAGAAGGTGATGCGCTGCGTGATTCGCCAGCTCGGCGAACCCGACGCAATCGTCGGTATCTCAGCGGTCACTCCCGCCGACGGGCTTCAGCGGTCATACCGCGAGACCCGCGAGGTGGTGCAGTGCGTCGATCGATTTGCCCGCTCGGGCAACAGGGTGATTGCGGTCGACGACCTAGGTCCGGCGCGCCTGCTGGTCGCCAACGGGGACTCGGACGCCGTACGCCGCTATGTCGACGACGCGCTCGGGCCACTGCTCGGAGACCTGCCAGGCGCAGCGGACCTGCTGCGCACGCTGCAGTGCTTCTTCGACTCCGGCCGCTCGGTGCGCGAGTCGGCGGCGCGGCTCAAGATCCACGAGAACACGGTCCGGTTGCGATTGGCCAAGGTCCGCGACCTAACCGGGCTCAACGTAGCGACCAATTCCAACGATCAGCTCAGCGCGCAGACCGCACTGCTGGTACTGCGCCTTGAAGGGCACCCCGCAATTCCGCCGTTCGACGATGAGAACATCGACCCCCGCGAGAAGAACACCTCGTGACCTCACCATTCTTCAGGCCCACCGCTGGGTCGTCCATGGACGGACGCACCTCGGCCAAGAAGAATCCGCGTGCTAGAGCAACAGGACGCCACCGTCGACCGGAATCCCCACGCCAGTGATGTACGCCGACGCATCGCTGGCAAGAAAGACCACCGTAGATGCGATCTCGACCGCCGCGCCCAGGCGGCCAAGGGGAACACGAGCATCGATGATCTTGCGCTGATAACTCGGGCTGTAATTGGCTGTTGCCTCGGTGAGGAAAACGCCCGGAAGGATCGCGTTGACGCGGATCCCCCGGTGCCCCCATTGCGCGGCCAGGTCGCGAGTCATTCCGAGGACGCCGGCCTTTGCAGCGCTGTAGCCAGAGGCAGGCATCTTCGCAGTGGTCACCGCCATCACAGACGAGAGGTTGACCACCGCGCTCCCAGGCGGCATCACACGACCGGCGGCCTGAGCCATCCAGTAAGAGCCCATCAGGTTCACATCGACCACATGACGGAAGTGCTCCGGCGGGTCTTCAGTGGCCGGGTTGTAGTCGCCGCCGATACCCGCGTTATTCACGAGAATGTCACAGCTGCCTAAGTGGTCTACCGCGGCACTAACCAGCTGGTTGCAGTCCTCGACTCTGGTCACATCGGTCTCGACCGCCACGCAGCGGCGGCCGAGCCGTTCGACCAGAACCTTGGAGTCCTCAAGCCGCTTGAACCGTCGCGCGCCGATCGCGACGTCGGCGCCTGCTGCGGCCATGCCCTGGGCGATAGCCACGCCCAACCCGCTCGAGGCGCCGGTAACCACGGCCACCTTCCCATCGAGCCTGAATCGGCCCCGCCAGGCCGGCTCATCATATTCCATGCGTTTCGTTTCTAATCTGGCTGCTGGCGTCAAGGCCCCTCGGCCAGCCCGGCGGCTGTCGATTTCTCCAGCCGAACTCAAATCGCGGCGTTGAACACCGCACGGAACCCCACGGAGAATGGCGTCGTGGCGGTCGAGGAGCTCAGCGACGAGAGCGTCATCGCCCGAACCACGGAAGTGGCTCGGCGGCGCTGGCGGGACGCAGTCGTCAGCGACGTACGCCGCCTCGAGGGTGGCGTTTCGAGTCTTACGTTCGCCGCGCGCATCAGCATTGGCGACGGCGTCAAGGATGTGGTGCTCAAACTGGCACCACCCGGGTTGGAACCGCTGGGCAACCGCGACGTACTACGCCAGGCGTGGATTCTCGACCGGCTCGCCTCGCTCGACGGGTTCCCAGTCCCGGCGGTGTTGCTGCGCGACGAGGGCGACCCGCCCGGCATACCGCCGATGTTCGCGATGCAGCGACACGCAGGTCAGGCGTACGAACCACTCCTGGACCTCTCTGACACGCCGCCGACGGCGACTGAAGTGGTCGCCCGCGAACACGAGCTGACCCGCGCGCTGGCCCGGCTGCAGTCTTGCACCCCCGACGAGCTCGGCGTGAGCGACGAGCCGGCCCCGCCGGTGGCAGAAGAGCTCGCACGCTGGCGGCGATTGCTGACCACCGTCGATCCCGACATCGCCCCCGGCCATGAAAAACTCGCCGAGCGACTGGCGAAGCGCACGCCTGCCGAGATCGCCCCGCGCCTGGTCCATGGGGACTACCGCGCCGCCAACATGCTCTTCATCGGCTCGCGGCTTGAGGCGATCATCGACTGGGAGATCTGGTCGGTCGGCGACCCGCGCCGCGACCTCGC
>Ga0318535_10000163_pt1 | contig 12609 bp, 9 predicted proteins | sample GRESIP117b4f27_FD_203658 | JGI IMG/M metagenome (GOLD analysis project Ga0318535, IMG submission 203658) | Tropical soil microbial communities from Luquillo Experimental Forest, Puerto Rico - GRE.SIPMG.117b4f27 | ecosystem: Environmental > Terrestrial > Soil > Tropical forest > Bulk soil...
CACACTCGACTGGCTCGGCAGCCGCAGCGGTCACGCCTTCGACCTCGGGGTGACCGGTGGAGTGTTCGGCTGGAACGACCGTGCGGGCGTGGTGGTCGCCAGCAACGGCTTCGTGTTCACTGACCGGCAGACGCCGCTCTTCGGGCGCGTCGGGCAGCCGGGCGTGCGGCCGCTCAACGGCGCGGAGCCGTTCATGGAGATCGATCATCGCGCCGGAGCGTACGCCGGACTCGAGGCGCGCTACCTCGATCGCGCGGTGTTGCGCGTGCTGCGTTACGACAACCGCGCCGACCCGACCGATATCGACACCGTCTCGCATGTCATCGCCTGGGACACGCGTTTCACGAGCGCCGGAGTACGTCTCGAGGGCGACCACGGCTGGAGCGCCATCGTGCAGTGGCTCGGGGGCGTCACCACGATCGCTCCGCAATCGATGACACTCAACTGGCCGTTCCAGGCTCAGTTTGCGCTGCTTTCCAAGCGCTTCGGCCGCAGCACGCTGAGCGCGCGCTACGACCGTTTTGCCGTGCAGACCAATGCGCCGGAAGTCTACGGTGCTCAGGACGGGCACGCGTGGACGGCCGCCTACCTGTTCGACGCCGATACACACTGGCGCTTCGCGCTCGAGTGCATGCGGGTCGTGAGCAGCTCCGCCAATCGCGAGGAGCAGGGGGGCCCGCCGCTTGCCACCGAGACGCAGTGGCAGCTGGCGGTGCGTTACGTGATCGGATCGGCTATCCGCTGAGACGGCGCGGGCGGTGCGCCTATCGGCTCAGCGGTAGCGCGCCAGTACCTTCTCCAGGCCCTTCGAGCCCGGCGACAACAACTCGTACGGCAGGCTGTTGAGCGGCGCGTCGGGCGTGCCGTTCACCTGGTGGAACTCGTTCTGCGAGCGCTCCACGTACAGCAGGCCCGTGAGGTACTCGCCGGCTTTCATGCGCTCCTGGATCTGCGCGGCGGCGAGCGGGCGGTTGGTCGGATCGTAGGCGGAATCGAGCTTGCGCAGCACGATGCGGCTGCCATCGTGCAGCACCACCGGCAACGCCTCGCCCTCCTTGTAGTCGGCAGTGATCTCGCGCTCGAGGGGTATGAAGTCCGCGTGCACCGCCGGCTCGTAGTGCTCGCGCGTGTAGGCGTAGCTCTTGGTGGAGCCCTCGTGATCGTTGAAGGTCACGCAGGGCGACAGCACATCGATCAGCGCGAAACCCTCGTGCTTCATGCCCGCCTGGATGAGCGGCACGAGCTGCTGTTTGTCGCCGGAGAAGCTGCGCGCCACGAAGGTCGCGCCGAGCGTCATCGCCAGCAGCACCGGATCGATCGGCGGCTGGAAGTTGGTCTCGCCTTTCTTCGCCCGGGTGCCGACGTCGGCGGAAGCCGAGAACTGTCCCTTGGTGAGCCCATACACGCCGTTGTTCTCGATGATGTACAGCATGTTGAGATTGCGGCGGATGGCGTGGCAGAACTGCCCGAGGCCGATCGAGAGCGTATCGCCATCGCCCGACACGCCGATGTAGGTGAGCGTACGGTTCGCCGCGTTGGCGCCCATGGCGATCGCCGGCATGCGACCGTGCACGGAGTTGAAGCCGTGGCCGCCGCTCACGAAGTAGGCGGTGGTCTTGGACGAGCAGCCTATCCCCGAGAGCTTCACCAGGTTCTGCGGCTCGAGCGCGATGCCCCAGCTCGCCTCGACGATGGCCGCGGTGATCGAGTCGTGTCCGCAGCCGGCACAGAGCGTCGACAGCGCCCCTTCGTAGTCGCGCCGGGTGAGACCGAGCGCGTTCTTCGGCAGCGACGGGTGGGCGACTTTGGGCTTGGCAATGAAGGTCATGTCAGGTTCTCACGCAATGCGATGGTCAGCCGTGCGCTGCGTCCCGCGACGCCGCGCGCTCGCCGGGCTGCAACTCGGCGAGCACGCCCTCGACGATGAAGTGCGAGGAAATCGGCAGCCCGCTGTAGTGCAGCAGCGAGCGCAGCTTCGCCTTGTCGACCGCCGTCTCGAGGGTGAGCAGCTGACGCAGCTGCGCGTCGCGGTTCTGCTCGACCACGAACAGCAGCTCGTGCGCGGCCAGGAACTTCTCCACGTCTTCGCTGAAGGGGAAGGCGCGCACCCGCATGTAATCGAGTGCGACGCCGCGCTGCTTCAGCACATCGAGCGCCTCGCGGATCGCACCGTCGCAGCTGCCGAGCGACACCAGGCCGATCCGGCTGCCGGCGGTCGCATCGATCAGCGCGCGCGGCACGAGCCTTTTCGCGGTAGCCCACTTCTTCAGGAGCCGATCGAGGACGATCTGGTATTCGGCCGCATCCTCGGTGTAGGCGCCGTACTGGGTGTGTCCCGAGCCGCGGGTGAAGTAGGCCGCCTTGGGATCCACGCCCGGGAGCGTGCGGTAGCCGATGCCGTCGCCGTCCCGGTCGAGGAAGCGGTAGAACTTCTCGAGCTTGAGAACCTCCTCCTTGCCGAGCATCTTGCCGCGATCGGGACGGTAGCTGTCGTCCCATTTCAGGTCGCGGCACATCCAGTCGTTCATGCCGATGTCGAGGTCCGAAAGCACGAGCACCGGGGTCTGCAGGCGCTCGGCGAGATCGAAGGCCTGCACCGCCAGGTAGAAGCACTCCTCGGGGTTCGCCGGGTAGAGGCACACGTGGCGCGTGTCGCCGTGGGAAGCGTAGGCCGCGAGCAGCAGGTCGCCCTGCTGGGTGCGGGTCGGCATGCCGGTGGAGGGGCCGACGCGCTGGATGTCGAAAATCACCACCGGCACTTCCGCGTAGTAGGCGAGACCGAGGAACTCGTTCATGAGCGAGATACCGGGCCCGGAAGTCGCGGTGAAGGCGCGCGCGCCGTTCCACATCGCGCCGATCGCCATGCCGACCGCGGCCAGCTCGTCCTCCGCCTGGATGAAGGCGAAGTTGCGCCGCCCGCTCTGGGGATCGACGCGCATGCGGTCGGCGAACATCTTGAAGGCGTCCATGAGCGAGGTGGACGGCGTGATCGGGTACCAGGCTGCGACCGTGGCGCCGGCGAACAGGCAGCCGAGCGCGGCGGCCGTGTTGCCATCGATCATGATGTGCCCGGCGGTGTGGTCCATCTTCGCCAGGTGCAGCGGCAACGGGCACTCGAAGTTCGCGCGCGCGTAGTCGTAGCCGAGCTGGATGGCCTTCATGTTGCTCTCGACCAGCTGCGGCTTCTTCGCGTAGGTCTCGGCGAGCAGCGCACGGATGTGCGCCAGGTCGAGATCGAGCAGCGCAACCAGCACGCCGGCGTAGCAGATGTTCTTCATCAGGATGCGCGTGCGCACGCCGTTGAAGTTCTCGTTGCACAGCCGTGCGAGCGGCACGCCGAGCACGCCGATGTCCTCGCGCTTCAACAGCGCCGGCCGCGGCCAGGTGGAGTCGTACACCAGGTAGCCGCCCGGGGCGACCTCCCTGACATCGCGCGCGTAGGTCTCGGCGTTCATCGCCACCATGATGTCGACGCTGCCGGAGCGCGCGACGTAGCCGTCGCGGGTGACCCGGATCTCGTACCAGGTCGGCAGTCCCTGAATGTTGGAGGGAAAGTAGTTCTTGCCCACCACCGGGATGCCGCTGCGGAAGATCGACTTCATCAGCAGCGTGTTGGCACTCGCCGAGCCGGTGCCGTTCACCGTGGCGATCTTGATGGTGAAGTCGTTGATGCGCGTGAGGTTGGCTTTCGACATGGTGAGCTTCGCTTCAGGCAATCTTGGGCTTCTTCGCCTCGAGCGCATCCGCCTCGTCGGTGGCGTGCGGCCAGTGCAGCTCGGACTTCTGCATGTCCCAGGCTGCGGTCGGGCAGCGCTCGGCGCACAGCCCGCAGTGCACGCACAGGTCCTCGTCTTTCACCATCACCCGGCCGGTCTGCGGCAGCGCCGCCGACACGTACAGCGGCTGGCTGAGGTTCTTCGCCGGCGCCTTGAGGCGCGCGCGCAGCTCCGCCTCGGCGCCGTTGTGCGTAATGGTGAGACAGTCGACCGGGCAGATATCGATACAGGCGTCGCACTCGATGCAGAGCTTGGCGGTGAACACCGTCTGCACGTCGCAGTTGAGGCAGCGCTGCACTTCCTGCTCCACCTGCTCCGCGGTGAAACCGAGCTCGACCTCGATGTTGAGCTTCTTGAAGCGCTCCTTGAGCGACACGTGCGGCATCAGGCGCCGCTCCACCGGGGTGTAGTCGTTGGCGTACGACCACTCGTGCATGCCCATCTTGCGGCTCTGCAGGTTCATGCCGGGCGGCAGACGGTCGTGCACCGACTCGCCGTGACAGTGGCGATGAATGGAGATGGCCGCCTGGTGGCCGTGCTCGACCGCCCAGATGATGTTCTTCGGCCCGAACGCCGCGTCACCGCCGAAGTACACCTGCGGGTGCGTCGACTTGAAAGTCACGGTGTCGATCACCGGCACATCCCACTTGTCGAAGCGGATGCCGAGATCGCGCTCGATCCAGGGAAAGGCGTTCTCCTGGCCGATGGCGAGGATCACATCGTCCGCCGGCAGGAACTCCTCGCCGACGGTGCGCTCGGCGCTGATGCGGCCCTGCGCGTCGAGCTCGTACTCCATCTTGTCGAACTGCATGCCGACGAGACGGCCGTTCTCGATGACGAACGCCTTGGGCGAGCGGTTGACGACGATCGCGACGCTCTCCTCCTCGGCGTCCTCGAGCTCCCACTCCGACGCCTTGAAGAAGCCGCGCGGCTTGCGCGCCATCACCTTGACGCTCTCGGCGCCGAGCCTGAGGCTGGTGCGACAGCAGTCCATGGCGGTGTTGCCCACCCCGATGATGAGCACGCGCTTGCCGATCCGCTCGATGTGCCCGAAGGCCACCGACTCGAGCCAGGCGATGCCGATGTGGATGTTGGCGGCACCTTCCTCGCGGCCGGGCAGCTTGAGCTCCTTGCCCTTCGGGGCTCCCGAGCCGACGAACACCGCATCGAAGCCGCCCTGGGTGAGGAGCTCGCGCATGCTCTTCACGGGCGTGTTGAGCCTGAGGTCGACCCCCATGTCGACGATCATGGCGATCTCCTCGCTCAGCACCGTCGCCGGGAGGCGGAAGGAGGGGATGTTGGTGCGCATGAGCCCGCCGGGCTCGCCGTACTGCTCGAAGATCGTGACCTCGTATCCGAGCGGCATGAGATCGTTCGCGACCGTGAGCGAGGCGCAGCCGGCGCCGATGCAGGCGACGCGCTTGCCGTTCTTGAGGCGCGGAATCTTCGGCAGCCGCGCGCTCACATCCTCGCGGTGGTCGGCGGCGACGCGCTTGAGGCGGCAGATCGCCACCGGCTTCTCCTCGATGCGCCCGCGCCGGCAGGCCGGCTCACACGGCCGGTCGCAGACGCGCCCGAGAATGCCCGGAAACACGTTCGAGTGCCGGTTCACCATGTAGGCGTCGGTGAAGCGGCCCTGCGCGATCAAGCGGATGTATTCGGGAACATCGGTGTGAGCCGGGCAGGCCCACTGGCAATCTACAACTCGATGGTAATAGTCCGGATGGGAGGTGTCGGTCGGTTCCATTCAGTGCTCGGGCCTCATGCCCTCGAGCCCTCGGGCAGTTGCAGGGGATGGTGAGTATAGGGGCGCGCGATGCTTTGTGATCGGCGTTAATGCGCGGAATCCCGGTCTGCGCACGGCCGATACACATATATTGCGCTGCAGCAACCGGGCCGTCCAGTGCGAGGCCTATACTCGGGGCCCCATGTCCGAGCCGGTCGCGACCGAGATCCGCCTGCGGCGCGCCTCGCGCGTGCTCGAGGTGACCTTCGCCGACGGCAGCCGCTTCGAGCTGCCTTTCGAGTACCTGCGCGTGCACTCGCCCTCAGCCGAAGTCAAAGGTCACGGACCCGGCCAGGAGGTGCTGGTCCTCGGCAAGGAGAACGTCGGCATCACAGCCGTCGAGCCGGTCGGTCAGTACGCGGTGAAACTGGTATTCGACGACGGGCACGACACCGGGCTCTACACCTGGAAGTATCTCCACGAGCTCGGACGGCAGCGCGCCGAGAAGTGGGCGCGCTACCTTGCGCGCAAGGCGCGCGGCAGCAGCTGAGTCGCGCGCCTCACGGCGCGCGCCGTCATCGCTCGCGGACATGACTGTGAAGGCATTGTGCGGATGGCGAGGCCACGACCTGACTCGTGCACGAAGCGTGTTGCAATCAGTGCCGCGGCATTCAGCTGCGCTGCCGGCGAGTGCGCCGCGCCGTGGCGCGGCCCGGCGTGTGCCCGTCGTGCCCTGTGCGAACACCGCACAGGACGTGCGGTCACAAAAAAACTGCGCGGTGCCCCAAAAAGCAAAGCGGACCGGACATCGCTGTCCGGCCCGCTTGGCTGTGCAAGACCCCCCGTAACGGCCGGGATTTTGCGCGTGACTGCGGAAAAAAATCAACAGCGATCGCGACGGCGCACCGCTCGCGATCGTCTAGAATGTGTCTGAATTCAGGATGACCCTTGCGACGACGGCCATGGCAGAGCAGCGCCCCACCACGGACTTCGGCTTCCAGCGCGTGCCCCTTGCAGAAAAAGCGCGTCGCGTCCGCTCCGTGTTCGACTCGGTGGTCGAGCGCTACGATCTGATGAACGACCTGATGTCCGCGGGCACGCACCGCCTGTGGAAGCGCTTCACGCTGGCGCTCGCGAATCTGCGGCCCGGGCAGCGGGCGCTCGACGTCGCCGCCGGCAGCGGGGATCTGGCCGCGGGTCTGGCACGACAGGTCGGCCCGCGGGGTTTCGTCGTGCTGAGCGACATCAATGCCGCGATGCTGGCGCGTGGCCGCGACCGGCTGATCGACGCCGGCATCGCCGGCAACGTCGCCTTCGTACAAGCCGACGCCGAGCGTTTGCCCTTTTCCGACGCGACTTTCGATTGCATCACCATCGGGTTCGGCCTGCGCAACGTCACCGACAAGCCGGCGGCGCTCGCGGCGATGCGCCGCGCATTGAAGCCCGGGGGACAGCTGCTCGTGCTCGAGTTCTCGCAGCCGCGCCTGCCCGCACTGAAGCCGCTCTACGACGCGTACTCCTTCCGCGTGCTGCCGTGGCTCGGCCGCACGGTGGCCGGTGACGAGGCGAGCTATCGCTACCTCGCCGAATCGATCCGCATGCACCCGGATGCCGACACCTTATTGAACATGATGCGGGCGGCAGGCCTCGAAGCCTGCCGCTACCACAGCCTCGCGGGCGGCATCGTCGCGGTGCATCGCGGCTACCGCTCCTGAGCCAGGGCAACACCATGCTGACCGCGACGCTCGAGAACCTGTTGAACCGCGGCCTGCCGCGCTCGCCGCGGGCACGAGAGCTGCTTGCCGCCCTCAGCGGACGCAGCGTGGCGCTGGTCGTGCCCGATGTCGTGCGGCTGCGCCTCACCTCGACTGGACAGACGCTGGCGGCGAGCCGCGACGATGCGCCGGCCGACGCCACACTCACGGGTGGCATGCTCAGCCTGCTCGCGCTAGCCGGTGACTCGGCGCAGGCCGTCGTGCAGCGCGGCGACGTCGGCATCAGCGGCGACAGCGACGTCGCGGAGCGCTTCCGTGAGCTCGCGCAGCACCTGCGACCGGACCCCGAGGAGGAGCTGTCGCTCCTGATCGGCGACGTGCCGGCGCACCAGCTCGCGCGACTCGCACGGCTCGGCATCTCCTTCGGCACGCGCGCCGCGGACACCACCTTGCGCAACCTCGCCGAGTACCTCGGCCACGAGCGCGGCGACCTCGTGTCGCGCAACGAAGGCGAGCAGTTCCTGCGCGGCGTCGACGCCGTACGCGAGGGTGTCGATCGACTGCAGGCGCGCCTCGATCTGTTCGCGCGGCGACGCGGCGCCTCGTGACGCGGACCGCGCCCCCGTGAAGCGGCGCGTACTGGTGCGGCTGCTCGAGATCCAGCGCGTGCTGCTGCGGCACGGCCTGGACGACTACGTCCGCGCGACTCACCTGTACCGGCCGCTGCGGTTCCTGTTCTTTCTCTCGCCGCTCGTGTGGTTCCAGCGGCGCCGTGGCGCGAGCCGCGGCGCCCGCCTGCGCCTGGCGCTGCAGGAGCTCGGGCCGATCTTCGTGAAGTTCGGCCAGGCGGTCTCCACCCGGCGCGACCTGCTGCCGCCGGACATCGCCGACGAGCTGGCAATGCTGCAGGACAGGGTACCGCCGTTTCCGGGGTCGACCGCGCGCGCGTTGATCGAGCAGGCCTACGGCCGGCCGCTGGCCGAGGTGTTCGAGAGCTTCGACGAGACGCCGCTCGCCGCGGCGTCCATCGCACAGGTGCACGCCGCGCGCCTGCCCGGCGGCCAGGAGGTGGTCGTCAAGGTGCTGCGCCCCGGGATGCGCGCCATGATCGAGCGCGACCTCGAGGTGCTGCAGGCGCTCGCTGATCTCGCGCAGCGTTACTCCCGCGAGGCCCAGCGGCTGCGACCGCGCGAGATCGTGGACGAGTACCAGAAAACCGTGCTCGATGAGCTCGACCTGATGCGCGAGGCTGCCAACGCCTCGCAGCTCAAGCGCAACTTCGCGGGCTCGGACCTGCTGTACGTGCCCGAAGTGTACTGGGACTACTGCCGCAACGATGTCATGGTGATGGAGCGCATCCACGGCGTGCCGATCAGCGACCTCAAGCGCCTCAAGGCCTCCGGCACCGACATCCGCCAGCTCGCCGAGAACGGCGTACGCATCTTCTTCACGCAGGTGTTCCGCCACAACTTCTTCCATGCCGACATGCACCCGGGCAACATCTTCGTGCTGGTCGATGACCCGCGGCGGCCGCGGTACGCGGCGGTGGACTTCGGCATCGTCGGCACCCTCGACCCGCGCGACCAGCACTATCTCGCCGAGAATTTCATGGCGGTATTCGAGCGCGACTACCGCCGCGTGGCGCTGCTGCACCTCGAGTCCGGCTGGGTGCCGTCCGGGACCCGCATCGAGGAGATGGAGTCCGCCGTGCGCACGGTGTGCGAGCCGATCTTCGACCGGCCGCTGAAGGACATCTCCTTCGGCCGCATCCTGCTGCGGCTGTTCGAGATCTCGCGCCGCTTCAACATGCAGATCCAGCCGCAGCTCATACTGCTGCAGAAGACGCTGCTGAACGTCGAAGGCCTGGGCCGCGACCTGTACCCGGAGCTGGACGTGTGGAGCACCGCCACCCCGATCCTGCGCGAGTGGATGCGCGAGCGCACCAGCGTGCGCACGCTGGCGCGCGGGCTGCGGACTCACATCCCCGAGCTCATCGAGGCGGTGCGCGGTGTGCCGGCCCTGTTCACCGCCCTGATCCAGCGCGAGTACGCGCGGTTGCAGCCGCCGCCCGCCACACCGCATGCGGAGGAGCTGCGCGCCGCGCTCGAGCGCGGTGCGCGGCGGCGCGATGCGGCGATCGTCGGCGGCGCACTGCTGCTCGGTGGCCTGGTGTGGCTCGCCATGGCGCGCGATCCCGCCTGGCTCGGCTGGACGCTGCTCGCCGCCGGCGCGGTCGCGATCCTCTACGGGCTGTGGCGCGCTAATTAAAAGTGCAGCGCGCGCTCACCGAAGGCTCGATACCGGTCGGCCTGTTCCGCTTCGCGCTGCCGATCCTGTCCGCCAACATCCTGCAGTCGCTGAACGGCTCGGTGAATTCCATCTGGGTCGGGCGTTTCCTCGGTGAGGCGGCGCTCACCGCCACCTCCAACGCCAACACCGTCATGTTCCTGCTGATCGGCGCCGCCTTCGGCGTGGCGATGGCGGCGACCATCCTCATCGGCCAGTACATCGGCGCCAACAACCTGCACGAGACCAAGCGGGTCGTCGGCACGAGCGCCACCTTCTTCGCGGCGATCTCGGTGGGTATGGCGATCGCGGGACTCGTGCTGTGCCGCCCCCTGCTCATCGCCATGCGCACACCGCCGGACTCGCTGCCGCTCGCCGTGGCCTACATGCGCGTCATCTTTCTCGCGCTGCCCTGGCTCTACATGTATGCCTTCGTGATGGCCGTGCTGCGCGGCGCCGGCGACGCCAAGACGCCGTTCTATTTCATGCTGCTGTCGGTCGGCATCGACATCGCGCTCAACCCGGTCTTCATTTTCGGGCTCGGCCCGTTTCCGCGCCTCGGTATCGCAGGCTCGGCGCTCGCCACCTTCGTCGCCCAGGCTGTGAGCCTCACCGCGCTCATCCGCCATCTCTACCGCCGCCACCACATCCTCGTCCTGCACCGGCGCGAGCTGCGCTTCCTCAGGGTGGACGGCGCGGTGGTGGCGGTCCTCGTGAGGAAGGGCATACCGATGAGCGCGCAGCTGCTGGTGATCTCACTCAGCGGCGTGCTGATGATCACACTGGTGAACCGCTTCGGCGTCGACACCACCGCCGCCTTCGGCGCGGCGCTGCAGATCTGGAACTACATCCAGATGCCGGCCTTCGCCGTCGGCATGGCAGTTTCTGCCATGACGGCGCAGAACGTGGGCGCCGGAAAGTGGAGTCGCGTCACGAGCATCGCGCGCGTCGGTGTGCTGTACAGCGTGCTGCTCACCAGCTCGATCGTGCTCACGATCGAGGCGCTCAACACCTTTGTATTCGGCCTGTTCCTGCCGCCAGGCTCCGCGGCGCTCGAGATCGCGAGCCGCCTGAACCGCATCGTCACGCCATCCTTCATCTTCTTCGGTATTTCGCTCACGCTCTTCGGGGTGGTGCGCGCCACCGGCGCGGTGATCGCCCCGCTCATCATTCTCACGATCGCGCTGCTCGTGGTGCGCTTTCCCTTCGCCCAGGCACTGATCCCGCGCTACCAGGTGGACGCGGTGTGGTGGAGCTTCCCGGTGTCGTCGGCGCTGGCGGCGGCGTTGGCGGTGCTGTACTACCGCTACGGCGACTGGCGCCACGCCCGCATGGCCGTGCCCGCGAGCTCCTGAGCACACAACGGACGGGCGCTGCGGGCGCCGTACTCTCCCGAATTGCAGATTCGCGGTGAGCGGCAAGGCGCGCACAATGCAACGCATGCAGACCCGCATGCTGAGCCGCAACGGCCCTAGCGTTTCCGCACTTGGCCTCGGCTGCATGGGCATGAGCGAGTTCTACGGAGCGCACAGCGACGCCGAGTCGCTCGCAACGCTCAGCTTTGCGCTCGATCGCGGGGTGACCTTCCTCGACACCGCCGATGCCTACGGTCCCTTCACCAACGAGGAGCTCGTCGGACGCGCCGTGCGCGGGCGCCGTGCGCAGGCCTTCATCGCCACGAAATTCGGCTTCGTGCGCGATGCCGCCAATCCCACCGCCCGCGTGATCGATGGCCGGCCGGCGCGCGTGCATGAGGCCTGCGAGGCGAGCCTGAAGCGTCTCAACGTCGAGTACATCGACCTCTACTACCTGCACCGCGTCGATCCCGGCGTGCCGATCGAGGATACGGTGGGCGCGATGGCCGAGCTGGTGCGGGCGGGCAAGGTGCGCTACCTGGGGCTCTCCGAGGTTTCGCCACAGACGCTCGAGCGCGCGCACCGCGTGCACCGCATCACGGCGCTGCAGAGCGAATACTCGCTGTGGACGCGCGACCCCGAGGAGGGTGTGCTGGAGGCCTGCCGGCGGCTCGAGGTCGGCTTCGTGCCCTACAGCCCGCTCGGTCGCGGTTTCCTCACCGGCGCCATCAAGAGCCCCGCTGACTTCGCCGCCGATGACTACCGCCGCACGAATCCCCGCTTCGAGGGCGAGAACTTCGCCCGCAACCTCGCGCTCGTCGACAAAGTGAGATCGCTCGCCCGTGACAAAGGCTGCACCGCGGCCCAGCTGGCGCTCGCCTGGGTGTTGGCACAGTGGGAGCACATCGTGCCGATCCCCGGCACGCGCCGTAAGGCGAACCTCGATGACAACCTCGGCGCCCTGTCGGTGGCTCTCAGCGCCGCCGAGCTCGCCGCCATCGATGCGGTCTTTCCGCCCGGCGCCGTCGCCGGCGCGCGCTACCCGGAGGCGATGCTGCGCCTCACACGCGGCTGAAGGTTCACTTCGGCGTGAGCTCGCTCACGCTGGCACGCGGCTCGATCCACAGCGCCCGCGCCCGGCCGCACAGCTCGCCCTTGCCATCGAAGATCGCCGTGCCCGCCTCGTGCTTGCGGCCGTTGCTGTCGATGCGCCAGCCGACGAGCGTGCACGACTCACCGATGTGCACCCGCCGGTCGACGTGCGCGGTGAACTCCGCGAGCAGCATCATGCGATCGTCGGGGGCGACCGCGAAGTAGCCCGGGCAGTCGAGAGCGGCCGACATGAATTCGGCCCGTACCTTGCCGTCGCCGGCATCGAGCGAGGCGTCGGGTACCCAGGGCGCGGCCACCACGCCGCGCTCGGCAATGGGCCCGGCGAAGATCCGCAGACCATCGCCGCGCACCCGTTGCGTGCCGCACACGAAGCAGCTCGGGAAGCGGTGATGGCGGAAGCCCGCGTAGTGTCGCGAGGCCTCCACGGCCTCGAGATAATCCGGTGCGTTCGGTGCTGCGAGCGTGAGAGCCGCGGGGTGCGCCTCGCCGATCGGCTCCTCGCCGCGCAGAACCTGGAGCCCCCCGTCATCGAGCGCATGCACCTGCAGCCCGATGTTGAGCGGCGGCGGCTTCAGCAGCCGCACACTCACGGTGCGCGAGGCAAGCGTCGCCACGAGCCCGGCAAAGTAGCCCCCGTT
>Ga0318535_10000191_pt1 | contig 12146 bp, 10 predicted proteins | sample GRESIP117b4f27_FD_203658 | JGI IMG/M metagenome (GOLD analysis project Ga0318535, IMG submission 203658) | Tropical soil microbial communities from Luquillo Experimental Forest, Puerto Rico - GRE.SIPMG.117b4f27 | ecosystem: Environmental > Terrestrial > Soil > Tropical forest > Bulk soil...
GCGCACCGCGCCCGACTGCTGCAGCAGCCGGTCGACCAGGGTGGTCTTGCCATGGTCGACATGGGCGATGATGGCGACGTTGCGCAGGCCGACATTGCGTAGGGTCATGGGCTGCATCAAAAACCGATCGCGGGCCTCGAGGGCCCGCTGTTCGCCGGGAATATAGTCACCAGGCGCAAAGGTGCAATGCGCCACTGGCCGACCACGCCCCCGCGGCGCCGCCGCCCCGCAACCCCTTGCGTCCGCCTACGGGGAAGGCGACCATGGAGCAAAGCGAGGGAAGGTCGGGTGCGCGCATCGGTCCCAGTCAAGAATCGGCGGCGGCTGTTGTGCGTTTTTCCGCACTACACCCCCGCCTTCGGCACCTTCAACCACGCGTATCGCCTGATGAAAGGGGTGCGCGCCTTCATGCCGCCGCAGGGCCTGCTGGTGATCGCGGCCTATATGCCGCAAGCATGGCCGGTCCGCTTCATCGACGAGAACATCCGCAAGGCGACCGACGCCGATTTCGCCTGGGCCGACGCCGTGCTGGTCAGCGGTATGCACGTGCAGGCCGCGCAGATTCACGACATCACCGCGCGCGCGCACGCGGCGGGCAAGGTCGTGATGCTGGGCGGGCCGTCGGCGTCCGCGTCGCCCGAAATGTATCCGGACATCGACTATCTCCACATCGGCGAGATCGGCGACGCGACCGATGAGCTGATCGCGCGCCTCGACGAGAGCGTCGCGCGTCCGTCCGCGCAGCTGCGCTTCGAAACCAAGGATCGGCTCCCGCTGCAGGATTTCCCGATCCCGGCCTACGACCTCATCCCGCTGAAGAACTACCTGATGCTGACGTTGCAGTTCTCCAGCGGCTGTCCCTATCTCTGCGAGTTCTGCGATATTCCCAACCTCTACGGCCGCCAGCCGCGGCTGAAGACGCCGGCCCAGATCACCGCCGAGCTCGATGCCATGCGCAAGCAGAAGGGGCATCCGCCGGTCGTCTATTTCGTCGATGACAATTTCATCGGCAATCGCAAAGCCGCCAAGGACATGCTGCCGCATCTCCTCGCCTGGCAGAAACAGCACGGCTATCCCCTGCAGTTCGCCTGCGAGGCGACGCTCAACATCGCCAAGCAGCCGGACATCCTCAAGCTCATGCGCGAGTGCACGTTCCTGGGAATATTCGTTGGCATCGAGACGCCCGAGGCAGACGCGCTCAAGGCGATGCGCAAGAGCCAGAACGTCGCCGTGCCGATGATGGAATCGATCAAGACGCTCAACGACTACGGATTGGAGGTCACCTCCGGCATCATCCTCGGGCTCGATACCGATTCCGACGATACCGAGGCGCGTCTGAAAGATTTCATCGACATCTCGCGCATCCCGATGCTGACTATCAACCTCCTGCAGGCGCTGCCGAAGACGCCGCTGTGGGACCGGCTCAAGCTGGCCGGACGGATCGAGGACGATCCGACGCTCGAAAGCAACGTGCGCTTCCTGCGGCCGTACGAGGAGGTGGTGTCGATGTGGCGCCGCTGCATCGCCTATGCCAACGATCCGGAGCGGCTGTTCGCGCGCTTCCACCATCAGGTCGAGGCGACCTACGTGAACCGCCTGATCCCGCCGGCGCGCGGCAAGCTCAACTGGGGGAACCTGTCGGGCGCATTGGTGCTCGCATTCCGCGTCGTGCTGCACATCGGGATTGTCTCAGATTACCGCAAGCCGTTCTGGCGGGCGGCGCGCCACGCTCTGCGGCGCGGGCAGATCGACGCCGTTCTCGGCATGGGGTTCATCGCCCATCACCTCATTCAGTTCACGCGCGAGGCGCTCCGCGGCGAGCAGAACGCGTCGTACTACTCGACCAAGGCGCGCGCGGCCGAGCCCGTGCATTCGCCGGAGTTGGCGGCGCTGCGCAAGCCGGCATAAAGGCGCGCTCGGCGCGCCGTGCCCACGCGGAATGCAAGAGCCCCAAGGACGATGCTTCTCGGCCTCATGCTGAGGAGCCGCACGAAGTGCGGCGTCTCGAAGCATGAGGCCGCCTACTCCGAGGCCGCCCCCATCCTTCGAGACGGCGCCATAGCGCGTCGTTAAGGGCGTTCACGCCCGTCTTCGACGGGCTATGGACGCGCGTAAACGCGCTTTAGGCGCCTCCTCAGGATGAGGGCGTAGGGCGTCCTCAGGATGAGGGCGGCGCGTGCGCCTTTGCCCACCCTACGGCGCGATCACCCCAGCTTCGGCTCGAGCTTGGTCGACCACAACGCGCGATCGTCGCAGTCCTTGAGCGTCACGGTCATGATTTGCGTCGCCCCGTCGATCGCGACGTGACCGAAAAATTGCAGGCCTTCGCTCGGCGGCTGGTTCGGCGCGCTCGGCGCCTTCACGTAGACGAGCTGCGGTCCGAACGTGTTGTCCATTTGGTTTTGCGGGAAGCTTCCGGCGTGGATCGGGCCCGACACGAATTCCCAGAACGGCTCGAAGTCCTGGAACACCGCCTTGTTGGGATCGTAATAATGCGCGGCGGTGTAGTGCACGTCGGCGGTGAGCCATAGCGTGTTGCGCACGCCCGCCCGCTTGATGAACGAGAGGATGTCGACGATCTCGAACTCGCGGCCGCGCGGCGGCCCGTCGCCCTGGGCGATCGCCTCGACGCCCCATTTGCGATCGGTGTCGTAGACGACGATGAGGCCGATCGGCATATCGGCCGCGATCACCTTCCAGGTCGCCTGCGAGTTCAAGAGCTCGCGCTTGAGCCAGGCCACTTGCGCGGGCCCGAGGAAATAAGCCGCCGGCCCATAACTCTCGTCTTGGCCTTCGCCGTTGGGCCCGCGATAGCTGCGCATGTCGAGCATGAACACGTCGAGCAGCGGCCCGTACGAAATCTTGCGATAGACGCGCCCGGGCTCGGTCTGGGTGAAGCGCAAGGGCATGTATTCATGGAACGCGCGGCTGGCGCGCGCCGCAAGGATCAAGGCGTTCTTCTCGACGTATTTCTTGCGCTGGTGCTCGGCACGGGTGAGCGGCTCGCCCGGCCACCAATTGTTGGTCACCTCGTGATCGTCCCATTGCGAGAAGATCGGCACCGCGGCATTGAAGGCGAGCAGGTTCTTGTCGAGCAGATTGTATTTGTAGTTGGCGCGGAACTCGGCCAGTGTCTCCGCCGGCTTGGCCTTGTCCTCGAGGACGACGTTTTTCCAGATCTCGCCGTTCGGCATTTTCTGCTCGGCCAAGATCGGGCCGTCGGCGTAGATATTGTCGCCGTTGTGGATGAAGAAATCGGGGCGGTTGCGCAGCATGGTCGCGTAGGTGCGCATGCCGCCGCGCGCTTCGTCGATGCCCCAGCCTTGGCCGGCGGTGTCGCCCGACCACACGAACGAGACGGAGCGCTGGTCGCTCGGCGCAGTGCGAAAACGGCCGGTCATCGACTCGCCCACGATGGTCGGCGAAGCAAGGTCCTGGAAGCGGATGCGGTAGAAGATGTCCTGCCCCCCGGGCAGGCCGTCGATGAGCACGTTGGCGGTGAAGTCGGTTTCGGGCAGCGCATCGACGAAGACGGCGCGGTGGATGGTCTTGAAACTGTCTGATGTCGCGACCTCGGCCAGCATGCGCGCGGGACGGTCGGCGCGCGCCCAGATCACGGCGGAATCGAGCGAGACGTCGCCGGACTGGATGCCGTGGGTGATGACGGGGCGATCGGCGGCTCGGCTCAGATAGGGCTTGGGGACGACTGCAGTGATCGCGGTCGACGCCGCGGCCGTGGCCAGAAACCGCCGACGCGACATGGGGATGCGCACCGTCATGGAAATCCTCCGGTTACGAGAATGAGGCCGATTATCACAGAACCCGGACGGTTATGTGACACCGTTGACTTCGCATCACGAACTGCCGTGACGAGGCGCCGATCGCTTAACGGCGTCCGCGTCCTCGAGTTCTTCGACAACAAGGTCGCCTTTCGGGGAAATGCTGTCGCCACCCAATCGGGCGCGAGCCACTTCACGGATGCGCTCTGCGATGCGCGGCTCCCGATCCATGAGGACGTGGAGATCGTGGGCATCAAGCATCAACAGGCTCGTTCGGGTGACGGCGGTCACGGTCGCGGATCGGCGCGTGCGACGCAGCGCTGCGACCTCGCCGAAGAAATGACCGGCACCCAGCCGAACACGTTCGTGCTGGAGCTCGATCTCCACTTCCCCGGCGGCGATGAAGTACATGGAATGCGCGGGCTCACCGCGCCTGGCGATGACATCGCCGGCCTCGGCTTGCTGTGCGTGCAGCAGCCGCATGATGTCGGCAATATCCGTTGCCTCCAGTTCGGCGAACAAAGGTACGCGTGCGACCATTCCCCAGGTGACGACAAAGTCGCGGCGATGAATTTCGTTGGCGAAGGCGGTGGCGACGATGCCGATCGGCAACGCGATCATGATCAATCCAACGAAGATGGTAACGGACGCGACGATTCGTCCGAGCGCGGTCACCGGAACCACGTCGCCATATCCGATCGTGCCCAGGGTGACGATTGCCCACCACATCGCGTCGGGAATTGTGCCGAATTTGTCGGGCTGCGCGTGACGCTCGATCACGTGCATGATGCTGGCGGCGAGCAATGTCGCGCCGATCAAGATTACGAAGCAGCCGAACAGGGCGCGGCGCTCGTTGTAGAGCGCGTCCAACAGCGAACGCATCGCAGGGGAATAGCGCGCCAACTTGAGAAAGCGGCCCATCCGAAACACCAGTAGGACCCGCAGATCGATCGGCAACAGGAAAGCGAGCCAAAACGGCAAGACCGCGAGAAGGTCGATCACGCCGAGCGGGCTCGAAACGAACTTCCATCGCGCCGTGCGCTCACTCGAGTGCCGCGCTGGCGCGTGCTCGGCCGCCACCCAGACGCGCAGTGCATATTCGATGGTGAAAACAACCAGTGACAACAGCTCGATCGCGGTGAATAGCGGGCCGTATTGGGTTTGCAGCGCAGGCACCGAGTCGAGCGTCATCGAGACGAGGTTGACAACGATCAGGGCGACGATGAGTCGGCCGACAATGAGACCTGTGCGGTCTCCGATCGCGCCATGCTCCAGGATCGCATAGAGCCGACGCCGGAGACTTGCAGTGCGCCGAATATGTCGCGGCATGGCCGATTTCCAACCTCGGCGAGATATTTTCAGTCGATTACACGGCGGCTCAATGTGAGCTTGAGGGGTATGCCACTCATCCCCGGGCACCGACGCAAGGTACTCGCCGCCCGCAAGGGCGTGCAAGCCAAATGGTAAGGCGCATAATCTCGTCACGCGCCGGTGGGGCGCGTCCACGGCCCAAGCCGCGCGCCGGCGGGCAAGGCTTCGTGCAGCATCAGCATCTCGCCAACCGTCTCGGAGGTGACGAGGCCGACGAGGCGCCCGCTGCCGTCGACCACGGCGACCGCGGGCGCCGATTTTTCCTGCAACATGCGGAACGCCTCTTCCAGGCAGCGACGGTGACCGATGGTCGGCACCGTGGTGGTCATCGCGTCGGCGACGCGGGCGTCGGGGCCGAGTTGCTTGAGCGCGCGAATGAGGTCGCCGCGGCCGAGAAGGCCGACCGGCTTGCCCGCCCCGTCGACCACGGGGAACTCGCCCTGGCTCGTGCGCAGCAGCGTCTGCACCGCCTCCTCCACGTGCGCCTCGGGCGCGAGCGTGGCGAATTGCGTCATCATCGCCGCGCTCGTCGGCACGCCCCGTGACATCGCCCGGATGGCGACGAGATGGGCTTCCGAGGAGGCCGCGAGATAGACGAAGATCGCGATGAAGATGAGCAGCGGGTTGAAGAACAGCCCGATGAAGCCGAGCGCGAAGGCGAAGCCCTGCCCGATGAACGCGGCGATTTCGGTCGCGCGCACGTAGCCCATGCGCGCGGCAAGCAGCGCGCGCAGCACCCGCCCGCCGTCCATGGGAAAGGCCGGGATCATGTTGAATACGGCGAGGAACAGGTTCACGGCGGCGAGCCGATCGATCATCGAGGTGTGCGGACTCTCGACCGCGTAGAGATCACCCGCGTTCACCCGCGCGCCCGCGATCAGGATCAAGGCGACTGCGATCGCCACGTTCACCAGCGGGCCGGCGATCGCCACCAGGAATTCCTCATAGGGCTCCTCCGGGATGCGCTCGAGGCGCGCCACGCCGCCGATCGGCAGCAGCGTCACGTCGGGTGTCGCCACGCCGAAGGCGCGCGCGGTGAAGATGTGGCCGAATTCGTGCGCCACCACGCACGCGAACAGCAGCACCAGGAAAGCCAGCCCTTGCCAGGCCGCGTCCGCTCCGCCCGCGACCCAGCTGGCGGCGAAGATCCAGCCCAGAAACAACAGGAAGGTGACGTGCACGCGCACCGCCGTTCCGGCGATCGTGCCGATATTGAGCGACCAGGACATGGGGCCCTCCGGGCGAAGACAGCGCTCGGCCGCACCGCCGCCGATCGATCAGTCCATGCGGCAAACCAATCGGCCGGCTCTGCTCTTGATTAGGTAGGCGTTCGGGGCGCCTTTGCGAGTGGCCAGCGCACGGCGATTCGTGGCACAATCGCGGCGACGACGAGGTGCGCACCATGGCAGAGAAATTGACCGGAAGCGCCCGCACGAGCGCGCTCGCCAAGCTCAACGGCTGGAGCGAGGTGAAGGGCCGGGACGCCATCAGCAGGAAATTCACGTTCACCGACTTCAGCGAAGCCTTCGGCTTCATGGCGCGCGCGGCGCTGGTCGCGGAGAAACTCGACCATCATCCGGAATGGTTCAACGTCTACAACAGGGTCGAGGTGACGCTGGCGACCCACGACGCCGGCGGCGTGACCGATCGCGACGTCAAGTTGGCCGAGGCCATGGATCGCTTGGCCGCGGCGTCGCATTGAGGGAAGGTATGTTGCGGCGCATGACGATGGCGTTCGGGCCCGCCGCGGCGTGGGGGCAAGGCGGCTTTGAGGCGGGCGGCGATCGCGACGAGGCGCGCGTGCGGCGCGATTTCTGGCGGAAGGCCGCGCGGGTGGCGGCGGGGCTGCCCTTCGCCGAGGATCTGCTCGCCGCCTATTACTGCGCCTTCGACCACGCGACGCCGGTGCAGGTGAAGGCAGCGCTCGTGGGCGCGCTCGCCTATTTCGTGCTGCCCTTCGACGCGATACCGGACGTGTTGCCGTTCGTCGGTTTCACCGACGATGCCGCCGTGCTACTCACCGCGCTACGCATGGTGGCGGGGCACGTGCGCGCGGAGCACCGCAAGGCCGCGCGCGCTGCGCTCGCGCGGATCAAGGCGGGAAGGCAATAGACATTTGCCGTTCGAACCCCGGCGGGGTCACAGCCAATCTTATCACCGCCCGCTCGTCCCCGCGAAAGCGGGGACCCAGCATTCCTGGATTCCCGGCGGAAGCGCGTTTACGCGCGTCTTCGACGCGCTATGCGCGGGAATGAGCGGATCATGACGCGCGGCGCCTACGGAAGGCCTCGATCGGCTGCGCAAGCGCGCATCACACCCGCACCACCAGCTTGCCCATCACCTGGCGGTTCGCGAGCGCCTTGAGCGCCGCCGGCGTCTCCGCGAGTGGATAGACCTTCTGGACGTGGCATGACAGCTTGCCCTCGGCGCACCAATGGGCGAGCGTATCCATGGCGGCCTTGTAGTCCTTCGTGTCGTGACGCACCCAAGCTCCCCAGAACACGCCGAGCACGGCGCAACCCTTGAGCAGCACGAGATTGAGCGGCAGTTTCGGAATCTCGCCGGCGGCAAAGCCGACGACGAGGTATCGGCTCTCCCAAGCGAGTGAGCGCACCGCCGGCTCGCTGTAGCGGCCGCCGACCGGATCGAACACGACATCGATGCCATGCTCGCCGCCGAGCCGCTTGAGCGCCTCGCGCAAATCCTCCCGTTCGTAGTTCACCACCTCGTGCGCGCCATGGGTGCGGGCGAAGGCGAGCTTGTCGTCGGTGGACGCGCAGGCGATCACGCGCGCGCCCATGACGCTGCCGATCTCGACGGCCGCGAGCCCGACGCCGCCCGAGGCGCCGAGCACGGCCAACGTCTCCCGCGGGCGCATCAGGGCGCGGTACTTGAGCGCGTAGTAGGCGGTGCCGTAGGTGATGGTCAGCGCCGCGGCGCGATCGAAGTCGAGATCGGCGGGCAGCTTCACGATGTGGTCGGCCGCGACCGCCGTGCGTTCGCGCGCGGCGTTGAAATTGGTGTAGCCCATCACGCGGTCGCCGGGCTTGAACGCGGTCACGCCGGCCCCGACGCTTTCCACCACGCCTGCGAACTCGCCGCCCGGCGAGAACGGAAACGGCGGCTTGGTCTGGTACTTGCCGGCGATGATCAGCGTGTCGAAGAAATTCAGCCCCACCGCCGCCACCTTGGCCACGACCTCGCCCGGCCCGGCGATGGGATCGGGGATATCGGCGAGCATGAGGTCGTCGGGGGTGCCGAAGCGCTGGCAGAGGATGGCTTTCACGGGGGGCGCGCGCGGGCTGCTCGAACGGTGTCGGCACCCTATAGCACGAACGACGGCGGTTGAAGGACGAGGGACGCTAGAGGTATTACATGCTTGGTCCGTATATTGCGCGGCCAGCGGACGGAGCGATCCCATTCGCCTTCCAATTGCCGAATTCCCCAAGCAGTTCATGCTGTTTGCGGGTTCCCCGCTTCGGATTGCTGCAGCCGTCATGGAGGTGGGCCGATGACCGGGATGAGATCTGCCACCGCATTGATCCTTGCCACATCGCTGGCGTCGGTCGCGTTTGCGCAACAACAGCCGCCAAAACCTGCCGCCGCGCCGCAGCCGCAGAAGCCCGCTGCCGCGCCGGCCAAACCGGCCGCGACCGCCGCGGCGCCTGCGGCCCCCGCGGGCGATGCGCAACCCACCTTGCTCGGCCAGTACGGCGATTGGGGCGCGTATACCGCCTCGCCCGGCGGCAACAAGGTCTGCTTCGCCCTCGCCAAGCCGAAGACCACCAAGACCGAGCCGGAGGGGCGCAAGCGCGATCCGTCCTACGTCTTCGTCTCCACCCGTCCCACCGAGAAGGTGAAGAACGAGGTGTCCGTCATCATCGGCTATCCGTTCAAGACCAATTCGGACGCCACCGCCGAGATCGGCACCGCCAAGTTCCCGATGTACACCCAGAACGACGGGGCCTGGATCAAGAACGTTGCCGAGGAGGCGCGCATGGTCGATGCCATGCGCAAGGGCGCCGACCTGACGGTGAAGGGAACCTCGGGCCGCGGCACCCAATCGACCGACCAGTATTCGCTCAAGGGCCTCGCTCAGGCGCTCGACAAGATCGAGCAGGAGTGCAAGTAGGGCGCCGCCGCGGGCGGGACATCTGCCTTCCGCCCGATCCAAAAATGCTCGGATATTGGAACGGATAGCGCTTTCTGTCGTTGTCCGGGAAAGCCCTCGTTCAAGGGGTCGGCGTCAATGATCAGTGGTGCATATCTGCGTCGCCAGGCCGAGATTTTGATCGCGATGTCGCGAGCCACCTTCGATCTCACGATCGCGGGGCGGTTGCGGCGAATGGCGGCGGAACTTCAGGATAAGGCGGCCGAGGAAGACGACGCTTCGCCCGTACTGCCGCATAGCAGAGTTGCGGGCGGCCGCCGCGGATGGTCCCCCAGGTAGCGCGGATCGGCTTTATCTGCCGCAGGCCATAGGCCTCGACAGGGGGGCGCGCTTTATAAGGCGTGCCCATCACGGGCACTCGCGCCATAATCTACAATGTCCAGATGGTCATGGGGAACCCGCGCAGGGAACCGCAATGCCATCGTCCAAGCCTTGCGACGGGCGCCGGAGCAACGTGCACATGATCCGTGTCGGCATCGGCGGCTGGGTCTTCGAGCCGTGGCGCGGCGCGTTCTACCCCAAGGGGCTGCCGCAGGCGCGCGAGCTCGAACACGCCAGCCGCAAGCTCACCACGATCGAGATCAACGCCACCTTCTACCGGACGCAGAAGCCGGAGAGCTTTCGCAAATGGGCGGCCGAGACGCCTGATGATTTCGTATTCTCGCTCAAAGGTCCGCAGTTCGCGACCAACCGCCGGGTGCTGGCCGAGGCCGGTCAATCGATCGAGCGCTTCTTCGCGAGCGGCGTGCTCGAGTTGAAATCGAAACTTGGCCCGGTGCTTTGGCAGATGGCGCCGACCAAGAAGTTCGATGCCGAGGATTTCGCGGGCTTTCTGGCGCTGCTGCCGCCGAGGCTCGATGGCCGTTCCATTCGTCATGTGGTCGAGGTGCGGCACGAGAGTTTCCTCGTGCCGGCATTCATCGAGCTGCTGCGCAAGTTTTCGGTGGCGGTGGTGGTCGTGGAATCCGACAAGCATCCGCTGATCGCCGACGTCACCGGCGATTTCGTCTATGCCCGCCTGCAGCGCACGTCGGAGAAGGAAAAGACCGGCTACCCGCCGCGCGCGCTCGAGCTCTGGGCCGAACGCGCACGCGGTTGGGCCGCCGGCGCCGCGCCCGATGATCTTGCCACCATCACGGCGCCCGTGCCGCAACAGGGCAAGCGCGATGTGTTCATCTACATGATCTCCGGCGCCAAGGTTCGCGCGCCCGCGGCGGCGATGGCGCTGATCGAGCGGCTGAAGGACGAGTGATCGACCTATCGCGGTCAGCCTCGGCACCCCATCTATGCTAGAAGGCCGCGAGGCATGGTCCTTTCGATGCGATGACCGAACCGCTTCAAACCCCCGACCTCTCCTCGACGCCGCCCGCCGCGGCGTCCACGGCGTTCGTCGAAAAGACGCCGCTCGAGCGCTATGTGCCGCCGGACAAGCCCTCGCTCGTGGGGCTCTCGCGCGCGCAACTGACGCAGGCGCTCGCGTCCATCGGCGTGCCGGCGGCCCAGCGCAGCATGCGTGTGCAGCAGCTCTGGCACTGGCTCTACGTGCGCGGCGCGCGGGGCTTCGACGAGATGACCAGCGTGTCGAAGGACCTGCGCGCGGAACTCGCGCGGCACTTCACGCTCGCGCGCCCCGAAGTCGTGGCCGAGCAGGTTTCGGTCGACGGCACGCGCAAATGGCTGCTGCGGCTGCCGGGCGAACATTCGGGCGAGGCTTCGGCCGAGCGGCCGCACGAGGTCGAATGCGTCTACATCCCCGAGGCCGACCGCGGCACGCTGTGCGTTTCCAGCCAAGTCGGCTGCACGCTCACCTGCTCGTTCTGCCACACCGGCACGCAGCGGCTCGTGCGCAACCTCACGCCCGGCGAGATCGTCGGCCAGATCATGGTCGCGCGTGACCGCCTCGGTGATTGGCTGGGAGCCGCGCGCGCCAGTGGGGGCCGCGAGCGCTTCGTCTCCAACATCGTCGTGATGGGTATGGGCGAGCCGCTCTACAATTTCGAGGCGGTGCGCGACGCGCTCCTGATCGCGGCGGATGGCGAGGGGATCGCCATCTCCAAGCGCCGCATCACGCTTTCGACGTCGGGGGTGGTGCCGAATATTTCGCGCGCGGGTGCCGAAATCGGCTGCATGCTCGCGGTATCGTTGCACGCCGTGCGCGACGAGCTGCGCAACGAGCTCGTTCCGCTCAACCGCAAATATCCGATCGCGCAGCTGCTCGACGCCTGCCGCAACTATCCCGGCGTTTCCAACGCGCGGCGCATCACGTTCGAATACGTCATGCTCAAGGGAGTCAATGATTCGCTCGCCGACGCCAAGGCGCTGGTCAAGCTGCTCGCGGGCATCCCGGCGAAGATCAACCTCATCCCGTTCAATCCGTGGCCGGGCACCAGGTACGAGTGCTCGGACTGGGAGAGAATCGAGAAATTTTCCGAGATCATCTTCAATGCCGGCTACGCCTCGCCGGTGCGCACGCCGCGCGGGCGTGACATCCTGGCCGCTTGCGGCCAGCTCAAGAGCGCGACCGAAAAGCTCTCCGCGCGCGAGCGCCTGGCGCTGCGCGCGATGGCGATGACGGATTGAAATGGACAGCCTCGGCCGGCTGCTGCTGCGCTTCGTGCTGGTGCCGCTCGGTTACGTCGTGGCGGTGGTGGTGGCGACGCTGGTGATCGTGCTCGGCTCATGGAAGCTCGGCGCGGCTGCCGCCCATCCCGACACGCAGGCGTTCGCGATCTTCGGCTTCGTGTTCGCCGCGCCGGTGCTGCTGGTGATGCTGCTGAGCCTGATGTGGCTCCCTGCCGCCATCGGCATTCTCATTTCGGAGGCGT
>Ga0318535_10000214_pt1 | contig 11723 bp, 11 predicted proteins | sample GRESIP117b4f27_FD_203658 | JGI IMG/M metagenome (GOLD analysis project Ga0318535, IMG submission 203658) | Tropical soil microbial communities from Luquillo Experimental Forest, Puerto Rico - GRE.SIPMG.117b4f27 | ecosystem: Environmental > Terrestrial > Soil > Tropical forest > Bulk soil...
CGCGTCTCGACCTGAACTGCGGGCGCGGACATGGCTTACTCGTCGGGCGCGATGCGCACCCGCAGGCCGGCGAGCTCCGGGGTGAACTCCAGCTGACAGGAGAGGCGCGAGTTCTCCTGCGAATGGGTGAGCTCGGAGAGCAGTTCGCGCTCGTCCGACATCATGGCCGGCAACCGTGCCTGCCATTCCGGGTCGACATACACGTGACAGGTCGCACAGGAACACATGCCGCCGCAGATCGCCGCGACCCCGTAGTCGAGCTCGCGCAGGTTCTCCATGACCTTCAGGCCCGTCCTGGCTTCGACCTCGTGCTCGACTCCATCGCGATCCACGACCCGCAAAAGCGTCATCTGTCCCCTACCCCACGGAAATTGGAATGGTTTGCGGCAAGAGTGCCCGGGATCTGATAGTTTGCCGTTTCGTCCTGCGGCCCGCCAGAGGACGCGCCGCCACGGGCCTCAGGCCGGTGGCAGGGGACCGAGTACCTTCATCACAAACACGGCTTTGTCATTCGCGGCGGCGAGAGTCTCGAACGTGGTACGCAGCTCCTCGCGCAGCAGCTGCATGACCGCATCAAACGGCCCGAATATCTGCGTGCTCATGCTGTTCGTCACGACACGCAGCTGGCCGGCGCGGTTCACTCGCTCGAGGAACTCGTGAATCACGGGAACGAAGTCCGCCCTGAGCGGATACAGGCTGATCTCGACACCGATATCCATATGTGCCGCCTCCGGCCGACGCCGGCGTCAGTATTGCACGCGCGCCGCGCAGGGGCTCCGGCTATGATCGAGCCCCGGGGCTAGAATTGCCCGGTCGGGGCCGAAACGGCGGATGAGCAGATGACGCGGAAGGTCCAGGTCCATCAGGTCGATGCGTTCACCCGCGAGCCCTTCACGGGCAATCCGACCGGGGTCGTGCTCAACGCCGACTCGCTCTCGGAGGCGCAGATGCTCGCCATTGCGCGCGAGCTGAACAACGCCGAGACCGCTTTCATCCTGGCGCCCGACGCCGACGATCACACGGTGCGGGCGCGCTTCTTCACACCCCGCAGCGAGGCCGGCTTCGTCGGGCACGCCACGATCGCCGCGCAGTACGTGCTGTCACGACGGCACGATGCGCCGCGCTGGCAGCGGCAAAAGTCCAAGGCGGGCATAGTGGATGTCGAGGTGCGTGGCAGCGATGAGGATCGCCGCATCGCGATTCGCCGCAGCCCGCCGCCGATCGGCCGCGAGCTGAACGATCGCGAGCGCCTCGCGGTGCTCGATGCGCTGGCGCTCGCTTCCGAGAGCCTCGACACGCGCATCCCGCCGCGCATCGTCGGCGCCGCCGGCACGCGGCTGCTGATCGGCGTGCGCGGCCCGGAACCGCTCAAGCACCTCAAGCCGGACCTCGCCCGCCTGACGACGCTCTCGGCACAGATCGGCGCGGCCGGCTACTTCGTGTTCACGGTCCTGCCCAACGCCGAGGACCACCTCACCGAGTCACGCATGTTCTGCCCGGCGCTCGGCATCGCCGAGGATCCGGTGAGCGGCAACGCCCATGGGCTGCTCGGAGCCTATCTCGCGCGGCTCGGGCTGCTCCGCCGCAACGGCGAGCGGGCGCACTTCAGCGGCGTACAGGGATACTCGCTGCATCGCCCCGGCCGCGTCGAGATCGAGCTCGAATTCGCCGACGGCGAGCTCGCCGGTGTCTGGATCAGCGGCCAGGCGGTATCGATATTCCAGACCGAGATCGAGTTCTGACTGCCGCGCGGCGCACCAGCCAGGCCGCGGGCAGCGTGACGCAGGCACCGATGAGGAAGGGCGCTCCCGGACCCAGCGCCGCGTACAGCAACCCGGAGCTGAAGGGTCCGAGCACGCGCGCGAGACTGGCGCTCGCCACGTAAGCGCCCATCACCGCGCCGCGATCCTGGCCGCGCGATTGTTTGGAGGCGAGCGCCGAGGCGCTCGGGTTGTAGGCCCCGAGCCCGACCCCGCACAGCAACAGTCCGCCGACGGTCACGGCGAGCGCGCTCGCGTCCGCGAGCAGCACCAGGCCGGCCACGTAGGCGAGCACCCCAAAGCTTGCGAGGCGTCCCTCGCCGAACCTTGGTACGAGCAACCGCACCAGCCCACCCTGCATGAGCAGCGCCGGCAGCGCCACGGCGAACAGCAGGAAGCCGACCGTGCGCGGACCGAAGCCGTAACGGTGCAAGGCCCAGATGGCGAAGATCGATTCTAGAATCGACTGCGAGTAGGTGACGATGAGCGTGGCGGCGGCGAGGAGCGCCAGTGTCCGGCGTGTGCGCAGCAGCCGCCATGCGCCCCGGCGTGATTCATCCGGATGTTGGTCACGGTGCGCGGCGGTGTGGCTTTCCGGGAGTACGAATCTGACGAGCAGAATGGCGAGCAGGCTCGTCGCCACCGACACCGCGGCCGGCAGGGTGAAATTGGCGGTGTGCGGATTGCCGCCGGCCAGCAGCCCCCCGAGCGGCTGCCCGAGCGTGAAGCCGATGCCGATGGCGGCACCGACCACCCCGAGCGCTGCCGCGCGCTTCTCCGGCACGCTCACATCCGCGGCGTAGGCGAAGGCGGCCGCGATGTTACCCGCCATGGCGCCGGCCAGCATGCGCGAGGCGAGCAGCCACCAGATGTTCTGGGCAAGTCCCAGCAACACATACGAGGCGCACGCGCCGGCGAGGCTGCTCATGAGCACCGGCCGCCGGCCGTAGCGGTCGCTGAGACGCCCCCACCAGGGCGCGGCCAGCAACTGGCACAGCGAGTAACTGCCGAGCACCGGGGTGATGAACTGCGGTGCGATGCCGAAGCGGTCGGCCATGTACGGCACCAGCGGAATCAGGATGCCGAACCCGAGTGTGTCGATGACGCAGAACGAGAACAGCGCTGCGAGTTGCCGCGTCAAACCGGAAAAATCCTCTGCCGTCTAGTGCCCGGGCACGAGCGCCGAGACATCCGCACCGGGTTGTGCTGCCGCCGGCAGCGCATCGCGCGCGGCGCGGATGACGAGGTTCGGCAGCCGCGCGTCGTCCCAGGCGGCGTCGCGACCGGCCGCGGGACCGGTGCACAGGATCGCGATCTGGAGCGAGGGCACGAGCCAGAGCCGATTGCCGCCCTGACCCTCGACCGCGAACACATCGCGTGCTGCGAGCGTCTCCTGACCGGGCCTCGTCGTCCAGCCGACGCGAACGTAAGCGCCATAGCGCGGATCGGATTGCGCCGGTGCGCGCATCAAGGTTATCCATCCGGGCCGCATGACCTCATCGCCGCGATAGTTGCCATCGCGCAGCAGCAACTGACCGACCCGGATCCAGTCGCCCTGGTGTGCGAGCATGCAGCAGTCGGCGTGGGCAGTTCCGTCCGGGTGGTCGAGCTGCAGCCAGGCATCCGCGGCACCGATTCGCCGCCACAGCGCCTGCGACAGGTAGCTGGCGTAGCGCTGCCGGCTCGCCCGCTCGATGACGAGGGCAAGAAGCTGCGGGTCGCTCGCCTGGTCGAGGCGCCTCACCCCGGGAGTGGCGGCGAGCGGTGTGCGCAGCAGCGCCGCGGTGATGTCGTGCGGGGTAGCGCCGTCTGCGGCGCGCGCCAGCCCGCTCGACATCTGCATGAGGTTGCGTACCGTGATCTCGCCGCGCGCGTCGTGGCTCCATTCGCTGATGAACGCGCCCACCGGCTCATCGGGCCAGGCGATGAGCCGATGGGAAAAGGCGGCGCCGGCCGCGAGCGCCGCCAGCAACGATGTAAAGGACTGCGCATCGGCCGGCGTGTCGAAGCCCGTTCCCTGCCAGTAGCGCTCGAACACGATGTGATCGTGGCGACTGACGATCAGCGCCAGCGAGCGGTGCTCGCCGGCATAGCGCGCTGCCGCCTCGAGTGCCTCGGGCTCGAGCAGCTCCGTCTGCGGTGTCACACGCGGCGCGGTCGGCTCGTTCCCGCCGGCAACCTGCTCGCGCGGCGGCGGCGCGCGGTATCGCGTCCACAGCAGTGCCCCGAGGGCCAGCGCGAGGAGCGCGACTCCCACGACAGCGAGCCGCAGGGCTTTTCCGGGTGGGCCCATTTGCATGGGCCGCATTGGACCACAGTTGCCGACCCGGAATCGGGTATTCTCGCCGCGAAATCGCCGTGCGACCGGCTCCCTGGGGATATCAATGCGACTGCGCCTGCTGGCGCCACGTTACTGGCTCACGTGGGCGGGCCTGGGATTGTTGCGCCTCGTGGCGTTGCTGCCTTACGGCGCCATCGTGCGGCTCGGGCGTGGCTTGGGCGCGCTGCTGCGCCATCTGCCGATCAGCTTCGTGCGAACTGCGCGGCGCAACATCGAGCTGTGCCTGCCGGAGCTCTCGCCCGGGGAGCGCGAGCGTCTGCTGAAAGAGCACTTCGCCAGCCTCGGTATCGCAGTGCTCGAGATCCCCTTCGCCTGGTGGACTCCGCCCGAGCGGCTCGCGCAGCTGGTGCGTCTCGAGGGGACCGAGCACCTCGATGCGGCACTCGCCCGTGGCCGCGGCGCGATCGTGCTCACGGCGCACTTCACCTCGCTCGAGATGGCGGGTCGTGCCCTCGCGCACGTGGCAAAGATCGGTTACCTGTACCGCCCGCCGAAGAACGAGGTGATCGCCTACGCCTTCGAGCGCTTTCGCGTCGGCTGGGGCGGTCACGGCATCCCGCGCGACGACATCCGCGCGTTCATCGGCGCACTGAAGAACAATGAATGCGTCTGGTACGCCCCGGACCAGGCCTATCGCAAGAAGGGCGCAGAGATGGTGCCGTTGTTCGGGATACCGGCCGCGAGCAACACGCTCACCTCGCGCCTCGCGCGCGTGACCGGCGCGCTGGTGCTGCCCTACTTCTTCCGGCGACTGCCCGGCACGCAGGGGTACGTCGGGGTGATCCATCCGCCGCTCGAGAACTTCCCGAGCGACTGCGCCGCAACCGACACCGAGCGCTTCTACCGCATGATCGAGGCACAGGTGCGCCTCGTTCCCGAGCAGTACCTGTGGATTCACCGCCGCTTCAAGGGACTCTCCGCCGACTACCCGGACTACTACGGACGGCAGGCGCCGCGCCAGAGCACGCCATGAAAGCCGTCCATCGGTGGGTGTGAGCGGCCTCCCAACCACGAGTTGTGACCTGTTGGTCGTTGGCGGGGGAGTCAACGGCACGGGCATCGCGCGCGACGCGGCCGGCCGCGGGCTCACGGTCGCGCTGTGCGAGCAGGACGACCTGGCGTCGCACACCTCGTCCGCCAGCACCGGGCTGATCCACGGTGGGCTGCGGTACCTCGAAGAGTTTCATTTCGCGCTGGTGCGCAAGGCCCTGCTCGAGCGGGAAGTGCTGCTCGCCGCCGCGCCGCACATCATGCGGCCGCTGCGCTTCGTCATGCCGCACGCCCCGCATCTGCGCCCGGCATGGATGATCCGCGCGGGGTTGTTCCTCTACGATCACCTCGCCCGGCGTGCGCGGCTTGCGGGCTCGGCGATGATCGACCTGCGCACCCACAGCGCCGGCGCGCCGCTGCAGGCGCCCTACCGGCGCGGCTTCGTCTATTCCGACGGTCAGGTCGATGATGCACGGCTCGTGGTGTTGAATGCGCTCGACGCGCAGGAGCGCGGCGCCCTCATCCTCACGCGTACGCGCTGCGAGGGCCTCGCGGCGCGCGCCGGCTGCTGGTGCGCAACGCTGCGCGGCCCAGGGGGTGAGCGGCAGCTCACGGCGCGCGCGGTGGTCAACGCTACCGGGCCGTGGGTGAGCGGTGTCCTCGCGGCGGCGCTCCCGGGTCGCGCGCAGCATCAGTTGCGCCTCGTCAAGGGCAGCCACATCGTCGTGCCACGGCTGTTCGCGCACCGCTTCGCGTACATCTTCCAGAACGAGGACCGGCGCATCGTCTTCGCCATTCCCTATCACCAGGATTTCACCGTCCTCGGTACCACGGATGTCGATTTTCACGGCGATCCTGCCGCAGTGCGCATCGAGGCCGCGGAAGTCACCTACCTGTGCGCACTCGCCAACCGTTACTTCCGCCACCAGATCGGCCCGAGCGATGTCATCTGGAGCTACTCCGGCGTGCGCCCGCTGCTCGCGGACGAATCGAGCGATCCGACGCGCGTCACGCGCGACTATGCACTCGAGCTCGAACGGCAACCCGCGCCGCTGCTGTCGGTGTTCGGCGGCAAGATCACCACCTACCGCCGCCTCGCCGAGGACGCCGTGAACCTGCTGGCAGGACCGCTGGGTTTGCGGGCCGCACCATGGACCGCACGCGCGCTGCTGCCGGGCGGTGATCTGCCGCAGGGCAGCCTCGCAGTATTCCTGAGCACGCTCGCGCGGCACTACCCATGGCTCCCCGCGCCGCTGCGCTGGCGTTACGCGCATGCCTACGGCACGCGTATCGAGCGCGTGCTCGGCGCGGCCACTACGCCCGCAGACCTCGGGCACGAAGTGCTGCCGCAGCTCTACGAGCGCGAACTCGAGTACCTCTGCCGCGAGGAGTTTGCGCGCACTGCCGAGGACATCCTCTGGCGCCGCTCGAAGCTCGGACTCCAGCTGCTGCAGGCGGATCTCGGCCCGCTCGAGCGCTGGCTGGCGGCCGAGGCTCCGCGGGCGCTCGAGCAACGCGGATGATCTGCGGCGACGGCGTGTGATGCGCATCGCGTTTTTTGGATCGGGATTGCGTCTTCCCGGCCGCAGGACGGATTGCCATGCTAGCGTGGCGCCGAGAGCTTGCCTCCCCAGCACCCATGGCGATACCCGACTCTGTGCTCGCCGCGATCATTGCGGGAACCGCGACGCTGTCGGCGTCGTTCGTGCAGCTGCGCTCGGCGCTGCTGCGCGAGGCGGCAGCGGGCCGCTCATCGAGCGCCGCACGTCGCCGCAACCGTCTTCAGTTGATTATCCTGTGCGCCATCATCGGCGCGGCGGGCGTGTGCGGTTTTGCGCTGTCGCAGTGGCTCACTTCGGGTGAGCGTGCCGCGCAGGGCGTGATGCAGCGCGAGCTGCAGGAACGGGTCGCCGAGATCAGCCGCACCGCGAGTCAGCTCGAGCTCACCCGCGGGAGCGAACGTGGCGATATCGAGAACGGCGTGCTGCGTCGGATCGGGAGCGATGGCATCGTGGTCATGGCGACTGTCGGGCCCTGCCGCCGGCCACCCGCACCTTCACCGGCGGCGGGCGCGGCGACCGCAAACCCTCAGGCTGCAGGCTCGCCGGCAGCTCCATTGCCGGCATCGCCGGCCAGCGAGGCCAGCGCAACCCCGGCGCGTGCGTGCACCGAGGCCGAGGCGAGCCCGGTAACGTTGTGCGCGACCATCCCGGGGAATGCGAGCGTCAGCGAGGTTGCGCTCTTCAGCCGCGCCGCCGACTCGGAGGCCCCGTGGAGCGCGAGCCGCTATCTCCCGGGACAGGAGTCCGGGGAGGCGCGTTTTGCCGCAACGTACTCCGAAAGCACCCCCGAGGCCGGCGCGCGCCAGGTCTGTCAGGGCTTCGCCCACTGGTCGACCGATCACGCCCGCATCGTGCGCATGGTGGTGCGCTACACGCTGCCGGCCTGACCTGTACCCACCCGGGAAATCGCGCTCGCGGCGCCGGGTGAGTACCCGCTGCCTGACAAGACGCACGATTTCCCGGGGAGCCGGTAGAGCATAATCTCACTCTTCGGAACATCGGGCCCGCGAGGGGAGCTGTTGGTCACACCGCCGCGTTCCTTGGCGCCTGCGCCCTCGGTGAGCCTGCTGGTCGTGCTGGCGCTCGCGCCGCTATGGCTTCTCGGGATCCTTGGCCGCGGTCTGTGGACACCCGACGAGCCGCGCGAAGCGGACATCGCCTGGCGGATGAGCCTGCAGGACGACCGCGCGCTGCCGCACCTCGCCGGCGTGCCCTTCCTCGAGAAGCCACCGCTCTCCTATTGGATGTCAGCGGCGACGCTCACCCTGTTCGGAAACTCCGCGGCCGCCGCGCGCGCTCCGAACCTGCTGTACGCCGTGATCGCGGCGCTGAGCGTCGCCGCCCTCGCGCTGGCGATGCAGGCGGAAGTGGCCGCGGCGGTCATTGCCGCCGTGGTTGCGATGAGTGCGCTGACGGCCTTCCGCGTGAGCGTCTGGCTCGCACCCGATGCCTGCCTGCTGGCCGGCTCCGCGCTCGCGCTGCTCGGTGCCTGGCGCGGCTACACCGCGGCTCCCGGTGGCGCCAAAGCCGGCGGCTACGCGCTCATGCATCTTGGGGCCGCGGTGGGCTTCATGGCGAAGAGCGCGCCCGGCTGGCTCGTGCCGGCGCTCGCGCTGCTGGCGCTGATCTTCTGGGAGAGGCGCTGGCAGGAGCTGCGTCGCTGGGAGTTGTATGCCGGATTCCTCCTCCAGGCGCTCATCATTGGACCGTGGCTGCTCGCGGTCGCGCGCCAGCCGCATGCGACTGAGACGCTGAGCGCACTCTTCTGGCACAACCTCGTCGGGCGCTTCACCCGCGTCGCCGCTCCCGCCGCGCTCGACTACACGAGTGGACATCACAACTCACCGGGCAAGTACCTGCGGGAACTGCCGCTGTACCTGCTGCCCTGGACGCTCCTCGTGGCAGCGGCGCTCGTGCGGGCGTGGCGACACACGCACCGGGTCACACCCGCGGGCGCTGCCTGGCGCTTCGCGCTCTGCGCGAGCGTGCCGTTCCTCGTACTGCTGTCGTTTGCGGCCACCGCGCGCGATGTGTACGCCGCTCCCGCGCTGCTCGGATTCGGTCTGCTGGTGGGCCTCTGGGCCCACGATGCCCGGAGCTCCGCAAGCCGCATCGACTGGCTCGCGGTGCGCGGCAGCGGCTGGCTGGTGGCGCTCATCGCCTGGGCCCTCGCGGGCGCACTCGGCGTGTTCGCCGCCGCGGGTGCCGTTCCGTGGGCGGAGAGCGCCGTCGCGGCGCTCGCGGTGGTCGGCTCGGTGCACGGCGCGCTGCTGCTTGCGGCCCGCGCCGGGCGCACGGACGATGTCCAGCAGAGCCTCGGCTGGATCTACAGCGGCTATGCCGCGGCGCTGTGCGTCGCGGCGATCGTCGTGCTGCCGGTCATCGATCGCTGGCAGGATCTGCCCGGGCTCGCGTGGCGCATCCACGCGGACACCGCGCACGAGCGGCTCGCGCTGCTCGATCCGGATGAGACGACGATCGCCATGCTCGACTTCCGGCTCCAGACGCCGTTCACGATCCTGACCACCGCGGACGCTGGAGGTGCAGGCAGCGCGGCAGCGGCGCGCGGCGCAGCCACGCCGGCTGCTGAGAGCAGTAAGCAGCAACTCGTGGCCGACTGGTTCAGAGACGAGGGACCCGCGGCGCGCGTCCTGGTGCTCCTTCCCGGCCACGCGCCGGGGAATGTCACGCTGTGGCTCGGGCGCTTCCTGCGCCGCGCTTCGGCTGATGACGATGGTGTCGCCGCGGCGCTGATCGCAAACGGCACGGCCGTGCTCGTGCAGCGCTACGAACTCCCGCAGGGGCGGCGCTACGCGCTGCTCGGGCCACCTCCCTGAAGTGCCAACCATTCGAGTCGCGTACACACGGAACCCACGCATGTCACAACATCCAACCTCGCTCGCCCGCAACCTGCGCAACCGCCACATCCAGCTGATCGCCATCGGCGGAACGGTCGGTGTCGGCTTGTTCCTCGGCTCCGCGAAGGCCATTCACGACGCCGGCCCAGGATTGCTGCTCGCCTATGCGCTCGGCGGGGTGGCGATCTTCTTCATCATGCGCGCGCTCGGGGAGCTGCTGACGTACCGCCCGGTAGCGGGCTCGTTCGCGACGTATGCGGATGAGTTCTGCGGGCCGCTGCCCGGGTTCGTGACCGGCTGGTCCTACTGGTTCGCGTGGGTCGCGACGGTGATGGCGGAAATCACCGCGATCGGCATCTACGTGCAGTTCTGGCTGCCGCAGGTACCACAGTGGCTGCCACCGCTCGTCGCGCTGCTGGTGCTCTACGGCACCAACCTGCTCGCGGTGCGGGTGTTCGGCGAGCTCGAGTTCTGGTTCGCGCTCATCAAGGTGGTGACCATCGTCGCGCTGATCCTCGCCGGGCTGTTCGTGATCGTGTTCCACGCCGGCGCGCTCGGCGCGAGCGCCCGTTTCTCCAATCTCTGGACGCACGGCGGCTTCTTTCCCTTCGGTGTGCTCGCCGTGCTGCTCACGCTGCAGATCGTGATGTTCGCGTACGAGGGCGTGGAGCTCATCGGAGTCACGGCCGGCGAGGCCGCCGATCCCGCGGTGGTGCTGCCGCGGGCCACCAACGGCATCATCGCCCGCATTCTCCTCTTCTACCTCGGGGCGCTCTTCATCATCATGTCGCTCGTCCCCTGGACCGAGCTCGACCCGAGGATGAGCCCGTTCGTGTTCGTCTTCAGCAAGCTCGGCCTGCCTGGTGCGGGCACCATCATCAATCTCGTGGTCATCACCGCGGCCGCCTCCTCCTGCAACAGCGGACTCTTCAGCACCGGCCGCATGCTGTGGACGCTCGGGCAGCGCGGCCAGGCACCGCGTGTCTTCGCAGCGTTGAATTCGCAGCAGGTGCCGGCGGCCGGCATCCATGCTTCCGCGGCCGTGATGATGATCGGCGTGGCGCTGAACTACCTGGTTCCCGAACGCGTGTTCACCATCGTGACGAGCGTGGCGCTCATCGGCACACTCTGGACCTGGGGAGTGATTCTCGTGTCGCACGCCAACTACCGGCGGGCAGTTGCCGCCGGCCGGGCGAAGGCGGCACCCTTCCGCATGCCCGGAGCGCCGTTCGCCAACTGGATCGTGCTGGCGTTCCTGGTGCTGGTCGCCGCGTTGCTGTGGGCGCGGCCTGACACGCGTGTGGCGCTGTACGTCGCTCCCCTGTGGTTCGGGCTGCTGGTCCTGGGTTATCTGCTGACGCGCGCGCGCACCGCGCGCGCACAGCCCGCCTGAGCCGGCTCGACCGCGCCGGCCTTTTCGCTACATGGGCGACTCGCCCCCGCCGATGAGGCCGCCGCCATCGACGACCACCGTCTGCCCGGTCATGAAGTTGCCGGCGCGCGAGGCGAGCATCACCGCGATGCCTGCGACATCATCCGGCTCACCGAGACGACGCAGTGGATAACGGCGCGCCAATGCCGCCGCGCGCTGCGGATCCGCCCACAATGCCTTGGCGAAGTGGGTGCGAATGACGCCTGGGGCGATGCAGTTGACCCGGATGTTGTGCGGGCCCCACTCCACCGCGAGATTGCGCGCCAGCTGCATGTCGGCCGCCTTGGAGATGGCATAGGCACCGAGCAGGTTGGTGCCGTAGAAGCCCGCCACGGAGGAGATGATGATCACCACGCCGTCCTTGCGCTCGGCCATGCCCGGCAAGGTGAGGTTGCACAGCCAGATGTTGCTGTAGAGGTTGGTCTGGATCACCTTTTCGAGCGCCGCGTCAGTAATCGAGATCGAGGGGCCGAAGTGGGGATTGGCGGCGGCGTTGCACACCAGCACGTCGATGTGGCCCCACCGGGTGATGGTCGCATCAACCAGCCCCCTGAGCTCCTCCTTGTGCCCGACGTGAGCGGCCTGCGCGACCGCCGTGCCGCCGGCAGCCGTGATCTCCGCCACCACCGCCTCGCAGCTCTCGGCCTTGCGGCTCGAGATCACGACGCGCGCGCCGTGCAACGCCAGCTGCATGGCGATCGCCTTGCCGATGCCACGGCTCGAGCCGGTGACGACGGCAACCTTGCCCGCGAGGTCGAACATGCTCATGCGAGTGGCTCC
>Ga0318535_10000221_pt1 | contig 11662 bp, 8 predicted proteins | sample GRESIP117b4f27_FD_203658 | JGI IMG/M metagenome (GOLD analysis project Ga0318535, IMG submission 203658) | Tropical soil microbial communities from Luquillo Experimental Forest, Puerto Rico - GRE.SIPMG.117b4f27 | ecosystem: Environmental > Terrestrial > Soil > Tropical forest > Bulk soil...
ACGTGTCGCTGTGCGCCACGTGGGTCCAGATCGCGAACCCGATGACGGCGGCGGTGGTGACCGGGGCGATCCGGCGGGCCAGGTGCCGGCTGCGCTCGTGCATGTCTCCCGTGGTCTTCAGGGACAGGAACGTCGCGCCGTGCAGCGCGCAGATCAGCGCCAGGGTGACCCCGGTGAACACCCCGTAGGGCTGGAACAGGTCCCAGAATGAGCCGGTGTAGTTCTGCGCGGAGTTGATGGGAAGCCCCTGCAGCAGGTCACCGAGGGCTATGCCGATGATCAGCGGCGCCAGCACGCTGCTCACGGTCAGCAGCCAATCCCAGGTGCGCCGCCAGTGCGGGCTGTCCCGCTTGCCGCGGTACTCAAACGACAGGCCTCGGGCGATGAGCGCGGCCAGCAGCAGCACCAGGGCGAGGTTGAAGGCCGAGAACATGGTGGCGTACCAGCCGGGGAACGCGGCGAACATGGCGGCCCCGGCCACGATCAGCCAGACCTCGTTGCCGTCCCACAGCGGCCCGATCGTGTTGATCGCGGCCCGGCGCTCCGCGTCGTTCCGGCCGACGGCGCTGTGCAGCATGCCGACCCCGAAGTCGAATCCTTCCAGGATGAAAAAGCCGGTCCACAACACCGCTATGACGATGAACCAGAACGGGACGAGTCGCATCGCAGCCCCCTTTAGTACTGGACGGCGGGCACGGGCTCATCCGCCTCGGCGCCGGTGCGCTGCGGCGGGAGCGGCTTTTTCGAGTACTTCAGCATCAGCAGCAGGTCGATCGTGGCGATCACCGCGTACACCAATACGAATGCCGCCAGGCTGATCGCGATCCAGGTGGTGGACAGCGAGGGTGAGATGCCGTTCTTGGTCAGCATGATGCCTTGCACGATCCACGGCTGCCGGCCGGACTCGGTCAGCAGCCACCCGGCGGTGTTCATCAAGAACGGCAATACCACGGCCCACATCGCGACCCACAGGAAGAGCCGCGAGGTGTCGAGCCTTTTGCGCCGGATCAGCCACAGCCCCCACCCGCCGATGAGCAAGACCACCACCCCGCCGTAGGCCATCACCCGCATCCCCCAGTACTGGATGAACACGTCCGGCACGTAGTTGCCCGGCCCGTACTTGGCGGCGTACTGGTTTTGCAGCGGGGTGAGCCCGACGACCTTGCCGTTCCAGGTGTTGGTGGCCAGCAGCGACAGCAGGTGTGGGACCGAGATGATCTGGGTCGGGGTGTGGTCGTTGTTGCCACCACCGATCTGGAACAGCGAGAACGAGCACGGCTGGCAGGTGGTCCACTGCGCCTCGGCGGCGGCGATTTTCATCGGCTGGTACCGGGCCTCGATGACCCCGAGCTCGTCGCCCACCAGCATGGTGAACAAGATCGCCGGGACCAGGACCACCACGCTGAGCTTCGCCGACCGGAGGAACACGTCCTTGTCCTTGTCTTGGCCGCGGCGCAGCTGCCACGCCGACACCGCCAGCATCACCATGGTCCCGGTGACCAGCGCGGCCAGCAGGACTTTGGAGTACCCCCAGACGAACACCGGGTTGGTGAACAGCGCCCAGATGTCGTTCAGCACCGGCTTGCCGTGGACCATCTGGTAACCGACCGGGTGCTGCATCCAGGAGTTGGCGGCCATGATGAACGCCGCGGACAGGACCGTGCCGAGCGACACCGCCCAGATCGTGGCCAGGTGCACCCGCCGCGGCAGCTTGTCCCACCCGAACAGCCACAAGCCCAGGAACGTGGACTCCAGGAAGAACGCGGCCAGGCCCTCCATGGCCAGCGGCGCGCCGAAGATGTTCCCGACCAGCCGGGAGTAGGCGCCCCAGTCCATCCCGAACTGGAACTCCTGCACCAGCCCGGTCACCACGCCGATGGCGACGTTGATGACCAGCAGCGTGCCGAAGAACCGGGTCAGCCGCAGGTACTCGTCGCGGTTAGTGCGGTACCACGTTGTCTGCAGCACCGCGGTCAAGAACGCCAAGCCGATCGTGACGGGGACGAAGAAGAAGTGGTTGATCGTCACGAATGCGAACTGCCATCTCGCCAGATCGACGTTCATGCGTCCCTCCTGGTCCGGCTAGCTGCGCGGGCTCACTCCGTCCCCACCTGGCCGCGCGCGGCGCTCATCGCGCTCCGAGTACCCCGCTGACCTGGCCGGCGCCGTGGTTGAGCTGGTAGTCGAGGTTGACCGCGGCGCTGATCAGGGCCAGGTGGCTGAACGCCTGCGGGAAGTTGCCGAGCTGGCCGCCGGTGCTGTCGATTTCCTCGGAGTACAGGCCGAGGTGGTTGGCGTAGGTGAACATCTTCTCGAAGACCAGCCGCGCCTCGTCGAGTCGCCCGGAGCGGGCCAGGGCGTCGACGTACCAGAACGAGCACAGCGTGAAGGTGCCCTCGTCGCCGGCTAGCCCGTCGGGGGAGGCGGACGGGTTGTACCGGTAGACCAGGCTGTCGGAAACCAGTTCGCGGTCCATCGCCTTGAGCGTGGACAGCCACATCGGGTCGCGCGGGGAAATGAAGCCCTGCAGCGGCATCATCAGCAGCGAGGAGTCCAGCACCTCGGTGGTGTAATGCTGGGTGAACGCGCCTACCTTCGGGTTCCAGCCGCGGTCGAAGATCTGGTTGTAGACGCGGTCCCGCTCGGTGGTCCACCGGGCCAGGTCGGCCGGGCGGCCCCGGCGCTGGGCGAGCCTGATCGCGCGGTCGAGCGCGATCCAGGTCTGGTACCGGGCGTAGGTGAAGTCCCGCTGGCCGCCGCGGGTCTCCCAGATGCCCTCGTCCGGCTGGTCCCAGTTGTCGCACAGCCAGTCGGTGATGCGGGTGATGTCCTTCCAGCCCTCGTGCGCCGCAATGAGCCCCTGGCTGTCGGCGAGGAAGAACGAGTCCGCGGCCTCGCCGTAGATGTCGAGCTGCAACTGATCTGCGGCGCCGTTGCCGATCCGGACAGGGCGGGAGCCGCGCCAGCCCTCGAAGTGGTCCAGGGTCTCCTCGACCAGGTCGGAGGTCCCGTCGATCCGGTACATGATCTTCAGTGGCCGGCCTTCGCCGGTGTACTCGGCCGCGCGATCGCGCAGCCAGGCCCCGAAGGCCGCGGCCTCCTCGGTGTAGCCGAGGCTGAGCAGCGCGTAGATGGAGAACGAGCCGTCGCGGACCCACGTGTAGCGGTAGTCCCAGTTGCGCTCGCCGCCCTCTTGCTCGGGCAGCCCCGTGGTCGGCGCCGCGACCAGCGCGCCGGTCGGCGCGTAGGTCATCAGCTTCAGCGTCATCGCGGAGCGGGTGACCATCTCCCGCCACCGCCCGGTGTAGCTGGACTTATGCAGCCAGTTACGCCAGAAGCGCGCGGTCTCGTCGGCCAGCCGCTGGGCCTCCTCGGGTGCCACCATCCGGGGCGCACCCCCCATGGACTCCAACACGACGCCGCCGATGTCGCCTTCGCGCAGCGTCCGCGTCCACCGCACCCCGTCGGCATCCCGCTCCAGCGTGATTCCCGCGTCCTGGATGGTGGTTCCCGGCGGTGCGATGCCGTGCATGGTCAGCTCCAGCCCATCGGACTGGAACACCCCGCCGCTGTTGGTGAGCTCCAGCTTGTGCGATGCGCGGCCGTAGTCGAAGCGCGGCTGGATCTCGATGGCGAACCGCATGGTGCCGCGCACCACCTTGATGTTGCGCACGAGCCGGTGCCGGTCGGTCGCCCCGCCCTCGGCCACCGGCATGAAGTCGTGTACCTCGCCGACCCCGTCCGGGGTCATGAACCGGGTGACCAGGATCGCGGTATCGGGCAGGTACAACTGCTTGCTCACGTAGTCGTCCCGGTCGGGCCTGATCCTGAAGAACCCACCACGGTCGGCGTCGAGCAGCGACGCGAACACGCTCGGTGAGTCAAACCGGGGGACGCAGAACCAGTCGAGGGTGCCATCATTAGCCACCAGCGCCGCCGTCTGCAAGTCGCCGATCAGCCCGTGGTCGCTGATGTTGGGGTAGCGGGCCATTGCGTTCTCCTCCCGGAGCCGTTCCCGTGCCGCTGCGGCGGGCCTGGGTGGGCATCCTTGCGGCCCGCCGTCACTGGCCCATGGCTCCGAGACTTCCGCACAGCGGTGTCCCAGTCGTCACCCCCGTGGGGGGATTGCGCCATGAGTTCAGGCCACGCGATACCCGCGACTGCCCAGGGAACTGGTCACCGCCGTGATCACCTGCGGCAAGAACATGGCCCCGTACTGGGTGTTGGACAGGCCATACTGACTGGGGCTGGTGAAGATCGTGCTCGCCGCCGGGAACGTGACCAGGGCGATGCCCTGGATCAGCCCGGCCGCGTAAAGGGCATTGACCTCGGCCTTCGTCGCCATCTGCGCTGCCTGGGTCAGGTCGTGAGCCGCTGGGTGAGGTGTTCGCCGACGCGCAGGGCGTTGGCGATGGCGGTGAGGGCGGGGTTCACCGCGCCGATGCTCGGGAAGAAGCTGGTGTCCACGACGTACAGGTTGTCCACCTCATGCGCCTTGCAGTTGACATCGAGCACCGAGGCGGCCGGGTCGGTGCCGAACCGGCAGGTGCCCGCCTGGTGCGCGCACCCGGCAATGGGGATGCTCATGTCCATGTAGAAGTTCTTGCCAAGGACGTGGTGCTCGGCCATCCCCGTGTGGTTGAGGATCTTCTTCAGCTCTTCGTATAGCCGGGCGGCCTCTTCATTGTTGGTTGCGGTGTAAGCCAAGTGGACATTGCCGTCGGCGTCGGTGGTCACCCGGTTCTCGGGCACCGGCAGGTCCTCGGTGGTGAGCCAGAAATCCACCGCGTGGCTGGCCACATCCGACAGGGTCCATTCGGGGGACAGCTTGGTCAGCTTGGGCTTCTCGCCGCGCATGGCCTCGGCGTTCGACTTGCCGATCATCTGGATGTTTCCGGCCGGGTACTCGTAGTCCTTGGTGGGGAAATAGAAGTCGTTGATGCCCAGCGTCTTCTGGAAGACGGTGTCGTTCTTCTCCTTCGACAGGGCGACCACGGCCAGGCAGTTGTGGAACATGTAGTTCCGCCCCACCTGGTCCGACCCGTTCGCCAGGCCGTGCGGGTGGGAGTCGCTGGCCGAGTTGAGCAGCAGCTTGGCGCTGTTCGCCGCGCCGACGCAGACCGCCACAATGTCACCGGTGTACATCTCGCGGTTCCCGTCCCGGGAGACCACGACCCCGGTGACGGTGCGACCGGTGCCGTCGGTCTCCAGCTTGGTCACCTCGGCCCCGGTCAGCAAGGTAACGTTTCCCCGCCCGAGCACCGGCCGCACCGCGATGACCTCGGCGTCGGACTTGGCGTGCACCAGGCACGGGTAGCCGTCGCACCAGGTGCACCGGATGCAGGCGCTGGCCGGCCGGTTCGCCTCGTCCAGCAGGATCCCGCACGGTGCGTGGAACGGCTGGTAGCCGCCTTTCTCCAGGCCGTCGGAGATCTGCTGGATCCTGTCCTCGTGCGAGACCGCTGGCCACGGGTAAGGCTGGGAGCGGTGGCCCTCGGTCGGGTCTTCGCCGCCGTTGCCGTGCACTTGGTACAGCTGCTCGGCCTTGGCATACCACGGCTCGAAGTCGTCGTAGGACAGCGGCCAGGCCGGGGAGATCCCGTCGACGTGCCGGAGTTCGGAGAAGTCTTCGGGGCGCAGCCGGTACAGGGCCGCGCCGTAGAGCTTGGTGGCCCCGCCGACGAAGTAGTGCACCTGGGGCTGGAACGGCTTGCCGTCGGGGTCGAACCAGGTGTCCTTGGAGATGTACCGGCCATCCACGAAGACCGGGCGCGGGTTCCAGTTTTCCAGCTCGCGGGGCAGGAAGTTCCCGCGCTCCAGCAGCAGGATCGTCTTGCCCGAGCCGGCCAGGGCATGCGCGAGCGTCCCGCCCCCGGCCCCGGTCCCGATGATGATCACGTCGTAGTGCTCAGCCACGGCTACCTCCTTCTACGCTGTCATGCTCAAGCCCCAAGCCCGGCGACAGCATCACCCACAAGGGGGAAGCTTGGTGCCGTGCTGGGCGACCGCGCCAGCCGTGACGCGATCAGATGAGCTGGAGCTGGCGGGCCCGGCGGACCGCCTCGCCACGGTGCGTGGCCGCCAGCTTGTGGCAGATGTGCTTGATGTGGGATTTGACGGTGTTGGCAGAGATGTACAGCTCGCTGGCGATCTCCGCGGTAGTCAGCATGCTGGAGACGTGCCGCAGCACCTGCAATTCGCGCTCGGTGAGCGGCTCGCCCGCTGGGATCGCGGTCTCATCCGGGCCGTCCGGCCGTGCGGGGGATCTGGCGTAGGGAATGAGCAGCGTGACCAGGTGCTGATGCGCACTGACCCATTCCGGGTCGCGCCGGAGCATCGGCGCGATCCAGCCGCGCTCTACGGCGAACGGCAGCCTGACCTGCTCACGTTCGGCAAGCCGCAGCGCATGCCCCAATGATCGGCGGCCCCGGGCACGGTCACCGTCGTGGTAGCTGACCTGGGCGGCCACGAGGGCCGCCTGCAACCGCGCCCGGTCCGGCACTCCCTCGCGAGCGGCTAGTACCGGCGCGAGCGCGGCCCGGGCGCTGTTCCCGTCTCCGGCCGCTGCCCAGGCACGAGCAACCATGACCGTAGCCTCCGGCGAACTGTCGCAATCGGCCCGCTTGGCCGCCGCGAGCGCTGCCTCGATGTCGCCGGCGGCTGCCAGCGCCTGCGACTCGGCCAGGCTGAGCCGTTGCTCGAGCCAGGCCGGAACAGGCCTGCCCGATCGTGCCCGCGTCACGAACTGCGCGGCTGCTTCAGCGTGCCCTTCGGCGAGGCTGTCCCACGCCGCCACCAGGCAGGCGACCGTCCCGGCCAGCGTGTCCGGGCTCATCGCGAGGGCTGCGTCCAGCTGCCTGAGCGCGCTGCGCTCCTCGCGCAACTCATGGCGCTCGAGATGCACCCAAGCCAAGGCGGCGAGCGCGGCGGGGCTGAGGCCTTGGTCTTCTGAGGGCCGTCCGTTACCCGGGCCGGCCGCTGCCGCCTGGGGGGCCAGTTCGGCGGCGCGGCCGAGCCGGCCGCGCAAGGCCTCCGCAAGGGCCAGATGGCCAAGGCAGTCAACGCGTTCGCGGTCGTCTCCTGGCGCCGCTGCGGCGGCTGCCCCCGCTTCGAGGACGCCGGTCGCCTCGTCGAAACGGCCCGACCACAGCTCGGCAGCCCCGCGGGCGGCCAGCACGCGGGCGCGGATCTGCGGGTGCCGGGTGGGCACGTCGCCGGGGATCCTGCTGACCAGGGCCTCGGCGCGGGCGCCGGCTTCCGCAACCGCAGGGAGATCACCGTCGCGGCGGGATGCGGCGAGGCGGATCAGCGCAACGGCCAGCCGAGCCGCGTCCTGCTGCCCGCGGGAAAGCCGCTCGAAGGCCCTTTCCGACGCGTCCAGAGCGGCCGCGGCCGAATCGGGCCGGCTGGCCGACAGGGCGATCGCAGCGGAGACCAGGTACGGGTGAGGCTCGGCCCAGGTTTCGCCGGCCGGCATGGCCGCGAACTCATCGGCCATGGGCCGGCCGCCTCGCGGCTCGATGATCTCGTCGATCGCCAGGCCGTCGATGACCATCCTGGCGGCCAGTGGCCAGTCGCCCGCTCGTGCCGCGTGCCGCACCGCGTCGGTGAGGCGGCCGTTCCGCTCATACCACTTAGCGGCCCGCCGGTGCAGCGCGGGCACCCGGTCCGGAGACTCAAACCTCAGCTTGCGCCTGAGCACCCCCGCGAACAGCGTGTGGAAGCGGTACCATCCACCCCCGACCGGCTGGACAAACGCATTGGCGTGCGCCAAGGCCGTTATGATCTGGCCTGCCGGTTCGTTGCCGGTCAGTTCGGTGGCGATTTCGGCGTTGACCTGCTCCAGAATGGACAACTTCAGCAGGACTTCGCGCGCGTCGCGCGCCTGGCTGTCGAGGACCTCGGTCTCCAGATACCCGGTGAGGGCGCTGTCTTCGGTGACCAGTTCCGTGACGAACCGGTCCGGGTCGCGATGAGCGGCAAGGGATATCGCGGCGAGGCGAAAGCCGGCCGCCCAGCCCTCGGTGTGCCGCATCAGAGTCTCAAGCGAGTCGGCCGACAGCTGGCACCCGTGCCGGGACAGCAACTGGCCCGCCTCGGCCACGGTGAAAGCCAGGTCATCCGCCCGGATCTCAGCCAGCTCGCCGGCCAGCCGGTAGCGGTGCAGCGGGAGCAGCGGAGCCGCCTGCGAACCGACCGCCAAGCGCATGCCGCCCCCAGCGTTCCGCATCAGGAAGTCGAGCCCACTGAGCACCCTTGGCTCGGTGAGCAGGTGGAAGTCATCGACGACCAGCGTCACCGGCGGATCCTGGGCGGCCAGCGCCGACGCGAGCCGGAGCAAGAACCGGTGTTCCGCCGCCCGTCCTCGTGTCGCGGCGGAAAGTGCCTTGGGCAAGGCAACCCCGGACCTGCGCAGTGCCGCCACGAAGTAGGCCCAGAAGACGCCCGGCCGGTTGTCGTACTTGTCCAGGGTGACCCAGGCAATGGGCCCGGGCTCTGTGGCGGCCCACAGCGCCAGCGCCATCGTTTTGCCCGCGCCCAGGGGGCCGGTGACCACGGTCAATGGGCACCAGTGTGTGCCCTGAGCGATCTGTTTGGTGATCCGCGGGCGCTGCAGCGCCCAGTCCGGCGCGCCCGGCGCCGTGACCTTGGATGCAAGTATCGGATCGCTGATCAAATCCGCCGACCGCTTCGAGCCGGTCGCCACCTGCTTTGCAGCATGAGTCGCCGCCATCGGGAACCTCCGCTGGGGGTGCTGGCCGGGCCCCGGTGCTCGGCCGCCAGCGGGCGCCTCCACCCGCATACCCACGATGTCCCGGCCATGACAGAGTGCGCATCCCACGATTGGTGGTAAGCCGCACTCTTGGCCGGGTGTGGAGCGGGTTTTTAACCCCAGCGGGGGATGAAGCCCGCCCCACAGTGGGGTGTGCTGATGGTGCACGACATCGGAGGCTTATGAATCAGACGGCGAAATTCCAGGAAACCCTGCGCAGACTGGCGATCTTCGACGAAGGGTTCGTCGATGCTGGGTTTGGCCTGGACCGGGCGGCTATGTCCGTCCTGGATGCTAAGACCACGGCGTTGCTGCAGGTGGCGGTGTCGGTGGCCATCGGGTCATCCGCGGTCTGCTTGCAATGGAGCGCCGCGCGCGCACTGGCGGCGGGCGCGACCAAGGACGAGATCACCGACGTGCTCTTGGCGATCATCCCGGTGGCCGGTCTCGGCCGGATCGTCTCTGCCACTCCCGCGGTGGCGACCGCGCTTGAGTACGACGTCGAAGCGGCACTGGAGGAACCAGGTAATCACTAGCGCGCTCTACTGGCTGATCAGCGGTTCGATCGGCCTGGGTCACCGGCGGCAAGCCCGCGCCACCTGCCCCGGTCCGGGTCATATTCCTCGCGCTCGAACAGGAGCATGTCGTCACCAAGCAGGATGAGCGAGTACGGGCTTGGACCGGTGCCCCGGATATGGCCGTGGTTGTGCACGTCGTCGGGTGGTACTAGCGTCGCCACATCGCCGCGGCGAAGGGCGCGCTCGTCCGCAAGGCTCAATTCGGCGCGACCACCGGGATGGCGGACCACGTTCCAATGCTGGTGCGTCTCCACCCCGCGGACCGGGGCGATCGCGACCCAGCACCCGTGCGAGTGGGTGTAGGCCATCACCCCCTCGGGCCGGTGGACCAGCACCAGGCGCGGGCCTCGTTCCGGCCTGGCCAGCCAGTGCACTCCTGGTGACTCGGCGGGCATCTGTGCGATCAGAGGGGCGAAATACTCCTCCTCTGCGGCCAGTTCCAGCAGCAGCCGACCCACTTCGGCCATATCGGGCGCATCGCCGAACCGTAGCTCATTCACTTGAGCCAGGCAGCGGCGAACGGGATGCGGAAAAGCCCCGGCAGTCATCTGTCTCAACCTAACTCGTCATCAGCTGCATCGCTGGGCTGCCCGAACGCAACCATAGGGATCATCCTTGTTGATGGGGCTCCTTGTAGGCAGCGGGGCTCAGCTCCAGCGTGCGGAGGGATCGCGGTGGACCTGCAGGAAAAGCGCCAGCTTGACCTAGTGAAACAGGCGGCCAGCGTCCGGGCGCGGGCCCGGCCCTGGCGCGCCATCATCTTTACGGTGCTGGCCGTGGCCGCGGCATGCGCCTCATATGCCTTCGGCCATGACCTGAACACCCTGTTCGAGCCGGGACACCTGGGCAACTCGATCGCCGCCACGTTGACTGCCGTGGCGTTCCTGGTCTTCGCGAGCATCGCGGTGGTGTCGGTTGCCAGTCGGACGCGGGAGAGGCTCCAGTCGGTCACCGGGTCGGCGCATGCGGGGGTCGTGCGGTATGTGATCGTGCTCATCGGCGTGATTCTCACGATCGGCATCACGCTGGCGCTGCTCAAGGTTCCGGTCGGGCAGCTCTTCATTGGCGGAGCGTTCGCCACGATCATCATCACGATCGCCGGCCAGCAAGCGCTCAGCAACATCTTCGCCGGGCTCGTCCTGCTGTTGTCGCGGCCGTTTCAGGTCGGCGACGTGATACAGCTGCGCTCGGGGGCTCTCAGCGGCCAGATCGAAGGCACCGTGACGGAGATAGGAATTACCTACCTGCGGCTCGACACCGGCGACAACGTCATGTCCCTACCGAACTCACAGGTGCTCGCCGCGGCCGTAACCCGCCCGCCGCCCGCCCCGGAGCCAGCCGGGGACATGACCGAGCAGATCACCCGGCCGGGGTGATCTGCATGCGCCGCAGATTTCTTACGGTGATCTGCGGCCAGCGTCCAGGTTTCCCTGGAGTTACGTTCATGTTCGGATGGGCTGGTGCCGCCCTCAGCACTGTTGCGGCGGTCCGCGTCGCCACGCGCGGATAACCGTGGCTCTTGGTGTGATTCGATTGCAGGTAAAGACTCAACCAAAAGCAGTGAAAGGAATGCCGGGGGTAGTCCGATCGTACCTAGGTACCTGGGTATGACGACTGCGTGCATCGCTACCGGGGAGGCGGGGTGCCTTTGCTCACGATGAGATCGCTACGCCGATGCTGTCCTATTAATGCTTGTTTTTATCTTGAAGTACGTATTGGAGAATAAGGCCTGAGGTCATCGTTGTGTCTCAGGTGATGTCCGGCAGGGCTCAGGGGACCGCTGCTGGGCCTGGCTTCGCGCTGTCTGAGCCGAAGTTCCATCCGCCCGCGGCACGGCCCGGAATCGTGGTCCGGACGGCGCTGCTTCAGCGGCTGGCCACCGCGCAGGCGCCGGTCATCACCGTGACGGCTCCGCCGGGCTACGGCAAGACGGCGCTCATGGCGCAGTGGGCCGACCGGCTCGGGCCGCGCGTGGCGTGGCTGTCCTGTGACAACGCGGACAACGATCCCGTTGTGCTACTAAATGCCCTTGCGATTGCGTTCGACCGGATCGGCCCCGTCGACCCGGCGATATTCCCGGCGCTGGCCTCCTCGGGCTCCGGCGTCACCATGGTTCCCAGGTTCATATCCGCCGTCGCCTCGATGCGGCCGCCGGTGACCGTGCTGCTCGACCAGGCCGAGGCCGTCACGAATCGGCAGTGCCTGAACGCGATCGCCGAGTTCGCGCTGCGCCTGCCACCCGGCTGGCAGCTCGCGGTTGCCTCGCGGACCGCGGTACCGCTGCCGACGGCGCGGTTGCGTGCTCAGGGAG
>Ga0318535_10000243_pt1 | contig 11410 bp, 9 predicted proteins | sample GRESIP117b4f27_FD_203658 | JGI IMG/M metagenome (GOLD analysis project Ga0318535, IMG submission 203658) | Tropical soil microbial communities from Luquillo Experimental Forest, Puerto Rico - GRE.SIPMG.117b4f27 | ecosystem: Environmental > Terrestrial > Soil > Tropical forest > Bulk soil...
ACAGCGAGGGCCGATCTGGGAACTTCAAAGAAGAGGTGATATGTCAAACGGCACACCGGCCGACCGCAGGTGTCGCGCCCGGTCACCCACCAGTCGGAAGCGACATAGACGTTCTGCCTGGGCGACGTGGCCAACGGGGTAGTCGCGCTCTTGCGGGCGAACAACTCGACCTTGTACCGGGTGGCCAGGGTCGGCGTGACGGTGAAGGAGTACCTAGCCGTGCCAGCCGCGCTGAGCGTGATCGACCTGACCGGCTTGGCTGCGGTGGTGTAGGGGAACTGCTGGGCGTACAAGGTGGCGACCTCGCCAGCGGCCGCGCCGGTGATGGCGCCGTGAATCCTGGCGGTGCCCCACTTGCCGTTCTGGAAGATCACCCAGACATCCCCCGTCACGGTAGGGTTGCTGGACGTAGCTGAGACGGTGATCGTCGTGGTGGCCGCTCGGGCCGGGACAACGGCGGCCAGCAGGGCAGCCATCGCCATACTTCCGGTCAGGGCCACAACGGTGACCCGCCGCCATGCTCTGAGCATGCGTTCCTTACTTTCTGCCTGCGCCAGCAGGCTCGTATCGGCGTGACAGTGATCCACCATCAGCCGGTTTCGCCCCCGGTCCCGGGTAAGGAATACGGACTTACTCATGGGCAGGACAAGACGGGCGCCCTGGCGGTCGACACGCAGTAACTTAGCTGGGCGGCGGGGGTACCCCGATAGCGCGAGCAGTCCGTGAATGCCGCAGCACACCGGCTCCCCGCTCACGCTCGCTTGCGCGCTCCAGCGCCTGTACCAGTTAAGTGCACGTTCACGGCCTAGCATCCTGGAACCGCAGGAGCGAACCGGAGCGAACCGGAGCGCGATGGAGCCGGCCCGGTCAGCAGGGCAGGAATCGGGTAACGATGGCCGCCGCGAGTGAGCACCATCGTCTTCTGCGCTGGCCTCGCGGCGCTCTTTCTAGCCAGGTCTCCTCATTTAGAAACGATCGAGCGCGGGCGCTTTCTAGTCAAGACTTCTTACTAGGATTGGCACGTGGACCCGGCCAAACCCTCGCTGCAGTTGCTGCGTTCCCTGACCGACGAGCGCATCCTGCGGGCCCTGATGCAGCACCGGCGTCTGACGCGAGCCGAACTGGCCGCCCGGACCGGCATCTCCAAGCCGACCGCCGGCGAAAGCGTGCGCCGGCTGGCCGAAGCCGGACTGGTGGCAGATACCGGCCAACGGACCGCAGGCGGCCGCGGCCGCGGCCGCGTCGGCGTGTACTACGCCCTGGCCGACGGCATCGGCGCAGCCCTCGCCGTCAGCATTGCGCCGGCCGGCATCGTCGCCGAGTGCATCGACGCCTACGGCGCGGTGGTGTCGCGGGCCGAGGAGCAGATCAGCAGGTCGGCCCGGCCGGAGCAGGCTGCCGCCGCGCTGAGGATCGCCGCCACCAGGGCCCGGCAGGGCGCCGGGCTGACCCCGCGCCTGGCTGCCGTGAGTGCCGCCGACCCGGTAGACAGGGCCACCGGCAGGCTGATCCACCTGCCCGACGCGCCGTTTCTGGTCGGCGAACTTGATCCGGTCCAGATCCTGGCGTCGCACGTCGACGGGCCGGTCAGCGTCGACAACGACGTGAACTGGGCCGCACAGGCCGAACGCGACCACGCCGGAACCGCTGCACTGGCCGACTTTGCCTACATATTCCTCGGCGAAGGACTGGGCTGCGCTATCGTCAGCGACGGCCAGGTCGTACGCGGACATAACGGCGTGGCCGGCGAGATCGCCCACCTGATCACCGCCGGCCCGCACCGCCAGGCGATGCCCCTGATTGAGGTATTCGGCGAACTGGGCCTCAGGCAGGCCGGCTCCACTGCTATCGACGTGGAGCGTCTCCTGGCCGCGGCCGCCGGCCCGCAAACCGGGGCTCCGGTTACTCGCGACCTCATCGGCCAGGCCGTCACCGGGGCAATCGCTGCCGCCGTGGCCCTCGCCGACCCAGAACTCATCATCATCGGCGGCCCGTGGGGCAGCCAGCCGGCGATCCTCGACGCCATTACCGCCTGCACCGCGCGCCTCCCCCGTCACATTCCGGTCCGCGGCGCCGAGCTGACCGACAACCCATCCCTGGCCGGCGCGCGGACCGACGCGCTCAGCCGCCTGCGCTCCGACATCATCACCCGCCCCCGCCCGGGCCGGGGCTAGCTGAACCCGGCAGGGCGGCAATTCCGCCGCCGCCGAAGCGTGACCGGATAGGTGCGCACCCTCCGTAACGGCGGTGCGCCACGGCAGAATGAGGCCCATAACAGAGCTGGATGAGCACGGGCGGAACGTTGACGCTGCGCGGGGAAGCCATGACCGGAGATTCGCGGGCTGCATAGAGCGTTACCGGCAGGGCCGCCGGGAATGATCCTGCGGCAAGGGGCATTGCGCTGTCAGAAAGGACCAGGTCGATGGCTGATGATGAGCAGAGCGCATCCGGCATGGTCTCCGGCCTGGTTCAGGACTTCATCGCCCAGCTCCGCGCCGTGACCGAAGGGCTGGAAGGCCTAGCTGGATCCGGTGCACGCCGTCCGCTGGCACCCGGCACGTTTCCGCTGCCAGGCGCCCTTTCGGCGGCGCAGCTGACCGCGATCTCCGGCAGCGTTGCCGCGCAGCGAAGGAGCATCGAAGCGCTGAAAGCTCAGCTGTCTTCCTTCGATGAGCAGCTCGCGGTACTGGAACAGATCCTCAGCCCGCTCACGGAGTGGAGCAGGACGTGGGCAGATCTGGAAGAGCGGCTGCTGAAGATGAGCCGCAGGCCAGCGGCCGGGAGCCCCGACAGCTCATGACGGCCGGGATGCGCTGACCGGGTCACGCTCCGGGCTTCGCAGTCGGGGTCGGGCCAGGCGCGAGGATGCCGAGTTGGCGGGCCATCTCCAGGTCCTCGCGCACACCCCAGTGTTCAGCGATGCGGCCGTTTCGGACGCGGAAGAAGTGATGGTGTGCGACCGACACGCTGCGCCCGGTCGGCGGGACGTCGGCGAGGACGCCGCCGAGGACGAACGGCACCGAGGGCATCGCGCTGTGCGTTCCGGTGAACCGCACCCGGGCCGCGACGAGTTCGCCGTCGCTGACGAGTTCCTCAACGTCGTGCCGTTCGTCGGAGAAGACCTCGGCCAGGGTGGCGAGAATCCCGGCGACCCGGCCCCCGCTGGCCGGCCGGCCGTTGTTGATTGCGTCGTCGGCGAACTGGGCGGCGGCTTCGGTGTGCCGCCCGGTGCTCAGGTATTCGAACTGGTGTCGCACGACTCGTGCTGCGGCGTCTTCGGTACTCATGTCTCTCCCTAACTAATTGGCTAGATGCTAGTCTGATAAATATGGAGGCGAAGGTCAAGAGGGCCTACGACAACTCTCGCCGCCGCGCCGCCGCGGCTTCTGCGCGCACGCGGATCATCGACGCGGCCGCCGCGCTGTTCACCGAACGCGGCTACGGGGCCACGACCATCGAGGACATTGCCGCCGCCGCAGGGGTGTCGCGGGCGACCGTGTTCGCCAGCGCCGGAGCCAAGCCCGCGCTCCTGAAGGCGGCGTTCGATGCGACCCTGGCCGGCGACCACTTGCCTGTCCCCATGAGCGAACGCCCCGAAGCCAAAGCGATGGAGGCCGAACCGGACCCGGGTCGGATGCTCGACTACTACGCCGAGGTCGCCACTGGCCGAGCCCGGCGTATCGCGCCCCTGCAAGCGGTGATCCGGCACGCGGCCGGCGTCGATCCTGACGTCGCCGCCTTGTGGAACGAGACCGAGGCTCAGCGACGGCGCGGTGCCGGCATCGTTGTCGCGCGACTGCGCCGCAAGGCCGGGCCGCACTCTCAACTGCCCGACGAACGGGCTGCCGATGTTGTGTGGATCCTCAACGACGCGGCGCTATACCGATCATTGGTCACCGATCGGGGCTGGCCCGAGCCCGAGTACACGGCCTGGCTGGCGCACTCGCTGCGCGCGCAGTTGCTGCGGTAAGGCTTCCCCAGCTATCCACGTTCGCCCTGCCGCTGGTCATCAGCACATCCTCTGACCGCGAGCACCAAGCATCCGCTGACCGCGGCGCCAAACTGAACGCTCATTGCCTGGGCCTCTTTCGGGCGGCCCGTAAATTGCCCGGCAGCAACCGAGTACGTGGATACTGTGAAGCGCAGGAGCGGCGGATCACACCAGCAGGCAAGGGCCTGCACCGGTTCAATACCGCCAGCGATTACGATGCCGCGATCTGACGTAAAAGTGAGGCGGCCTGGTGACATCCCGGGAAAAGCGTGAGGCTGGACAAGATCCGCGCGCATCGGTGGATACCAGCGTGCCGGATCCCGGCGGGCCGCTGACGGCCGCGGAAGCACCGGCGGGGGAGGCGACGGCGAGCCTGGCCGCGCCGGCCCGGCCGGCGTGGGCCGCGGAGCGCCAGGGGCGCCGCCTGCGGGCGGTGGGGCCGTGGCTGGTGGTGGGCTGCTACCTCCTCGGCGCGGTGGCGGTGACGGCGCGGCTGTGGGTGGATCCGGCTGGCCGTGACCAGCTTGGTGGTGCCGGCGACGTGGACTTGTTTGCCTGGTTCTTGCGGTACGCGGCCACGGCTGTCGCGCATGGACACCTGCCGGCAATGGTGACGGCCGCGATGAACGCGCCGCGTGGGATCAACCTGATGTGGAACACCTCGTTCCTGCTGCCGGGGGTGCTGCTCGCGCCGGTAACGCTGCTGGCCGGGCCGCAGGTCAGCTTGACCCTGGTGCTGACGCTGGGCTTCGCCGGGTCGGCGGCCAGCTTGTTCTGGGTGTTGCGCCGGTGGGGGGCGACGCTCAGCGCGGCCGCGCTGGGCGGGGCGGTCTACGGGTTTTCCCCGGCGATGGTGAGCGCGGGCTTCGCGCATTACCATCTGCAGTTCGCGGTCCTGCCGCCGCTGATCGTCGATGCCGTGCTGCGGCTGATCACCGGTCGTGGGCACAGCGTCCGGGTCGGCGTCTGGCTGGGGCTGTTGTGTGCCGCGCAACTGTTTGTCGGGGAGGAGCTCCTCGTCTACACGGTGCTGGCGGGCCTGATCCTCACGGTGACGGTGGCGGTGAGCCGCCCCGGAGCGGTGCCGCGGCGGGCTCGCTTCGCAGTGACCGGCCTGGCCGCCGCGACGGCGGTGTTCCTGATCGTGAGCGGGTACGCGCTGTGGGTGCAGTTTGCCGGGCCGCTGGCCGAACATAACAAGCTGCTGGTTTCGCTCGTCAGCAACCCCGCCTTTGTGGTCACACCGTCGGCTTCGCTTCTGTTCCACACCCGCGCCAGCGCGGCTGCCACCCCTCCGATCGTGCATCCGACGGCTGAGGACCTGACTTACCTGGGCTGGCCACTGATCGGTGTCCTGGTGATCGCGACGGCGGTGTTCTGGCGGGATCTGCGGGTCCGGGCCGCGGCGGTGACCTGGGTGGTGCTGGAACTGTGCGCACTCGGCGGTGGCAAATTCCCCGTCGGCGGCGGCTTCAGCTGGCCGGGGTGGCTGCTGCCATGGCATTGGCTCGAAGGCCTTCCCGGCCTGGCCGAGGTGCTGCCGGGGCGCTTTGCCCTCATCGCGGATGGTGCCGCGGCCGCGGTCCTTGCGTTCTCGCTAGACCGGGCGCGCGCAGCGGTGCCGCGGGCCGGGGGCTGGCGGGGCTGGCCACGCGGAGCCCTCACCGGCGTCGCGCTGCTCGCAGTTCTGCCGCTGGTGCCGCTGCCCTACCAGGCGGCTTCGGTCTTGCAGGTCCCGGCCGGCTGGCAGGCGACCTTCACCAGGCTGCAACTCCCACCGGACGCGCCGGTGCTCGCCATCCCATTCCCCAACGCTTCCGAGCCCGAGGTACTGCGCTGGCAGGCGGACACAGGTCAACCCGACTCGATGATCGGCGGCTACTTCCTCGGGCCCAGCCCTACCGGGCAGGGCGTGTTCTACTTCGGAGTCCACAGTCCGCAGACGGATGTCGCCCGTTACCTGGCTAAGCTCTGGCAGGGACGCCATCCACCGAGCCCGTCCGACGCGGAGCTCCGTGCCGTCCTCGGATCCTGGCGGACCGCTGCGATCGTCGTGGTCACCAGCCCGCAGTCACCCGTTGCACGCGTCTTGACCCGGCTCTTCGGCAGGCCAACCTTTCACATTGGCAAAGTGCTCAGCTGGCGGCTGCTCCGCTGAGACCTTGAACCGCAGGGCAGCCCCCATCCCCCTCGCCTGGTGCCATCGGACCCAGCCGGTTGCTCCCTAGCCACCGTGCGGGCCCGCGGGTCACAATGTTCGGTATGACCAGGGGGGAGAAGTCAAGGACGCGCGCGGGCATCGCGGCCGAGCGGGCGGCGATCGAAGCGGAGATCGAGGGCAGCACGCTGCTCACCGCCTACGCCGAGACGGTGGCGTCCGCCGCCGATACGGTGGCGCACCGCTGGCTGGAAGACGGACAGTGGCACTCACTCATCTACCGGCAGGTGTACGACCAGGTACGCGACCTGGCCCTCGGGCTTGACGTACTCGGCTTCCAGCCGGGCGAGTTCGCGGTGATCTGGTCCCGGAACCGGTCGGAAGCGACGGTCGCGGACTACGCCGTGATGCACGCGGGCGGTGTTCCCGTGTTCATCTACACCACGGTGTCCGCCGAGCAGGCCGCCTACATCGCCGGCCACTGCGAGGCGACCGTCGCGATCGTGGAGCGGGAGTTCCTGCCCAAGCTGAGCTCGGTCCGCGAGGAGCTGCCGAAGCTGCGCCAGATCATCCTCATCGACGGCGAGGCGGATAACGCGATCGGCTGGCCGCAGTTGCTCGGCCTCGGCCACGCCGAGGCCGAGCGCTCGCCTGACCTGTTCGAGCGGACCTGGCGCCAGGTCAGCCCCGATGACCTGGCCACCTTGATCTACACCTCGGGCACTACCGGCCAGCCGAAGGCCGTCATGCTCACCCACCGCAACATCCGTTACGAGCAGCGCGCGGTGCTGCGGCTATACCTGGCCGAGCTGCTTGCGCTCCAGGCCGAGGGGCGGAGCGTCGGCGTCGGCGCCAGAACGGTGGTCTCCTACCTGCCGATGGCCCATAGCGCCGGGCGGGGGGTGGACCACTGGGGGGCGATGGCCGACCCGGTCACGCTCGCCTACTGCCCGGACGCCCTCAAGCTCTTCGAGATCGTGGCGCAGGTCCATCCGACTGGGTTTGTCGGAGTCCCGCGGGTCTGGGAGAAGCTGTACGCCACGCTGCGCACGGCTCTGCCCGATGTCTCCCCGGACGCCGTGCGCGCCATGCCGGAGCAGGCCAGGAAGGCAGTTCTCGCCCGGATCGGGCTGGACCAGTGCGGCCTCGCGATGACCGGCGCGGCGCCGATCGACCCGGCGATCATCGAGTTCTTCCAGGCGCTGGGGCTGCCGTTCAGCGAGGTCTGGGGGATGAGCGAGCTGGCCAACGCCGCCACGGGCGCCACGCCGGGGCGGACCCGCAACGGCGCGGTCGGCCAGGCGCTCCCGGGCATGGAGGTGCGGGTCGCCGGCGATGGCGAGGTGCTGGTCCGCGGGCCGACGGTGATGCGCGGCTACTACAAGGACCCGGAGCGGACGGCGGAGGCAGTGGACGCCGACGGTTGGGTGCACACCGGCGATATCGGCGAGTTCGACGCCGACGGCTTCTTGAAGATCACAGACCGCAAGAAGGAGCTGATCATTACCTCCGGCGGGAAGAACATCTCCTCGGCCCTCATCGAGTACCAGCTGCAGCGGCACCCGTTGATCGGCCAGGCGTGCGCGATCGGTGACCGGCGGAACTACGTGACCGCACTGATCGTGCTCGACCCGGAGGTCACCCCGGCCTGGGCCCGTGCGCACGGCATCGGGGCGGCCTCGCTGGCTGAGCTCGCCGCGCACCCGGAGATCCTGGCCGAAGTGGAGCGCGGCGTCGCCGAGGCAAACTCGCACCTGGCCCAGGTGGAGCAGGTCCGCCGGTTCCGCGTGCTGCCCGACGAGTGGACCGCCGAGACCGGCGAGCTCACACCTACACTGAAGCGGCGCCGCCGGGTCATCGCCGACCACTACGCGAGCGGGATCGACCAGCTCTACCAATGACCCCGATATCGTGGACGCCTGGCGACTGGAGTCCTTCCGTAGCAGCTGTATGCCTGGGTGCTACAGATCCGAACCTCCCGACGGCCCGCTCCTCACTGTCGTGCGTCGTCGCAGGCTGCTGGCTCACGCCGTTCCCTGGTTGCTGCACCCCGGAGGGTCCGATTTTGGGAGCCAGATGGGAACGGCCATCCATGGTCCAGTGCGCTTAGATGCGGTCAGCGTGACCGCTTGCAGTCCTCCGAGCAGGCCCGATATCTCTGACCAGCCTACCCGTACCCGTGTTCGCGCGGTTCGGGACGAAGAGACCGCCGGTTCAAATCCGGCCATCCCGACCAGATCAGGAGGTATGTGATTCCCGTCCAGCCAGCTCGTGGCTGATCAGCGCTTGTGGCCTGCCCGATAATCCAAGACGAAGCCGCCGAACAGCCCGATCGCGGCCACGATCGCCAGCACGACTCCAGGCCACAGGAGGCTGGACCTGATGGCTGCCACCCCGGGGCTAGGAGACGGAACTATTGTCGCCCCGGGGCTGGCCGACTGACTGGCGCCCACCACCAGCCATATCACGATGAGGATGATCGAGAACACGCCGGTCATCCGGCCCCAGCGGTGCATCTCGGATGCGATCTTGCTCGTGGCCTCGGGAGTCAGAACCGGCGGAGAGATCGGCACCCGCCAGGCGGAAGCCGGCTGGTCTTCGGCGTGGCTGACAAGCAGGTCTTCGTCTTCGTTGCTCATTCGGGCCCCTCCGGTTGAACGTCCTTGCCTGCAACAGTAAACATCCCGGGAAAGGCCGCATTCGACCGGCGGCTGAGGTAAGCAACGTCGGGCGCTGGCGTCGAGACGAACAGGCCGCATGCAGCATGAGGATGGCCAGGGCAAAAAGGCAGTGACCATGGCTGGCATGGGCCCGTCCAACGGCGGGTCCGGGGAGCAGCGGGCCGTGGGCGAACTGCTGGTGCGCAGCACCATGAAGGCGGATCTCGAAGATGGTGGCGAACTGCAGGAACCGGGTGGTCACTGCGGCGGCCTCCGCGCTAGATGGATGTTCGCGCCGGGTCGGGGTGAGGCGCCGGGCCTGTGGTCCGATGAACCGGGTCGTGACGGCCGCCGGATGGCCTGTGCCCGGGAGGACGCAGAATCACGCCCCCCGGGCACGGCGGCGAGCTCAGGCCGGGCAGGCCGGCGGGGCGGCGTGGAAGACGGGGAATGGGTTGAGGTCGGCCATGAAGGTGTACCGGCCGTTCGTGCCGCCCTGGTTGATCTGGGCGGGGCTCGGGTTCAGCCGCATGAACCACGGCAGCAGAGCCTCGTCCTCCGGGTGGTAGAAGCCGTCGGCCACCTGGGTGCCGTTTGGCGTCGGCCCCTGCCGGAAGGTATTGGTTTCCTTCGTGAAACCGACCCCGACGACTGGGTCGCCGGTCTCCAGGACGTTCGAGCAGACCGGCGCGATGGCGGGAGACGTCCACGGCTGCACGAAGTTGTTGATGAACGGGTCATCGGCCCACTCGGAGATCTCGTGGCTCAGCGGGTCGATGTCCTGCAGCGTCCAGGCCCGTTGCGGGTTGAAGAACCCGGGCGTCACGTAGGAGGCCCACGCGAAGGTCTGAATCGGCTGGTTGCCGTTCCCGTGGCCCGAGCCGGTGCCGTGACCCACCACCTCGCTCGCGCCGTGGAAGCCGATGACGCAGCAAGAGAGCGGATTGTCCATGGTGAACAGCATCACGTTGTCGGTGAGGTACAGCTGCAGGTGCGTGGGGTCGGCGTAGCTGAGGGAGTTGTTCAGGTTCTGGATCCGGGTGGACCACCACGTGGCGTCGACATCGCCGGCCACCACGCCCCGCGCCGTCTGGATCAGCGTGCCCTGGGGGTTGGGCACGTCAATGGTGATCGCGGGGTGCACCACCGTGGTGAGGAGCAGGTGGTAACTGGTGCCCTGCTCGTTGAACTGCGACCGCATGGTCGCGTCCTCGAGCTGGTTGCTGGGGTTGCCGGGGGACAGGGTCCCGCCGGTGGTGTGGCCGTTGGCGACGGCCGGGTCGCTCACGAATTGTGTCGATGTGTAGTCGTTGTTGGTGAAGACCGGTGAGTTGAGGGTCGGCTGGAGGATGTCGGTTCCGTTGAAGGTCGCCCCGCCCACGTTCACATTCAGCGGGGTGACGTCAACGGTGATCGTGGTCGACCGCAGGAGCGCGGGATCTTGCCCCACCATGTTGAAACCGAAGGTAGTGGCGGCGAGCGGGTTGACCGCCGTGCGGAAGAAGTGCGTCACCGTCCTGGTCGACGGCTGTGGCTTGGCCCCGCCCACGGTGGTCGACATTGCATGCAGGGCCGAGTCCGGGACAACAAGCGGCGCCGGCGCGCCAGCCGCATTGGCTGGCGACGCTAGAAACGGGATGGAGATGGCCACACCGGCCGCTAGGGCCAGTTTTCCAGCGAACGGTCGAATCATTCGTTCTCCTTTGAACGTGGCACGCTACGCATCGTGCCCGGTCACCAGGGAGCCGTCGACAGATCATGACGGCGCTCCGGCGGGTGGACATCGCGGACTCGCGGGCTTGCTGCCGGCGGCGGTGATCCCTCTTGCCCGCCGGGTTGTACAGCTCCGCGGCGGCGGTCGCGCCGGCGCAGTCGGCCATCAGCACCGGGCCGTTGTCCGGCAAGGTGGCGCTGCCGCCGTCGCGGCGCGTGGTCATACTGCCGGCGGGGGGTGAACAAGCCGCTCCTTCATGTTCTTACGTGCAAGGGTGGGCCCGGCCGCGGCGGGCGCTCTCCAGACCGCGGCCGGGGTCCGGCCGCGCTGCCGCCGCGAACGGAGGGAAGGGAGCGTCGCGACAGTGCTCACGGCTGGTGGATAGGGCTGAATTCCCGGGGTGGTGGCCTGGTCGCGGGGGCTGGCCGCGGCCACGGCGAGCGGGACAGGCCCGTTCGTAGCGACGGCGGTGATCCTCGTTCTCACCGCAGGTGACCTCCTCCGGCCGTGCAGCCCATGGCGCGGCCGAGCCCGGTGCTGGCTTGATGCGGTGAGAGCGCCCGGCAGGCGGCCAGCGAAGACACCTACCCGCTTACTGAACGGGCCGGGCGGGCGTTCGGTTCAATCCGGCACCGCGACGGCTGGCCGCGCGGGCACGGTTCATGCGTGCGATGGAAACGTCGCCTGTCCGCCGCACGTGCCCCAAACGTGGGGTGGAGGGACGATCCGGCGGGCATCCTCCTCGTCCATCGGGTGACAGGTCACGGCGGGTTTGTTGCGGCCAGGAGGTGCGCCCAGGTCCGGGCGGAAGGCTTGGGTCAGGAGTGTGCGTTCCGGGCCTGCGGGCCGGGGGCCGGGCGACGGTGCAGCCAGGCGATGGTGAGGAC
>Ga0318535_10000263_pt1 | contig 11150 bp, 9 predicted proteins | sample GRESIP117b4f27_FD_203658 | JGI IMG/M metagenome (GOLD analysis project Ga0318535, IMG submission 203658) | Tropical soil microbial communities from Luquillo Experimental Forest, Puerto Rico - GRE.SIPMG.117b4f27 | ecosystem: Environmental > Terrestrial > Soil > Tropical forest > Bulk soil...
GAACGGCATGGCGGGACTGTGACCCACTATGACTTCCAGGCCGCCACCTTCGACCAGATAAACCTTGACCTCGTGCGGGCCACTAGGTCCCCGTGGATGGGCTCCCGGATCAGCGCGCAACAGGCCGCCTGGATCATAGACCGCGGAACCACCGCGCCTTGGGCAGCTATCCCCCTCGACGCCCAGCTGAAAGAGGCTGATCCGCTCGCTGTGGACGGCCTGTACGACCGGGCGGCGATCCTGTGGGAGCACTTCTGGGATGCCCGGCCTGCGAACGTGAGCACGGCGAAGATCAGCAAGGTGCTCTACTTGATGAGGCCGGGGCTGTTCCCGATACTCGATAGCTATCTCATCAGGTTCTACCGGACAGCCGCCCGGGCGGCCGCCATTGACCTGGGGCAGCAGCGGGCGTCCCTGGGCCGGTTCAGAACGCTGTACTGGGAAGCGGTACGACGGGACATCCTAGACAACGAAGCGGGCCTGCAGGTACTTCGCCAGGTGCTCGCAGCCACTGGGGCGCCGTTGCCGGAGCAGGCTGCTCGAAGACTGAGTGACCTGCGGCTTCTTGACATGCTCGCGTGGGCCGTATAACTAGGCTCGTCTGCGTCGTTCATGGCGTCCGGTCCGGTGGCTATCGGGATGACGCGGCGGCATGCTCGCGCAAGTACCCGACCAGGCCGATGACGTCCTCGGGCACCAGGCGGCCGATGGCGCCGCTCGAGTACACGCTCACGATCACCGTGCCCTGCGAGTCCAGCACGAAGCCGGTGGACTGCAGGTAGAGCGGGTCTTCATTAACGAACGCGCCGGTCAGTCCGGCGACTGCGCGGGCGTCGGCGCTATGTCCCAGCGGGAAGGTGAGGCCGTGCCTGGCGGTGAACTCAGCGGTCGTCTGCTCGTCGTCCACCCACAGCGCGGCCACCCGGATGCCGGCCTGGGCCAGGGAATCACCGGCTCGCTGGAACGCGCGCAGCTGGGCGGTGCAGTAGGGGCACCACGCTCCGCGGTTGAACAGGACGACCCCGAACTCGCCGGCCAGCGAGCCGGGAACCTGGATGGCCTGCGCGCCAGGAATGTTGAGGGTCAGCTGGGGGAACGTGTCGCCCGGGTGTAGCAGGGGCACGGCCTGCCTCCTTATGAATGTCGTCGCTTCCAGGAAGGGCAGCGGTGGCGGTGATCACCGGAAGAAATGGGTCCGGGCGCGGGCGAGCCGCACGCCGTCCACATCGATGTCGATCTTCTCGTTGTAGAAGGCGACCAGGCCCGCGATGGGCAGCAGCTGGCGGGTGGGGAAGTCATAGGCCCAGGCGAGATCCTGGTGGCCGTCGCGCACTTCGTCACCGGTACGCACCGACCAGTAGGCACTGGTGATGCCCTTGTACGGGCAGGCTGTCTGGGTGCCGGTGGGCACGAGATGACCGAAGTCGACGTCGGTGCGGTCGAAGTAGTAGCGGGTCGGCAGGCCGGTCTCGAACACCAGCACCGGCGTGGCGCTCTCGGCCAGCGTGATCCCCTCCAGCGAGGCCCGGACGTGCCGGTGCGAGCGAAGTGCGTCCACGCGGACATACGGGTTGCGGGGGTGGACGAAAACCTGCTCGTCCTCCTCATACCAAGCATCCAGCGCGTCCCAGTCGAAACGGGCCGTGCCAGCCACCCCGTCGATCGCTTCGTCACCGAAGACACGCACGGTGCCCGGGCGGTCCACTCCGCCGGCCCGCAGGCCGTGACGGCGTGCCGTCCCCTGGCGGAGGCGCTGCTGGTGGTGCTCATCCACGAGGAAACGCTCATCGACGTCCTCAACCGGGATGTAGTACTGAGGGTAGTACGCCCATTCCCAGACGTACCGCGCCCGCGTGCTGTCGAAGATCAGCTCGCCGCCCAGCATCCCCCGCACTCGCCGCGGCGCGGGTTCGGCGTGATCGGTCTCCGCGATCATCTGCGGATAATCGCGGTCTGCTGCCACAGGTTGTCTGGCCATCGTTCCTCACTTCATGCGTCGGTAACTAAACCGGATACACAGTGAGCGGCACTGGCCGCGGCGTTCTTACTCCCGGACAGCCAGCAGATCGCGCGGTGACGTCCTTGCGCGCTAGGCCACGGTTCCGGTGACGGCTGCGAGCAGGCCGGCGAAGTCCTCGCCGCACGGGCCGCAGGCACGCAGGTGCGCGGCGACACCCGGGAAGCGGCGCTCGGCCGCCTCAGCGCCATCCGCACTGACGACATCGACGTAGATGTCCAGGACTTCCATCGCCTGCTCGCACCCGACATCCCGGGGATCAGTCCGCAGGAACCCGTCGAGGGCATGCCATCCGGTCATGGCATCCCTCCTTCCGCATCCAGCCAGCCATGAGCGGCCAGATGCACGCGGATCTTTCGCCGTGCGTCAAACATCATCTTATAGAGGCTGTCCCTAAAGGGTGCGTGGGTGTGGGATTACACTCCCGGAGCCCGTCCTTGAAGGATGTCTTTGCATCGCTCGCGGTCTTTGCATCGCTGGTGACACCTTTTGTGTCCGGTATGCCCGGAATGTGGGTGCGCCAGCACTGCAAAGTCTCCCAGCGATGCAAGTCACGGGACCGCCGGGCTGCAGGGCCGTCAGCCGGGGCAGAGGCGACCCCGGTAGTGGCGAGCAGGAGTCCAGCCGGACAGCAGGGACACTGCTGACATCACGCGGCAGGCCCCCATCCCGGCAAGGAGTTCAGGGACAGCCTGTATAGAGCGCGTTCCGCGGCGAACCCAACTCCACGGGCGGGCGTCCTCAGGACTGCCCGGTGCCCTGGACGATAGCCAGCAGGCCTTCGAAATCTTCCCCGCACGGGCCGCAGGCGCGCAGGTGCGCGGCGATGCCCGGATACCGCTCCTGCGCTGCAGCGCCCGCTGCCACGAGATCGACGTAGACGTGCAGCAGCGCGACTGCCTCAGAGCATCCCACGTCACGCGGATCCGTCCGCAGGAACCGGTCTAGCGAGGTCCAGCCGTTCATGAGCGCCTCGACTCCTCATCGTTCAGGTACCCATTAGCGACGAGATCGGCGCGGAGCTTACGTCGAGCGTCGAACAGCATTTTGTAGATCGCGTTGCGATTTGACCCGAGCTTGACCACGAGGGCATCGAGCGGGACATCGTTGAGGACGATCGCCACGAAAATCTCGCGCTGGCGAGGGGTGAGCTCGGTCTGCACGGCACGGCGGACCGCGCCGAACAGGTCCCGCCACTCAGACTCCCGCGCGGGGTCGAAACCGAACCGGTCCGGCAGCCGGTCCCAGTCCTCGGCATCCAGCGACCTGGCCGGGTTGCGCCAGAAGTGGCGCCCGATCTTCGCCGATACCTCGAAGACAACGAACTTGTAGGCCCAGGTGGTGAACCGGCTTTCGCCCCTGAACTGCCCGATCTTCCGCGTGATCGCCAGCAGCGCGTCCCCCGCGGCCTGATAGGCCAGGTCCTCCAGCTCCGGGCCGGTGATCTGCTGGTGCGGTCCGCGCCGCGCGACCTCCCGCCGTGCGGCCCGCACTAGCATCGCATGCAGCTCCGCCAGCGCCGACTCCCGCCGCGGGCCGGTATCGGCAAGCCACTGCAGCCAGCTAGCCGAGTCAGGATCAAGCTGCGGATTCACGGGAACCTCGTCCAGCTCCTGGTCCGATGAGACCATAACCATACTCACCTGCTCTTGGCCCAGGCGCATGCGCCTTGGGCGAGTCGTGCCGCGATGAGTTGCGCACCGGTCCGTTCGGCAAAATCTCTCCTTCTTCCTGAACGGACCGTGGCGCTGTGATGCGCAATGGCGGGCCCCGCTTGTGCGGGGCCCGCCGTGTGCTGGGATGTGGTCACCGTGGGGGGAACTGGGAGCCGGGGACGGGTGCGGCGAGGTTGGCCGTCGGCGCCTGGTTCGTGTAGCCGATCACGGCGCAGTTGATGTCGACGCCGACCGAGCCGTAGGGCGCGGGCTGGCCGGTGGCCGGGTTGACCCCAGTGAGCAGGTCGGGCCGGGTGGCGGCCAGGTTGAACACGACGTTCTCGTCGACCTGGCGGGTGTTCAGCCCTTCGCTGATCGCCTTGGGGGTCCAGAGGCCGAGCTGGGCGTCCCACAGCGGGCTGTAGGCGTCGGCGTGCCGGGGGTCGGACAGGGTCGGGAAGTCGCCGAACACGTTCAGCAGGTCGCCGCCGTTGCGCAGCGCGTTGATGAGCGCGGTGTTCCCGGCGGAGGCGTCCTCGGAGGCGTGGCCGTCCTTGACAAGGTGCACGAACCCCTGCGCGTTCGGGTTGTTCGCACCGGCCTGGCCGTTGATGAAGCCGAACAGCCGCTCGCGGGCCGAGCCGAGGAAGTCATCCCCGCCGTTGAACGCGGCGTTGTTCAGCGCGGGCACGTAGGTGGACCGCTCGAGCACCGCGGTGAGCGGCTGGCCGGCGTCGGTGGACAGGTAGACGATCGGCTGGCCGGCGTCGAAGCCCTTGACGAACAGCATGTCCACCCAGGACTCGGCGAACTGGCCGGGCTGAGACGGGCCGGCGATGTGGATGCCCAGCACCCGGTCCCCGGTGTTGGTGTGATGGGTCACGTCGAACGGGCCGTTGCCGGTGGCGACGATAGGCGCGTTGTACACCGCGTCCGAGCCCTTGATCTTGATGAACGGGCTGTACCCGGGGCCGGCCACGGCCCCGGGCTGGAACTTGGCCAGCGGGAACCCGTCCGGCCCGGGGGTGGCGATGCGGGTGGGGCTGAAGTCCGGCGCGCCGGCGAAGTCCACCACCGCAGGGCCGAACGGGTTCTGCTGCGGCGTCGGCGAGCCGAGGGTCACGGTCTGTACCGCGGCCGGGTCGCTGATCGCGATGTTGGCGAGCTTGGGCGCGTAGTTCACCCCCAGGTCGTGCGCCAGCCCGGCGTCGGAGGCGTCCAGCAGGACGTACCACACCTTCTCCTGGTGCGGGGTGCCCGCGTACGCCACCCCCGGGTAGAGCGGCAGCCGCACCGTCTCGTTGCTCAGGTCCACCTGGATCGCGCTCTCGGTGGTCAGCTTGTCCCGCGGCAGCAAACCGCTCAGCTGCCCCAGGCCGCCCGTCGCCTGCCGCAGGGCCGCGGCTCTGGACGGCGCGGCATTCGCCCCGGCGGGCACCACGGCAGCCGCCACTCCCGCGGCGGCGGCCACCACGGCGGCGGCCGCCAGCCACCTTGGTCGTGTCAAGATCTTCATCAATCGCCCTTTCGTGCCTTCCTCCGGCGACGCCGGAATCCTCACGGCGGTGATCCCGCCGCTTCTCGCTGACGCCTAGTTCGCGTCGGCGAGTGCCGGTGTCTTACGCCCGGCGGGCACGCGGAACGCTTACGAAAAAATGACGTGGTCCCGGATGCGGGCCGAACCCAGGATTCTCCCCAGCCCGCCGCGGGCGCCCAGCTAACGCCCGAATCGCACTAATTTCGGTAAGCCCTTCCGAGTTTTATTTCCTCGTATCCCGAATATTAGAACGCCGTATTGACATACGGACATCCTGTCACGACGCTCAACCTAGCGTTCTCGCAGCTTAGAGGGAGGTCTTAATGAGCTGGCGACCACGATGGCGTGGTAATTCGCGCCGCAAAATATTGGTACTGATCGTAAGTCCGGTAGCGATTCTCGCGACGGCTGCGGGCGTGCCGACGGCGCAGGCGGTCGCCGGCACTCACGTGAAATCCATGCAACTGCCGGTCGAGCCGTGCGCGGCGCTGACCGGGCTGTCGCTGCCTGACCTGCCCGGGCACGACACCGCTACCGTGACCGCGAACGAGGTCGCGGGCAGCGGCTGCCGGGTGGCGATAGAGATCACCGATACCTCGGATCCGCGCGGCGGCCAGCCGGGCATGATCGGCATCGACGTGACCCTGCCCGATACCTGGAACGGCAACTACATGGCCGAGGGCAACGGCGTCTACTGCAGCCCGGCGAGCTTCGTGACGCTGGCAGGCGACCAGTGGCTGGCGGCCGGATACGCGATCTCACAGGACGACTGCGGGCACACCGGGTTCACCAACCCGCTCGTCTCACCGTGGGTCACGAACTCTGACCCGCCGCCGGCGCTGAACTGGAACCGGATCGACGACTTCGGCTACCTGGCGCAGCATCTGATGGCGGCCGAATCGAAGTATGTGGTGAACCAGTACTACAACGCCGCCGCGCACTACTCGTTCTGGAACGGCTGCTCGACCGGCGGGCGCCAGGGAATGATGGAGGCGCAGCGCTACCCGGCGGACTTCAACGGCATCCTGGCTGGCGCGCCGGCGCTGAACTGGGACCAGTTCATGGTCGCGCAGATGTGGCCGCAGCTGGTCATGGAGTGGAACAAGGACTACCTGTCGCCGTGCAAGGAGAACCTGGTCAACACCACGCTGCGGGCGCAGTGCAGCGACCAGGGCGGCCAGGTTGACGGCGTGTTCGACCCGCGTAACTGTGACGTGCTCGGCGTGCTGAACAGCCTGGTGGGCAGGGCCACCCCGTGCGGCACGTTCACGTCCGCCGACGCCCTCGTGATCAGGGAGATCTGGCAGGGACCGCGCCTGTCGGGCTCGCAGAACAACCTGCTGACCGGCCTGCCCGTCTGGTTCGGGCTCGAACCGGGCGCGAACCTGTCGGGGGTCTACCTGCCGTTCCTTGGGCCAGGCGGCGGGCTCGGGCTCGCTACCACGTTCCAGCAGGCGAACGGGCAATTCTCCGGCGCGCCGTTCATCCCGAGCGCCGACTGGTTCCAGAACTGGATCAAGATGGACCCGACCTGGGTCTACACCGACGAGACCTACCAGCAGTACTGGCAGGACTTCCTGAAGTCGGGCTTGCGGTATGACGCCGAGATCGCGGCCGCCAATCCGAACCTGCAGGCGTTCAAGGCCCACGGCGGCAAGCTGATCATGTGGCAGGGGCTCGCCGACCAGCTCATCTTCACCGGCGACAGCATCAACTACTACAACCAGGTGCTCACGGCCAACGGCGGGATCCGCAGCACCGAGCAGTTCATGCGGTACTTCCTGGCGCCCGGGGTAGCCCACTGCGGCGCCCCCGGACCGGGAAGCATCGCCCCCACCAACCCGATGCAGCAGGTCATCGACTGGGTGGAGCAGGGTCAGGCGCCCGCAGTCTTGAACGCGAGCGGCTCGATCAACGGCCAGCCCGTTACCCGGCCGCTGTGCCCCTACCCCGACCCGGACGCCGTGTTTACCGGCGGCGACCCCAACCAGGCCAGCAGCTACACCTGCGCGAACCGGGTCCAGATAACCAACCCATTCCAGGTCGGCCGCACGCTGGCCCGCGACTAGCAAGACGCTCTGGGTGCGGATGACGGCTTGGCCGGCATCCGCACCAACCGGCAAACATTAAGGACTCCACTGGGCCTTACTGGGGTCGGCTGGCCGGCGAGATAATGGGCACATGGGTGACGACCCCCGGGCCGATGACGTCGTGGAGCTAGGCGGCCGGCGGTTCCTTCCGCCAGGCTGGCGGCCGTCCCGGGGGGCCGGCGTCCTTGCCGTCGCCGCGTACCCGGCGGCGAGGCCGGGGACCGGCATGCGCGCGGCAGCGCCGCGCTCCCGAGGCCTGCCGGGACTGCGACGCCGTCTGCGTCGCCTGCGTCAGTGCCCGCCGCGACGTTCTCGTTCGCGAACTCGCCGCCGCTTATCCAGGACACCGCCGCGTGCTCGGCACAGACCGGGCGAGAGCTTCAGCTGGGCGTGCAGGTCACGAATCGGTCCGCGGCGCCGCTCACGCTCCAGACGGCCAGGGCCGTGCTCCCGATGGGCGGGCTCAAGCAGGTCACGCAGCAATGGGCACCCTGCGGCGCTCTCCCTGACGGGCTCATCCCGGCCGGTGACATCCTTCAGCCAGGTGCGAGCACCTGGCTGACGGTCACATTCAAGGTCCAGGTTCGCTGCCCGGCCCCGGCTCCCGTCCAGTTCACCGTCGGCTACCTCGCGCAAGGCCGTCCCGCCGCCGCCAGCCTGCCCGGCTTCCCCGACCTGAGCCAGGTCCCCTACAGCGGGTGCCCGGCGAATACGGCCGGCAGCTTGCGCTCATGGGTCATTACAGAGAGTCCCTGACCTGTCCGGACTGCATCTTTCCGGCGGTAGGAACCCCTGTGCCAGGTCAGAGGCAATTACCGTGGGCTGTTTTCGCGGCCGCTGGTCTGGTGGCGCCGCCGGGGCAGGTCTAACCTGACGGTACCTGTCTGGTATCTGCCGTCTGGCCGTTGCTTCATGTCGCGGGGGTTGCCATGAGAATCCGGTCGAAGCTGTCTGTCGCCGTGGCATGCCCCCTGGGCGTCCTCGGCTTCCTCACTACCGCCCCGCCGCCGGCCGCTGCCGCGGCGCCGCTCGGGCAGTCCCCGGCGGCCGCCCGGATGCCGGCCCCGCAGTCAGCGGCGCGGCTCATCCAGGACCGCAACGGGATCACTTATATACGGGCCGGGTCCCTGCGTGCCCTCTTCTTCCTGCAGGGCTGGGTACACGCTCGGGACCGGCTGTTCCAGATGGATGTCAGCCGCCGCGAGCCGAGCGGCACCCTTGCCGAACTGCTCGGCAAGGCCGCCCTGCCTGTCGATGTGCAGGCGCGGACCATCGGGCTGCGCCGTGCGGCCGAGCGGAGCTGGGCCGCCGCGCCACCAGACCTGCGGGCCGCTGTGACCGCCTATTCAGGCGGTGTCAACGCCTACGCAGCCAGCCACCCGCTTCCCCCCGAGTACGCGGCGCTGCACCTGAGGTCTTTCCGGCCGTGGACGCCGGTGGACACGCTGACCGTCGGGAAGGCGATCGCCTTCGAGCTGTCGTTCGACCTCGATATCACCCCCACGCTCCAGCTTGTCGCGTATGTGACCGCGCTCGGCCCGCAACGGGGCTACGCGCTGTTCAGCCAGGACGTGATGCGCTCACAGCCGTTCAGCGACGCGTCCACGATCCCGGACGCCGGCGGCGGCCAGCCGACCGCGGGGCTGCCTTCCCGGCTTACCCCGGCCGATCTGCGGCTGCTGTCGGCCGCCGCGCCGCTGGCCCGCCGCTACCTCGCCGGAATCGCTGGCGACCGGCTGTTCGCCCAGGCGCTCAGCCGCGACGGCAGCCAGGGTTCAAATGAGTGGGCGGTGGCCGGCGGCCACACCGTGAACGGTCACCCGCTGCTGGCCAATGACCCGCACCTGTCACTGGGTGCGCCGTCGACGTTCTACCCGATCGGGCTCAACGCCCCCGGCATGGACGTCGAAGGGGAGGGGTTCGCGGGGGCGCCCGGGGTCATCATCGGGCACAACCGCTGGATCACCTGGGGCGCTACCACCAACCCGATGGACGTGACCGACACCTACCTGGAAAAGGTGGTCACCGACCCGCACTCGCCCAGCCGCCTGTCGACCGTCTTCCAGGGCAGGCAGGAGCATGTCATCCCGATCCCGGAGAAGTTCCGGTACAACGTCGGCGGCAAGCTCGTCACCGCTACCGCAGCCGATGGCGTCCCGGCCGCGACGCTGATCGTGCCGCGCCGCAACAACGGCCCCATCGTGCAGCTGACCCCGCCGACGACATCCTCCCCCGGCTCGGCGCTGAGCCTGCAGTACACCGGGTTCAGCCCCACCTTCGAACTGGAGGCGTTCCTGCGCTGGGACCGGGCCCGCAACCTGTCGCAGTTCGAGCAGGGCCTGCCGTACTTCGCCGTCGGGTCGCAGAACTGGTCCTACGCCGACATCCGGGGCAACATCGCCTACTTCACCAGCGCGGAAATGCCGGTCCGCGAGGATCTGCAGGCCGGAACCGTCAACGGGCTGCCGCCGTGGTTCATCCGCAACGGCCAGGGCGGCAACGAGTGGCTGCCGGTCCGGCACCCGCAGCCCCACCAGGCGATCCCGTATGAGATCTACCCGGCATCGGAGATGCCGCACATCATCAACCCGCCGGCCGGCTGGTTCGTCAGCGCGAACAACGACCCAGTAGGCCTCACGCTCGGCAACAACCCGCTGGGCCGGACCAGGCCGGGCGGCGGCATCTTCTACCTCAACTACAGTTACGACGGGTTCCGCGCCGGCCGGATCGAGCAGATGCTGCGCCAGCGGCTGGCAGCCGGGCACAAGGTCTCCCTGGCGGACATGCAGGCGATGCAGGCCGACACCGCGCTGCTCGACGCCGAGTACTTCGTGCCGCACATCACCCAGGCGCTCGCGGACGCGAAGACCAGCAGCGTACCGCAGCTCGCGGCGCTGGCCGCCGATCCGCGGGTAGCGGAAGCGGTCCGGCGGCTCTGCCGGTGGGACTTCACCACCCCCACCGGCATCGCGCAGGGCTACGACGCCGGCCGCCCCCCTGGCTCGCCGCCATCCCGGGCTGAGATCGCTGACAGCATCGCTGCGACCATCTACGCGGCGTGGCGCTCCAAGGCGGTGACCAGCATCATCGACGGCCATCTCGGCACGCTGCCGGTACCGGACGACCAGCCCGCGCTGACCGCGATAAAGCACCTGCTGGACACGTTCCCGGCCGCGCACGGAGTCGGTGCTTCGGGCATCGACTTCTTCGCCGTCCCCGGCATCAGCGACCCGTCCGCCGCCCGTGACTACCTGATCCTTGCCAGCCTGCGGGACGCCCTCACCATGCTCGCCAGCCCGTCATTCAGCGCCGCCTTCCACGGGTCCGCCAACCAGGACGACTACCGGTGGGGGCTGCTGCACCGGCTGGTGCTCGCCCATCCGCTCGGCGGGCCGTTCAGCGTGCCGCCGGCGTTCGGGCAGTTCCCGCCGCCGCTGCCGGGCCTGACCGGGATACCGGTCGATGGCGGCTTCGAAACCGTCGACGCGGCAACTCACCCGGTCCGCGCGGACAGCGTGAACGGCTTCATGTTCGACAGCGGCCCGGCGCGGCGGTTCGCGGGTAATCCCGCTCCCGGCCACACCGTCGCGGTATCGGCCCTGCCCGGTGGCACCAGCGCCAACCCGGCAAGCCCGTTCTACCTCAACCTGCTCCGGCCCTACCTGATCAACGAGTACTACCCGGCCCTGCTCCCCACCCAAGTTCCGCAGGCAAGCATCACATCGCAGCTCCAGCTAGCGCCGGGGTGACGCACAGCGCACTTCCAAGGGTCAGACCCGGCAACTCAGTTCGCCTCCACCGAAGGACTGGTCGGTCACAGCGAACCGGGCGGCACAGTGCTGACCTTCGCC
>Ga0318535_10000273_pt1 | contig 11042 bp, 10 predicted proteins | sample GRESIP117b4f27_FD_203658 | JGI IMG/M metagenome (GOLD analysis project Ga0318535, IMG submission 203658) | Tropical soil microbial communities from Luquillo Experimental Forest, Puerto Rico - GRE.SIPMG.117b4f27 | ecosystem: Environmental > Terrestrial > Soil > Tropical forest > Bulk soil...
GCAGTGTTCAACCCGAACGGCCAGCGTCTCAAGGCCTTTCAGTAACACCCAGGCATTGAATGCGCTCATCGCCGGGCCGGTGTGCCGCATCAGCTTCTGCACCGGACCGTCGATGTACTCCTTGTCGCCGAGGATGGCGCCGCCCAGGACCCGACCCTGACCGTCGATGTGCTTGGTGCCCGAGTACACCACCACGTCAACCCCGAGCGGAAAGCCCTGCTGCAGCAGCGGTGTGGCAAAAACGTTGTCCAGCACGACTCGTGCGCCCGCGGCGTGCGCGAGCTCGCAGACCGCGGCGATGTCCACCAGTGACTGCATCGGGTTCGACGGCGTCTCGAAGAACACCGCCGCAGTGGGCACCGACAGCGCCTGCTCCCATTGCGCGAGGTCGTCGCCGTCGACGAAGACGGTCTCGACGCCCCAGCGCGGCAGGATCTCGTTGCACACCACGAAACACGATCCGAACAGGCTGCGCGCCGCGACCAACCGGTCACCGGCGGCCAGCAGCGCGCCCAGCGAGACAAACACCGCGGCCATGCCGCTCGCTGTGCCGAACGCCGCGGGTGCCCCCTCGATCAGTCGCAACCGCTCCTCGAACATCGTCACGGTCGGGTTGCCGTAGCGCGAGTAGACAAAGTGGTCCAGCTCGCCGGTGAATGACTGCTCCGCAACCGCCGCCGACGGGTAGACGTAGCCGGAGGCCAAATACATTGCCTCGGCGGTCTCTTCGAACTGGGACCGCAAGATCCCGCCGCGCACGCCGATGGTGGCCTGGCTGACGCCGTCGGGCAACGCCTTCGGGGTGCGGACCGAATCCTTTGACGGGGAACCGTCCGTCATTGCTGCTTCCAGGGCAATCCAACTGCGCGCCAACCGGTTTCACCGCGATGACCGTCGGCACCGAGCTGGCCCTCAAAACCGTCCAGCATGTTGTAGGCCGGGGCGATGCCCAGCGCCGTCGAGACCTCGGCCGCACCTATGGAGCGGTTGCCCGAGCGACACAGGAAGACCACGGGGCGGTCTTCGTCAGCTGCCGCGGGTCCGACCCGCTCCTTCAACTCGTCGGCGAAGTTTTCGTTGCGCCTTCCGTCGTTCGTATTCCACTCGATGTACACCACCTCGCGGCCCAGGCTCGACAGGTCCGGCACGCCGACGAACCGCCATTCGGCGTCCGTGCGTACGTCGACCAACACAGCGCGGGGGTTGTCGCTGAGTAGCTTCCATGCCTGAACTGGCGTGATATCTCCTGCGTAGGCGCGTGTTTGCCCTGTAGACATGTGTGTATACCTCGTCCTTCCCTAACGTGGTGAGGCATTGCGGTACTCCCGAAAGGTCGGGCCTCAACTGCGGGAGGCGCTCTTGTCGTTACCGGTTGGTGCCGGCCGCTTCGTCATCCGAGCCACCCACGAGCGTGGGGTTGGCGTGCCATCCAGTCGGAGCTTGGCGACGGCATCTCATGAAGCAGGTTTAATCTACAACGGCTGAGCTACAAGGCGCCGACCGGCCCCATGGCCAGCAGCCGGTCGGCATCCCCGTGGGTTCAGGAGGGGCGCTCTACCGATCGACGCTTTTCAGCCATAGCTCCTCGGTGTGGTCGCGGAAGGTGGCCAGCGCGATAGTGTCGTCGCTACGCCGCATGGCCGACTGACTCATGCTGGCCCACACGGAGTGGCCGTCTTTATGCGCTAGCTTGACAAGCCGGTCGGCGTGGGCACGAACCAGCGTGACCGCGGAGTGATAAGGGGCCAGGCTGTAGAAGACGTCCTCGAACTTCATCGCCAGCAGCTCGTCGGGCGCGTGGCCGAGCAGGTCGCTGAACGCACCATTGGCAAACAGGATGGCTCCGTCGCGGTGAACGGCCAGGGTCGGCACCGGCAGCCGCTCCAAGACGACCAGCCCCGGCATCTGCCGCAGCACCTCTAGGGGCGATTGGCCAACTGGCCTCGGGCGTCGGCGCTCGGGCGCCGCGAAGAAGCGCTCGAGACGTTGAACGCCGCTAGCTTTGGGAATGTTCGCACCCATGGATTTCCCTTGTCATCTCATCGTTCGAATCGCTAACCGACTGGGGGTTTCCCCAGAGGTCGGGGCAAATCGGAGCCCCTCATCCCGCGCCACTCGGGTTATCCGAGCGGCCACATCGGAGCTAAGCCGCTCGAGGGGGATGCCAGCGCGCCGGCAAGCCCGGACGACAATGTCCGGCGAGCACGCGGCAAAGACGCCGTAGGTGACCTCGTCGGTGGGCACCGCCAGTGTCACAAGCAGTTTCACCATTGAGCCCTCGACCCGCATCGCGGCTGCGACGGCGTCGAGTTTGGCGACGGTGTCGTCTAGCGGGTGTTGGGTGACCTCCGGCCGATACCATTCGGCGAGATAGCACGTAATCTGCGGCGGTGTCCTCCCCACCGAATGGACGCTAGTGGTCCGCGGCACCTGGGGAATCGGGTGTTTCCCTAACGTTGAGTTGCCTTACCCACTGCCCGAGTTCCGCGCGTGAGTGGATCCCGAGTTTGCGGTAGACGCGGGCCAGGTTGTGTTCGACGGTCTTAGGGCTGATGAATAAGGCGGCCGCGACGTCGCGGTTGGTCATGCCGGAGGCCGCAAGTTCGGCCACCCGCCGTTCGGTGGGTGTGAGCCCGGGCTCGCGGGCGGGGCTGACTTTGGTGCGTGCGAGCTCGGCGCGGGCGTGTTCGGCCCAAAGCCGGGTTCCCATGCCTTCGAATGCGCGCAACGCCTCGTGCAGGGTCGCCGCTGCGGCCTCTTTCCTGCGCTGCCGGCGCTGTAGACGGCCAAGCAGCAACTGGGTGCGGGCGCGTTCGAAAGGCATGGGTAGCCGCTGGTGCTCGGTCATCGCTTGGTGGGCGACGCGTTCGGCGGCTACGACGTCACCCCGGGCGGCCAGCCACATGCTGCGGCAGCGCGCGCCGACGGCCAGCATCCAGGGGCGGTCGAGCTGGCTACCGTTACGCTCCAGCGCCTCGATCAGCGGCTCGGCGTCGTCGAAGCGACCGAGCGCGACCATCGCCTCGACCGCGTCCGGGATGTACCAGGCGGTGAGGATCTCGGTGCCCGGAATCGTGTTAAAGATGGATACGACCGGCTGCAAGGTGGTCAGCGCTTCGGCGTACCGACCAAGCGAAACCTCGAGAAATCCCAACGTCATGGTCGGCCAGTAATCCGGAAGCCGAGGCGAGCTGCCTCGCTGGACGGTTTTCATGGCTTTATGAGCGTCGGCGCGGGCGTCGCGCTCACGCCCGGTGTAGGCGGCGACTGCTGCCCGCAGGCTCAACGGAATCACGAGCACATGGTCACCGCCCAGCTGTTCGGCCCGCTCCACGGCGTCGTTGGCAACGTCTGCGGCATCGCTGAAGCGTCCCTGCCAGATGTCGATCCATATGCGATATCCGGCAACGGCCACCATGTCGCCTTCGGCGCCGCGTTCGACGCAGCGCTGCCGTAAGGTGTCAAAGTGGGCACGGGCTTCCTCGAGTCGACCCGTGCAGGCCTGTACTAGGGCATTGATGGCGCTGGCGCGGAACGGGATTGGCACGTCGATGTCGGTGTCTTCCAGTTCGAGCCCGCGCCTCAGATCGTGTTCGTCGAACCCTTGTCCGTGGGTGAAGCTCACCCGCACCCACATGGCGAGCGCCTGACTGGTCAGCGTCGGAAGGTCGAGTCCGTCGGCAACCGTCACCGCTTGGCGCGCATGTCGTAATGATTCGCCGTATTCGTCGACGTTGAGTTCAACGAACGACAGCATCAGCAGAGTCTGCACCAGCACCACAGGATTGCCTTCGGCGTCGTCGAGCGCAGCCTTCAGTCGATCGGCGGCCTGCAGGAAGCTGTTGTCGTAGATACGCATTCCGGCAAGCAGGTCGAACGCGATTGCACGAACCGGGCCGGGCGGCATCCGGTCAATGGTCGGCGCGAGCACCGCTTGCGCTCGATCGGTATCGCCGGCCTGGAAACGGTGCTGGGCCGCCCGTATCCGACGCAATGATGTGTCGCCGCCGAGCCCGATGGCTAACTCGATCAACTCCGCCGCGGCTGCGGGCGCTCCGCGAGCCAGCGCCGCATCGGCGGCTTCGTCAAGAGCCCGAAGTGTTACTGGATCCGCGCGAGTGGTGGCAAGCCCGAGGTGCCTGGCTTTCAGCTCGGGCAGGGTCACAACATCGGCCAGCGCCCGATGCATCTTGCGGCGGCGGGCCGGACCGGCGTCGGTATAAACACTCCTCGCTAGCAACGGGTGGGAAAAATGCACCCGATTGCCGTCAATCCTGATGATGTCGTGACTCTCGGGATCTTCCAGTAGCTCGACCGTCCGCTCGACGCCTGTGCCGGTGGCCCGTGCCAGCAGGTCCACCGTCGGATCGGCCATACAGGCTGCGGCCAGCAAGACGTCCCGGGCATCGTCTTCCAGGCGTCCGATCCGGGCACGCACCAGCCCGGCCAGCGTCGCGGGCAAGGCCGCCTCGGACTCCGCTGACCGGCCGCCCATCGCGCGCGCCAGTTCGAGTGCGTAAAACGGGTTGCCGCCGGAGAACTCGGCGATGCGCACCATCGTGGGCCGAGGAAACGACCGGCCTAGTTTCTCCAAGAACAGTGTGTGTAGTCCGCCAAGAGTCAACGGTCGCACACGAATCCGCACAACGCCGTCGGGCCGGCCGAACCGCAGCCACACCGTGTTGTCGATGTCGGGATCAGTCCGCTCGGTAAGCAGCACCCCCACCCGTCCTCGTAGCCGCCGCGTGGCGAAGGCGACCACGCTTTTGCTCGACGAATCCAGCCATTGCACATCGTCGATGGCCACCAGCACCGGGGTGTCCACCGCGAGGCCCTCGACAACGGAGAGGAACGCCGCCGCCACCACCCGCTGGTCGGTGGCGGGGCCACTGCCGTTGCCCCGCAACAGAACCCGTTCAAGCGCAACGCGCTGCACGTCGGGAAGTGCTGTCAGAACGGCTGATTCGACGTCGCCCAGCAGATCGGCCACTGCTGCGTAAGCCAATATCGACTCGGCCTGCCCCGCCCGCGCCGACAGCACCCGGAACTCGCGCTCACACGCCTGCTCAATCGCGGCCAACCACAGCGTGGTCTTGCCGATGCCGGCCTCGCCATCAACGACCAATACCGACGGTTGCAGACCCGCCGCGATCAGGAAATCAGCTACCGCCCGGTTCTCGACCGACCGGTTCCCCACACTCCCGGTCACGACGCAATCATCGCAGCCATGTCAACGCCACGCGCAACTTCGCGGATCCGGGCTGCAACGCTCTTCCGCGCCGCCGTCGATGAGTTCGGCAGAACCCCGTCGTCGGCGTCTTTCCGGGAGGTATCTGTGCAGGTCATCCGCGTGAGTCTCGCGTATTCAGGGCCGACGCCACCTGTCGGGCGCGGTCGCGCGCGGCCGCCACATCCGGTGCCGTGGCCAGTGCCACGCGCCCGAAGACGCGGAGATCGCTTTCCGGCACACTCAGCGCACCGGTCAGCCCCCCGGCACCCGGCGGCCGACCGCCGTGGCCGGGATTTATCGCGTGGGCGGCCGCCGGCGACATCATCATGGTGTCCACCGGCAGGCCCAGAATGGCCCGGGCCTGAAGTTCGAACGCCGAAAGCCGCTGGCTGCGCAGCGTCACCCAGGCACTCTGGTGCGTGTGGGCGGCGACGTCGGCGAAGTAGACCTCATCGCCGTTGATCATCAATTCGACTGCGAAGACGCCGCGCCCGCCGAGCGCCTTGACGATGCGCGCGGCGATCGACTTGGCCGCATCCACCGCGATCTCGCTCATCTGCTGGGGCTGCCACGACTCGAGCACGACGCCGTCGCCGCCGCGATGACCGATGGGTGAGCAGAACTCGACCCGCGGACCCTGGGGACCTTCGCTGCGCACCACGAGCAGGGTGACGTCAGCCTCGATCTCGACCACCGTTTCGGCCAACACCCGCTGACGTCGTGCTCCCGCCTCACCCCCGACCGCACGCCGCCACGCCGGCTCGATGTCGTCGGGCCGCCAGACGACCGAATGTCCCCGTCCGACCACCGGCTTCACCCGCAACGGGAACCCGGCATGGGTGGCCACCGCGTTGAGTTCGCCGACCGATCCGGCGAACCAGAATGGCGCGGTGGGCAGCCCCAACTGATCGGCGGCCAGCCGACGTAAGGCCTCCCGGTCGACGGTGAGCCGGACGGCGCGGGCGTTGGGCACGAGTTCTGGGCCCTCGAGCGCATCAAGGGCGTCGACGGAAACCGCGTCGGTGGCGGTGACCACGAAGTCGGGCGCCAGCCGTTGGAACACCTTTGACAGCTCGCCGGCGTCGGTCATCCGGACTATCAGCGACTGGTCGGCCACCCCGTGCGCGGGCGCGTGCGCGTACTCATCGACGGCGATCACCTGCGCGCCGAGGTGCCGCAGGGCGACCGCGACCTCCCGGCTCAGCTCACCGGAACCGAGCAACATCACTTTGGGCCGGAGGTCCGCTTCGGCGCCGGGATCGGGTTCCGCGCGCGCTTCGGGAACCCGGGGCGGCACGCCGATCGACGTCGTCTTCGCGTCCTGTCCTTCGCTCAAGCCGTCAGTCACCGCTCAAGGATAGGTCCCGCCGCGGCCGCCGGCGGAGCGTCTTACGACCTCAGGGCTGGCCGGGGAGCAACCGCACCATCAGGCCGTTGGCTTCGGCCAACAGGGTGTCGCCGGGCCCCGCCGCGTCGACGAGTTCCGCAGAGACGAACGCCTTGCGGCCTTCGGTCCTCGTTACGCGTCCACGCACCAACAACGGCGCATCGATCGGGGTGATTTTGCGGTAGTCGACATGCAGGAAGGCCGTCCGGCTGATCGGCCGACCCGCGGCGTGGGAGATCATCCCGAACATGTGATCGAACAACAGTGGCAGCACACCGCCGTGCACCGCGTGATTGCCCCCGACGTGAAACCGGCTGAAATAACCCGTCATTTCGACACCGTCGGCCTGGTACCGCGTCAACGTCCAGGGCGGTAGCAGCAAGCTGCCCATGCCGGGCAGGTCGGGCGTCCGTCCGGCCGGCGCCTTGCCCTCATCGGCCTGGAACGGGCCCAGCAGCTCCACCAGGTCCGCGGCCCGGTCGGCCGCATCGTCCCAGACATCGTCTCCGGGATCGGCGCACACGGCGAGGTCCTGCAGCCGGCGCATGGCCGCCACGAATCGGCCGAATCCCGGTCCCGGCCTGGCCGCGCCGTATTCCGGAAATCCGCCGTGGTGTTCGTACTCGGGGTCGACCTGTGTTGGATCGAAATCCGTCACGGGCGGGCCGCCAGGATATCGCGGCGCACAATGGTCTGATCGCGTCCGGGACCCACACCGATGCACGAAACCTGCGCTCCGGCAAGCTCTTCCAGTCGCAACACGTAGTCACGCGCTTTGGCGGGCAGGTCGTCGAACTCGCGCGCTTCGGAGATGTCTTCCCACCAGCCCGGCAGCTCCTCGTAGATCGGTTCGGCCCGGGCGAGATCGCTTTGGGTCATCGGCATGTCGTGAGTGGGCGCGCCGTCGACCCGATAGCCGACGCATACCGGCACGGTTTCCAGGCTCGACAGCACGTCGAGCTTGGTCAGGAAGAAGTCGGTGATGCCGTTGACCCGGGTGGCGTAGCGGGCGATGACGGCGTCGAACCAGCCGCACCGCCGCCGCCGTCCTGTGGTGACACCGAACTCGCCACCTGTCTTGGACAGGTACTCGCCGTTCTCGTCGAACAGCTCGGTGGGGAACGGGCCGGAACCCACACGGGTGGTGTAGGCCTTGAGGATTCCCAGCACGGTGGTGATCCGGGTCGGTCCGATCCCCGACCCGACACAAGCGCCCCCCGCCGTCGGATTTGATGACGTCACATAGGGATAGGTGCCGTGGTCGACGTCGAGCAGCGTGCCCTGCGAGCCCTCCAACAACACGGTCTCGCCGGCGTCGAGTGCGGCGTTGAGCAACAGCCGGGTGTCGGCGATGCGGTGCCGGAAGCCCTCCGCCTGCTGCAGTAGGGCCTCGACCACGTGGTCGGGCTCGAGGGCCTTGCGGTTGTAGATCTTGACGAGTATCTGGTTTTTCAGTTCGAGCGCGGCCTCGATCTTGTGGGCCAGCTGTTCGGGGTCGAGCACGTCGGCGACCCGAATTCCCATGCGGGCGATCTTGTCCTGGTAACACGGCCCGATGCCGCGGCCGGTGGTGCCGATCTTCTTGTTGCCCATGTAGCGCTCGGTGACCTTGTCGATGGCGACGTGATAGGGCAGCAATAGGTGCGCGTCGGCGGAGATCAGCAGCTTGGAGGTGTCGACGCCGCGGTCTTCGAGGCTGCGCAGCTCGTCGAGCAACACACCGGGATCCACCACCACCCCGTTGCCGATGACGTTGGTGACGCCAGGGGTCAGCACACCCGACGGGATCAGATGCAGGGCGAAGTTCTCGCCGGTGGGCAAGACGACGGTGTGCCCGGCATTATTGCCACCCTGGTAGCGCACCACCCACTGCACGTGCCCGCCGAGCAGGTCGGTGGCCTTACCTTTGCCCTCGTCGCCCCACTGGGCGCCGATGAGGACGATTGCCGGCATGACGTGCTCCCACCTGATCTCGCCTGCTTATTGTGGTCCAGCCGGTGACCCACCCTATCCCAGGAGGTTGCGACCACCATGAACACCGCGGGGGTGTTGGCATTTGGCGACCGACGGATGCCACGGTCGTTGACCGGCCTGCCCACCCACCGAGCTGCCAGCCCGGCCGACATAGACGCCGCGATCGGGCCTTACCGACGTTTAGTGGTCGTCGGCGTCGACGCCGACCTGGCCACGGTGCTGACCCGATTGCTGCGCGCCGACCGGCTCGACATCGAGGTGGCCTACGCGCCGCCGCACCGCACCCGGGCGACCCGGATCTACCGCGTGCCCGCGGGACACCGGGCGGCGCGGCGGGCCGTGCGTGGCTCCGCCCGGCGGGTCACGCTGATCCGCGACGAGACGGGGTCGGTGATCGTGGGCCGCGCCGGCTGGCTGCCGGCCGACGACGGGCGGCTCATCCACGGCGAGGCCGTCGTCGATGACACCCCCTTGTTCGACGGCGACGTCGACGCCGTGAGCGTCGAACCGACGTTGGCCATGCCGGGGCTGCGGGCCTCGGCGCACGGCGGACTTTGGCGCCGGTGGGTCCCGGGTCGCGCGGCCCAGCTGGGCAGCACCGGCGTCAGCGTGATGCGTGACGGCGTCGCGGCTCCACGCGCGGCGCGCCGATCGACCTTCTATCGCAATGTCGAAGGGTGGCTGCTGGTCCGGTAGTTTCCGCAGTTCAGACGGTTACACGCCCAGGCTGGGGGCCTATGGAGTCCGCAACGGGTCCGCAAGAGTCGGCCAACGCAGTCCGCCCTGATCTGACATTCCCGCACCCGATATCATTCTCGGCCGATCCCGTCGTGCCGATCAAAGACGGCGGCCATAATGACGGCGAATTACGCGCCGCCCACCTGTGCCACAACCGGGCGCGGAACCGCAAGACGAAGCCCCTGGTGCGGCACGGCAGCAGATTGTGACCACCCCCAAAGGGTACTTATGAGCCGGGCTGGTTGGGCTTACCCACCACCCCCGTCTGGATGGTCAGTGACTTACAGCGCGCTATTGCTCAGGGCTCCGCCGGGCCAATGACTATATTCTTGCTGCCGTACCAGAAGAGGCGGACGGTGCCCTGGCCGTCAACATTGCCGAAGACGACGGGGGTGTTTGGCTTAATGTTGTCGTTCAGCCAGGTCTGCGCAGCATCGATTCCGGCTGTCGGTGTAGCTTTTTGCCCGGCAGAGAATTCCTGATACCACCAACCTGTGACCTGAGCCGGAAACGCTACTCGCTTTGGGTTAGGCATCTTCGATCCATTCCTTCGCTGTAGTTGCGGCGCGAACATTCCGAAGGTAATCGCGGAGGATTGAGTAATCACAACATTTGCGAATCGTATGGGCATCGGCCGCGTCGCCGACAGCGCGACAGTCGGCCGGGTGGGGTATCGACCCTTCCGATCGCCAGCCAAAGCGACCCAGGCAATGCTACGTGTTTAGATTGAAGACCTGGAACCGCCATCTGGTTGCTTGGGTTGCGTCCTCGACCGTCGTGATCGTCGTTTTGCCCATATTGTCGAGAACGAAGCTGAGAAACGTTCCAACGGCAGTCTTGATGAGTACCGTGAAAAAACCGTCGTCCACCAAGGTGAACTTCTCCGAGTCCCCGATCTGGCCTATCTCCCTGTCGGTACGAAAACCTGCACCGGGCGTCCCGCCGCCATTTGCTGTGAGGACGTTTCCGCTCGACGTCTGCAACGCGTAAGTGCCGTCGTATTGGTTGAGTGGTGTCCAACTAATCCAGAACGGGATGTTGGGGAAGTCGGAGAGGACGTCGTCCGGCCCTGGCTGGCCCCCGCCGTTAACTGCGCCGAGAAACGGCCCAAGGTTCCACGTCGTGTGGCCAATGCCCGAACTGACAATGCCGTACGTCGATCCCGTCCCCAGGTCGCCGCGCCTGAACAAAACAAACCGCTCCCACCTGTCAGCATTCAGAGCATCTGTGTGGATGGTGTCGCCGCTGTTGTGGCCGCCGCCTCCAACGGCCGTCAGGAAAAATCCCCTGACCGTCTGGATCGCGAAATTAAAAGGAGCAAGTTGGGGTACCAATGTGAACAGCTCCCAGCCCAAGCGCCCGACTGACTGGGCTGTGGTGAAAATGGTGTTTGTGGTCAAGCCACCGCCATCATTCGCACTAATGAACTCGCCGTTCACCGTCTGGAACCCGTAGAACTGACCTGTCGCGCTATCGACCGAGAATGTGAAGGTTTCCCAAGCTTGCGGAAAATCCCCATCAGTATGGATTACGTCGGTCGTCTGGCCGCCTCCCTTCACCGCAGTGAGAAAGTGGCGTTTGAGGTCGGTCATGATGGAGAACTGCCCCGCAAGGGCTTCCATTGACGGTGGCGTGAAGATGGTGTTAACGCCACCCCACGGTGGAACCAATACAGGCGTCTGCTCGCCGGATGTTGAATCGGGACTCATTTGG
>Ga0318535_10000290_pt1 | contig 10806 bp, 9 predicted proteins | sample GRESIP117b4f27_FD_203658 | JGI IMG/M metagenome (GOLD analysis project Ga0318535, IMG submission 203658) | Tropical soil microbial communities from Luquillo Experimental Forest, Puerto Rico - GRE.SIPMG.117b4f27 | ecosystem: Environmental > Terrestrial > Soil > Tropical forest > Bulk soil...
CTTCGGCGGCCTGGGAGGGGCTGGCCAGCGAATTGCAGTCCACGGTCTCCTCGTATTCGTCGGTGATCGACAGCCTGACCAGCGCGGCGTGGGTAGGTCCGTCGTCGGTGAGCATGGTGGCCGCGGTCACGCCCTACCTGACCTGGATGCAGGGCACCGCCGCACAGGCCGCCGAAGCGGCGACCCAGGCCACCGCGGCGGCGACCGCCTATGAGACGGCGTTCGCCGCGCACGTGCCACCGACGGAAATCGCCGCCAACCGCAGCCAACTGGCGTGGCTGATGGCGACCAACGTTTTCGGACAGAACACCCCGGCCATCGCGGCCACCGAAATCCAATACGCCGAAATGTGGGCCCAAGACGCCTTGGCGATGGACAACTACGCCGCCTCGTCAGCGGCTGCCTCCAAGGTGACGCCGTTCACCGCGGCGCCGCAGATCACCAACGCCGGTGGGGTGGCCGGCCAGGCTGCCGCGGTGACCCAAGCCGCCGCCACCCCGGCCGGCAGCTTGGGGACTCTGTTGTCGGAAGCGGCCAACCCGCTCGCAGACGGCAATCCGCTGGTGGCGGCACTGGCAAACCTCAGCACCGACTACACGGCCACCATGAACGGGTTGCTGAACTCGCTGTTCGGGGCCGGCACGTCCACGCTGTACACGAACCTGTACAACGCTGTGAAGGTTCCGCTCGGCTTTACGACGGGGTTCAACGACATCGGGCTGCTCACCAACTTTCCGGTGTCGCAGTGGCTGAAGTTCGCCCCGCCCGCGGCGTACGGCGCGCTCCCGAAGGACGAGCTGGGCGCCGGGCTCGGGGCGTTGGGCTTCGGCCGGGGCACGCTGTACAACTCGGTATCGGCGGGCATGGGAAATGCCGGCACGTTGGTCGGAAACCTGTCGGTTCCGCCGAGCTGGGCCACGGCCACCCCGGCCATCAGGACGGTCGCCGCCGCATTGTCGGCCGCCGGGCCGGAAGCCGTGCCGGCGGCCGCGCTCGGCGAGGGCGGGCTGCTCAGCTCGATGGCGGTGGCGGGGATGCTCGGCAGCGCCCTGGGCGCCGGTGCGCCCAGCGCTCTGAGCCGCACCGGCGTCCGCGGCCGCATCACCCCGCTCAAGGACCTCAAGGACAAGAACTCGCCTGCGCACATGAAGCGGCTGGTGGCACAGATATCGGAGAAACCCGAGAGCGTGCAACACCACAACGTCGATCAGGAAGGCCTTGACGCTCTCCTCGAACAGCTTTCGAAGAAACCCGGGATCCACGCGGTGCACTTGAAAAAGGCCGACAAGCCACAAGTTGTGCCGTCGGATGCGCAGTTGGGTTAGGGCACAACCGAATTGGGAGAGTGATGAGTTATGAGACTGCTACTAGCGGTGATCGGCGTTGCGGCGACGATTGGGTTCGCCGTGCCGGCGTATGCCGATCCGCCACCCGTTCCGAACGGTGACGACGGGGGCTTCCTCGCCGCCCTGCACCAGGCCGGCATAATCTATGCCAGCCCAGACGCCGCCGTCGCGTCCGGCAGAGCGGTATGCACGTGCCTGAACAACGGCGAATCGGGCCTGGAGCTAGTTCACGATGTGAAGAGCCACAATCCGGGATTCGACATGGAGAGCGCGTCCAATTTCGCGATGATCGCGGCGAAATTCTACTGCCCCCACCAGCTTTCGAAGGCGTAGCGCACGCTTCAACGCATCGGTTCCACCACGTAGCGGTTACCCGCGCGTTCGCGCGGTGCAGTGGTACGCCGGCGAAAAAGCTAACAGTCGGACTGAGCATCGCCTTTCAGGGACGGTTCTGCAGCTCCGGCGCGGCGGCGGCAAGTAGGTCGCCGCGGTTGCCGGTCAGCGGGGGATAGATGCGCCGGGTATTGATGCTCACCTTGGTCGCCTTGGCCGCCGCGCCCTTGGAAACCACTGCCCGGTCCCACCCTTCGGTGTAGACCGCGCCTGCCGGTCCGAGATCGAGAACCGTTACGTACCAAGGGATTCGCAGAGCAAGCATCGGCTCGTCGAACAGGTCGCTGATGACGTTGTAGCCGGCATAGCGGCCCATCGGGCGCCCGTGTTGGCACGACATCACCGACAGGTGCTCGTCGTCCATGCGCGCGGCGGCCACGTCACCCGCGGCGAACACCGAGGGCACGCCGACCACCCGCAGATAGTCATCGACCTCCACCCGGCCCAGCCGGTCGCGCACCACCGGCAGCTGCTCGGTCAGCGGGCTGGCCCGCATGCCGGCGCACCACACTACGGTGGCCGCTTGCAATTGCTCACCCGAGGACAGCGTCACACCGCGCTCGCTCACCGTCGAGACGCCTACCCCGGTTCTCGTCTCAACGCCGTTGTCCGTCAAGGCCTGTTCGATCACATGGCGCGCCGAGGCGCCCATGTCGGAGCCGACCATGGGGCTGCGGTCGACCAGAATCACCCGAGGGGTGACGCTTCCCCGCGAGAGCAATGCGCGGAGCCGCTTGGGCAGCTCGCAGGCCGTCTCGATGCCGGTGAGCCCGGCACCGACCACGACGACCGTCGCCGCCGCCGGCGTCGGCGATTCGTCGGCAAGCCCCCGCAAGTGCTGCTGCAGTGCAAGCGCGCCGTCATAGGTGTCGACGTCAAAACCAAACTCTTGCAGCCCCGGTATGGCGGGTTTGAGCACGTGACTGCCCGAAGCCAGCACCAGTCGGTCGTAGCGGTATAGCCCGCTGGCCGACGTGGTGACGGTGCGGGCGCCGGTGTCGATCGCGGTCACCTCGGTGGCGACGTGCGCGACTCCGACGGGGTCGAACAGGTCGGCGAGCGGGACGCGGCAGGAGCTCAAATCCGTTTCATAGTTGCGAACGCGGACGTCGTGAAATGCCTTGGGACTCAGCACGGTGATATCGACCGTGTCCTTTGGGACGGCGAGCTCGTCGAGGCGGCGGGCGGCGCCCAGTCCCGCCCATAATCCGGCAAATCCCGAGCCGATCACCACCACAGCGGTCAAGTGCTCACCACCTCATCGATCTGGGCCGTCCAACCGCGTTGTCAGATGGTCGTAATCTATCTGTGTGAATGCCGTCACCGGGTTCTGGACCGCGCTGCCCCCGCTGATGCGGGACCCGGTGCTGTTCGCCATTCCGTTCTTCTTGTTGCTGCTGATTCTCGAGTGGACGGCGGCCCGCAAGCTGGAACGTCTCGAGGCCGCCGCCGAGAAGCCACGACCCGCGTCCGGGGCCTACCTGACCCGTGATTCCGTGGCCAGCATCTCGATGGGGCTGGTCTCGGTGGCCACCACCGCCGGCTGGAAGACCCTGGCCCTACTCGGCTATGCCGCGATCTATGCGTATGCGGCGCCCTGGCACCTCTCGCCGACCCAGTGGTACACGTGGGTCACCGCGATCCTCGGTGTCGACCTGCTGTACTACGCCTACCACCGCATCGCCCACCGGGTCCGGCTGATCTGGGCGACGCACCAGGCACACCACTCCAGCGAATACTTCAACTTCGCCACGGCGCTGCGCCAGAAGTGGAACAACAGCGGCGAGATCCTGCTGTGGATTCCGTTGCCCCTGCTGGGGCTACCGCCCTGGATGGTGTTCTTCAGTTGGTCGCTGAACCTGATCTACCAGTTCTGGGTGCACACGGAGCGGATCGACAAGCTGGCGCGACCATTCGAATTCGTGTTCAACACCCCGTCACACCATCGGGTCCACCACGGGATGGACAAGGTGTACCTCGACAAGAATTACGGCGGCATCTTCATCATCTGGGACCGGCTGTTCGGCAGCTTTCAGCCCGAGCTGTTCCGCCCGCATTACGGCCTCACCAAGCAGGTCGACAGCTTCAATATCTGGAACCTGCAGACCCGCGAATACGTAGCGATCGCCCGCGACTGGCGATCGGCGGGCCGCCTGCGCGATCGGCTGGGCTACGTCTTCGGTCCGCCGGGCTGGGCGCCGCGCTTGGCCGGCCAAACCGACAGCGCGGCGCCACTGGCCACGTCACGGTAACGTCACGACCAGGTCGCGCGAAAGAATCAAAGTCGGAAAGGGTTACGTCGTAACCTCAACCTGCGGTCGGTATTCACCGACGGATCGGAGCTCATGGTGCGCCGTCTGGCAACGCGGGCATTCGCCGCCTCGGTTGCCGTCGCGGCCCTCGCGTCCGGGCCGCCGCCGTTGACGGCCAGAGCGGACCCGCCCGTGGTATTTCCGGGCATGGAAATCCACCAGGACAATCTGGTCTGCACCCTGGGCTACGTCGACCCGGCCCTGAAAATCGCGTTCACTGCGGGACACTGCCGGGGTAGCGGGGTCGTTTACGACCGGGAGCACAACGTCATCGGCCGTCTGGCCACCTTCCGCGACAGCACGCCCAGCGGCACCACCGTGGCCACCGACCAGATGATCTCCGACTACGAGTCGATAGTGCTGGACAGCGGCGTCACGGCCAACAACATCCTGCCGGGCGGGCGTCCACTCGAGTCGAACCCATCCGTGGTCCTTCAGCCCGGCCAAGCGGTCTGCCATTTCGGCGTCATCACCGGTGAGACCTGCGGGACGGTGGAAAGCGTCAACAACGGGTGGTTCACCATGTCGCACGGCGTCCAGACCCAGAGAGGCGATTCCGGGGGACCGGTGTACCTGGCACCCAGTGGCGGCCCCGGGCAAATGGTCGGAATCTTCAACAGCGTGTGGGGCGACTTGCCGGCGGCGGTGTCGTGGCGGGCCACCTCCGATCAGGTCCGCCAGGATCTCGGAGTGACGACCAACCCTCGTTGACGCCCATCAATTGGACGGTGTGAGCACGAACACCGGAATCGTCGGCGCGGCGGCAAGCAGCTGGTCAACGCTGGACTCCGGCGTCAACCCGGCGACGTATCCCTTGACCTGCCAGTACCACCTGGCCAAGTAACGCCTCAACAGTTCGGGCTTGGCCGCATCTTCGACCTCGCTGACTCGAGCGCTTGCACTGCGCCACCGCGGACCCATCTCGACGACGCCGGCGGCCCTGACGTTGCGGGCCCACTGCGTGTTACCACGCGGCGAGACCAGATAGTCGACGCCGTCGACGGTCAGCAGGTTGATCACCACCCCGCGCTGTTTACCGCTTTTGCGGCCGCGGACGCGAAGTGCCCGGGTCCCGGCGATGCTGATCCCCAGCTCGGCAAGCCAGCGGATGACCGTGTTGGCGGCCCGGGCGACCCGGTTGGGTTCTTCGTAGCGCGTGGCCATGGTGCGTCCTCCCGAAAGTTACGAGAGCGGTGCTCTCACGGGTGGTCACGCTGCCACAGCTCCCGTCAAAAAGCAAGAGCGGTGTTCTCGGTTGTGTCAAACTGGCCCGGTGGGCAAGCGCCAGGAGTCGCGGGAGCAAATCGAGGCGAGGATCGTCGAACTCGGTCGCCGTCAGCTGGTGGATGGCGGCGCCGCCGGGTTGTCGGTCCGTGCGATAGCGCGCGACCTGGGCATGGTGTCATCGGCGGTGTACCGGTACGTGTCGAGCCGCGATGAGCTGCTGACCCTGCTGCTGGTCGACGCGTATTCGGACCTGGCCGACGCCGTCGACCGGGCCCGCGAGACCGTGGGTGACTCGTGGAGCGACGATGTCATCGCCATCGCGCGGGCAGCGCGGCGGTGGGCCGTTGCGCATCCGGCCCGCTGGGCTCTGCTGTACGGCAGCCCCGTGCCCGGGTATCACGCTCCCGCGGAGCGCACGGTCCCGGTCGGCACTCGCGTCGTGGGGGCGTTTTTCGACGCCGTGGCCGCCGGAATCGCCACCGGAGACATCAGGTTGACGAACGATGTTGCCCCCCAACCGATGTCGTCGGACTTCGAACGCATTCGACAGGAATTCGGCTTTCCCGGCGACGATCGGGTCGTCGCCAAGTGCTTTTTGCTGTGGGCGGGGGTGCTGGGTGCCATCAGTCTCGAGGTGTTCGGGCAATACGGCGCAGATACCCTGACCGACCCCGCGGAGGTGTTCGACGCACAGGTTCGGCTGCTGGTGGACGTGCTCAGCCAGCATTGATCGGCCATAACTAGAACGTGTTCATTGGGCTTTTCCGAGCCCGGAACGGCTGAATGCGGCAAAGCCTTTTCTGGCCCCTTCTGGCGGCCAGCGGACTGGGTTATTCTGCGAGACGATGACCCTTCCCGTTCAATCGCCGACGCAGATCGCGTGGGTTACCCCGGACCTGGATGCCACTCACCGGCCTATTAGGCGTTCGGAAGTGGGTGCGGATACCCGACGTGCACTTTGCTCCGGACACCTGCAGCTACCTTGGCAAGCCGGCCGATTTCGTCGCCAGCATCTCCCTGAGCTATCTCGGGGACATGCAGCTGGAGCTGATCTCACCGGTCCGCGGGGAGAACATCTATAGTGACTTTTTGCGGGAGTCCGGGCCGGGTTTGCACCACATCTGCATGGAGGCGCCGAGCCCGGAGGAATTGGACGCAGCGGTGTCCGACGCCGCCGACCACGGCGCCGCGGTTGTGCAGCAGGGCGTGATGCCCGGCGGACTTCGGTTCGCCTATGTGTCGGCGCCGCAGGCGGGGGTGCCGTTTGTGGAGATCGCTTACGTCCCGCCGGAGATTAGGGCGTTCTACGACTACATCAAACAGGAGCAGCGGTGAGCACCGAGATCCCAGCAACGGTCAGTGCGGACACAGTGGCGTCCTGGTCGGACGACGTCGACGTGGTGGTGATCGGTTTCGGCATCGGCGGTGGGTGCGCGGCGGTCAGCGCGGCGGCCGCCGGCGCGCGGGTGCTGGTGCTCGAGCGCGCCGCCGCGGCGGGCGGCACGACTTCGCTTGCCGGAGGTCACTTTTACCTCGGTGGCGGGACCGCCGTCCAGCAGGCGACCGGCCACCCCGACTCTCCCGAGGAGATGTACAAGTACCTGGTCGCCGTGTCGCGCCAACCGGACCACGCCAAGATTCGTGCCTACTGTGAAGGCAGCGTCGAGCATTTCAATTGGCTCGAAGACTTGGGTTTTCAATTCGAGCGCAGCTATTTCCCGGGCAAGGCCGTGATCCAGCCCAACACCGAGGGGTTGATGTTCACCGGCAACGAAAAGGTGTGGCCGTTCTTGGAGAAGGCGGTGCCGGCGCCGCGCGGCCATAAGGTGCCCGTGCCCGGCGACACCGGTGGCGCCAGCATGGTGATCGACCTCCTCCTCAAGCGTACCGCCAGCCTGGGCGTGCAGATCCGGTACGAAACGGGCGTCACCCAGCTCATCGTGGACGGTGCGGGCGCGGTGACGGGCGTGGCGTGGAAGCGTTTCTCCGAAACGGGTGCGATCAAGGCAAAGTCGGTCATCATCGCGGCCGGGGGATTTGTGATGAATCCGGAGATGGTAGCCAAGTACACACCGAAACTGGGCGAGAAGCCGTTCGTGCTCGGTAATACCTACGACGACGGCCTGGGGATCCGGATGGGCGAATCGGCCGGCGGCGCCACCCTACACATGGATCAGATCTTCATTACCGCTCCGCCATACCCGCCGTCGATCCTGCTGACCGGCATCATCGTGAACAAGCTCGGACAGCGGTTTGTCGCCGAGGACTCCTACCATTCCCGCACTGCCGGGTTCGTCATGGATCAGCCGGACAGCACGGCGTATTTGATCGTGGACGAGGCGCACTTGGAACACCCCAAGATGCCGCTGGTCCCGTTGATCGACGGTTGGGAGACGGTCGCCGAAATGGAAGCCGCGCTCGGCATTCCGCAGGGCAACCTGGTCGCGACGCTGGACCGCTACAACACCTACGCCGCGCGCGGCGAGGATCCCGATTTCCACAAGCAGCCGGAATTCCTTGCGCCGCAAGACAAAGGACCGTGGGGCGCGTTCGACATGTCACTCGGCAAGGCGATGTATGCCGGATTCACCGTCGGCGGGCTGGCCACGTCCGTGGACGGGGAGGTGCTGCGCGAAGACGGCACGGTGGTGCCCGGCTTGTACGCGGTCGGGGCGTGCGCGTCCAATATCGCCCAGGACGGCAAGGGCTACGCCAGCGGTACGCAGCTCGGGGAAGGCTCGTTCTTCGGTCGCCGCGCCGGAGCGCACGCGGCAGCGGGAGCCCGGGCACGGCCGTAATCGGCGTACCGCACCGAGGCTGTAATTATGCAGGCAAAGTCCGAGTAAACCTCTGCGGATTTACCGCTTCGCCGCAACTCGGCCGAAATGCGCGGCCCGGAGCCGCTAAACCCGCGCGGGCTCCTTTTCCACCGGGCCCAACCGCCACTGGCCGCCGCCGAGCAAATGGAGCTCTTGTCGGTGATGCTGCTCAATGGTTGGCCGGTGGCTGACGCTCACCACGACGCAATCCGGCAATTCGGTGCGCAGGAGCTGGTAGAGAGCGAATTCCAGGCCCTCGTCGAGCGCCGAGGTGGCCTCGTCGAGGAAGACCGCCTTCGGCTTGGTGAGCAAGATGCGCCCGAACGCGACACGCTGCTGCTCACCCGGCGAAAGCACCTTGGCCCAATCCCGCTCTTCCTCGAGCCGGCCGATCAGCGGCGCGAGGGCCACCTTGGTCAACACGTCGTTCAGCTCATCATCGGAGATGTGGTCCGGCGAGTTGGGGTAGCACACCACGGTACGCAGGCTGCCCAGCGGCACATACGGCAACTGCGATAGGAACATCGTCGCGTTGTCGCCGTCGGGGCAGCACAGGGTCCCTGAAGCGTACGGCCACAATTCGGCCAAACTGCGCAGTAGCGTGGTTTTGCCGGCGCCCGAGCGCCCGGTGATCACCAGCGAGTCGCCTTCGTCCAACTGGACGTCCAGCGGGTCGATCAACTGGTCACCGGCCGGTGTGCGCACCTCGACATCGCGGAGCTCAATGGTCGTCTCCTCACTCGGCTTTACCAGCATGGTCGGCAGCGCCCGGCCCTTAGCGTTGGCATCGACCAGCCCATGCAACCGGAGGATCGCCGCGCGGAAGGCTGCGAACGCGTCGTATTGATTGCGGAAAAACGACAGCGAGTCTTGGATATTGCCGAATGCCGTCGCGCTCTGGCCCACATCGCCGAAGTCGATCTTGCCGGCGAACAATCGCGGCGCCTGGATAACCCACGGCAGCGGAACAATTGCCTGCGACACCGACCAGTTCCAGCCGTTGAAAATGATGGTGCGGCGCACGAACTTTCGGTAGTTGTCGATGATCGGCGTGAACCGACGCCACAGTTGCGCACGCTCGACTCGCTCGCCGCGGTAGAAGCCCACCGCCTCGGCGGCGTCCCGCAATCGCACCAGGGCATAGCGAAACGCGGCGTTGAGTTTCTCGTTGTTGAAGCTCAGCCAAATCAGTGGACGGCCCAGCCAGATCGCGACCACGGTCGCGACCAGCACATAGACCAGAACGGTCCAGAACATCGCGCGCGGCAACTCGACACCGAAAACATTCAGATTCCCGGACAGGTTCCACAAGATCGCGGCAAACGAGATCACCGAGGCCACCGCGTTGACGGCCCCAAACAGCAGGGTGCTTCCCGTCCCGTTGGACGGAATGTTCGGGGTACTACCGGCATTGGCGGTAAAGATGTCGACGTCCTGCTGGATGCGCTGGTCCGGGTTGTCGATGGTGTGGTCGATGAACAGGTCCCGGTAGTAGGCCCTGCCCCCAAGCCAGTCATCGGTGAGGTGCGCGGTCAGCCACATGCGCCAGGCGATGATGAATCGCTGTGTCAGGTAGATGTCCGCCATGAACCGGATGACATACAGGACTGCCAGCACGCTGAAAGTCGCGATCGACATCCAAAAGCCATGAATACCGGATTGTTTGACCGCGTCGTCGCCCGCTGCAATGCCCTGGACCGCTTTCTGCACGGCCGTATACAGGTCGTTGCCCTGGTAGCTGAGCAACACCACGAGACGAACTGAAAGCAGCACGGACAGCAGCAGCACCCCTAGCATCAGCCACACCTTGACGCTCGCCCGACCGACGAAGTACCCGCGAGTGATCCGCCAAAACTGCCGGCCCCAGGGTGTGAAATACCTGAACGCGACGAGCACGGCCAGAAGGCAAACTGCCCCGATCGCCCAGGCTATGGCGAGCCACCGCAGGGAATCCATGGGTGCCGCCGACCAGTTGATCGATGGCGTAAACGGCTTCGGGCCCATGGTCGATGTCTCCTTAAGGTCGAGGCCTCAAACAAAATCCTCCGGCGAAGGTACCCGAAAGTTCTGGATAGGCTGCGGCTATGAGTACCGACGCCGTCTCCACACCAACACTGCACGCCGGCCGGCTCATCGCGCGACGGCTCAAAGCAAGCGGCATCGACACCGTGTTCACGTTGTCGGGCGGCCACCTGTTTTCCATCTACGACGGGTGCCGTGACGAGGGTATCCGGCTGATCGACACCCGGCACGAGCAGACCGCGACCTTCGCCGCCGAGGGCTGGTCGAAGGTGACCAGGCGGCCGGGCGTGGCGGCGCTCACCGCCGGGCCGGGCGTCACCAACGGGATGAGCGCGATGGCGGCGGCGCAGCAGAACCAGTCGCCGCTGGTGGTGCTGGGCGGCCGGGCCCCCGCGCTGCGCTGGGGCATGGGCTCGCTGCAGGAGATCGACCACGTGCCGTTCGTGGCCCCGCTGGCTCGATTCGCGGCCACCGCGCAGTCGGCCGACGACGCCGGCCGGCTGGTCGACGACGCATTGCGGGCGGCGGTCGGCGCCCCGTCCGGTGTGGGATTCGTCGACTTCCCGATGGACCATGCCTTTTCGATGTCGGAAGACCCAGAGATTTTGGGCCGGCCCGGCGCCTTGACCGTCGCGCCGCAGCCCGCGATCCCGGACGACTTAGCCCTGGACCGCGCCGCCAGCCTGC
>Ga0318535_10000291_pt1 | contig 10799 bp, 18 predicted proteins | sample GRESIP117b4f27_FD_203658 | JGI IMG/M metagenome (GOLD analysis project Ga0318535, IMG submission 203658) | Tropical soil microbial communities from Luquillo Experimental Forest, Puerto Rico - GRE.SIPMG.117b4f27 | ecosystem: Environmental > Terrestrial > Soil > Tropical forest > Bulk soil...
CATCCGGATCTACTCCGGCACGCTGGAGGCCGGCAAGCAGGTGCTCAACTCCACCAAGGGCCGCAAGGAGCGGATCGGCAAGATCTACCAGATGCACGCGAACAAGCGCGAGGAGCGCCCGTCCGCCGTCGCCGGGCAGATCGTGGCCGTCATGGGGCTCAAGGACACCAGCACCGGCGACACGCTGAGCGATCAGGGCCAGCGGGTGATCCTGGAGTCGATGACGTTCCCGGCGCCGGTCATCAACGTCGCGATCGAGCCCAGGACCAAGGCCGACCAGGACAAGCTGGGCACGGCGATCCAGCGCCTGGCGGAGGAGGACCCGACCTTCCAGGTCCGGACCGACGACGAGACCGGCCAGACCATCATTTCCGGGATGGGCGAGCTCCACCTGGAGGTGCTGGTCGAGCGGATGAAGCGCGAGTTCCGGGTCGAGGCCAACATCGGCCGCCCGCAGGTCGCCTACCGCGAGACGGTCACCCGGAAGGTGGAGAAGGTCGACTACACGCACAAGAAGCAGACCGGTGGCGCCGGCCAGTACGGCCGGGTGGTCATCAACCTGGAGCCGACCGGCGGCGACGGCGGCGGCTACGAGTTCGAGAACAAGATCACCGGCGGGCGCATCCCGCGCGAGTACATCCCCTCGGTCGACGCCGGCTGCCAGGAAGCGGCGGAGTTCGGCGTGCTGGCCGGGTACCCGATGGTCGACCTGAAGGTCACCCTGACCGACGGCGCCTACCACGAGGTGGACTCCTCCGAGCTCGCCTTCAAGATCGCCGGCTCGATGGCGTTCAAGAAGGCGGCGGCCCAGGCCAACCCCGTGCTGCTCGAACCGGTGATGGCCGTCGAGGTCAGAACCCCCGACGAGTACATGGGCGACGTCATCGGCGACCTGAACAGCCGCCGGGGCCACATCCAGGCCATGGAGGAGCGCTCGGGGATCCGGGTCGTCAAGGCCCTCGTGCCGCTGTCGGAGATGTTCGGCTACGTCGGGGACCTGCGCAGCCGGACCCAGGGGCGGGCGGACTACAGCATGCAGTTCGACTCGTACGCCGAGGTCCCGCCCAGCATTGCCAAGGAGATCATCGCGAAAGCCCGAGGCGAGTAGCAGCAGTCAGAACACAGGAGCAACCAGGCCTCCAGGAAAGAGGCCTAGGCCCCCCAGCGGGGGCAGATCGTAACGAGGAGAAACCAGTGGCCAAGGCCAAGTTCCAGCGGACCAAGCCGCACGTGAACATCGGCACCATCGGGCACATCGACCACGGCAAGACCACGCTGACCGCGGCGATCACCAAGGTGCTGCACGACAGGATGCCCGACGTCAACCCCTTCACCCCCTTTGACGCGATCGACAACGCCAAGGAGGAGAAGGAGCGCGGGATCACCATCTCGATCTCGCATGTGGAGTACCAGACGGAGCACCGTCACTACGCCCACGTGGACTGCCCGGGCCACGCCGACTACATCAAGAACATGATCACCGGCGCCGCCCAGATGGACGGGGCGATCCTGGTCGTGGCGGCCACCGACGGGCCGATGCCGCAGACCCGCGAGCACGTGCTGCTCGCGCGCCAGGTCGGCGTGCCCTACATCGTGGTGGCGCTCAACAAGGCCGACATGGTCGACGACGAGGAGATCCTCGAGCTCGTCGAGCTGGAGGTCCGGGAGCTGCTCACGCAGTACGAGTTCCCCGGCGACGACGTGCCGGTGATCCGGGTCTCCGCCCTCAAGGCGCTCGAGGGCGACGAGGAGTGGGCCGGCAAGGTCATGGAGCTCCTCGACGCCTGCGACGAGTCGATCCCCGAGCCCACCCGCGAGGTGGACAAGCCGTTCCTGATGCCGGTCGAGGACGTGTTCTCGATCACCGGCCGCGGCACCGTGGTGACCGGCCGGATCGAGCGCGGCACGATCCACACCGGCGAGTCGGTCGACATCATCGGGATCAAGGACAAGGCGCAGAGCACCACGGTCACCGGCGTCGAGATGTTCCGCAAGATCCTCGACGACGGCCAGGCGGGCGACAACGTCGGCCTGCTGCTGCGCGGCATCAAGCGCGAGGAGGTGGAGCGCGGCCAGGTCGTGATCAAGCCAGGCACCAACACCCCGCACACCGAGTTCGAGGGCCAGGTCTACATCCTGTCCAAGGACGAGGGCGGGCGGCACACGCCGTTCTTCAACAACTACCGGCCGCAGTTCTACTTCCGCACCACGGACGTCACCGGCGTGGTCAACCTGCCGGACGGCACGGAGATGGTCATGCCCGGTGACAACACCGAGATGAAGGTCGAGCTGATCCAGCCGATCGCCATGGAGGAGGGCCTGCGCTTCGCGATCCGCGAGGGCGGCCGCACCGTCGGCGCCGGCCGGGTCACGAAGATCGTCAAGTAATGCGAGGCGGGGGGCTAAAGGCCCCCCGCCTCTACGAGTACAGCACACAGCGGCGCGATCGATAGAAGAGGACACCGAAGCTCATGGCGGGACAGAAGATCCGCATCCGGCTCAAGGCCTATGACCATGAGGTCATCGACAGCTCGGCGCGGAAGATCGTTGACACGGTGACGCGCACCGGCGCGCGGGTTGCCGGGCCTGTCCCGCTGCCCACGGAGAAGAACGTGTACTGCGTCATCAGGTCGCCGCACAAGTACAAGGACTCGCGCGAGCACTTCGAGATGCGCACGCACAAGCGCCTGATCGACATCATCGATCCCACGCCGAAGACCGTCGACTCGCTGATGCGGCTGGACCTGCCGGCCGGCGTCGATATCGAGATCAAGCTCTGAGGACCATGCAGACATGAAAACGATCAAGGGCGTTCTGGGCACCAAGCTCGGCATGACCCAGGTCTTCAGCGACGACGGGAAGATCGTCCCGGTCACGGTCGTGGAGGCGGGCCCGTGCCTGGTGACCGCGGTGCGCACCCCCGGCACCGACGGCTACTCCGCCGTGCAGCTCGCCTACGGCGAGATCGACCCGCGGCGGGTCACCAAGCCGGTGGCCGGCCACTTCGCCAAGGCCGGGGTGACCCCGCGCCGGTACCTGGTCGAGCTGCGCACCGACGACGCCGACCAGTACGCCCTCGGCCAGGAGGTCTCGGCCGGGACGTTCGAGGCCGGCGAGCTGGTCGACGTGACCGGCAAGACCAAGGGCAAGGGCACCGCCGGCGTGATGAAGCGGCACGGCTTCCACGGCCTCGGTGCCTCCCACGGCACCCAGCGCAAGCACCGGGCGCCCGGCTCCATCGGTGGCTGCGCCACCCCCGGGCGTGTGTTCAAGGGCCTGCGGATGGCGGGCCGGATGGGCGGCCAGCGGCTCACGGTGCCGCAGCTCACCGTCCACGCGGTCGACACCGACCGTGGCCTGCTGCTGATCCGCGGGGCCGTACCCGGCGCCCGGGGCAGCCTGGTCCTGGTGCGCAGCGCGGCCAAGCAGCCAGCGGTGAAGGAGGCTAGGTGAGCACGGTCAAGGTCGTCACGCCGTCCGGCAAGGGCGGCAAGAACGTCGAGCTCCCGGCCGAGTTCTTCGGCGTCAAGGTCAACATCCCGCTGATCCACCAGGTGGTCGTGGCCCAGGAGGCGGCGGCCCGGCAGGGCACCCACGCCACCAAGACCCGGGGCGCGGTCCGCGGCGGCGGCAAGAAGCCGTACCGGCAGAAGGGCACGGGCCGGGCCCGCCAGGGCTCGCTGCGCGCGCCGCAGTACGCCGGCGGCGGCACGGCCCACGGCCCGGTGCCGCGGTCCTACGTCCAGCGCACCCCCAAGAAGATGAAGGCCGCCGCGCTGCGCGGCGCCCTGTCCGACCGGACCAGCCACGGCCGGGTTTCGGTCGTGAGCATGTTCGTCGAGGGGGAGGCGCCGAGCACGTCGGCGGCGCTCGCGGTCCTGCGGGCCGCGGTCGGCGAGACCGGCGCCCGGCTGTCGCGGATGGTCCTGGTCGTCGCCAGCGCCGATGACGAGCTGACCCGCAAGAGCCTGCGCAACGCGGTGGGCGTGCGCGTGCTCGCCACCGGGCAACTCAACACCTACGACGTCCTGGCGAGCGACCACGTCGTGTTCACCCAGGCCGCGCTGGCCGAGTTCACCGGCCAGGAGGCGCCCGCCGAGGACGTCCCGGCTGAGGACGCCCCGGCCAGGGACAAGCCGGCCGCCAAGGCCGCACCCGCGAAGGATGCGCCCGCAAAGGCCGCGCCGGCCAAGGATGCGCCCGTCAAGAGCGCGGAGGACGAGGCGGCCGGCGCCGAGGACGCGCCCGCCGGGGACGCCCCGCCCAAGGCGGCATCGGCCAAGGCGAAGCCCGTTAAGCAGACGGAGGAGCAGCCGGAGGAGGAGCAGCAGTGAGCAAGGTCGCGAATCCGCGGGACGTCCTGCTGCGGCCGGTGATTTCCGAGAAGAGCTACCGGCTGGCCGACGACGGCAAGTACACCTTCGTGGTGGCCCCCGGCGCCAACCGGACCCAGATCCGGCAGGCCGTCGAGGCCGTCTTTGGTGTCCGCGTGACCAGCGTCAACACGCTCAACCGCCCGGGCAAGCGGCGCCGCACCCGGTTCGGCTGGGGCAAGCGGCCCGACACCAAGCGCGCCATCGTCAGCCTCGCCGAGGGGGACCGGATCGACGTCTTCGGCGGCCCGGTCAGTTAGCGACAGGAGTCTGAGCACACATGGCTATCCGCAAGTACAAGCCCACCACCCCGGGCAGGCGGGGCGCGAGCGGGGCAGACTTCGCCGAGATCACCCGCGGCGAGCCCGAGAAGTCGCTCGTCCGTCCCCTGCACTCCCGGGGGGGCAGGAATGTGCACGGCCGGATCACCGCGCGGCACCAGGGCGGCGGCCACAAGCGCGCGTACCGGCTGATCGACTTCCGCCGGGCCGACAAGGACGGGGTGCCGGCCAAGGTGGCGCACCTGGAGTACGACCCCAACCGCACGGCCCGGATCGCGCTGCTGCACTACGCGGACGGCGTGAAGCGCTACATCCTGTGCCCGGAGGGCCTGTCCCGGGGGGACCGGGTGGAGAACGGCCCGGGCGCGGACATCCGGCCCGGCAACTGCCTGCCGCTGCGGAACATACCGACCGGCACCGTCGTGCACGCCATCGAGCTGCGGCCCGGTGGCGGGGCCAAGATCGCCCGCTCGGCCGGCTCCGGCGTCCAGTTGCTGGCCAAGGAGGGCGGCTTCGCGCAGCTGCGCATGCCGTCCGGCGAGATCCGGCGGGTGGACGCGGCCTGCCGGGCGACGGTGGGCGAGGTCGGCAACTCCGAGCAGGGCAACATCAAGCTCGGCAAGGCCGGCCGCAGCCGTTGGAAGGGCCGCCGCCCGCAGGTGCGCGGGGTGGCGATGAACCCGGTCGACCACCCGCTCGGCGGCGGCGAGGGCAAGAGCTCCGGTGGCCGTCACCCGGTCAGCCCGTGGGGCAAGCCGGAAGGGCGCACCCGCCAGGCCAACAAATCGAGCGACCGGATGATCGTCCGCCGGCGCGGCAAGAAGAAGCGGTAGGAGCACCTCACGATGCCTCGTAGTCTTAAGAAAGGCCCGTTCGTCGACGACCACCTGATCAAGAAGGTGGACGCCCAGAACGACAAGGGCACCAGGAACGTCATCAAGACGTGGTCACGCCGCTCCATGATCGTCCCGGCGATGCTGGGCCACACCATCGCGGTTCACGACGGCCGTAAGCACGTCCCGGTTTTCATCACCGAGGCGATGGTCGGCCACAAGCTCGGTGAGTTCGCGCCCACCCGGACGTTCCGCAGCCACACCAGGGACGACCGCCGCAGCCGGCGGTAGGCCGGGTCAGCGCGCAGACGACAGCAGACAGAGACGGAGAAGAAGCGATGGAGGCTAGGGCGATGGCGCGGTACGTCCGCGTCACCCCGCGCAAGGCCCGCCGGGTGGTGGACCTGATCCGCGGCATGCCCGCCGACGAGGCGCAGGCGGTCCTTCAGTTCGCGCCCCAGTCGGCGAGCGACCCGGTCGGCAAGGTGCTCGCGAGCGCCATCGCGAACGCGGGCCAGAGCCAGCAGCTCGACGCGGGCTCGCTGGTGGTGAGCCGCGCGTGGGTGGACGAAGGGCCCACGCTCAAGCGGTTCCGGCCCCGCGCCCAGGGCCGCGGCTACCGGATCAACAAGCGCACCAGCCACATCACGGTCATCGTCTCGGATGAGGCCGGTGCTTCGGACAGCAACGGGAGGACCCGCTAGTGGGGCAGAAGGTGAACCCGCACGGGTTCCGGCTGGGCATCACCACCGACTTCAAGAGCCGCTGGTATGCCGACAAGCTGTACAAGGATTACGTCGCCGAGGACGTGGCGATCCGCCAGATGCTGCAGCGCGGCATGGAGCGGGCCGGCATCTCCAAGGTGGAGATCGAGCGCACCAGGGACCGGGTCAAGGTGGACATCCACACGGCGCGGCCCGGCATCGTCATCGGGCGGCGCGGCGCCGAGGCCGACCGGATCCGTGGCGACCTGGAGAAGCTCACCGGCAAGCAGATCCAGCTCAACATCCTCGAGGTCACGAACCCCGAGGTCGACGCGCAGCTAGTTGCGCAAGGCGTGGCCGAGCAGCTGTCGAGCCGGGTGTCGTTCCGGCGCGCGATGCGCAAGGCCATGCAGACGGCCATGAAGGGCGGCGCGCGCGGGATCCGGGTGCAGTGCTCGGGCCGGCTCGGCGGCGCGGAGATGTCGCGGTCGGAGTTCTACCGCGAGGGGCGGGTGCCACTGCACACGCTGCGCGCCGACATCGACTACGGCTTCTACGAGGCGCGCACCACGTTCGGCCGGATCGGCGTGAAGGTGTGGATCTACCGGGGCGAGGCGCCGGCCACCCGCGCCGAGCGGGAGGCGCTGCAGGCCGCGCTGCGGGCCGGGCAGCGGCGTGACCGCGACCGGCCGCCCGCCCGGCGCCGCCGCCAGGGCGGCGGCGAGGGCCAGGGCGGCCCGGGACCGAACGACGCGCCGCGCCCCGATGGTCCCGGCGCGCCCGAGGCGGTCGCGACCGTGGGCGAGGAGGGCTGAGGCATGCTCATCCCGCGCAGGACCGCACACCGCAAGCAGCATCGGCCGGACCGGCACGGCAACGCCAAGGGCGGCACCCGGGTGGCGTTCGGCGAGTACGGCATCCAGGCCCTGGAGCACGCCTACGTGACCAACCGCCAGATCGAGGCGGCCCGGATCGCGATGACCCGGCACATCCGCCGTGGCGGGAAGGTGTGGATCACCATCTTCCCGGACCGGCCGCTGACCAAGAAGCCCGCCGAGACCCGGATGGGCTCGGGCAAGGGCTCGCCGGAATGGTGGGTCGCCAATGTCAAGCCCGGCCGGGTCATGTTCGAGCTCTCCGGGGTGTCGGAGCCCGTGGCCAGGGAGGCGCTGCGCCGGGCCATGCACAAGCTGCCGATGAAGTGCAAGTTCGTCAAGCGAGAGGTCGGTGAAGCCTGATGTCAAGGCACAAGCTGCCCATGCGCTGCTTGCTGCACGGGGCAACATTCGTCAAGCGGGAAGTGGGTGAGGCGTGATGGCGAAGGGCCTGGTCGCCGCCGATCTCAGGACCTCCACTGAGGAGGAGCTCGACAGCAAGCTCGCCGAGGCCAAGACGGAGCTGTTCAACCTCCGTTTCCAGGCCGCGACCGGGCAGCTGGAGAGCCACGGGCGGCTGCGTGCCGTCCGCAAGGAGATCGCCCGCATCTACACGGTGAAGCGCGAGCGCGAGCTCGGCATCGTGACCATCGCCGAAGAGGCGGAAGACGCCGGGGAGGCGGAAGACAGTGAGTGACGAGCAGAGCGGCGCGCCCGCCCGCGGCTACCGCAAGGTACGCGAGGGCTACGTCGTCAGCGACAAGATGGACAAGACCGTCGTGGTCGTCGTCGAGGACCGGGTGAAGCACCCCAAGTACGGCAAGGTCATCCGCCGCACCAAGAAGTACAAGGCGCACGACGGCGAGAACGCCTGCGGCGTCGGCGACCGCGTCCGGCTCACGGAGACCCGGCCGCTGTCGGCGACCAAGCGCTGGCGCGTCGCCGAAATCCTGGAGAAGGCCAAGTAGAACAGGGCGGGGCCCGGTCGCCCCGCCGCCACCAAGCACCCGCCAGGCCCGCACAGGCCGGCGTCAAGAAGCAGGAGTTGACGTGATCCAGCAGGAGTCGCGGCTCAAGGTCGCCGACAACACCGGAGCCAAGGAGCTTTTGTGCATCCGGGTGCTCGGCGGCTCCAGCCGGCGATACGCGGGCATCGGCGACGTCATCGTCGCGACGGTGAAGGACGCCCTTCCCGGTGCCGGGGTGCGGAAGGGTGACGTGGTCAAGGCCGTGGTGGTGCGCACCCGCAAGGAACGCCGCCGCGGGGACGGCTCCTACATCCGCTTCGACGAGAACGCGGCCGTCTTGATCCGCGACGGCGGCGACCCGCGCGGGACGCGCATCTTCGGCCCGGTCGGCCGCGAGCTGCGCGAGAAGCGGTTCATGCGGATCATCTCGCTCGCGCCGGAGGTGCTGTGATGGCGGCGAAGAAGACGCCGGCGGTCCGCAAGCCGTCCGGGATGAAGATCAAGAAGGGCGACACCGTGGTGGTGCTGGCCGGCCGTGACCGGGGCCGCGAGGGCAAGGTCATCGTCGCCTACCCGGACCAGCAGCGGGTGCTCGTCCACGGGGTCAACATCATCAAGAAGAACAAGAAGGTCAACTTCCAGGGTGCGCGGGGCGCCAAGGAGGGCGGCATCGTGACCCAGGAAGCGCCGATCCACGTGAGCAACGTCGCGCTGGTCGACCCGGACACGAAGAAGCCGGCCCGCGCCGGCTACCGGATCGAGGAGGGCGACGGCAGCCGGGCCAAGGTCCGGATCTCGCGCACGAGCGGTAAGGACGTCTGATGACAGCGACAACGGAGCAGGCGGCCCCCGGGCGGGTCAAGCCGCGCCTGAAGGAGCGGTACCGGGCCGAGATCGCGCCCGCGCTGCGGGAGGAGTTCGGCTACGCCAACGTGATGCAGATCCCCGGCCTGACCAAGATCGTGGTCAACATGGGGGTCGGCGAGGCGGCGCGGGACGCCAAGCTCATCGAGGGCGCGGTGAAGGACCTGGCCATCATCACCGGCCAGAAGCCGGCCGTGGCCCGGGCGAGGAAGTCGATCGCCCAGTTCAAGCTGCGCGAGGGCATGCCGATCGGCGCGCACGTGACGCTGCGGGGCGACCGGATGTGGGAGTTCCTCGACCGGCTGCTCACGCTGGCGCTGCCCCGGATCCGCGACTTCCGTGGCCTGAGCGACCGGCAGTTCGACGGCCGGGGGAACTACACGTTCGGCCTCACCGAGCAGCTGATGTTCCACGAGATCAACCCAGACCAGGTGGACCGCCAGCGCGGGATGGACGTGACCGTGGTCACGACCGCCACCAACGATGACGAGGGCCGTTCGCTGCTGCGGCGGCTCGGATTCCCGTTCAAGGAGAACTGACCAGTGGCGAAGAAGGCGCTCGTCGTCAAGGCGAACCGCAAGCCGAAGTTCAAGGTGCGCGGCTACACCCGGTGCTCGCGGTGCGGGCGCCCGCGGGCGGTGTACCAGCGGTTCGGGCTGTGCCGGATCTGTTTCCGGTCCATGGCCCACCGCGGCGAGCTGCCCGGCATCACCAAGTCCAGTTGGTAACCAGATCCGGCAAGCCAGCACGACCCGCCCGGCGCACACCGGGCACCTACCAGAAGACGCCGCAGGTCCGCAGGGATACCACGGCGAGGAAGGCCACCAGGCCATGACGATGACCGATCCGATCGCAGACATGCTGACCCGTCTGCGCAACGCCAATTCGGCATACCACGACACCGTGGGCATGCCCAGTTCCACGATCAAGGTTCACATCGCGGAGATCCTCCAGCGGGAGGGCTACATCGCCGGCTGGCAGGTCGAGGATGCCGAGGTCGGCAAGAACCTCGTGATCTCGCTCAAGTACGGGCCGACCCGTGAGCGGTCGATCGCGGGCCTCAAGCGGGTGTCCAAGCCGGGGTTGCGCGTGTACGCGAAGAAGGACAACCTGCCGCGGGTGCTCGGCGGTCTTGGCATCGCCATCATCTCCACCTCGGGTGGCCTGATGACCGACAAGCAGGCGGTCAGGAACGGCGTGGGCGGGGAAGTCCTCGCCTACGTCTGGTGAGGAGACGGCGATGTCACGCATCGGGCGCATGCCGGTGACGATCCCCAGCGGGGTCGACGTCACCATCAACGGCCGTGAGGTCACCGTCACCGGGCCCAAGGGCAAGCTCTCGCTTGAGGTGGCCGAGCCCATCGAGGTGTCCCAGAGCGGCGGGGTCATCACCGTCACCAGGCCCAACGATGAGGGCAACGTGCGGGCGCTGCACGGCCTGTCCCGGTCGCTGGTCGCCAACATGGTGACCGGGGTGACCGAGGGCTACCGCAAGACCCTGGAGATCGTCGGCGTCGGCTACCGGGTGCAGGCCAGGGGCTCCAACCTGGAGTTCTCGCTGGGCTTCAGCCACCCGGTGACCGTCAGCCCCCCGGAGGGGATCACCCTGCGGGTCGAGACCCCCACCAGGCTGGTGGTCGAGGGGATCGACAAGCAGCAGGTGGGCGAGGTTGCCGCCAACATCCGCAAGCTCCGCAAGCCCGACCCGTACAAGGGCAAGGGCCTGCGGTACTCCGGCGAGCACATCCGCCGCAAGGTCGGGAAGGCTGGGAAGTAAGACATGGTTGCTACCAGGACCAAGGGACGCGGCCGCACCACCGTGCGGACGTCCTTGCGGGCGCGGCGGCACCTGCGCGTGCGCAAGAAGGTCAGCGGCACGGCCGCCCGGCCCCGGCTGGCGG